>Ga0308160_10000643_pt1 | contig 62049 bp, 56 predicted proteins | sample PhyFR1_FD_201036 | JGI IMG/M metagenome (GOLD analysis project Ga0308160, IMG submission 201036) | Phyllosphere microbial communities from UC Gill Tract Community Farm, Albany, California, United States - DLSLF.R1 | ecosystem: Host-associated > Plants > Phyllosphere > Unclassified | place: USA... | reverse complement strand
CTTTAAATTTATTAATTTTTAAAGTATCACCCATATCCTGTATTCTTTCTAGATGACTTACCTTTTCTCTTTTTTGTAGATGAAGATTATCTATATTTTTAATAATTGTTGAAATACTAGTTTTTTTTATTATTGAGATAGGTTTATTAAATTTTTTAGCAAAATCCAGAACAAAGGTCTGACTGCTTTCTGGAACTATAATATAATCAAATTGAGAAACGAAGTCTTTGCTCTGTTCAATTAAACTGTCTATAAAACGTTCTCTTTCCTGAATTTGATATCCATAGCGATTTTTAGAAGCATAATACAAATGCATATTGTTTTTGCTTTTCAAATCTATTAAATAATGAATGCCGAACGCATTTATCTTCATATATCCCCCTCAATTTATAATAAAGCTCATTATAAATGAATGAGGATAATCTTTCAACAAAAAATGCCCATCACTCAACGGAATATCAGGCGAAAAGCAACAGTTTTACCTTTCTTTAGATAATATGGGCTTTATATACATTCGAGTTATATGAATATTTCATATATAGAAGAATGTTAGTATAAATATAGCAAATTATGTGCCAATTTTGAGTTGTTTGAATTTAAAGGTTTTTTAGTATTTTAAGGAATAAAAATGTCTCTATTAAGAGACACTTTTATGTAGTAAATAATTAATGCTTTTTATTCATTGTGATAAATGTCGTCTTTTAAAGACACTTAAATTTTATTTTTGTGATGGGTGTCATTTTTTGTATTTAATACACTTAACTCGATAAGCTTTTTATTAACTAATATTAAAAAATTATGAATATCCTCATCCATATTTTTATCCTTAAACTTATGTTCAATAAATGAAGAAAAACTAGTCTCTTTACCTTCAAACATAATTTTATCTGGAATTTCAGCACCATTATTAAGCAACCATGATGCTTTTTTTAAATCATTAGATAAAATACTATAAAAAAGAAATGAATTATTATTTTTTAATTTATTAATATCTGCTCCATATGCTAATAAATTTTCCATAAAGTAATAATTTAACTCGTCTTTTTCCTTATAATTTAAATCATTGTTAAATCTAATATTATAGCTTAGAGGATGTTGGTGTGCAAGATTATCATTTTCACGTCCATTTACTTGCGTGCCAGATTTTATTGCAGCATCAAATAATTCTTTATTACCTTTGCTAATTGCTTGTATTAAGATTGAGCTGTCATTTGCTATATTATATCCTTTATCAAGTAAATAAATTATGAATTCTGGATTGCATTGACTAATAGTACTAACAATAGATTTATCTACCATATTTTCATACTGGTTCATTTTGATTAAATCAATTAAAGCTTTGTTCTTTGCCATAGCAACATTAACTTTTTTTATTAAATATAGTTCTTTTTGAGCACTTGCTAATTTTGTATCCATATTTTTTAAGGCGACAGATGAACTTAATAAATCATATAAATAGGTATTTATTTCTTTTTTGTAATATTCTTCAAAAGTCCTTTGTGATGTATTGGAAATAATATTAAAATTATCTTGTGTATCCAAGATAGCTTGTTTTATTTCTATTTCTTGATTCGTGAATTTATTTATTCTTTCATAATATTTAGTATTGTTTAACTCTTTAATTTTTTTATATGCCAGTTGTAATTCAATATTCATTTTTTTGACCTTCGTTTTATTTAAACATTATTATTATATATCAAATACGTCACATAGTGAAACTTTATTATTTAATTATATTAACTTGCTTTTAAATTAATTATTTTTTTTCTTAAGGTAATTACCTTATACCAAAATAATAGAATGGCGAATAAGAATAAAACCACACATATATTTGCAATATAGTAAATATTAGAGAAACTAAAAATAAGAAATAAAGGTAAAACTGCAATAGCGATAGAGCAATTTAAAACATTATAAATTGAATTATCTAAATGAGTACTATTTAATTTTTTTAATGTGTGTTTTGTATTGTTTGCTATAATGATATTGGAGATAAAAAACCAGAGAGTGCCAATATAAGGGATAAATATTAAAAAAACACTCCATGAAGGCAAAGTTTTATTAAGGTTAACTTCATTTATTTTATACATACTTATTGCATAGAATACTTTAATTAGTATATATATGATAATAAAAGGCAGTATAATAATATGACCGTCAAAAGTAATATCGGATGTATTTTGATTAATTTCTATATTAATATTTTTCATATAACTTCCTTTTTTTTATAATTAAAACTTAACATAATTAATATAAAAATAAAGACAAATACTATCTTTTTGAAATAATATATGATAAATGTTTGTTATTGTATTGAAAATCAGGAATCAGGAATATTTTAAATGTCAGATTTAGTAGAGAAAGTAGAAAGTATATTAATAAATTTTATGGACGATAGTTCTATTTCTTATGACTGGTATCATACTTTAAGAGTAAAAGCTGTAGCTGAATCTTTAGCATTAGAGGAATTGAATGTTGATATGGAAGTAGTCTCTTTAGCTGCTCTATTACAAGATATAGGAAACTCTAAGTATTATAATGGTGATAAAGAAGAAGGTTTAAAACTGGTAAGAGAGATTTTAAATGAAGTTAAAGTAAGACCAAGTAAATCTGCTCATGTGATTGATATAATAAATAATATGTTCTTCTCTGGTGCTGGTGTAAAAACCCCAATGAGAAGTATTGAAGGAAAAATTGTTCAGGATGCAGAACGTCTTGATAATATAGGTGCTATAGGTATAGCTCGTTGTTTTTCAGAAGGTGGGAGATTAGGTAAAAAATATTTTGATCCTGATTATATTCCTCATAAACATGTATCAAAAGAAGCTTTTCTTGCTTCAAAATCAGATAGTTTAAATAGCTTCCATGAAATTTTTTATAATTATCCAGAAAGTATGAATACACAAGCTGGTAAAAAATTAGCAATAAAAAGAATTAAATTTATGAAGAAATTTGAGTCTCAATTCCATGTGGAATGGATGGGACAGGATTTAGATCCTATTTTAATAAAATTAAAAGAAAAATCACCTTGGGCAGATCCTAATTTTAAAATGTTTATTTTGCTCATAGCAGAGGCTTTTAAAGATCCTATAAAATTTGAAAAAATAAATATAGATGATTATGAGTTTAATAATAATCTCAATGATGGAAATGCAGTTGATGAAAAGGAAAAGGAATAGGTTACAGCCTATTTCTTTTTAAGTTTAAATTATTACCATTTATATTTAAATCATCACCAATTTTTAACTTTTCATGCTCTATATAAAGTGATATTAAATATTTTTTTTGTTCTTCTTTTTTTAATATATCTAAACAATTTTCTTTTTTATTATTATGTTCATAAATATTTAATCCTGATAAAATAGCTTTATTAACAAAAGCATCATTCAAAATATTATTTTGATTTATCTTTAAATATAGATGCAAATAATTATTTCCGTTAGTATCCTTAAAGCTGTAATCCATATTATAGGATGAAAATAATTTAAACCAATCCTGAATTTCATTTATTGTTATTTTAGATTTCAATATTACATAAGGAATATTATTTAAATTTAAATCTGCACCTGAATTTAATAGCAATTTTACTTTATTGTTAATTTTAGGTATATATTTATTTTTTGAGAAAATTGCGTTTTCTAATGGTGTTTTATTATTAAATTTAGTGTTAATATCTTTATCATATAAAGATAATAATTTTTTCAATTCTTTTTCATTGCTATACAAGGAAGACAAGTGTAATGGATTTGTCTTTTTAGCTGTTTTATTCAATAGATAATCTTCTGTATAATAATTATCTATTATAAAATTTCTAATTTTTTTGGCAGATTCTTTTCTTGTAATAACAAAAGAGATAACATCATATCCTGAGATAGGTTCAATATTCTTTATATTGTTTTTATTTAATAGTAAAGTAATCTCTTCTAAATTATCATTAAATAAAGCTTGTATTATATTATTCATATTCTTTTCCTTGGATTTTTTAATGAATAATCTTTTATTTCTAATGAACTATTAAGAGTATTTTTTTCAAATTCAGAATAATACATTAAAATTTTATTCTTTTCTTTTATATCTTTTATGGCATTTACAACTGAAATATTGTCTTTATTGTTAATAAATATATTGCCACCAGATTTTATTAAAATTTTAATTAATTCTATTTTATTTTGATAAGCAAAATAATGCATAAGGGTATTTCCTGAATTATCCTGATGATTTATATTAAGTCCTTGTTTGATAAATAAAGGCAATAACTCATTATGATTTAATTTAAAATCTTTATTTCTGGTTAATTCCTGATATATATTTCTATTCTCAATATAAAGAGAGTTAAGGTTAAATACATTCTCTGTTTCATTAAGAATATAAGAAATGAATTTGTTTTTATCGAGTTGAAAATTCTTCTGTTTTTTTATATTTTTAAAGAATGCATATATAATAGGTGTAAAACCAGATTCATCAACATAGTTTGTATATTTCATCTTGCCCGTTTTTAACATTTCTTTTAATGTAGTTAAATCCTGCTTCCAACATACGGTTCTCCAGGGGTTAGCTGCATTGAAATCTTCACGGTAAATATCAGGATTAAAACCTAACTGAAGTATTTTTTTAGATATATTGGATTTAGATTGAAGAATAGAAAGACTTAATATATTTCTACCTATATATACTTCATTAATGTCTATTTTATTATTTATAATTAAATTATTTAACTGCTCTACATCATTTTCATTAAGTGTCTTATATAACTGACTAATTAATTCCTTACTAATGCTCATCTTTTATCCTGACAATTAAGTATTAATAATTTATTATAACATAAAAAAACGGAAAAGCTTCGCACTTTTCCGTCTAATTATTAGTAAGAAAAATTATAAAGAATCATCTTTTTGGATAATATCAATATTCTCATTTTCTATTTTAACTGGATGTAACCACGTTAATTTTTTTATAGCATCAAATCTAAAACTATCAATCATATTACCAAAGTATGAAAAAGCTTCTTTTTTATACTCTTGTTTAGGATCTTTTTGAGCAAAACCTCTTAAGTGAATACCTTTTCTTAAATATGCAAGAGAAGAAAGATGTTCTCTCCATGCAATATCAATAGAATCTAATAAATGCTTTCTTTGAATAATTTTAAAGTTTTCTACACCGAAAATATCTTCTTTTTCTTTGTATAGAGCATCTATGTGCTCAATAATTTTATTAAAGAAATCGTCAATAACGGGATTTTCATTCGCCCACTGTTCTAATGGTAGATGAAGGTTAAATTCTTCTGAAAGTTCCTTATGCAAACCTTCAAGATCCCAATTATCATCACCTTCTTTTATAAAATGAGTAAATATATCATAAAAAACGTTATCCCTAATAGGTTTTATGTATATATCCATGTCATCAGATTCAAGAATTTCTTTTCTTGTTCTATAAATTATATGTCTTTGCTCATTTGATACGTTATCGAAATCAAGAAGCTGTTTTCTTATGTTATAGTTGTGGTTTTCAATTTTTCTTTGAGCATTTTCTAAAGTTTTTGACATGAATGGATGAGTCAATGCACTCTCAGGATCTACTTGCATTTTTTTCAAAACATTAATTACTTTTTCACCAGAAAATATCTGCAATAATGGATCTTCTAGAGATAAATAAAATCTTGTAGAACCCGGATCACCTTGTCTTCCAGATCTTCCTCTAAATTGGTTGTCAATTCGTCTTGATTCATGTCTTTCAGTTCCAATAACATGAAGTCCACCTAATTCTACCACTTCATCATGTTCTTTTTTCCAAACTATTTCTAATCCTTTAATAGCATTTTCTTTTTCTTCTTGTGTTAATTCATTATTTTCTCTAATATTTAAAATATCTTGTTCAATATTACCACCAAGTATAATATCAGTTCCACGCCCTGCCATATTAGTAGCAATGGTAATCATTCCCTTTCTTCCTGCTTGCGAAATAACATATGCCTCTTTCTCATGTTGTTTTGCATTAAGAACTTGATGGGGGATATTTTCTTTTTTCAATAATTCAGAATAATATTCGTTATTATCAATAGAACTTGTTCCTATTAAAACAGGTTGTCCTTTTTCATATTTTGATTTAACATCTCTTAAAATAGCTTTATCTTTTTGTTCACGAGAAATATAAACTTCATCTAATGTATCATTTCTTAATAATGGCTTATTAGTAGGTACAACTACAGTTTCAAGATTATATATATCACTAAATTCAAAAGCTTCCGTATCTGCTGTTCCGGTCATACCAGCAAGCTTATGGTATTGTTTAAAATAATTTTGCAATGTAATAGTAGCTAATGTGATATTTTCTTCTTTTATTTCCACTCCTTCTTTAGATTCAATAGCTTGGTGTATACTATCATTCCAACGTCTTCCATCCAGAATACGACCAGTAAATTCATCTACAATAAGAATTTCTCCATCACGAACTACATAATGTGTATCACGATGGAAAAGGAAGTGAGCCTTTAAAGCGGCACTCAAATGATGTAATAAAGGAATATTTTCTGAATCATAAAGGTTAGTGCCTTCTGAAATTAAACCCATTTCACTTAATAAGAGTTCTACTTTTTCATGACCTTTTTCAGTTAAAGAAACCCTTTTTTCTTTCTTATCTATAATAAAATCACCAGTTTCAATAGGGTTATTTTTATCACCTTCAATTCTACCTTCTACTAATTTAGGCGGGATTGTGTTCATTTTATTATAAACTTCTGTTTTCTCATCAGCAGGGCCTGAAATTATCAGAGGTGTTCTAGCTTCATCAATAAGTATAGAATCAACTTCATCTATAATAGCATAATTTAATGGTCTCTGACTTCTTTCCTCTTTATCTAAAGCCATATTATCTCTTAAATAGTCAAATCCAAATTCACTGTTAGTACCATATGTAATATCGCAATTATAAATTTCTATTTTTTCTTCTAATGCTAATTTACTTAAATTACATCCAGTGGTTAAACCTAAAGCAGAAAATATTTCGCCCATTTTTTCTGCATCTCGTTCGGCTAAATAATCATTAACCGTTATGATATGAACACCTTTACCAGAAAGAGCATTTAAATATGCTGGCAACGCTGCTGTAAAAGTTTTACCTTCTCCTGTTTTCATTTCAGAAATTTTACCATGATGTAAAATAATACCACCAATCATTTGAACATCATATAAACGTTTTCCCCATTTTCTTTTTATAACTTCTCTGACAAGGGCAAATGCTTCTGGTAAAAAGATATCCAAATCTTTTTCATTTTTATATGTTTCTTTAAAATACTTAGTTTTTGCTATGATTTCATCATCAGTTAAATGTTCAATTTCATGTTCTAAGGAGTTTATTTTATTTATAATTTTATTATATTTTTTTAATATTCTATTATTTCTGCTTCCAAAAATAAGATGCAATGGATTCATTTATTCTACCTCTTCATTAATAAGACCTTAATATATATATTATTTATAGGCTGCAAATCAAATTTTTATTTTTTTAAAACTTTATTCCAGGCTTTATTTATACTATCAAAAGAAAATCCTTTGCCTGCTAATTGCCTATATATTTTTTGTTTTTCTTTTATATCCATATCTTTGCTGATATTTTTTTGTTTTAAAATAGCATATACTCTATTTTCTTCCGATGGTAAATCAGATAATTGTTGTTTTATTATATCTTCTGATATACCTTTAAGTGAAAGTTCATATTTTAATCTCATATTACCTAAAGTAGCTTTTTTAGCTCGGACTCTCATAGAGGCATAATCTTCATCAGATTGAAATCTATTTTCCTGTAACCATTCAATAGTGTCATTTATTTCATCTTCTGAATGTTCTCTTGCTTTTAGTTTGTTTCTAATCTCTTTAATTGAATATTCTCTTTTTGATAATAAATATATACAATATTCTCTTGGTTTCATTTTACCTTTTTCATATTTTTTCTTTGGTAAAATTTCTTCTTCACTACTTGTTTTTTTATAGTTGTAATTTGATATATTTTTCTCTTTTTTTTCTATTTTTTTCTCATTTTTAGATTTTATTACGTCAGACAATCTTTTAATTTGACTCATTAAGAAATACTCCATCTACTAATTTAATAGGGTAATAATATATATAAAATTTATATTTATCAAATTTTAAAAATAACATTCCCGTTAATATTTTTGAAGATTAAGATTACCTATGATATAAATTAGGATTAATATAAAAGATACAAAGAAGAGAGGAATTATGGGATATCCTTGTGATAAAGATAATTGGATAGATAGTTTTAAGTATAATGAGCTATGGGCTGGTTTAAATAATATGCAACGAGAGGCAGTTGCTTTACCAAATAAGCATTCTTTAATATTAGCGGGTGCTGGCACTGGAAAGACAAAAACTTTAATATCCAGAATAGCAGCACTACTGGAAGATGGTGGTTTAGAAGCTGATGAAATATTAGCAGTAACTTTTACTAATAAAGCAGCATTAGAAATGAAAGAGAGGTTGGAAAGTTCCATAGGAAAAAAATCAAAAGGTTTATTAATGGGAACTTTTCATGGAATCTGTTATAAATGGATAAAATCAGACTGGCATGGTTTTGGTTATAAAATGAATGCCGCTATTCTTGATACTGATGATCAGAAAGCATTAATGAGAAGATTGTATAAAGATAAAAAATGGGATGAGGGGAAAATTTCATTAAAGGAAGCTATGGAATTCATTAATGATAAAAAAGAAAAAGGTATTAGATCTAATAATGTTAATCCTAAATACCCCAACGATCATATATTAGTCACAATCTATTCAGAATATGAAAAGCGTTTAAAGGAAGAAAATGCATTGGATTTTGCAGAGCTTTTAATGGCTATTAGAGATAGATTAGTTTTTGATGAAGAATATTTTAAGTATATGAGTGGTAAATGGAAAATACTTTTAGTAGATGAGTTTCAAGATACTAATCCATTACAATATTCATTATTAGAACTTTTAGTGAAACAATCCGGTGCCATATTTGCTGTTGGTGATGATGATCAATCAGTGTATGGTTTTAGGGGTGCTAGAGTTGAAAATGTTTTTGATTTTGAGAAAAATTATGCAAAAAATCAAGTAATTAAATTAGAACAAAATTATCGTTGTTCTGGAAATATTTTGGGTGCAGCTAATGAAATTATAAGTAAAAGTAAGCATAGAATGGGCAAAAAACTATGGACTGATAAGAAACCCGGTGATCTTGTTTATGTTTTAAAAACAAGAAATGAAGAAGAAGAAGCCGAGCAGGTAGCCAGATCAGTAAAATATGCAATAGAAGATGGCGTATTACCTAAAGAAATTGCAGTGTTATATAGAACTAATGCTCAATCGAATCATATAGAAAAATGCATGATAAACAAGCAAATTCCTTATAAAATAGTTGGTGGAATGAGATTTTTTGAAAGGGCTGAAATAAAACTTGCAATGGCTCATGCAAGGATGTTGGCCTCGCAGGATGATTTTGGTGCTTTCTGTAAGGCTGTTGTAAAACCAGCCCAAGGAATAGGTCAAAAAAGAATAGAAATGTGGAGAAATTTAGCTATACAGAATAAGATGGGTTTCTATGAAATGATAGAAAAAGTAGCAAAGCCAGATGAAAAAGGTCGTTTTGATGTTGCTGCAAAAGCTTGGGTTGATAAAATGAACGAAGCGAAAAAAAATTTATTACAACATGGTTTGTCTAAAGGTTTTAAGATGTGGATGGACAGTATTCAATTATTTAAAGTATATGAAAAGGATGATAATTACAAGGAAAGAGTAGAAAACTTAAATGAATTTGTAAATACCATTGCCTTATATGAAGAAAAAGGCGGTAAGTTTTTAGAGGAGTTTATTTCTACTTGTGTATTGGATTCTTCTTCAAGTAATAATGAAGATGGTGGTGTTCAATTATCAACAATCCATGCTTCTAAAGGTCTTGAATATGAAAGGGTTTTCTGGATAGGTTTAGAAGATGGTTTAACACCAAGTGCGATGTCTTTAAAGGATGATAGTAGCGAAGCAGAAGAAAGAAGATTAGCTTATGTCGCAATAACAAGGGCTAAAAAAGAATTAACCTTATCTTTTTGTCAGAGTAGATTTATAAATGGTGAAAGAAAAGAATTATTACCATCAAGATATCTTGGTGATATAAATCCTGAACTTTTCTTTCCTATTGGAACCGAATGGCCGCCTTCCCCATCGCCTATTGGATGGGGGATTCATCAAGGTAAATTTACAGGGAAGCAAATAGCATCTTATAATATAAGAAAAGTAAGTGATGCATCTGCTTCAAGAAATATAAATCCAAATACTATCGAAAAACATACTCAAAAAGTATTTAATAAGAAAAAAGTAAATACAGAATTTAAAACTGGCGACAAAGTGAAAAGTAGTCGTTTCGGTATAGGTAAAATCACATCAGTTTTAATGGATGGCGATTTGGAAGTTGTTATGGTGAAATTTGCTGATGGCAATAAAAAAATGATCGTTAAATTTGCTGGATTAATAAAAATGTAGAATCAGAAAAATAAAAAGACCTCAATGAGGTCTTTTTTATATTTAATAATGAATTTATCTTATAGTTTTGAATATATCGCCATATAATATATTAGTCATTTTTTCAATACCATGTATTGTATAAGCTGACTTTAATATATCTTTAATTTTTATGGTTTCATTACAAACTTCTTTAGAGTAATTATTTGTTATGTGAGCAGCCATTTCTGGTGAAGTAGCTATGCATAAATCTATATTACCTAAAACACTTTTTCCTAATATATTCTGAGTAGTGCTTGTAAATTTACCACCTAGTTGAACTATATTTTTTATCCATTCCTGGTTTTCATCTGCAATAGCCATATCTAAAGCAGTCTTGTTATCATTATCTATTTGATTAATAGGCAAGCCCCAATCTTCTACTAGTATAGAAAGAAGTTCTTTTGATTTTAGTATAAAAGCCATATGAATCCAAGGAATAGAATGAATATCCATATTATTGGTAAAATAAATACATCTTTGGCATTTTTCAACAGGGATGATTTTTATAATACATTTAATAGCATTGTAATTTTTTTGTGTTGTAAACTGTACTATCGTTTTAGAAATAATTTGTAAAAGATAACTTTCTTTATCTGAAATATTAAATGCTTCAGGATATGTTTGCGGCCATTGTGAATAATTCCATTCTTCTGTTTCAGGAAATTGTAAAGCTAATTGATAAGGGAAAACTGATTGTAAATCCTGACTGTATGGATCGGCATTGTTTTTTAATAACATGTTAACTATATCTATTTTTTTCAAGAAACAAGCCCAATGTAAGGGTGTTTGACCATCTTCATCAGCCTCATTAATGTTATCAGTCTCTCTAATCCAATTTTCAATATATGCAATATCATTATCTATAATTGCATGAAACCAAGCTGGTTCGTTGTTTTTTTGTATAATTTTATATCTCATATAGAATTCCTTATCTCATCATCTGTGCGGCTTTTTCTTGGACACTTTTTTGAATAACTGTATTCAAAAGTGCATCAAATTTATTATTTTCCATCAGAGAATTGTAAGGTAAAGAATATTTTCCATCAACAACTATGACAGGAACTTGTTTTACTTCATATTGTTTAACAACTAATGGTGCAATCTTAACTTTAGAAATAACTTCTCCAGAATCAAATGCCTCTTCAAAACTTGCTATGTTAATTTGGCGACTTTCAAGCCATTCTTTTAATATTTTATAATTTTTAAAATCCATTTTACCAACGGATGTGGCATTCATTAAAGCACCATTAATTTTAGTTTGATTTATTTGTTCAAGAGAAAAATAAATACGTGCAGGATAAGAAACTTGATCATTAGTAGATACAGGTGAATCTATAACTCTAACGTAATAAGGTGCAGTTAAAGCCCATTTATCGAGTTTAGTTTTTATATTCAAACAGGTTTCACATCCATAAGTAAAGAAATTAATTACATCTATACTATTACCAGTGCTTGGAAGTGGATTTTTAAGTTTATAATAATCAACCCCTTCTTTAAAATCCCCTGTAACAGGTGATGCTGATTGTTGTTGCTGTGCGGCTGGGTTGTCCATTCCAGGCTGATACATACCAGGATTTTGAGTCATCTGTGGTTGAGATTGATTGTCGGTAGCGGGTTTAGGTGTTTCTATATTTGAACTACTACCAATGGCCGGTGAGTCGGCATATGTATTAAATGTCATAAACATTGTCATACTTAAAATGGTTAATGTTAATTTTTTCATTTTGTCCTCTTCTTACAACGTCAATTTTTCAGCATTGTACTATTTTTTTTTGAAACAATAAAGAAATATTTTTGTTTTTTGTAATATATTCTAATTTTTTTATTAAATCCAATTTATTATCTATAAGATTGTGATATTTATATGTTATAATGTAAATATGAAATATAAATGAGGTTTATTTAATGATAAAAAATGAAAATTTTATAGATTTGATAATAAATCATTTAAATCATACAATTATCAATAACCACATTGATGAGGAAGAACTGAGTATTTTTCTTAATAAATATACAAAAATAATTAATCACTCCTTTGAAAAAATACTTTTTAAATGTATAGAACAGAATGTAGATAGTTCTACTATAGATTTTTTAATAAAAAACAGCCAAATAAAATTAAGTGATAATACAATTTTCCTCATGTTGAAAAAAAGTGTAGAGCATAATACTTTTAATAATATGATATATTGGTTTAACAAATTTGAATATCAATTTAATGACAATCAGAAAGATGAACTTATATATAGTCTTTGTAGATCTTTAAATTTAATTTCACTTGCTAACCAATATCCAGTGAATGATAATAGCCCTTGGGATTTTATTTATAAAAATTATAATTTAAGTGAAGATGAATTTAAAAACAATTTTAGAAAAAAATTATTAAAGATAATAAGTGATGAATCAGATTTTAGTAAACAATCTCATCTTGATAAAGTTATGAAAAGTATAATTCCATTAAGGGATCAAGATTTTGTTAAAATGTTATTTGATTTAAATTATAATATTGAAGGATTAATAGAAAGAATAAAAATAAATACTAACCCCGATGAAGAAGATTATATGGAAAGATATTCCAATATAATAAGGGATATTTTTTATAATTATAATTATGATATTTTTAATTTATTTTTAGATAAAGGCTTAGAGTTAGAAAATAGTTTTGAAAGATTTAATGAAGATTTTTTTGAAGAAATTGTGAATAATCTTTATAATAACAATCAAATAGAAAATAAAAAATTGGAAGTGATTTCTTATTTTATAGAAAAGGTGTGTAGTTCAGGTTTTGATCTTACATATTTAGGTTCAAGTGATACTTACGAAGAAAAACCATTTTTAATAAACTTAATAAATTATATTGAAACTAACTCATTAGATATTTCGGAATCAACTGTTAATTTGTTAAAAATGCTACTGGAAAACAGTTATATTAATTTAAATGCAATAGATAAAAAAACAGGTGATACTGCATTAATTATATCCAGTTTATCGTATGATGAAAAATTAAGTGAATTGCTTTTATTATATGGTGCTGATCCTAATGTTAAAAATTTTGATGGTAAAAGTGTTTTCGATGTGTCTGGTCAAAATATAATAAGTACTTTAAAAGAAAAATATAAATTAACAGAAATATTATCAGAAAATAAGAGTACTATTTATAATAAAAAAAATAGAATATAAAAAAAAGTCCCTTGAGGGACTTTTTAATTTAAGAAGGTCTTCTTTTCTTAATTATAGAGCTAACACCAGCTTCCTGTTTATTAAGCTCTTGAGCAATTTCAATAGCTTCTTTTTCCTGAACACTTTGTGAATATTTACCGAACTTCGCTTTTCCTTCTGGCCATTCTTCAAGCAAACTAGAGAAAGTAAAGCCTTCATTGCTTGGTTTTGCATATGGGTCACAGCCATCAGATAATAAAAGTTCTACCATTTCAATATTTTTACTAAGAACAGCCGCCATTAAATTGGTAACACCTTCTTTATCCTTACCTTCGGTATTATTAGCTTCTATTGATATGAATTTTTTCAAAACATCAATTTGATTATTGTCAATAGCAACTCTTACAAGTGAATGACCTTCATCATCAGAAACGTAAATTCTGGCACCTTTCTCTATAAGCTTGTCCATTAATTCTAGATTTCCAATTCTTGCAGCCTCATGAATAGGACGCCAGGACATTCTGTTTCTAACATTAACGTTAGCTCCTGCATCGATTAGAATATTAGCTATTTCAAAATGACCATTAGCGATAGCTAATTGTAAAGCAGAAGTGTCTCTTAAATGGTAATCTGGATCAGCTCCTTTAGATAAAGAATCTTGTAATAAAGCTACATTTCCGTCACTTGCTGCTTTAATTATATTATCATTTTTAGATACTAATGCACCAGGGTTAAAATTTTCAAACATAAAAACTCCTTATTAACTTTTATCATATTAATTATATCATAAAGAAAATAACTTACAAAGATTTATTATTGTGTTTTGTATATCTTTATATTATACTTTTTAAAAATTTTATATATATAACTTCACAGGAAAAGTTTATGCAAAATCAGGAAAATCAAGAAAAACAAAAAGAATTAATTAATAAAATCTATAATGGTTTAAAGCAAAATTTTAAAGCAACAGAACAAACAATAGAAAGAATATTATGTGTATTATTATCAGGTGGTCATTTATTATTTAATGATAAACAAGGTACCGGAAAAACAACGCTCGCTAAAGTAATATCAAAATTAATAGATTTAGAATTTAAACGTATACAGTTTACATCAGATTTAACTCCTTCTGATGTAACTGGAATAAATATCTTTAATCCTGAAAATAGAGAATGGGAGTTTCATAAAGGTCCCATATTTTCAAATATAGTATTAGCAGATGAAATAAATCGCGCCCCATATAAGACTCAATCTGCATTATTAGAAGCTATGCCCGAAAAACAAGTGACTATAGATGGTGTTACTCATAAATTATCTGATAACTTTTTCATACTTGCAACACAAAATCCTAGTGGTTATTTAGGAACATATGAACTACCCGAAGCTCAAATAGATAGATTTTCAATGGTATTGAATTTAGGTTATTTATCTCAAGAAGATGAAATAGATATACTTTTAGGAGATTATAATGCTGATAATATAGAATCTGTTATTAGTAGTAAAGAATTTTCTCTTTTAAAAGAAATGGTAAAGAATGTTCATGTTCATAAAGATATAGTAGAGTATATAGTTAAAATTGTTCAAAAAACAAGGAATGATAAAAATATAGAAACAGGTGCCTCTGTTAGAGGAAGTCAGATGTTATTAAACTGTGCTAAAGCGTTATCTCTTATAAGAAATAATGAGACTGTTTATCCAGATGATATAAAAGAATTAAGTTATTACGTATTATCTCATCGATTTAGTTTGTCTGATGAAGCAATTAATAAAAATTTATCAAAAAAAGATGTTATAGATAATATCTTAGCTAGTATATCGGTTCTTGATAAAAAAAATGAAGATGTAGTTTTGGATAAAGAAGCGAAAGAGAATAAAAATACATTACTATCTAAATTTAATTTTAAAAAATCTTAGTATATTTTGAGGTATAAATGAATAATAAAAAAGGAAATTATGATAATTATAAATATTATAGATTTTCAAAAATTAATGTTTTAGGTGGTATTGCAATAGCAAGTATCCTTATATTAGCAGTCTGTTTTTTCTCTGGTATAGGGACATTACTTGCCTCTGTATTATTAGTTTTAATGTTATCTTATTTTTTAACATCCATTATATGGAACTGGTTTTGTTCAAAATCTGTGCTTGAAGTATTTAAAGAAAATCCAAGTTTCGGATATGTAGGTGATTTTATTGAGCAAGAAGTTAAAATCTATAATATTAAAGCTAAGCATGGTTATTGGACTATAAGGCAGATTCAAAAAGTTCCATCTGATAAAAATTATAGAAATATTGATAGATTATGGAGAGAAGTATTAAGTAATAAAAAAATAATAAATAATTACTTAAATGGAAAAGATGTAGGTAATATGTCTATTTTAAGAGGATATGATTATGAAAATTGTCCTGTTGTATTCGAAGATAAAATTGTTTATGTAGGGAAAAAAGGTGAATTAAGCAAAGCGAAAATAAGAGGTTTTGTAAAAAAAAGAGGTGTTTCTTTATTATCTTCTATTCAATTAGCTAAATCAGATCCTTTTGGTTGGTTTAATGTGAATATATCAACAGATGAACATATAAATGAGTTCTATGCTTTACCTAAACCTCGTTTTATAAATATACAGACTATAGTAGAATCTATGGGTGTAATAGAAAGCGAAAAGGCTCAAAAAAGAAATAATCTTTTAAAAGGTGATGATTGGGCTGGAATAAGAGAAGCTAGACCTGATGATTCCTTCAAAGATATACATTGGAAAACGTATGCTAAAAAAGGTGAGCATTGGGTTATAGAAAAAGAAATGGTAGTAGAAGATCAAAAGTATTTTTTGTTAGTTATTGACAATATATTAAATAATGAAGTTAGGGATACAGAAAGTTTTGAAACAATGCTTGAATATGTATCAGGTTTTATAAAATTAAAGCAAATTGGTATGTTTAATTTAACACATTTATTGATTAATAATCAGATATTAGAAATTAATAAGGATTATAATAATATTATAAAAGAAATAGCTTCTTTAGAATGTATTGAAAGTGATTCAAATGAACTCAATATTGAAAAGCATAATAATTTAACCAAGTTCAATAATGTATTATTAATAACTACAAGGAAATTAACAGAAAGTAAGAATGTTAAGGTTTTACATATAGAAAGAAGGGATGAATCCTATGACTTATAATAATGAAATAATAGAAAGGAAGTGGAAACCACCTCTTTGGTTAATGGCATTGTTACTATCTTATTGTATATATTTATCTGGAAGTTATGTGGTAGGCGTTCCTGTTCTTCTCATATTATTGTGTTCAGGTTTGGTTAAGAATAAGTTTAAAAATAAAGGTTTTTTAAATTCGAAAAATACGTCATTTTTATTATGGTTATTAATGTTTATTTATTTTTATAGTACGAATACGTTTAATGATACATATTCTTATTTTAAAATATTATCAGAAAATTTTTCTTTTATTTATTTTCCCTATTTATTAAAAAATCTTTTTTATAAAGACGATGTAAAAAAGGAGGATGATCCAAAACTTATAATAAAACAGATAAAGAATAGAAAAATTTTACCCTATCTGAGCTATGATAGAGTAAAATTATTAGCTTTTACCTGGGGGCAAAGATATTTATCTTATTTTAAGGAAGGTGATTGGTTTAAAGGTTATTTTTTTACATTAATAGCTCATATATTTTTTATTTATTCATTACAGGCTGTTTTTTCAGGTTTTTCGTATTATAAATCATCATCTAGTATAATAGGTGTTTTTGTAATATTTCTATTCTTTTTTAACGTATATAGATATAAATTTATAAATCATTCTATAAATAAAGAAGAGAATATCAAAAGAAATAAAGAAAATATATTAGAATACTTTAAGTTTTTTGTTTTATTTGTACTAATCCTTTCATTGTGTGGATTGGGTTTATTTTCAATGAAAAATTCCTTAAAAGATTTTAACTTTAACCAGTTTAGGAATTTTGATAATGGTGGTTTTAATTTTAATAAAAATATTACAGATACCAATATAGGGAAAAATGGTGGTAAATATGAAGATAGTAATAAAATTGTAGCCAGAATTAAATGGGATGAAAAACCAGGTTCATATCTCCCTGCTGCTTACTTTAGTATGCCTTCTGTTAATGGAGAAATATGGACAAATATAGATATAGTGGTTCAGCTTAGTGATGGTATAAAAGAAATAAATAAAAATGAAAATGGTTCATTTGACATAAAATATAATTATAATTACAGCTATAAATATCCTAATAATAATGAGTATATAATGATGCAAAATACTCTTAAAAAAGATATTGATAAATTTGATTTTTTATCTTCAATGAAGTTGGTTTCAAACACAAAAGAAATAAAAAATACAGTTTCTAAAAGTAGTAATATACAAACCAATAAAAGCGCTCAACTCGAAGGTTACCTTAATAATGGAAAAGAAGTAGTGCTGCCAATAGTTTCTAATGCGGATAATATCACTTTTTCAAAAGAATCTGTTGATATAGAGCAAATAAGGTTGAATAATAAACCAAACTCATTAAGTTTTTTTAATAAGGATAAAATACCAAAAACAGATGCTTTAATAAATTATAAACAAGATTCATCGGGTTATATATATTTAGATAAAGCTTCTGAAGAGGATTTAGTATATCCTGTAGAAAAAACTGAGGTTTTGGAAAAAATTGTAAAAGAAGCAAATTTATCTGCCGATTTAGATGTAAATGAGAATATAAAAAGACTTCATCAATGGTATGCGGATAATTTTTCTTATACTTTAAATTATACTGATAATGGAAAAATTAGAACATTAGATGATTTTTTAATTAGTTCAAGAAGAGGTCATTGTGAATACTTTGCATCTTCTACAGCTCTAATATTAAGATATATTGGAATACCAACCAAATATGTTACAGGTTTTCTTGTTAATGATAGAAGAGAAGATGAAGGTTCCGGTATGTATTGGATAAGATTAAAGAATGCACATGCCTGGAATGTTTATTGGGATGGTTCTGGATGGAAAATAATAGATAATACTCCAACATCAATAATAGAAGGAGAAGAAGATGAGGAAACTTTATTCTCCGTTATTTCAGACAAAATAGAACATTGGCGTTATGTTTATGATAATTGGGTTATGACAGATAAACAAATACAACTTGTTTTTCTTGTTATTATATTATTAATTGCATTGACTGTTTTATATTTTAAAGTGAAAAATTTAAAAGCAAGAAGAGTAAGGATAAATAAAAATTTCTCCAATCAACTAGATAGAGATTTTTATACACAAATGTTTAAATATATAAAAAAATATCCTAAACATGATAGTGAAACATGGATGGAATGGGCGAGAAAAACTAAAGACAACTCATTAATAGATAAGGTAAAAAAATACTACCATAAACGTTATATTGATAAAAAAGATTAATTTTTAGACATATTTTTTAATTATAAAAAGTTTTAAAATGTATTTAGTTTAAAAGTATTTAAAAAACAGTAAAAACATCTGGATTTTTACTGTTTTTTTTGCTAGTATTAGCGTTATTATTTTGTATATTAAAGGGGATAAATGTGAATAAAATTTTTAATGCAAAATTTCTGAGAATTTTAGTCGTTTTAACTGGTATATTTCTGATTATTTCTTTTATGAATTCATCTAATAATAAAAAAGATGGTTCTGGAGCTATAAATAATAAGATAAGCTATTCTTTATTTATGGATAAAGTTAATCAAAAAGAACTAACTTCTGTTAAAATAGATAGTGTAAAAGGAACTGTTCTTGCCAAAAATGAAAATGGCGATCAGTATTTAGTAAATGCTCCTGTTGACTCAAATTTATTAAATAAACTTGAAAACAATGTAAAAAGTGTTGAGATTCTATCGCAACCAGAAGAAAGTAAAATTGGAACATTTTTGCTTTATTTCGGTCCAGTATTGTTGCTTATAGCCTTTTTTGTCTATTCAGCTCGCTCTAAAAAAGGCGGTGGTTTTGGTGGCGATTTTGGAAAATCTAAAGCCAAAAAATTTATGCCATCAGAAAACAATGTTCGTTTTTCAGCAGTTCAAGGATGTGATGAAGCTAAAGAAGAAGTGGCTGAAATAGTTGATTTTCTGAAAAACCCAAGTAAGTATGAAAAGCTTGGTGCCCGTCAACCTGCTGGTATTTTAATGTCTGGTCCTCCAGGAACAGGTAAGACTTTATTAGCTAAAGCAATAGCTGGTGAAGCAGGTGTGCCTTTCTATAGCACATCAGGCTCTGAATTTGTAGAAATGTTTGTCGGTGTTGGTGCTTCCAGAGTAAGAGCTATGTTTGAGGAAGCAAAGAAAAATGCGCCGTCGATTATTTTTATAGATGAAATTGATGCTATTGGTCGTAAACGTGGTGTATCTGCTGGTGGTGGTAATGAAGAACGTGAACAAACATTAAACCAGATGTTAGTGGAAATGGATGGTTTCGGTAAAAATGAAGGCGTTATTGTAATAGCCGCCACAAACAGACCGGAAATGCTGGATAGTGCGCTTCGTCGTCCAGGACGTTTTGACAGAGAAGTTGTGGTTTCTTTGCCTGATGTAAAAGGTAGGGAAAATATTCTTAAAAACTATGCAAGTAGTGTAGTAATAAATAAAGATGTTTCATTAAATACTATAGCAAGAGGTGCCACAGGTTTTTCTGGTGCCGATTTAGAAAACTTAGTTAATGAAGCAGCGTTGTTAGCTTCTCGTGGTAATAAAGATAGTGTTGAAATGATTGATTTTGAAGAAGCTAAAGATAAGATTATAATGGGCTTTAAAAGGGAAAAAGCTGTAATACCAGAGGAACAAAGAGTAGTTACTGCATGGCATGAAGCTGGACATGCTATTATCTCTTTGTATATGGAGCACAATATACCACTGCATAAAGTAACTATAATTCCTCGTGGTAGAGCGATGGGTGTTACGATGCAATTGGAAAAAACAGATCGTTATGGTTATACTCATGAAGAATTTTTAGCAAATATCTCTATGCTCTTTGGTGGAAGACTGGCAGAAGAAATATTCTTGCAAAGTGTATCTACTGGTGCAAGTAATGATATTGAAAGGGCTAATGCTATTGCAAGAGATATGGTCACTAAATACGGTATGTCGAAACTTGGTATGATTCATTGTGGTGATATGAGTGGTAATGGTTTTAGGGGAAGCAATTCAGGTGGTGAAACAAACGTATCTTCTGAAATGATGAAGTTTATAGATATTGAAGTTCAAAATATTTTAGAACAACAATATATAAAAGCAAGAGATTTATTGATTGAAAGAAAGGTAGAAATGAAATTGTTGTCTGAAGCATTACTTGAAAAAGAAACTTTGGATATTCATGAAATAAGATTGCTTTTGGGTATAGTGGAAGAAAAAGAAGAAAGTGAAGATGTTTCTGCTAAGAAAAAAAGTTTTGTTGTAAATCTTGATAACCTCACATTACCAAAATGGGGTGGTTTAAAAGATCTTCTCGCTGGAAGTAATCCATCAGAAGTTAATGATGTAAAAATAATAAATGAATAGTGATTAAATACTTTATAAGCCCCTTCGGGGGCTTTTTTATTATTTTTTATTGAAGATTTTTGTATATGGGTTAGAATTATAGTATTATTATTTTATAAATAGATAAGAGAGAGAACGTTATGGCATTTGGTGCAGATTTAGCAAAAAACGCTGAAAAAGAAAAATTGGAATATAGTGAAAAAATGATTAATGAAGATAGTAAAAAAAGTACTGAAAAAGATTATCTTCATTCTGGTCATACAAATGTTGATTATGATAATGGGGCAGATCCTTTTACTCAAGGTGAAAAAGCACAGCCTCAAAATAATCAAAGGAGATTTAGCAGAAGTAAGGTTGAAAATGAATCACCACAAAATGGAACAAGTCCTTCTACAATAAATGAGAGTCAACCTGTACATCATGAAGGAAGAAGAAGACCAGATTTTAAAAGGGATAGTGCAAATTCTGCCTCTAATAACAATTCAGGATCTGATATTAATCTAAAAACAGATAATTCGAATAAAGGGGCATATAGTCCTAAAAATGTTTCAAGTGCGAGTAATAATCAACCAATAAAATATGCAGCTAATGGTTTGGATTCAAGATTAGATAGATTAATTGATATTGTAGGTGATTATTTAGATAAAAGTCAGGAAGAAATTGATAAAATAAAAAGACAAGCCAAAAGAAATCCTGATGAAATTACAAGAGAATATAACCGAATATTCAGGGATGAGATAAAACCCAAAAAAGAAAAAAATTACAAGAGCCTTGAAGATGCAAGAAGAGAGCATCCAGATAAAATCATTTTAATGCGAATTCAGGAAAATGGCGAAGCTAGTATGTCAGCAATGAATAGAGAGAATGCTGGAAGTAAAATCCTTTATGATGGTGTTATTGTAAAATCAGTGCCTTTTACTCGTTCGCCATTTGATGCACCAAGTATTCTTTTTGAAGAGGCTAAACCTAAACTAATAGCATCTGAAGATTCAGATGAAGCGTTTAATGATAATCCTTCTGAAGAACCTCAACATAAAGCATCATCTCCTAAAATGTAAACTATATAAAGCCAAACTACCTGTTTGGCTATTATTAAAAAAGGTATAATATGTTTAGTCAGAAACAGTTAGATGATATAGAAAAAGATATTGAAAAAAGTTTAGAGCAAGCCTCAAAAAAAATGGTCAAATATTTTATAGAACATAAGGGTAAGGAATATAAACCGCTCAATACATATTTTGGTGTTGGTGATTATTTAAGGATGTATCCAAGACATGATGTAGGTTGTCTTGTAGTAGCATCGATAGAAGTTAATCAGAAAAAACAAGGTAAAGGCTATTTTAAAAGTTTTTATAATCTTCTTGAAAAAATAGCTTCTAATAAGGAAATGAGAATTGTTTTTGAATCTGTTCTTAACCCTAGACTGCAATCTTTTTTAGAAAGAGAAGGATACATTAATTATAATAATTCTGGAACTTTTTATAAAGATTATAAATTAAATCCTGAAATAAAAATATTAAATGAAAAAGAAGAGTTAGATAAAATAGATTTTCCTTTAATTAAAAATAAAATAACCCCATAAGGGGTTATTTTTATATTTTATATTTTTTCTTGCTGGTATATGAATCCATTAAATCAATCCATTGGTTTGCTCGTGCTTCCTTTATTCTTTCAGCAATAGTTTCTTTAGTTCCCTCTTTTGCTATTTTTTCAGCATCTACTTTTAATGAGTTAATCCATGTTAATACTGTTTCTGTTTCTGGAAACATATCTATATTATTTGATATAATAAACTGGTTTTTAACATCATTAAAAGCATCAATCCAACGTTGAGGTCTTCTTAAGGCATCAAGTTCTACTATAAGCTTTAACCAATCCGAATTAGGCTTTAAAGAATAATCAAGAGGTTTATCATAGAAAGTATTCCATATAGTTTGAGTCATAGAAATTCTATTTGATACTTCCTTACTAGCTCCTATATTAGACCAATTCATAACATCATTATGGGATTTTATTAAAGAAACAGGTAAAGACCATCTTGCTATTCTGGATTCTAAACTTGCACTTTTTAAATTATTAAGGAAAATTTCCTCTTTTCCAGATAATGAGTAATTTTTATCAAGGAATTCTTCAAAGCCTTTAAAGTCCCAATAAGGCATTCCTGGAAGTATATCACTTCCTAAACCAACTTTTTGCAAAACTGAAAAATAAATAATAGCGTTATCATGCATTATTGCACGCGATGTTTCTTTCCATATACGCTCTTTGGTTAAATGTTTAGTTTCACCAGAAATATAAATATGTCTCATTAGTTCCATAGTTTCTGGATGAATATCAAATCCAAATCTTGCTGCAAACCTCGCTACTCGAAGAATCCTTAAAGGATCTTCTGAGAATGCAGGACTGACATGTTTAATTTTTTTATCTCTGATATCATTTTGACCACCAAAAGGATCAATTATATTGCCATTTTTATCCATAGCCATTGCATTCATAGTTAAATCTCTACGAGCAAGATCTTCTTCGAGTGTTACACTTTTATCAGAATAAGTAGTAAAGCCATTATAGCCTACGCCTGTTTTCCTTTCTGTTCTTGCCAATGCATATTCGTCTTTCGTCTCTGGGTGAAGGAAAACAGGAAAATCTGCTCCAACTTTTTCAAAGCCTGCATTAATCATTTCTTCTTCTGTAGCGCCCACTACGACATAATCGAGATCTGAAACGGGTTTTCCCATAATTTTATCTCGAACAGAACCCCCTACTTGATAAACAGTACCCGGTATTTTCATGTTTTCCCCTTTTATTTTATTTACAATAAATTATAACAATATAAAGGATAAAATGAAATAAGAAATTCGTATATTAATATTACTCTTTATTTTTTCTTATTATGCTGGATACTATATATCTTGGTCTCTGCTTTACTTCAAGGTATATACGACCAATATATTCGCCTATAACTCCTATCCCCATCAATATAGCTCCACCTATAAAAAGAATAGAAACTAATAATGATGGATAACCTGGTATAGGGTTGCCAAGAAATATCTTTTGAAATATAAGGATCACCCCATAAACAAAGGCAAAAAATGACATAGAAAAACCAAAATAGGTCCATATTTTTAGAGGAAAAGTACTAAAAGATGTTATTCCTTCTAAAGCAAGATTCCATAATTTCAAGGCATTAAATTTACTTTTTCCTGCAATTCTTACTTCTCTTTTATATTCAATTGTTGTTCTTTTGAATCCAACTAAGGCTAATAATCCTTTCATAAAAAGATTAACTTCTTTAAATTGTATAACAGCATCTACAACTTTTCGATCCATTAAACGAAAATCGCCAACATTGTGTTCTATTTGAGTCTTTGAAATCTTATTATGTAAAGAATAAAACCACTCCGCTGTTTTTCTTTTAAAAAAATGATCTGAACTACGGTCTACTCTTTTGGGAAGTACTATATCAAAACCTTCTTTCCATTTTTCTATCATTAAAGGTATAAGAGATACAGGGTCTTGGAGGTCTACATCTATAGGTATTGCTACATTTCCAGTACAATATTCTAAACCAGCAAAAAGAGCAGGTTCTTTACCTACATTACATGATAAGTTAATAGCTATAATTCTTTCATCTTTTAATGCATATTTTGTTAGTATATTTTCAGTATTATCTCTACTACCATCATTTATAAAAATCATTTCTACATTATATTCGTTTAAATATTTATCCACCTCAGTTATAAAAAGAGGTATACTATCCTCTTCATTAAATGTAGGTATAATTAAAGATATTTTCATTTTTTATTCCTTAAAAACAATAAATTTAGAGAAAACAAAACCAACAACTAAACTTAATGATGAAAAAACAATTAGTGTAAATATTGGTTGCATTTTAGTTATATCCGAAATATAACCAAGAGAGAAACTAAAAACAGACATGAATAAAAGAAATATTATATATTTTTTAGGAGATGTTTTTTGTTTAAAGGTGTACAAAGAATTAAATATATATGAAAAAGAAACAGCTATAAAAAATCCCATAAAATTACTTATAGATTGAATATCTGTAAGCATATAAGCAATATAAAAGATTCCCCAATGTATTAATGTATTAAGAATTCCAACATTAAAATATTTTCTAAAAGTTTCCACATAACACCTGCTTTTTTGTTTTTTTTAGAGTAAAGTAAATTTTTAATAAAATCAAATATATTTTTTTGCTTTTATTGTATAAAAAATTTATATTAAGGAGTTATTTTATTTTAGAGGTTAGTATGTCAGATATAAAAAAATTATTAAATAAAGATTTGAATTTTAAAGAAAGCTTTATATTTTTAGCATCATTATTGTCCTTATATTTACTTCCTTTAATAATTAACGGAATAAATTATAGAGATGACTATGTTAGGGCATTAAGAGGTAACGATTGGGATATTTTAGGACGAAAACTTGCTGATTTATCTGCTCAAATACTAACTTTTGGTTTTGGTAAGATAGTGAATGTATCCCCTCTTACATATATATTATCCATTGTTATTATTGCTTTATCTTTATCTTATTTTATAATTAAAACCAGGATAAATAAAAGTTTATTAACTCATATTGCTTTGTCTTTTCTATTTTTGGGACCTCTATACCTACAGAACTTCTCGTATAAATATGATAATCTTCCAATGACTTTGAGTGTATGTCTAGCACTGTTGTCTTTTAGTATTAGATGGGATAATTATAAAAAAATACTTGTATCTACTATATCATTAACTTGTTCATTATTTTTATTCCAACCTTCGTCTAATATATTTTTGGTTTTATGTATAATGGGCTTTATTATAAAATCAAAAGAAGAAAAAGAGATACCCTTTATTTTTAAATCATTATGCATCTACTCAATTTCGATATTGTCATACTATATATGGTTAAAGTATATAAATAATTTAGCTGAAACCACTCGTGGTAAAATTGTTACATTAAATGAATTTGGTCAAACATTTAAAATAGCCACCTCCGTTCTAAAAGATTTTTTAAGCCCTTTTGTGGCTTCACCTATATTTCTATTTATATGTTTATTAATAATTTTTTATGTATTATTTATTTGCTGTAAATTATATAAAAGTAAAGAAACAGTGTTGTATAAAGTCATATTAATATTAAGTCCAATTTTATTATTTATCTCTATATGGGGACCATTTATTTTATTAGACGAAATTTTTTCCAGACCACGAGTATTTGTTAGTATAGGTGCAATTCTATCATGTTTAATGTTGATTCAAAATATAATGTTATCCCAATATAGAATATTAAATTATATTTTAATGTCTATTTGGTTATTATTTTCTTTTTCTTTAATGTATCAATATGCTAATTTACAAAAAGAGGATGATTTATTTAATAGGGAGTTATCTTCATGGATTGCATATGATATAAACAATAATGAGGAGCTTTATTCCTTACCCATAGTGTATGTTAATGGATTTCCAGAAAAAGGACCAAATACAAAAGTAATAATGGAAAATAATCCCTTTTTAAAATATATTAATATGCCATATTATAATTGGTTTAGTAGGTTTGTAATAGAATCTATGGGAGTAAAAAATGTATATAAAGATATAAATAATATAGATGATAAGTATGATTGGGAAAGTATATGCAAATTTCATACGGCGGTAAGAATAAAAAATAATAAATATTATGATATTTATATAATAGAAAATAATAAAAGTCTGTATAAAAAACATGTTTCTGTATGGTTCAAAAGAAATAAAGATTTATGTAAGGATGAGCCTAATTTAACAGACAGAAAAGCCTATGAAACAAAAGAAGCTAAGTTTTAATAAAAAGGGGGTTCCCCCTTTTTATTATTATAGATGTTTTTTTATTTTATTTGTATAAATTACATCTTCAGGATTTAAGAATTCCTTTTCTATAATAGCATTAAAAAAAGGTTGCATTTTATTTTCTATATTTTCTAATTCTTTAAGTTGATCATTCATTCTTAGAGATGTTTTTATATCATGATAAATATTTATAAGTTCTTTTTCTGTTGGAGCTATATCGATCATAGAAATTTGTAACTTATTTAAAATAGAATCACTCATTTTAAAATCTTTAGCTATACAAATCATTTCATTCCTGATAATTGATATTGGATCAAACTGATTACTTTGCAATGAAAAATCAATCATCTCAAGATTTTCATTAATTATGAAATCATTAAAAATGGTGTGTGGTGCTTCATAATAAATACGTTTAACAGGATTAGATAATAATATGTTTTTATTACTTATCAAACTTTTAATAATAGAATTAGCTTTCTCTTTTTCATAATTATAGTAAATATTATAATAAATATTAGTTTGTTCTTTTTCATCCAAAGGGTTATTTAAATGTGTAGATAAAAAATTTAAAATTTTAAATTTGCCTTTGTTTATGCACATTTCGAATAAAGAGACATCTTCTTCTAAATAATCTTCATTAAAGACAGAATATTTAATATTACTGAGTTCTATATTCTTTTTTTCAATTATAGTTTTAATAAAATTAATTTCGGTATCTTCATCTATATCATCAAATTCTATTATAGTTTTAAAAATATCAGGGCTATCATATTCATTATGAGTTAGTGTAATGTTATTATCTAAAAGTAAGTTGAAAGTTTTAAGATCATTTTTATAAAAAGTTAAACTTAATGGATCTTGCTCCCCTATAACAAAAGGATCATATTTATATGGGGCATTAGCAGAATATCCTTTTTTCAACATCATGTTTACCATATCAAATCTATCATTATGATCTAATGTGTGTTTTATAATGTTGGATATTGGGTTATTAATTTCATTCATATTATTCTCCTTCAATTTATAAAATAATTATAACTTATTATTAATTTATATGAACTGTTTTTCTTATATACCGTATAATATTTTTTTTTAATATATTATTTGGTAAACCGTTAATCTATACAATATAAAAAAATACATTGAGAATATATCTTAGCATGTTATATTATAAATGTTTAAAAATATGTAAATTTTTATATTTTAATGAATAAAGTTTATATATTTTTGATTTAAATTTGAACGAGAATAAGAGAAAAATGACTATTTTAAAAATTAAATCAAAAGGTTTTACTTTAACTGAAATATTATTAGTGTTGGTAATCGCCGCCGCAATTGTTATTTCAGCTTTTATAATCTATCCGAAAGTAAAATCCTCAAATAATGTAAATAAGGAATTAGCTACAGTAACTCAAATAGTGACTGCTACGAAGTCTATTTTTGGTTCTTCGTCTGATTATACTGGTTGGTCTCTTAAAGCTTTGTTGGATGCGGGAGCATTACCAGATACAATGGTATTATCGAAGGATGATTATGGTCAGTACAGAGATGCATGGGGCGGGGAAGTGAATACGGGAACAGTAACTCCTGGGAATGGGATTGTAAATATATCTGGTTATTCCCTAGTGTATTTAATACCAAGAGATTCTTGTGCTAAATTTGTATCTGCTGTATATCCTATTACTAATGGTATAGAAATAAATTATAATTCAGTAAAAACATTGTCTGCTGGTGAAAATGCTATTCCTGACATTAGTAGAATAGCTGAGTATTGTGGTCAAGATTTTTATAATGATATGGCGAGCATATCACTAACTTTTTATTAAGAGCAAGAATTAGTGAATGTTAGATCGTAACTTTTGAAGGTTGGAGATTTAAATCCCCTCAAAGAGGGGGTTTATCTACTTTAGAGTTAAAACCCCGTTCTTCTGGTAGAGGAGTATCTCAAAGCCTATTTATATTATTTTTTCTTGTTTGTAGATTTTCAGGAAGATTATCTGTTATTTCTTTTCTTATTAAAGTATATACAAGATTAATAAAATCATGTTCGTTTTTTAATTCATTAAATATGGAAAATTTTTTAAATTTATAAGCTTCTGTCTTTCCAGCCATAGATAAAATTTCATGGTAACTGAAATTTTTATTTAAATTATTTTGTTTTTCTATTTTATCCCAACATGTTAAACCTTGCTCATCTTTAGAAAGAATGTCAATGTTTTGTTTTACACATTTTACAATATTGTTTAATTGGCCAAGGGTTGCTACATAATGTAATACTTTAATTCCATCATTATAATGTGAGTTATCTATAAAATAAGAAATAACATTTTCATTTTCAGTCAAAAAAAGATTGTTTTTATCTAATATTTCTAATGGTTTATTAGTTATCTCTATTAAATTAAAAAAAGTTACATCAAATGGTTCTGTTTCTTCTGGTTGTTGGTAATCAAATATAATATTTAATGGGTGAGATTCTTTTTCTAATTTAATTTTATTAATATTCAGACCATGATCAAATGCTAAATTAGCTGCATTTATATATCCATTAGAATAGAATGTAGTAATATAATGCTCATTGCCAGATTTTAAGATGTTTGAGTTGATGTCTTTTAAGTGAGTGAATATTATATTTAATTTTTCAAGATCTCTAAATTCATTAATAAGGTCGCTATTTTTTATTGAATTAATTCCTGTTTTAATAATTTTCTCAAATAATGAGATATCTTTTAAATCATTTAAAATATAGATCCAATTCACATTATTTAAGTCTATGCTTTCATCAGAATGATTTTTTAAAAAAAGAAGATTACGTTCCATTACTATACCATTTTTATTTAATGATTCTAACGATGCTAAAGTTTCATTTATTATATTCATTTAAATCCTCTTTTTTAAGCTATGTTTAAAATCAATATCAATTCCTAATAAAATATTTTTTTCTTTTTCTATATCATGAACTCTTTTTAATTCAGGAAAATTATGTATTATTCTTTCAGCCCTCTCATTTGAGTTATTTTTTATATCATAATTTATATTATAATCATATATAAATTTCATTAAAACGATTAGGTTATCAGTAGGTGTACTCATTCTATTCAGCCTATGAAGTAATGTGTTTTTATCATTACTAATATTTTGTATATTAATATCAGCACCCATAGTCAGCAGGCTTTTTATTGCATTAACTTCTGTAATTTTTATATTAAAAGAGTTAGGATGGAAGGCCAAATATAATAAAGACTGTCCATTTTTATTATAAACATTTAGGTTATTGCAGTAACTGATTAGAGTATTAAAAATAACTTCATCATTAAGGTTTATATTTTGCTTATTTAAAATATGAAATGCAGGATGTTCTTCATAATCATAGTAATTAGCTTTATTAACTAATATTTTATGGATAAAAGGGAAATCTGCATTATTTCTAATACTAAAATTTAATAAGGATTCATTATTTTCACCTATAGAAAAATTCAATTCAGGCTTATTGAGCCTTTCAATAATAGTATTAGCAAAATGCCATTTTAAATGAGAAACAGCTTCTTTTATATATATTTGATAATCCAAACAATTCATATCAATATTATTAATTAATTCATTAAATCGTTTTCTTGTATAATCACCTTCTGGATTATTTCCTTTAATTATTCCCATTAAAAGTTGTTCATTATTCATATAAACTCCAATTAGATTTATTGATTAAATTATATCATAAAAAATTCATAAAAAAATCTAAAAAAATTTGCATTCATTAAAAAAAAGTATTATTGTTATTTTACGTTGCAGCAAAAAACAAAAATAACAGGCAACTTTGAGTTCATAAAAGTATAAAAATAGAACCCAAAATATTGTGATGATAATTACGATTTTGAGAACCTCTTAGGAGGTTCTTTTTTTATGTTAAAAAATGGCACTAGGTGGTGCCATTTTTCTTAACTAAAAGATATTTTTGGGTGTGATTTGTGGTTTGACTGGATTTTCTTTTAAATAAGAAGTTATCTCTAATTTAGTGTAAATTGCTAATATAGAGTTTATATTATTTGCATTCACTTTAAAAGCATTATTTTGAGGTTCGAAGTCTTTTTTCTTATGTTCTACAATCTCATCAGGAACATCGTGTTTATTAGGGAAATGAAAATCCATTTCAAAGAAAGTGGTTTTTATATTGTTGTTTTTAGCGAAATTTAAATATTCTTCTATTTCATTTAATTTAGTAAACGTATTACTAACAACTACAGTATGCCCTTCCATTAAAGCTTTTTTAGTTCTTTCTAAACAACTATCTTTAGCTTTTTGATGTTTAGTTATATCAAAAGAGTAGATGCCATCATTAGTAAAAAATTGATCATTTTCTATGTGTTTGGCACCAAGTATATCACAAATCTGTTGAGCAAAAGTTGATTTTCCACTTCCGGGATGACCTCTTACAATAATTAATTCATTCATATTAATTACCTTCTTAAAAATTAAAATATTTATATATAAATATGATAAACTATATTATAACTATTGCAAAGCGTTTATAATTTAAGTACAATAATTTTTTTATGGGAGCTATTATGAAAATTTATATTGTAACAAGTAATAAGAAGAAAGAAAAAGAATTGTCCAAGTATTTTAAAAATATAGGATTAAAAACTTATCATTTGACTACAATGAATAATAATAATGAAGATATTTTCTTAAAAAATGGTGATTCTTGTTTAATCATTTCAGAGCAAACCAAACTAATATCCCAGGATACTGGAAGACTAAGCTTGCTTGATAAATTTGAAGAAGTTGTTCATGAATCTACAGTTTCAGCTACCTACATAGAGAAAAAAAATAATGAAGTAATAAAAACTAAAAATTATTTCACTGCCTCTGTTGAAGGATTTCTTTTTCCAAGTTTGAAAACTGAAAGAGAAGATGTTTATAATTGGGATGAAATCTTCTTTTCTGGAAAATCTATGCAGTCTTATCAACATATGAAAGATAAAGGAATTAAAAACTCTGCGAGGGATATAGCATTTGCTAAGCTAATTAATGAAATGAATTATCTTTTTAAATTTGAAACAAAAGTTAATTTGAATTTCAATAAACTTGAAAAAGATGAGGTTATATCATTTGAATCATTTTTAAAAGATTTAATTGATAATAATAAGTATTATAAATGCTGCAAGGATAATTTATTTTTTAATAATTTATTGTCTAATATAATCAATGATGGCATTTTTGTTAGAAGGGCTTCTGATAAAAGTCAACGTAATTATTGGTTGCCGGGATTAAATGCAGGAATCCCTCTAACACCTAAAAAAGATGATGTGCATGAAATAACTTTTATGTTCCATGATATTATGCATTTTATTTTTCCTGATCTAATAATTACTGGTAATGATAAATTAAGTAAGAATAAATACATTATATCAAGGATGATGAGTGAAGCATTTACAATAGTTCTTGCAGATATCTTTTTTGTATCCATTCTGAAAGATAATGGAGTGCAATATGATTTTTCAAAAAGAAAAATATATCCCTTGTTTGAGAACATGAAATTTGAAATAAGCCTAAATAATATAGATAAAATAAGAAATTTACTTTGGGCTAATGTTTGTTTCGCCTTATTGGGAGAAGATCAACCTTTATTAGATATAGTTAATAATGAAAAAGCTTTTTATGATTATAAAAATAAGTATCAGCGTTTCTTCCAAGAGGATTATCGTTGGACATTAAATAATTATAAAAATATAAGTAAAAATCATTTAATTAATAAAAAATGGTATGAGTATATAAAGACTAATTTTGGTTCTATAATTTATTCAACAGAAGATTATTGTTCTCAAATTAATAATGAAATGCCAATAAAAGAGCAAATTTCAGTAATTTTTGATGAGATGTTTAATAAAATTATTAATATGTCTTTATCTTACAAAGAATACAATGAAGGAATAACACTGACAAATGCATTTAATCGTTATATATCTGGTCAATGTTATATATTTTATAAATATGAAACAACCTATAATTCATTATTTCTGGAACAAATAATGAATATAACATCTAAAGGCATTCATAGTTTTGATGATATAGTATATATAAGATCAATATATAAAGCTTATCTTAATAAGTTAGAAACAGATAATTTGATTACCCAATATGACAAAGAGAAATTTGAAAATATTTTCCCTGTCTTTGATCCATTTTATGTTTTTTATGACAGGAATGATAATGAATCTTTTCAAGACACTTTAAATATAGTCTACTCTCAGAAAAATAGGGGGTTATATGTATAAATATCCATTTTTAGATTTTAACCAATTAAATAATAGTTTAGTCTCTAAAAATACTAAATCTTTTAATAAATTAAATGCTATATATAAACTAATGGGTGGTGAATTTTGGGATATTGATGAAAGAATAATGAAAGGTTCTAAAGTTGCTATAGTTGGTTTGGGTGGCATTCCATTTAATGTAAAAAATGATGAAGTTTTTATAATGGATTCTAAAATAGATAAAAACAATTTAATGGATGAGTTAAAAAAAACTTTAGGTCTTTCTGCTTTTTTAAGTTATTTAAATCCATTAAATAAATCTCTGGAGGAAATTGCAGATAAAAGTTTATCACTTGGACATAATTCTATATTACATACTATATCTTTAAATATATTAATTGTAGGTATTACTATCGGTGCAGAGCATGAATTTGCCTCTCAACGAGATATTATGCATTTAAGTCGTTTAACAGTAGCTAAAACAAATAGTCAAAAAAAACCATCTTTAACTCTATATAATAAAAATTTATTAGAAAGTTATATAAATGTTCTAAAATATACAGATTCTATTCTTGAAAATATAAAGGAAGATAATGAAGCAAGAAATTTACTTTATCCCGCTTCAAAATCAAGTGCTATAATGTTAACTGGAAGTTTAAATAATTTTAAAAAGTTAACGTCTTTAATGAATAGTGGTGGTAAAGAAGATGAGTTTGTACATATTTTAAAACAGATTAATGACATTATAAAAATTTTGTCTGTATAACATATTTTTAATAAAAAGCCCTTCTGGGCTTTTTATTTTTAGTTTAATTTTAAATATTCAAAATAGTTTTTTATGTTTTTATAGAAAATATCTTCTGTATAACTTATTTTATTATAATTTTGTTCTTCGTTTTGGATATATGTAGGTCTTTGCAAAGAACCACCAGAAGTATTTTCTTTGACTGGTGTGGTTAAGAGTATAGTAGAATTTAGTTCTTTATTATCATAATAAAGTCGATGTGGTAATTCATATGGATGAAAATAAGTATCACCTGGATTTAACCTATAAACAAAATAAGGATGAATAGATACATATTTTTGAAGTATGTGCTTATAAGACTTCTTTTCTCCTGTTATACGATTACTTACATAATGTCCTTGTAATGAAATAAGGCTCATAACAATATCAGTTTGTGTAAAGCCAGTAAGCTCTTGTACCAATTTTATATAATCAATTTTAGTATCATACATTTTATCAAATTGGTTCGAATAATAAAATGTAAGACGTTTAGCCTCTAATGCTTCAATATAGTCATTTAATAACTGAATTTTATCACTATGAGAAGATAGAATCCAATCTTTTAAATTATTAAGAATTCTTTCGTCATTATCAGTTAATTTTTTATTCATAGTAAATTGCTGATTTTCCAAATGACCAGTTAAAATAGTTGAGATAAAATCAAAACTATGTTCATGCATGGATTCAACAATAGGAAGAGCATTTGTGTTTAAGGGATTCCATATATGTAAACGAATTTGAGCTTTAGGACTATCGGGTGATATATCCTGAGATAAATCAGCTATGACAATTTTATCAAATCCAAGAGCATGTATGTAAGATCTTTTAGATATAGTATTTAATAGCTTATCATTGTTTAATATTTCCTCTAAAAGAAGCAATATATTTTTTTTGCAAAGGAAATTTGATACTAATTTTTTATCATTATTTTTTACGCTTTTATTACTAAAATTAGTATTTAAAAAATTAATCATTTCTTGATACATATCACTATCTCCTAATTAATATAATTTCTATCTTACAACACTAAAGTGTAATATTCAAAATATATCTCATTTTTTGAGAAACAGAAAAAAGAATATAATAATTTAATAAAAAGGAGATTCTATGATTGAAAAAAATTTAAATTTTTGTTTATTTAATATAGATTTTAATCAATTTTTTTATAATGAAGATACGAATAAAATAAAAAGAAAAATATCTTATTTTACAAACAGAAAAAATTTTAATAACTTAAGCTTTGATGAAATGTATGCTTTATCATATTGCAAAAAATTTTTAATTAGTCATAATGAAAACATTAATTTTGATGAGGCTATATATAAGTTTGAAATATATACAAATACTAAAGTAGATAAAAATCCAGTAAAAAATATATATTCAATGAAAATAAGATATCTTTTAACAAAATTGGGTGAATATTATTTTGAAAAACATGCCACAGATAGTATAAAAATATTGATATATGATTTTTTGTTTCATAATAAACATGATTTTAAAATGTTAAATTTAACTATTAGTGATATTTTAAGGAATAGAGATGAGATTAAATAAAGTAATAATGACAGGGCTAATAGCAATAGTGCTTGTATTGACAGGGTGTGATAGTCCAGGAGTATCTAAAACATTAGGGGACGTAAAAAAGATGAATCTTGAAGACGTTTCTTTAATATTAAATCCAGATGAAGTATATGCTATAAAAGAAATGACAGTTTTAGGACTTGCTGATGATGAAAGTATAGCTATAAAAGATTTACTAAAAGAGTTTGAAATTAGAACTAATACTAAGGTGATATCAGGAAATGTAAGTAATTTTAAAGACTTAAAGGTAAGGGATTTAACTGTATTAACCGGAAGAAAAATTTATTTTGAACAATCAACAGTAGATGAAAGGAAAGTAGTATCTAATTATATAGATAAATATAAAGACCAACCTGGATATGATCTTATGAATATTACTATTGGGCAAGTATTAACTAAAGCAAATTAAATCTTAGGGGTTTTATATGAAAGTTAACGCATATCTGTTAAAAATGGTATTTTTGCTTTCACTATTCTCTTTTGTTGGTTGTAAAGAAGAAGTTAATGGCTTAACAGTAAATCAATTATCGACTACTTCTGTTGGTGATTTAAATAAATATTTAAACCCTGATGAAATATATGTTTATACTAAAATGAAATATATGAATGATCTTGATGAAAAGGAACTTATTAATGATGTTTTTTCTCGTTATGAAAAAAAACATAATACGACGATTTTAAAAGGACAAGTGTTTAATTTTAAAACGTTGAAAGCTAGAGATTTATCAGTAATTTCAGGCGCTGTAATGGTTCAAGGGCAAGCGACAAAACAAGAAAAAGAATATATTTCAAACTATATACAAAAATATTTAGTTATTCCAGATGATAAATATTTAAATAAAACGCTTGATGAAATAATATCAAATAAAGGTGAGTTTTCTAATAAATAAACTGAACTTAATGTCCCGCCTTATTGAAATCCTCCCATTTTTATGGGGTGGGAGGATTAATGAAGAAATATTATTATAACCTTTTTTTATTATTGAGATTTATAGTAATAGTATCATTTAATTCTACTGATAATTTTTGTTTCTCTAATTTTGCAAGTTCTAATTTTAGATATTCAGTAATGAATTGATTTTTTTCACTAAAGTTTAAGGAACTGGAATATTCTATAACATTCGAAAAATCTTTCATTTTTTCATCAGATGATTTACATTTTATTATATCTAAATATTTATTTATAAAATTTTCATCTATAATATTATTTTTACTATCATAAGAATTGCTCATGATACCATATAATATTTTTTGTCTATTATCTGGTTTTTTTTCAATATATTTAATTAATGATTCATGATGATCTTTAAGGTTTTCAAAAGAAATAGGAATTTGACGATCCATAAGCATATCTAAGGTCGCAATTATTTCATCTCCATTTGCATATTTTTCCATTTCATTTAATAGTTTATAAAAATTAATGGTTGTGTTTTCAAGATCTTTTATTGTTGAAAGCGTTTTATTTAATATTGTTCCTAATGAATCTATTTTTTTTAACCAGTCAGAATTTTCATGAACATATGAAAATTTAACAGCATTTGAAGAAAGAAAGTTAATAAAATGTTCTTTTTTTAAGTAATCCAGCTCTTTTGTAAATAGCATTTTCTCCATATTTTCACTATGGAATTCCTCGTTATACTTCTTATAATCAATAGCATAACTATCTCTAAAAGAAAATCCCATTTTAATAAGTTCATTTATTACGATTATTTCTTGATTTAAACTATTGCCATTATAATTTTTAGTTTGATAAGTTTTAAAGCCTAACATAGTAGCACTATCTATATTGTTATAATTAGCTAAAAAATCGATATCCCAATAACAAGAAAAGTCTGTTTTTGTATTTCTGTGTGCTTCATAATAAATAGTATCCACTTTATCTTCTAAAAATAGTATGTCTTGTATGGCTTTCTCTTTTTTAGTCAGATGGTCAATACTAAGACCACCCTGTTTCATTAATTCGTAATGATGATGATTATATCCTTTATCCATAAGATATTTTCGGACATTATCTATTCTTATAAGAGAATTATAATTATATCCATAATTATTGCATACCTTTATAATGTCTCCAGTTAATTTTTCAACATCATTAATCTTAGCTCTGTTATGATAAAAATGTTTAGAATCGTAAAATTCTAATATTCCATATTGTGGTTCTTCAGTATCCCATTCATATTCGTCAGTAAATAGTGTATTGATATTGAATCCATAATCTAATATTTTTTTGAAAGCTTCAACATTAAGATTCTTTAAAGCATAAAATATCGGATGTTTTCCTAAATTAATAGATTCTATATCAGAGCCATTTTTAACTAAAAAATCAGACATTTCAATGAAATTATTATTTAAAGCTATAGAAAGGGGATGATTATCATTATTATCTTCTTGGTGAACTATATCAGGATTGGTTTCTACAATAATTTTAGCTAAGTCTAATCTATTATTTTCTATAGCTGGGATTAATAATGACTCGCCATTTAAAGATAAAGAATCGAATTTTATATTTTGAAGTGGTAAAGACTTAAAGTAATCAGGTATATATTTTATAACTAAGTAAACCAGATTTGCTTTATGATATTTAGCAATCGCAGAATTCTCATTTATGTCAAAAGAGGGATTTTGAATGATGAAATCTTCCAGTAATTTTGTTTTTTGTTCATAGCTTAATGTTTTTTTTATGAGTTCATTGAAAAGCTTATTTTTTTCTTTCATTTAAATAACCTTATAGTTCTTTTTATATATTATAACATCATTTTTAAAAAATATTATAAAAGAATGAAAAAAAAGTTTGACTTTGATTTTTTTTACTGATAATATTATTTTTATGAGTTATGAATATTTTATTAATTAACAAAATCATCTATTTGGAGATACAAATGAATACTTTTAAAACTATAACTGGAGACAAAAGCGTTAGCAACAACGCAAAAGTTGCTGGTGTAGTTGTATTCTCCAATACCGCAATAAAAATCCATCGATATTATTGATACTAACTTTTTTGAATAAATGTTTTTTTATTTATTCTATTAAGATAGTGTCATGGTGATCTCAAGTAACAACAATAAGATCTACATGATATAATGTAGGTTTTAGATCTCCTTGCATATTCTTAATATTTTTCCAAAAAAAGATCTAATTAAAATTTGGGGTTGTATGCAAGCGGTCAAAGCAAGCGGTCTGTAAAACCGATGTCTACGGACTTCGTAGGTTCGAATCCTACCTGCCCCACCAGGTTATATATGAAGAATTAAAATTAAAAAAATGGGGCGGTATGCAAGAGGCTAAAGCAAGCGGTCTGTAAAACCGAGATCCACGGATTTCGTAGGTTCGAATCCTACCCGCCCCACCAAAAGTTATAAGTCTTAAAATAGAATTTTTAAATTTGGGGTAGTATGCAAGTGGCTAAAGCAAACGGTCTGTAAAACCGGTGTCTCTGACTTCGTAGGTTCGAATCCTACCTGCCCCACCAAGTTATATATGAAGAATTAAAATTAAAAAAATGGGGCGGTATGCAAGAGGCTAAAGCAAGCGGTCTGTAAAACCGAGATCCACGGATTTCGTAGGTTCAAATCCTACCCGCCCTACCAAATATCAACTTACAAAATATATGCATCAATGGTCGAGTGGCTGAAGACAACAGACTGTAAATCTGTACCGAAAGGCGCGCAGGTTCAAATCCTGCTTGATGCCCCATAAAAGGAAAAAGAGTGCCTATATTCTTCTTCTTATTTTATCGTTTAATTTATTATTATCAAACGAGATATTAGAATTTATTTTGTTTAATAAAACATCTTTTTCATATTCAATAGTTGTAGTTTTAAAAATATTTTTATATTCTTCATTTAGGTAATCTTCTGGTTTTTCTTGAAATTCATTGAGATAATTTGGCTCCACACCTCGTTTTAAAAATAGCATGGTAATTTCTTTAAAATTTTCTTTTTTTAATTTCTCTTTATCATTTTTTTGATCTGCATAATCAATAGAGGAAGAAACAATATTAGTTAAAATATGAAAAAGATTCCCTTTATGCTGATCCTTATAGTTTTTATCTAATCCTAATTCAAACATTTTATTAAAATCTATGTTTTTATTGTTATAAAAATTACTTATACAAGTTATAACTGCTTTATCAAACGCTTTTGTTTTGAATAATTCAAGCATGTTTAATTTTTCTAAAATATTAAACATTTCATGAAATCTTTTTTTGAAAGATAAGCTATCTATTACATAACTTAATCTTTCTATTTCTTCTTTATTAAATAAGTCTTTTGTAATCTTCCTATCTTCTATTGTTTTATTAAACATATCCATATTATATTCAGCTAAAATTTTTAATGCTGATTCATTTAGGATATTGGGAATATATGGATTAGCTCCCTTTTCAAGAAGTAGCTTGTAAACATTAATATTTTTGTTCAAAATAGCCATAATCATATAAGAATTTTTTCTTTCATTATGCGATGTATCATCTACTTTCAAGTTATTATTAATAAGTGTATCCATGAATTCAGGATCATGAAAATATTTAATAATCAAATGAGGTAAACTTTTTTTATCATTTTCTAAGATATCATCCAATAAATAAGATGTATTTACATCTAATTTTTTTTCTTTAGATAAATAATTAATACTTGAATCAAAAATATAATGCAATGAATTAGTTAAATTACTATTATTATTTTGCTGGTAATATGAAATAATAGAATTTATAAAATTCAAATAATCTTCTTGTTTTTTATACTTGAAAAAATTTTTAGCTGAAAAGGTCATCCCATTTTCATTGTTTAACAAAATATCTTCTATATTAAAGTTTCTCATAATTATACCTTTATAATAATTTCATTTTATATTATATCTTACTTGTAGGAAAATAAAAACTAAGCTATAAAGAATCAATATCTTTTCTTTATAACTAATTGAATATAAAGGTTTTGCATTTAAATAATGTATTGTTTTTTATTATAAATGATGTTAAAATATTCAAAATTTTCTTATATGGGGCCATAAAAATGAAAGTAAGAATTACTAATAAAGATGGTAAATATGCAATAGCTCAAAAAAAACGTTTTTTATCAGATAAAGAAATGGAAATTATTCAAGGTTTTATAAATATAAATCCAAATTCTTCATTATCTAAAAAATTTGTAAAATTAGTAAATATAATAAAAGAAATGCCTGTAGAAGTAATTGATGGTATTAAATATTATTACGCAGTAGCAATATCCAGTTTTACTGCTGGTCGTTCAAATGCGACATTAGAAATAGATGAAAATAATAAAGAAAACTTTGGTATAGAGTCCCTAAATCAGTTATTGGTTCAAAAAAATTCTTACATGGAAATGTTGGCTCACTTTAAATTTAAATATGACTTATCTGGGGTTAAGAAGGTAGATCTATCTTCTTTATCTTTAGGGCAGAATAATGAAGGTATTTCTTTTGTTATTTATTCAAATTTAAATCAAGGTTATTTAAATGATAAAGGTAATTTTCTTGATATAAATGCTGCCAGAATGTTTTCTTCTGAAAAAACAGCAAACGATACTATAAAAAGCCGTTCTTTGATAAATGATGCTATAATTGTGAAAATAGATATTCATTTAGTTGAAATAAGTGAAAGAACGCCTTTATTGTCTCAAAAAACAATTCATCCCGATTTAATGTCTAAAATAGCTAAAATTGAGCAAGAAAAAATTACTAAAGCTTTAGTTGATGATAAATTGGAATATATAGAAAAATCAAAATTAAGGTTTTTAAAAGAAAAATACCCAGATATCTTTGAAGAAATGAATAATATAAAAGATAGCAATAATGAAGTTGTAAAGAAAAAAAGATTATAATTAAAAATAGCCCTGGATGGGCTATTTTTTTACTGACAAAAAATAAAAAGTTAATGACTTCTAGCATTTAACCATAATTCACCTTGTGTGGTAAGGCAACCATTACCAGCAACGGAAATAAAGTTATGAATTAAACCTTGTCGAATTAACTCTTTTATTTTTCTTATATGCTCTTCTGGTTTTTTTACACCTTCAATGCATATTTCATGAAATTCATCGCAATTGGTATTTGTAATGTTAGGGATTTTATCATATTTTCTAATAAATGATAATAATGATAGCATATCATTATTATTGAATTCTTCATTTTTCATATTTCACCTATTAATTAAGATTTTAAATTATATATATCTTTAAGTCTATTTATTTCTTTTGAATATAAATAATTAAAAATAATACCTGGTTGTTTCTTTTTTTCTTCTATCAGCATAGTATCAAAATTATCTATATAAATAAAATTTTGATTAGCTATTTTATTTATATCACTTGTAGGGTACTTCTTTTTACCATTAATATAAATGGGACTGTAAGGAATTAAATCGAGATTTTCTTTTTGGCAGAAACTCAATGATAAATCAATAATAACTTGTGTATAAAAAAGCTTTTCAACTTCTGAAAAATCTTTAATATTAAAAAAGCCTATTTTTTCATCTTTTTTTTCTGCTAACAAATGTATAAAAGGTATGTTAGATTTCTCTAATCTGATTATTCTCTCCTTCACAAATGCATTTATTGTTTCAATGATGACATCATCTTTTACTTTTTTATCAGGATAAAAAGATAAACTATATTCCATGTTCACTCCTTTTTACACATAATTAATTTATAAGCCCAATATATCATTTTTTAGAAAAAATAAAAGGTTCAATTTACAATCAATATTTAACAATTTTTTTTTAACTGATTAACGTAATCTATAGCTATATATATTTTCTTTGTAAGCATAAAATCCTGCCGCATAACCTGCTGAATAACTTTTTTCTATAAGTTTTTCTAAAGTTAAATTTTTATAGAGATTATCAATAGTATCATCTACACGATCAAAATTCCAAATTTGAGGATCTTCTTTATATATTTCTTTGTAATTACTTATAAAAGCAGAGTAATCGCTTTGTTCAATATAAAATACATCTTTAGCTAATGAAAGGTATTTGTCATCAGCACCTGCACTTTTAAAACCATTGGAGAATCCATCTTTAAATGCATCATTGATAAATAATCTTTTTAAACAGTCATCTTCTTCTTCTTTATTTTTTTCAGTTAAACAATTTGATTTATATTTTTCTATTTTAGAATTAGGGAAATTGTCTTTTATATTTTTAATATATAATTTAGATAAATTTATATTCTTATCGTGTTCTACAAAAGAATCGTGAGCATTTGCATATGTATTAAAAGATAAACTCAATACAAATATAAAGAATAGTTTAATTTCATTCATTTAAATCTCCTTCTGGTCTTTCAAAACCAGGTTTTATTAAAATAACTTTATCTTCACTTTCTAATCTTAACAATAATTTCATTAAAGTAGGTATATCTATTTTTCCATTCCCTTTTTTTGCATTTTTTTCAACGTAAAAAGAACCATTTTCATGTTGGTATATCAAACCACATTCTTTTGGAAGTTCTTCTTTTCTTATTAATCCCTTAGGGCAAACATAATAAAGTTTTTCAGCAACTTCAAGATAGGATCGCCATTTTTCTTCTTTTTTCATATCAGAGAGGAAATCAGAGCGACTATGTTTAATTTCGTAAGCAGTAGGCTTAATTTCTTTCTCATTTAAAGTTTTAGTTATAGCAAAAACATCTGGGCGACTAAAACCATATTTAGTTTTAAACTGTATATCATCAGCTACAAGCATGTTTTTTAGTCTACGATCTTTTATAAAATCATATATAATACGATTATGACCACTTGTATTTTTTTTACTATTTAGATTTAAATAGTGATAAACAGCAATACCATATGTAGTTGGATAAATTTTTTCCTGATTATCACTTTGTCTTGGAAAGGTAAAAATTTTACCATTTCGATCTATAATTTGCTGTAAAACTTCTTGTTCGACATCTTCTTTTTTACATATATCAACCATTCCCCATGAAATAAGATCGTAAAGATAGTTTCGATTAAGCGAATTAACAGGGATATAAGAAAGATGACCGCTTCCAATAGTATTATCTATGATCGTTCTTAAAATTATTCTGTGATTAGATGTTAATTTCAATATAAATTCATCGCCAATATGATTATATAAATTAACTAATTCAGTCTTTATAGTGGTTTTCATATAGAATCCTAAGTAATAAATTTGGTGTAATTGTATCCTAAATTATAAGAAAAATAAAATTTTATTAGCCTTTTTATGTTTCTCATTTATGTTAAAATAATATATGAATTAAAGTTAGATAGAGAAAAATCTGCTATGAAAATAATGCTAAATAACATTGAAAAAATAAAAGAGTTTATAAATACTCAAAAAATTAACAATGAAGATAATATGATAGAATTTATTGCTTCTGTTTTACAGTCCAATTCTTCTTATAACATTGATGAATTAAAAATGTTTTTTGATGTACTCTTAGATCGTAATATGAAAACATATGAAATTATACAAAATAATGATACGTTACAGAATAGGATAATAGATCAAGTTTTAATAAATGTAGTTCAGAAAGAATACAAAAATATGTCTTCTGCATATATAAATTTAACTGGAAAACTTGGTATATTGAGATATCTTTTAATAGATAAAAATATTGGTAATCATAACAATCCGAATTCTTCTAATTATATTTTATTAGATAACCTTCAATATGATTTTGTTATTGATGTAGTGGAGGAAAAATATACTTCTTTATCAAAGGGTATAACGTATATCCATCCATTATCTAATATATTGAAAAATAATTTTTTTGAACAAGATAAATTGGATAAAGCTATAAATAAAGCAAACAGAGTATACAGATTAATACCAGATCTAATTTACATTAAAGATAATTCTAATATCAGTTATTTAGAAAAAGTTTTAAATGATAAAAATATAACAGCATTAAATTGGATTAAAAATCAAAAAGATTTTGTAAAAAATTTAAATAATAAAGATTTAATTAGAGTATTTGTATTGAATTCTTTTTATAATAGTGTCGATGATAAAATATCTAAAGAAATTATATCAGATAAAAGATTTAATGAAGCTGTTAATCAAGTAACTTCTTATATGTCTGGTGAAAAAGATAAGATAGCTGTACATTATTTATTAAATGATTTTAATTTGAATACTGAAATTGATTTTTTATATAGCAGAGAAGCCTCTTGGAATTATAAAAATACATTCAGAGAACTAGTTCTGGCAACCAATGATAAAGTAAATATAATGGATAAAGAGACTCTTTATTTACCCGGAATGTCCCTTGCAGCTAAAAAAGGTGGTATGCAGGATTTTACAGAAATGAAGATGAAATATTTATTTGCAGATAATTTTAAAAACTTATTTTATAATTATAATAAAAGCTTAAATGCATTTGATGTGGCTAATTCTCTTAGTAAATTTGAGATGCTTTACTCTTTTATACCAGAGGCTTTAGAAGAAAGTTTAAAAAGAAAAAATGATAACACATCATTTTATAAAATAGTCCTTAATTTATTCTCAAGAGATAATGAAAAAGATAAAAAAAATAAGAAAGAATATTTTTCTGACGAAAGTGCTGCTTTTATAAACCGTTTAATTACAGATCAAAAAAATATTAATTATAGTGAAACTTTGAGAGGTAAAGAAAATATAACTTTAATTGAACTATTATCAAAAAATAAAGAAATAATAAATGTTTTATTAAAAGAGGCACCTCATGCTCTTAAAGAAAATAAAGTTTTTATTCATGATATGTTATTAAAGTCTGATAAAGGAACCATTAAAAAATTAGTTTCTACAAAATCATTAAATTATACACCTAATACTCTAAATCTTGTAGAAAGAACCCCTTTGCAATATATGGCATTTGATTATTTTACAAAAAAAGGTGTGAAGAGTTCAACAAAAGATATAGATAATATAAAGCTTATTATAAGTAGAGGGGAAAACCCATTTCTTCCTATAAAAGGTTATAGTGAGAATGCTATTGATGTATTTGTTAGAGACTACTTTAAAAGTATTAATCAAAAAAATGCCATAGTCAGTTATGAAAAAGAAAAACAGGCTAAAAATTTAATAGATACTCTTATTATAGAGGGGCGAAATATAACCACTCAAGAAATGCCTTTATCTTTGACATCTTCAAGATTTTATGCGGAATACCTTTTAAATAATCATCAATATATTAGTGAAATAGATACTCTTATCAAAAATAAAATTGATAAATTAAATATTTTAATTAATCTGTTTAGCTTTAACCATATGGCTGCAAATAATATTGAAAAAAAAGGAAATGAATATATTTATTATGAAAGTTTCACAAAAAAACGTTATTTAACTAATATAGAACCCTTTCTTAAAATAATAGAGCATTATAAAGAAACAATAAAAGAAAATAGTGATTTTCTGATTGAAGCTATTGTTAAGGTTGAAGATTCAACAGTCCCCCAATTTATGAAAAACTATTATCAAAATGCGGTTATACCTTTTTATTCATTAGTAGAAAAAGAATATTTATCCAAGAATGCGTTTAAAGAAACAGATTTTGAAAACCTATTAAATAAAAAACGTAGATTATAATAAAAAAGCCCTGATGGGCTTTTTTATACAACATTATTTTCTTTTGGTGTTTTTTGTTCTATTTGTTTATCAATTGATTGTTCGTTATTTAAAATATCATGTTGAATGTCTATAATATTATAAAAATCAAGAACCCACAAAATAGCCAGTAAACAAATAATTAAGAAAATTATTTTTAATACATTTTTTAAAATAGCAATTCCAAAAAAGAGAATTAAAAATAAAACAACTAAAGTAGTGATTGTCATAAAAACTCCTGATTTTTATTTTCAATATAGAATAAAATTAATTTAAAGTCTATTTTTTCTATGATTTGTTTTTATATCATCTATTGGTTTTATTTTCATTAATGTTATTCTTTCATTTTGTATTGATGTATATAATATTGCATCTAATATTTTTGAAAATTTTTCTTCTGAATTAAATGATTTTTCAACTTTTTCTTTTTCATAAAAATCATCTATATTTTTATATACATGTTCATTAGTGATATACTGAGACAGGGATGGTATTGAAAGAATACCTGTGATATTACATGTATGATTCTTATAATCATTAATTAGTAATTTTTTAAAATCAGATTTATTTTCTTTATCATTAAAAAGATGATATTTCTCCTTTAACCAATAATTTGCAACAAAACTATCATATATAGTATTTTTTTGATAAACTGAAAAATTAAATAATTCGAAAAGAGGATTTTTACCCAAAATATCATCTTTAAATGTAATGTTCTTTACAATTACGCCATTAGGATGTTTTTTGGATTTAATTAACTTATTATCTAAAATATCTATTTTATCTTTTGTTATAGCATGTAAGTATAATCTTGATTTTTTCTCTTCAATATCTGGTATTATTTCAGGATTATTAATATTTTTATTGTTGTGTTCTATAATTTTTAATATTGTTTCGGTATTGTCACATAATCTAAATAAAGCTTCTAATGAACTGCCAAAATTGTAATGTTTATGTAAAAGCTCAAAATGATTAAATTGGTATTCATTATTATCATGGCAAAAATGGATCGGATTATGAATATTAGTATATTTAAAAAGTTTGGTGTTAATATAATTGTTTAATAATTCTGAATCTTCCATCGACATAATAATCATAATTTGTTTAATAGAATTATCATATTTCAATAATTCTTCTTTAGATAAATGTATTACAGAATCTAAATTATTTTTTATATTAATAAAATTTTCTGTTGTTAAAAAAGGTGAAATGAGAAGTAAATATTTTCTTTCCTCCGGTGATGTTAAAGTTTTAATTATTATTTTAGAATAGTAATTATAATCATCATTAATTAAAGAAATAAGGAAAGGTATATCTTGCAATGTTTGCTTTAGTTTATCAAGATTAAATAATTTTAAATTAATAGTAGAATTAGTTTGTTTTAAAAATTTTTTGTCTAATAAAAGAAAAGATTTAATTAGTTCTGAATTATTTAAAATATCTGAATTTATCTTATTTATTATATAATCAATGGTTTCAACATCATTATTTTTGGGTATTTTTTTACATGTATTAATAGTTTTATCATCTAATTTAACATGATTATTTAATAAAAATATGGATAATTGAGAAAAACCATTTATCAATGCAAGGCTATTTGTAGTAGATATATTATAAATATCATGTAATGAATTATATTTATCCTTATATAGATTTAGAAGATATATTAAATTCTCAAAAATCTTTTTTTCATCCTCATAACTTATAGATGAATTGTCATGGAAGATATCCATCATTTTGTTGATATGGCTACCAATATTTTCTTTGTTTATTATGTTTGCGTCAAAAAGATTTTTTATATGAGATTGTTTATTTTCATATAAAATATTTTTTAAGTGTGTATTATAAAAAAATATTTTGTTAATATTACTTGAATATTTTTTTAAAATACGAAGGTTTTCTTGTTGGGAAACAGGGAGTGGATTTAAAAGAATTTCCTCAAAGGGAATACGATGTTCTTTATTACTTTGAATCTTATTAACACCTTTATTAATAAGTAAGTCTATTTGCTCTTCATTAAAAGATTCAATAGAGGTGAATTTATGTAGTTCATTATTTAAATCTACATGCTCATAATTATTAATTTTTTCTTTCTGCAAATCCATATTCATTGTATAAATAGTTTCTCTTATATTTTATAATATGATATTATTTATAATAACAAATTAATTTTATATTGGGTAGTATTATATGTTCAATTTTCCTCTGATAGTCTCAAATATTGATGAATACTATCAAACATCTTTTAAAGATTATTATAACTTTATTAAATGTGAGAAAGATAAATTTTTTATTAATTATTTTATATTAAAATTAGAATTTATTTATGATATGATGAAGGACAAAGATTTTTCTGGTTTGACATTAAATGAATCAGAGGACTTTACAAACAGCATAATTGTATCATATAAATCTTCACCGAAAGAGCCTTTAAATTCCTTGTTAGAAACGTCAAGAAAACATTTACAAAATTTCCTCTGTAATAATTTTTTAAAAGGTGTAGAGAATTTATCGGATGGTTTAATATTTGATACTTTTAATAAAATATCAGATCAAAATGACAGATATAATTATTATCGTCAGATTATAAAAATTAATGGTTTCTATAATGAATTACATCCTATTATAGAAGACTTTATAAATGCAAAAACTAACAATAAATTTGCCGAACCAATGAAAACAAGTATTTTGAATTATATGGATTACCCTTTATATATTAATGATTTTATATCGAATGAAAAAAATGATGTTTATAGAGTTAATTTTTTCGATGCTATATCGGAAAAATTATTGTTATTGCATTTCCAGGCAATTTTTTTTAAATTTGAAGAATTGTATAAAAAAAACAAAGAACGACAAATTTGTATAGATAGTTCTGTTGAAAGCGAAAATGAAATAAAAATATGGTTTAAATATAATAAAAGAGTTATAGATGGTCTTTTGTTAAAAACATCTGAAATTGATTTATATAATTCTGGAATTAATATTAATTTCAATCAAGAAAACATAAAAGATGTTTTTAATAGTTTTATTCCTTATATTCATATAACTAACAGCAATATAAACAAAAAAAACATAGAGCAAACATTCAACTCTTGGGCAGAAAAGAAAATAATATCAGAAAATATTAATAAAAATTTTCATGAATATCCCTTAAAAACCAAAAGACTTTAATTTATTTTTTAACTATGTAATAATATATATATCAAATAAAAAAAGAGGATATTTATGAGTAATCAATCAGCAGAAATGCAAGAAATGTTGCTTGTTGTTTCAGATGAAAAAATAACTGCAAGAGAAAAACTGGTATGGTTATTATCCTTACAAGAAAAAGATCCTATAAAATATGATATAAAACAGACTTACTCAACTAAAGGTTTGTCAAGAACTTCTATTGGTATAGCTGCATTTTTAAAAGATATTGAACTTTTTAAGTTATTAAATAATAATAACTTACTAAATATAAAAGATGTTTTATGTTCAAAAAAATCTTCATCGTCTATGAGTGTAATAATTCCTTTAATATACGCCGATAACTCTCCTGTAAAAGGCGAAGAAAGAACCAATATTGTTAAAGAATGGGTCTTAAATGATAAAGTGAGTATAACTGATAAAACTTTTATGGAAGGTTATATACCTCAAAGATCAAGTGTTTATCTTTTTAAAGAGAGGCCTTTACCTCAAGGATATGATTTATTAAAAATACTTTTAATGAATAAAGAATATAAATTAATTCTTGATTTGTTAAATTTAGAAAAATTTACTCATCAGATGATAAAAAATATCAAAGATAGAGGTTTTAGTCAAAGTGGACTTAGCGGATTATCAGAGAAATATTCTCAATTTTTATATGATAATGATGGGAATGGTAAAAATTTTCCTTTATATATTGAACTGGAAGTAGCCAAAAAGTTGGATTTATTAGAAGTTCCTATTTTGTTTGACAACCTACATCCTGAATTAAGAAAATTCTTTATTGAAGATAAAGGGATTAATAAAAAAAGGATATATGAAAAACAATTTGATCATGTTTTAAGGCATAGTTCATCCGATAATGTTTACAAATACTATATAAACAAACTTGAGTACACCGATACAGATATTTTAGTAAGATTTATAGAACAAACTATAAACAATTACAATGAAAGACTGAATAATGGTAATACCCAAAATTATTCAAGATATGAATATGAAAATAAAAGAAATTCATTATCTAAATTGTATAATGAAGTAATTTCTTATAATGCGAAAAAAGAAAAAGCATACCTGGAAAATATTTTAAATAATGATGAATTAAATTGTAATATAGATACCCATAAAAAAAGGCTCTAGGAGCCTTTTTTATATTCGTTTATTTTTTTTATAATCTTTTTGATTATTTAAATTTTCTGTAGCAGATAAAATAAGTTCTTTTTCCAAATTAATAATCATGCTCTTATGGGTCTGATTATGTGAATTAAAAATATTATGACCATTTCTATCTTTAAAATATAAGTCAGCCCCATATTCAATAAGAGCTTGTGCTATTTTTATATTACTATATTTTCTGGTCGCATGTAATAATAAAGATTCACCTTCTGGATTAGGATAATCTATATCAGGTAATTTATTTAAAATTTTACTTATTATTTCTTTATTTCTGATAGAGGCTTCAAAAGAATCTATTCTGTTAAAAATAACAAATCCAATATGACCAACATTACGTCCATTAATTTCACAATTTTTTGAAAAATCTACCTTATCAAGATATCCATTGTCTAATATAGAAACCATATTCTTTTCTATTTCATCATTTAAAAATTGATTAATACTTGTTTTAGTAGAATAACTTTTCTTTTTTAAATTAGATAAAGGTTTTATAAATATATTTTCTAAAGAAAAAGAAGGACTTTCAATTACCATATCTCTTGTATTTTCATTTTTAAGAATACTTAATATTACAGATAAATAACCCTCTTCTAGTGAATTCGAAATAATTTTTTCTATTTTTATATTAGAAGAATCATGATTATTAAAAAGGAAATGTTCACTAATACATTCACTGTTTTGCTTGCTTAATATTTTAGCATAATCTCCACTATAAAAAGGAATATGGTGTGAAATAGCAGACAACGTTTCTATAAAACTATTTTCATTTTTACTTATTTTATGAACGTTTTTATTTAATAAAGATAATAAATAAGAAGATTCATCCTTTTTTATATGTTTTATTTTAGTAAAATAATCATCAATAAATGTTTTTCCTGGTAATTTATTATTGAATGGCTGATAAAAAAGCTTATTATCAAAATATTTACTTTTCATATCTAAATCTAAGCCTTTTTCTATCATTAGAAGGATGAGTTCAACATCTTCAAAATTCATACATTTAAGAATTGGATAATTGTCATTATTGGTTGAATATTGGCAATGCAAATAGTAAATATCATCTATTTTCTCCAAGTTGTCTTGTGAAAATATACCATAATCTGCTGTTTTAATTATATTTTTTAAAGCAGTAATTTTTTCTTCTTTTGATATATCATATGCATTTACAAGATGAAAAATTACTTTAAGTTTATCTTTTTCTATCATAGTGTCATTATATTCCTTTAAAACATTTAATAATATTATATTCTATTTTTTACTTTTGGGATATTAATTTTTTATTAATTAATAAAAAACTATTGTCAATGAAAAATAATTGACTTATATTTTTATTAAAAAGGAGGTAAAATGAAATATATTTTAATATTAACTTCTTTATTTATATTGAGTGGTTGCAATACAATCAAAGGAGTTGGTAATGATATTCAAGACGCTGGTATGGCCATTCAATATGGGATAAGTGATATTCAGAGTAATTATTAAAAAGCCCTTCGCGGGCTTTTTTCTTATTCATATTCTTTTGACTTTATTACGTATATTTTTGATTTTATCTATATGAGATGAAATCTCCTGCTTTTCTTCTTCTAATCTAATAAGAGAAACAATATTATAAATACTTGAAAATATTTTAGAATATTTATCAGGATTATTATTTTTGTCTTTAAGTATTTCTTTAATTTCGGGAGCATACTTTTTTAATAAATTATTCTTATTTATTAAATCAGGAAGTTCATGAACAATAGAATCCCTTGCTAATATGTTTTCTATTTTTATTTTTTCAAAATACCCCGGATACTTATTTCTACTATATTTTAATTCTTTAGAATTAAATGTCATAAAAGAATTTAACACAATATCAAATTTTTGTTGGTCAGTCAGATGATTATTTAAAATTAAAGAAAGTTTATTTTTTGTAGAGGAAGAATTCTTTAAATTAGACATTAACTCTACTAATAATTCCACACCAAAAGTATTAATTAAAATTTCATTATCTATTTTATCAAGATTGAATTCTTTAAAAATATGTAATGAATTTTTATTAATAAAATCTGTCGCTATAGAATATGCGCTTGTATTATTTAATAATTTTTTATGATTAAATAATTTAGAGAATTCTAATGCATGTTTAGGAAAATTAGATAATAGAATTAATGTCTTCAACATTATTCTATATTCTTTATCATAAAAGTGAAAATAATTTTCTTTTTGTTCATCAAGATCATTATATTTCTGAGAAAGTAGTAAAAATGAATTTATGTTAAAATTTCCGGTATAACAAGGAATACCTGAATATATACACATATAAAGATCATGTCCTGTAATTATAATTTCGGGATTATCAATCATTTTTTCTGCAATACGGATAGTAAGTTGATGTAGCTCTTCACTTTGATTTAAATTAGTAAAAAAAGGTTTAATATGATTGAATTTTTGAAAGAAATCATCAGGGGTTTTTGATAGTGTTTTTTCAAAATATAAAATAAAAGCTGAGTAGAGTTTATTCACCGCATCATCAAGACTCATTTTTAATTTAATATCAGAAAAGGGTTTGATTTTTAATAATGCTTTTTCTATATAAACATCTTCACCAAATATTTGAAAAATAACATCATCAAAGACTTGTTTCATTAAAGTATTCAAAGGATCTTCTTTAGGTTCTATAAAAGAATCATCAATAATAAATATAAAATCTTCATTTTCCATAGTTATTCCTTATTTAACTCATAATAAAATATATCATATTAATAAATCAAAAATCAAGTTGATTTTTAAAGTAGGTTTCAGGTATTATATACAAAAAGAGGAGGTCTTATGAAATATATAAAAATAAAAATATCTGTTTTAAAAATATTAATGGAACATATTTTACCTCCCATTTATACAAAACAATATAATTCTTATGAAAATTTCCAAAAAAAATGGAATGAAGCTAGAGAAGAATTGCTTATTTTTAAAGATTTAAATGAAATAAAAGATATTTCAATTTATCTAAAAAAACATAAAATATTTAATATATCTAAAGAATTTTTACAAATTTTCAGGAGTGATAAAAGCCATACAAGTATTTTAAGTAAAATGCGATTTACTAAAAAGATAAACAAAATGTTATCATTCAAAACTCCAACTGAAAATGAATTTAATGAAGCTAGTCAGCTTGCTGAATTATTTGACTTCAATAAGATTCAAATATTACCGAGTAAAAAGAGTTATTTGAATCAAATAAAATTAATAAAATCTAAATTAATTAAGACTAGTTATCTGCTTACTGATATAAAGAACTCTTCCCTATTAAGTTTAAATAGTTCATTATCTTTAACTATAATAAATGATGAAAATAAAAGTTTCTCTGGATTATGTACATTAGTTAGTAAAAAAAGAGATGAACAATTTAGGGCAAATATAACTTTAAATTTAGGGGTAAAGGATAATATAATGAAAACCTATCTACATGAACTTATTCATGCAGTAGATTATTATTTAACTTTTAGATTAATGAAAAAAGAAAAAGAAATAAAGATGGAAACTTTTTCCTCTCTTGATAAAAATGTAAAAATAAAAGATAATAATGCATACCAAAAAATTAAGCAGATATTAAATTTTTATCTAAATAATAATGTTGAATCTAATGATGATTTTAATATAGTAATAAAAAAAGATACAGAACTACTGGAAAAAATAATATTAACTAACTTTCCTGAAAATAAAAATAATCAATTATTTATAGAAGAAAACGCTACTCTTTTTATTGATTTTTTGAATTATCTTACTGATTTAAAATCTAATGGTGGTGATATAAAAGAAGTAATAGATAATTTATATGAAAACATGAGAAAGAAAGGAAGAGTTCATCATCTTTACAAGAATTATGTTTTTCTCCAAAATTATATAGTTTATTATCTTGATTATTATAAAAATACTCCACAAAAAGAAATTAGTATTCAATCACTTTTTATATTTCTAAATGAAGATACATATATAAGAGAAAGAGCATGTTCTTACATACCTAAATATGATTTATTAATATCAAACCCCACAAGATTTTTTAAAACTTCTATAAATTCAAGTATGAATGATTACTTCGGTTGTTATAGTGAGATGCTTGCATTTTCTTTGGCCGGAAATCTAACTTTTCTAAAATTACCTGAGAAAAATATACAATTAATCAGAGAAATACTTGAGCTTTATACAGGATGTTCTATTACAAATAAATGTAAAAAAGAAACACTAATAAAAAGTTTAATAAACGAAATACATTTAAAGATGTATATATTTCTTAACAAAATAGGAAGAATAACAAAAATATCTTATGAAGAAAATGAATTAGAAGATTGATGTGTAAAAATATATTATTTGCTTTTTTTATATGAATAAAATGGTATAATAAAAAAAATCATAATAAAAATGAGCAGAACAATGAGAAATAAATTAATTGATAGTGCTATTAATATAATTGAAAATAAAGGAAAAGGTTTTAGTGATTTAATAAATGACGAGAATTTATTAAATGATAAAGCCTACTGTTTATTATTAATAGGACTATTTTTTTCATTACCATTTGGAAACGATGAAAATATAAAACCTGTAGCTAAATATTTAAATATGACAAATACAGATTTTATTAATGAATTTAAAGATGAGTGGTTTAATATAAAGGAAATAAAAAACCAAGACTTGGTAGCTTCTATATCTTATGGTTTAATAAGTTATTTGGTTAATAATTCTTATAATAAAAACTTTAGTGACGACTGGATAACCTTAAAAAATAATAATAAGTATATAATAACTGAATTATTAAACAATATGTTTATTAAAAAGGTTTTTAATACGGGATTTGAGGGTGAAATTTTCACTAATGCATTTAAAACTTTATTAAAAAAGACGCAATATAAAGATTTTGTTAAAGATCAAATAAATTTAAATTTATTAATTGGAGTTTCTTCTTTAAAATATAATAGTTTTTTCGGTGCGAAGATAGATAAAAGAGGTATAAATAAGCTTGATACTGTAAGAGGTTTTTATCATGAATATTTATTTAATTGTTTAGAAGAGCCTTCTATGTTAGAAATAAATAAAGATAATAATATTGAAGAAATACTTAAAAAATTTGAATCTAATCATCCAGTATTATTTATTAATCTTGAAAGAAAAATAATAAAAAACTATTTAGATTCTAAAGATAAGGAAATATTAAATGGTATAAATAAAAATAGATTATAATCCCTTCTTCTGAAGGGATTAATTAAATAAATTTTCATTAGATTAAATCCAGATTGCCATCAAGAATTTTTTTAGCATTTTTTACTTCATTTCCAGTTAATTCATCTCGAATTATATTAGTATCTAATTTATATGTTCTTATCTTGTCCCCAAATCCCATATTACCAAGGTTATCCCATTGGTTTTGCTTTTCTTTAGACCTATTATTGTCCTCTACATCTTTTAACTTGGAAAGCAATCTTTCATATGCTATTTCTCTATTTTTATGCTGAGATCTTTCTGAAACTGCTTCTGCAACAATACCAGAAGGTTTATGTACTAATCTAACGCCCGTTTCTACTTTATTGCGATGTTGTCCACCAGCTCCCGAACCTTTATAAAAACTCATCTCTATATCATCTTTTGATATTTCAATACTTTTGAATGAATTATTAATAAGTTTTACAGATACAGAGACAAAAGAGGTATGTAGTTTATTGTTTTTAGAAAATGGTGAATATCTGGTAAAGCGATGATTTCCATTTTCTTTTAACAGTTGACCAATACCTTTACCTGAAATTTTTATCACTGACTTTCTTAATCCGAATTCAGTTTCTTCAATGTAAATAATATCAGTTTTCCAGCTTTTTTTAAAAGCATACTTTAAATACATTTTTTGAAGCATTTTAGCGCAGGACTGAGACTCTTTTCCACCTTCACCAGACTGTATTTCAAGGTAGTAAGATTGAGAGGGTGTGTCAAAGACGAGAAGAAACACCATTAGATGCAACGGAACTCATAATGTTATTTTTTAAAGATTTATTGTTCATGATATTTTTCCTTTTGTTTATTTGTGCTTGTCTTTTTTTGCATTATAAGGATAACAATATTTTTTATATTTGGCAAATTTTTTTTCATTTCAATATAATTTAGTGTATGATAATGAAAAGTGTAGATGAGGATAGATTATGATAAAAAATGAAGAAAAAGTTAAAGAATTGTTTGAACTTTCTATATTAAGAGATTCTGTAAAAGAATTTAAAAAAATTGCAAAAGAAAGTCCAGATTTTTTCAAGAATCAAATAGAGCATCCTGATTTTAATATTGGTCTTTGTGTCACTGGGAAAAATAATATTCTAAAGTATATACTTGATAATTCATTATTTAAGGCACCTAAAAATATATTAAATACGCTTTTAAAAATGTATAAAGAAGAATCCAATGAAGAAGTAAGAGAAAGATATATAAAAACTATAAAATTACTTTTTGATAATGGATTTTATATTAATGATAAAGGCGAATATGACTGGATGTTTTTATTTAATAATGCAAGAGAAAGTAGTATAGATTTAGGAATAGGTTTTCAAAAACATTTAGAGCATTTGGTAAAAAATCTTGGTATAGATTTAAATAAAGAAAACGAAAAAGGTGTGTCTCCTTTTGTGGAAGCATGTCATAGCGGTTCATTAAGCATAGTTAAAGATATGGTTAAAATGGGTGCAGATGTTAATAAAGTTTATAAAAATAGATTAACACCTCTAAGTCATGCCGCCTATACAAGTAATCTTGAACTTATTCAATTTTTGATAGATAGCGGTGCAGATGTAAATTATCCTGGTGAATATTCTGCTTTATCAATTGCTACTTTTCAGGCTAATTTGGAAGTTGTGACTTTATTATTACAAAACGGTGCAGAATTTACAACTGGTGATCCTCTTAATTATGCATGTGCAAATAAAGATACTGATATATTAAAATATTTCGAAAAATATGGTGTTGATCCTAATATGCTAAATGAAGATGGTTCTTTGCCTGTAGAAACGATTCTTGATAATAAAGATTATCAAACATTAGGTTATTTGCTACAGTTAGGATTAAATATAAAAGTTAGAAATATTAATGGTTCATCTGCTCTTGATCTAGCTATTCAAAATAATGATGCTGGATTCTTTATGGAAATAGAGCATATTAAAAAAATAGAAGGATGTGTTATGTCATCTTCGGTGGATGATATTGCATATGTAAAAACTTATAATATAGGTTTCTGATATGGACAAAACAGATAAGAAGAAAATCATAATAACTTATTTAATAATAATAATAGGACTTACTATAAGCTTAAGTATAGTTTTTATGGCCAAAAATAAAGAGTTTATAGATAATAGCATTGAAAAGAGTAATATAGAAAAAATTTATAATAATGTAAAATTTGGTAATGGTGAAAATATATATCCAAATGATATGTTTTATGAAAAAGATGTTAGTTTTCTTAGAGGAAATTTTGGTAAATTAGAAAAAACTGGTAATAAATTGAGTTATCCTCAAAATATATGGGGTGGTGAAGTAAAACTAACTAAAAACGAAGGCGTTAATTTATTACAATACAATAATGTATCAGATAAAGGTTGTGGGTTTTTAATAAGGGAGTATAAAAATGATAAAAGATTTGTTATTGTAATTAATGGAAATTACATATCTCAAAAATATGCTTGTAAAGCAAAGAATCAAATAGCTTTTATGTTTAAATAAAATAAAGAATCAGGCTTTCGCCTGATTTCTTATTACATTTTTTTCTTTTTTGGTTCTGATTTAAAGAACTCTTTGGTTGCTTCTTTACTTTTATCATACATTTCATGATTTTTTTTATCTTCTTCTTTAAAAAAAGAATTTAAATTATTTTTCCCATCAGCGACAACTTCTTTAAGTGGAAATTTTTTCATCATACTAATAAAAGATTTGCTTTGTTCTTCCTTTTTAACTATCTGTTCTGTTTGATGAGATTTTTCTATTGAATTTGTATTTTTTTGTGCATATATATTGGGTGAAAAAGAAATAATAGCAATTAAACTTAATGATTTAATAAAATTTCGAATTGTTTTTTTTAAATTTAAATTAGTAGTATTTTTATTTTCATCCTGATGTGAGGATATTTTAATAGAACCTAAACTATCTTTAAAGAATGCATTAATTATTTTCATATTTCACCTTTGTATGTTGTATCCTTTAATTATATATGATTATTAATTAATAAAGAAGTTATTAATTGAAATTAATATCAATGAATGCTTTATAAAAATAGGATCTATTGACTAATTAAAAGAAAAACATTAATTTCTATTTATAAAATTAGACATAGTTGGAGATATATATGCAAAAAGAAATGGAATGTATCATTGATCTAAAAAATCCAAGACACCAATTAGTATTGAAAGATGGAACTAAGTTTTATACAACTAAAATAAATTTCATAGGTGAACTTGTAGCTAAATCTGTATTTACTGTTGAATTAAGTGACTTGGATAGAATAGATTTAGCATTAAATGACACTGTAAATGATAAAAGTCTTTGGGAAAATGTAAGAAAAATAGCACATTATTATGAAATTTATAATACAGATAAATTACAATATAGAGTGTTTATAAAACATACATCTCTTTTAAATGATTCTGACCAAGTATTAAAAAAACAAAATAGTTTAACTGTAATGTTTTCTTCTTTGTTAGAAGAAGGAGGATATGATCTTTCAGAAGATTTTGATTTTATAATGCAATTTTATTTAGATGAAAAGCATAGAAGTCAAAGTGTGGATGCAATATTAGATCTTTCAAGACAATTTAATATAGATACCACTTTGCAAATTTAATACTTAATAAATAAAAAGCCTTTACAGGCTTTTTATTATTTTATATCAATCAGCATCAAACTTAATAACATTTTTATCAAGATTACATAGTTCAATTGTTTTTTCTACACTAAATTGATTATTAGGTCCTACAAGTGTAGTCCCATTAACTATTATGAAAAAGTAAGTATCATTTCCAGATATTCTGGTTAGTAAATCAATACATTCTTTTTTAGGAACTCCATTGTACATTATATAAAATAAAGAACCATCTTTTAATCCCGGTTTAGTTGCAGACCAAACAAGAACTTCACCATTCCATGAATTATACATGTGACCTTTTAATCCAGGATTAGTTGGAAGCATATTATCAGGAACAATTCCAGCATTTAAAACAACAGTAGCACTTATATTACTATAACTTGTTTGCGTAGCATATAAATGCCTTATACCAGTTGTTAAAGCTGATATATTATTTATTTCTGCTGTAACTTTTTGAGATGATTGAACTTTTGGATAAATTATAAATGCTGAAATAACAATTGCGGCGGCGATTACCAACACTAATAAAATTTCGGTTAATGTAAAACCTTTATATTTATTTTTCATACTACCTCTCTTTTACTTAAACTAAATTTTCAATTACCTTACAAAGAGTAGGTTAAATATGTTTTTTAACAATATATAATGTATGGAAATTATATCTTTATGTGATAAAAGGTCGATTGTTAATTTCTATTAAAAAATATCTTTTAAATTGATTGAGATCAATATATAGTGTTATTTATAATTAACAATACATTATATTGGTGATATTATAAGAATACAGTTTATTTTAAAGGGAAAAATAGAGGTTATATTATGTTAGTTATAAAAAGAGATTTACGAGAAGTTGATTTTAATGTTGATAAAATAAAAAAAGCTATTAGCAAAGCTATGAAAGCTTGTAATATAGATGATGAAAACGCTATTAATGAAATTACTTTTAATGTTATTAATTATTTGGGTGATAAAGATAAAATTCAAATTGAAGAAATTCAAGATATCATAGAAAATGAATTAATGAATTCAGAGTATAAAAATGTAGCAAAAAGCTATATATCTTACAGGCATGACAGAGATATAAAAAGAGAAAGCAAAAGTAAATTAACTAATGAAATAAAAGGGTTAATAGAACAAAGTGATCTTTCTATATTGAATGAGAATGCAAATAAGGATAGTAAAGTAATCCCTACACAAAGAGATTTATTAGCAGGAATAGTATCTAAACACTATGCTAAAAATCATATTTTGCCAAAAGACGTTGTTAAAGCTCATGAAAGAGGCGAAATACATTACCATGATTTAGATTACTCACCTTTTTTTCCAATGTTTAATTGTATGCTAGTTGATTTAAAAGGTATGTTAGAAAATGGTTTCAAAATGGGAAATGCAGATATAGAAACTCCAAAATCTATTCAAACGGCAACAGCTATAACAGCCCAAATAATAGCACAGGTAGCCAGTCATACTTATGGTGGAACAACAATAAACAGAATAGACGAAATATTATCTCCTTATGTAATAATTTCATACAATAAGCATTTAAAAACAGCAAAAGAATGGAATATAGCACATAGCGAAGAATATGCTAAAAAATTAACAGAAAAAGAATGCTTTGATGCTTTTCAGGCTTTGGAATATGAGATAAATACATTACATACGTCAAATGGGCAAACTCCATTTGTTACTTTCGGATTTGGTCTTGGAACTTCATGGGAGAGTAAGTTAATTCAAAAATCTATTTTATTGAATAGAATAAAAGGTCTTGGAAAAAATCATAAGACAGCGATTTTCCCTAAATTAGTATTTGCAATAAAAGAAGGTGTGAATAGATCTAATCAAGATCCTAATTATGATATAAAGAAATTAGCGATAGAATGTGCAACAAAGAGAATGTATCCTGATATACTTAATTATGACAGAGTAGTAGAAGTTACTGGTTCATTTAAAACTCCTATGGGATGTAGAAGTTTTCTGGGTGCATATGAAAAAGATGGTGTTTTAGAACATGATGGTCGAAATAATTTAGGTGTAGTTAGTCTTAATCTTCCAAGAATAGCAATTGAATCCAATAAAGATCTTGCGAAATTTTGGGAAATACTTGATGAAAGACTTTTAATTGCAAAAAAAGCTCTTTTAACAAGAATAGAAAGACTTAAAAATGTAAAAGCCAGAGTTGCACCTATTTTGTATACAGAAGGAGCCTGTGGTGTAAGATTAAAACCAGATGATAATATAATTGATATTTTTAAAAATGGAAGAGCTTCTATATCTCTTGGATATATAGGAATAAATGAAACTATAAATGGCTTATTTGTAGATGATTCCCATATTTTTGATAATGAAAATAAACAAAAAGTTGCGCTTAAAATAGTTCAAAGACTAAAAGATGCTGTCGAAGAATGGAAATTAGAAACAGGATTTGGTTTTAGTTTATACAGCACACCAAGTGAAAATTTATGTAGTAGATTTTGTGAACTTGATAAAAAAGAATTTGGTTTAATAAAGGGTGTAAACGATAAAGATTATTATACCAATAGCTTCCATTTGGATGTAAGGAAAAAGGTTACACCTTATGATAAATTAGATTTTG
>Ga0308160_10000642_pt1 | contig 62224 bp, 79 predicted proteins | sample PhyFR1_FD_201036 | JGI IMG/M metagenome (GOLD analysis project Ga0308160, IMG submission 201036) | Phyllosphere microbial communities from UC Gill Tract Community Farm, Albany, California, United States - DLSLF.R1 | ecosystem: Host-associated > Plants > Phyllosphere > Unclassified | place: USA... | reverse complement strand
GGGGGGGGAGGACAGTCGGGTGAACGCTTGACATGAATCGATGCTCTCTGGCGCAAGAGGTGAAAGGGCGCGGGAGAGGGAGGGAGGTTGTAAACTATGTGTGATGATGAGTCAGATGTAAGGCCGTTGTAAGAATTTTCGCAGTCGAAATGCAGGGTCGTGCATTTCGTCCGCGAAAATTCTTACAGAGGCCTTACATCTGACACATTCTTACGCGTGAGGCACGGCCCTGGCGGGCGGCGGCGCTCTGGCGGGCGGCCGCTGCAGCGCGCCGGCGCCGAGCGGCCGCCCGCCTGACCGCCACGACGCACCCTCTTCAACACCATCCACATGTCCGTCCTATCCATCCTGGATCGTTCGCGGTGGTGGCAGCTGACCGGAGGGGGAGGAGCCGAGCGAGCTCGCGCGCCCGCCTCGGACGCGACCTTCGCCGGCGACCTCCCTCTAGAACCAGCCGGCCTGACCGCCCATCGCAATTTGCCACGGTCTCACTTGGCAGGGAGGGAGCTGACATGTAGGGTATGCTACAGGTACAACGACGGCCTCTAGGAGTTCCGTTTGCGGTGGTGAGAGCAAAAGCCCACCGGAACCATCGGCGGTTGGGCCCGACGCGCAGCGCGACCTGCGCCCGCTCGGCCTCCCCCCACACAACCCGCTCTCCTGACCGCCCATCGCATTTTGCCACGGTCTCGCTTGGCAGGGAGGCAGTTGACATGCAGGGCATGGGACAGGTGGAAGGATGGCCTCGTCGGTTTCCGTTTGCGGTGGTGAGAGCAAAAGCCCACCGGAACCATTGGGCCTCGCGCGCGGCCAAACCCTGCCCGTTCACCTCGACACCGTTAGCTCGACCGCCAAGACAGCTAGCGAGCTCGCTCAACGCCAGGAACCTCGGCTAGGATGTCGGCTGGGCCTGTGATTTTTTCAGAGCCATGTTATAAAGGAGGGAGGCGAGCCATGCTGGTCGGGCCAAGCAGGGCGACCGGACTTAGGGTTACTGCCCAGCGGAACCATCGAGTAATACCTTTAGGTCGCGAGAAAAGGGTCCGAGGTTTCTTCGGATGCATGAGCTCCTTCAGCAGATCTCCGCCTTTGGCCCTCAGGCAGGCTGCCCAGACGGGAAGAGTTTGTCAGACGTCGATGCTCACAACGGGGTGATCTTCCGGCGTCCTGTCTGTCTGGTAGCAATCTATCGAGAAAGGCGGGGGTGGTGCGCGACCTGCCGATTGCTTCCTGCGCCGCGGCAACAGTGCGTCTCTTCCATCGTCTGTGATGCCCGGCCACCTCTCGCTTCGCCAGTGATGGCAGCAGTCCAAAAGCCCGTCAAGGCCGCTCTTCAAGATCGAGATCGGGCGCGGAGGTAGCCTAGCAGGCCATCAGCCAGACGTCGTAAGAGTGCGTTGCAGCAGCAGCTCGGTCCGCAGCTGTCGTGCAGTGCTGACCTGCGCTCGTCCCCTTTGTTCTCCAGAGCCGTCACCCCGCTCGTATGGACGGCCTCCGACCTCGCAGCATCTCGTGTGACGAGCAGCGCTTAGGGACGCCGGGCCGCACAGCTTGTGCCCGCTCTTCGACCTGGTCCCAGCCGCCTTGCACTCCCCCGACCTACCGAGCAGACACCTGCCATGCAGCTGCGAGACTTGCCGCCTTCACTCCACCTGGACGCGCATGATTCGTGGCGCTGATCTTTGGTCCCTTTCGCGAGCTTCTCATCGGATCGAAGGACGTTCTGACGAGCTCGGTGACTCTTCTTAGAGAACGCTGGCCAGCACAATCCCGACCAACCGGCCGATCCATCTTGCCTGCATTTGTCTAGGGCGATCCACAAGCTTCGACGTGCGTAGCGCACCTACTTGAGCATTCTACGGCTGCCACAGGACGTCTGACCCTAGCTCTGCAGACTCGATATCACACTTACCTTGCCCTTGTCAACTTTGCGGCCTCGGAAGCTAGGCTGCTTGTTCCCGACGACACTCAGTTGCTCGCTTGGCCTGTGCGCACTCGCATAATCCTCCCTGACCCGTGGCCTCGACACATGCGACCCCGCTTGACCTTACTGCGCTTCCAATCTGCCGGCATGAGTGATTAACTGGCACGCCTTGACGGTGTCTGTCTCCTGAGAAGCGCACGTTTGCACGAATGTCATGACCCCCCCTTAATCCAAGCGCCTGCGGACCACCTGCGCGAGCATTCGATGCCCAAGCCGAGTAGCCAACGCCTGACGTTCGAGCACGACTGATGGGTACAACATCCATAGATGCTTCGTTATCGCTTCATTGTTGGCGAGCTGTTTCTAGAGCGTCTGGCCGGTGACGCGCTCAAAGGCCTCGCGGTAGCGGCCGACCGTCTTGTCGACGATGTCGTCCGGCAGACGAACGCCCTCGACCGCCTTCTTGCCGTTGGCCGTCAGCCAGTCACGAACAAACTGCTTGTCGAACGACTCCTGCGGGCCACCGGGCGCGTAGGCCGCCTTGGACCAGTAGCGCGACGAGTCGGGCGTGAGGACCTCGTCGATTAGGATGAGCTGGCCATGAGTCGGCGCGGGCGAGGCTGAACCGTCGGCGCCAGTGGCAGGAGCCGGCAGGAGGCCGAACTCGAACTTGGTGTCGGCGAGGATGAGGCCGACCGACTCGGCGTGCTCGGCCGCGGCCGAGTAAAGGGCGAGCGCAACCCGCTCGAGCTCGGCCGCCAGCTGGGGGCCGTACATCTCGACGACCCGGTCCGGGTGGATGTTCTCGTCATGCTCGCCCTGGTCGGCCTTGGTCGACGGCGTAAAGAGCGGGGTCGCCAGCTTGGCGCTCTCGACGAGACCTTCCGGAAGCGAGATGCCGTGGACGGTGCCCGACTGCTGGTACTCGGCCCAGCCAGAGCCTGCGGGGCGGGAACAGCGTCAGTTCGGCCTGCACACGAGCCATGCGATCGGCGAAGAACTCACCAGTGATGTAGCCCCGAACAATGGCCTCGATCTTGACGACCTCGCACTTGCGGACGACCATCGACCGGCCCTTGAGCTGGTCCTCGTACGGCTTGCAGCTCTCGGGGAACTGCTCCCAGTCAGCCTGGGCCGAGGCGAGCGACGTCGGCAAGAGCAGGTGGTTGGGGATGATGGGCGCGAGCTTGTCGAACCAGAAGAGCGAGAGCGAGGTAAGGAGCTTGCCCTTGTCGGTGATTGACTGCGCCAGGCGGTGAACGAAGGAGGTGAGTCAGTCTGCCTGCTTGTGTCGCAGTCGATGTGTGTCTGCCGTCTGCACTCGTCTTGAGCCGCCCCGATCCATGGAAGGAGCTGCCGCTCGCCTCTGCTGCTGTTGGGGGTTGATCGAGACGAGCTCGGGCGACAAGCACGAGATCGCCCTGCTCGACCGACTGTGGCACGGCCGTACTAAACGACAAAACCGGCCACGGCCAGCCAAGGAGCTCCCTTTACGGCTGTCTCTAGGACACTACTCCGACAGCAAGTAGAAACAGGACGCACGCTATCCAAGATGACGTCGTACGCTGAGATGCGGTCGGTCGCAACGAACAGGAGCCGGTCGTCCTGCTCCGGGAGAGCGTAGATGTCGCGGACCTTGCCGCGGGCGACGAGCTCGAGGCCAGGGCAGTCGGTCGTAAGCATAATGGAGAAGCTCCAAATGTGTCTTGGTGAGCAGAAGGGCGGCAGCTGAGCTTGAACTGAGCTTGAGAAGGTAGGAGAGCGAGCGAGGCCGGGGCGGTAGCTGGGCGTCGTTCACGAGCCCAGGGCGGCAGTCGAAGGGGTGGTCAAGACGATCAGGGCCGAGATCAGCCCGTCACTCAATGATCTTGCTTAAGCGGGCGGCCCTCGAAGGCAAGTCTACGCCTTCAGTGAGAGGCAGAGAGACGCACCGAAGGAGGGCAGAAAGTGGGTTGAGGCTCAAGGGCTCGAGCCAGCTGCTGGTGCTGGTTCGGAGCGGCGGCGTCGGCGGCTCAGCCTTCGGCGGCTTTCTCACCGTCGGCCTCGTCGGGCGAAAGAGGGGGTGACTCGCGATCATCGCTCTCAAACCCTCGCGGATCCTGATGAACGGGCGGAAGGAGGCGTAAAGGATCTGATCGCACAACATGGGAGAGGGGAAGGAGCCGGGACTAGGAAAGAGGGACGCGGGCACGAGGCGAGAACAGCAGGCTGGAGGTCGGAGAGCCGTCGCACCCAAGAGGGGGGGGGGGGGCGATGACGGACGATGGCGCCGGACGAATGACACAAGGCGAGTGTGCCAGGTAAGGCGGGGGATTCACAGCGCAAAAGAGAGGGTCCTTGGAGAGGTCGGATGAAGAAGGACGAGCGGATGCAGGGAGCAACAGGTCCGGGAGAGAAGGAGCAGCCGACGACGAGGCAAGGATCGTGGAGCGAGGGGAGAGACGCCTCAAGCGGCCGTCGACGCCGACTCGACTTCCATCGGCCGCCCACCCTCACCCTCATCGGCTTCGCCATCGTCCTCTTCGTCGTCGTCCTCCTCGTCGCCCTCGACCCACGAGGCCTCGACCGTCTGCTTGACCCGCCGAACGTACTCCTTCATGCTGTCGCGGTAGAGCTGAGCGGCCTCGGCATTTGCCGGCCTGAAGATGTCGGAGGAGGAGGAGGAGGCATCCGCGATCAGCCAGTGCGCAACTACGGTAGCCCGCAAGCGCACCGCGGCACGCACGAGTTGGGGTTCGGGTCGTTGAAAAGACTCTGGATGCTCGTCAGGATTGCCGCCACATCGTAAGTCGGGCTCCAGCGGTTCTGGAGGATGTCTAGACAGAGCTCGCCGTTGGCGTAAACGTTGGGGTGGAACATGCGCGACTGGAAGCGAACCGTCGGTGGCTTGTTTGGGTACGTCTCCTCGAACGAGAGCGTCAGCCGGAACGTGCCATCTTCAAACGGCGTCTCCGCTGATCTCGCCAGAAGTGCAGCCCGAAGGAGAAGAAGAGGTCAGCTCGAGGGGCTCAAGGAACTCGATGTAAGGGCAAGGCCGTCGCCCATGGGCAGCAGGGCTGACTTGCTCCCGCTGCCTTGCTCCGCTGCCCCGGCAGCACTCCACCCAGCTCCCGCCCCTTCCCCTTGCTCCGGCACCTGCAGACGCAGCAGTCAGAGCACAGAGAGAGAGCGTACGCACCGGGACCGAAGATGACAGCGTTCCAGAGCATGAGGTTGTCGGCGCAGGGCGCGCCCGAGACGCCGAAGGGGGGGTCCGACGACAGCCGCTTGAAGTCACGAATCAGCCGGCGGCGGCAGGCGGTGGACTGGGTGCCAAGGGACGAGGAGTTCAGCAAGTGTCGGCAGATGACGGCAGGTATGTCGAGGAGGCTGACCATGTCTTCTGCTGCTGCTTGAGGGAAGGAGGGAAGGGAGTTGGAGAGGGCTCGCTCGTCTGGGTGGTGGCCGTTGCGAGATGGCCGACGGACGGAGCGACACGCCGCCGTCGCCCTTCGTCCTCCCGCCTGACACCGACCCAACAGGACACCGCCCAGTAACAGCAGCAGCAGCAACAACAGCGATGTCGGCCCGGACTGCACTCTCCAGGTTATCAGCAAGCCGCGCTGCCCTCGCACGCCCTCTCACCAGACGGACGCATGGCCTCGGCCAGCGGCGGCGGATGAGCACGGGCCCCCAGGCCGGCGCGTCGTCGCCGCTCGACGTCGACACGACGAAGCGGTCCTCTGAGGCGACGACCTCCGGAGCAACGCCCTCGGTGGGCGAAATGCCGCTCGGCGAGATTGTCCGCAAGACGATTGATGTGCGTGCCCTCCTCTACTAGAAACTGGTGTCGCGTCTCTTGCGCTGAGCTACCTGCCCTCACGCGCTCTAGGCAACCGGCCCGATGCCCCTCGCGCGCTACATGACGCTATGCCTCTCGCACCCAACCCAGGGCTACTACACTGCTCGAGGGGCCGACGTCTTTGGCAAGGAGGGCGACTTCATCACCTCGCCCGAGATCTCGCAGACATTTGGCGAGGTCAGTCTCGCGCTCTCGCGCTGCAGCTCCTCCGGCTCTCGACACGAAACTCCGACGTCGACGCGGGCTTTCGAGCCCGGAACCAACGCTCCACGAGGGAATAGAGCTGTCTTGACATCTCTTCTGACTGTACTTTCCCCTCTCGATCCCTCCTTATTGGGCAGCTGATGGCCATCTGGTTCATCACACGCTGGCAAGCCAACGGCTCGCCGACCAAGGTCCGCCTGCTCGAACTCGGCCCGGGCAGGGGGACGCTGATGGCCGACGTCCTGCGCGTACGTATTACCGTGACCCCAACGCTGAGAGCTCAGCTCAGATGGCCAAGACACGAGTCGCTGATTATCCCATTGCCATTCGGGAATCAGACGCTCAACTCGTTTCCTGAGGTCGCAGACGGGATCGAGAGCATCGACCTCGTCGAGACGTCTGACGTCCTCCGAGCGGTCCAGCTCAAGGCCCTTGCCGAGGCCGGCGCCGGCCGACTGGGCAGCCTGAGTCCGCCCGTTAGGCATTGGGATCTCGTCGAGCAAATCCCTCAGTGTACGTCACGCCGTTCGCGTCCTACGTGGCGCATACGTTCTGACCCAGCTCCCCCTCTGACTCTCTACAGCCGACGCCTTCACCTTTTTTATCGCCCACGAGTTTTTCGACGCCCTCCCGATCCACATCCTCGAGCGGATCCCGCCCACACCGGCGGCCGAAGAGTCAGCCCCGGCGGCGCCTGACGTCGATGCCCCGCCGACTGACGGCAAGCCAGCCGCTCCACGCTTCCGCGAGCTCCTCCTGACGCACACGCCGCCGTCGTCGACGCTGCACCTAACGCTCTCGCCAAAGCCGACCAACCACTCGTCCTACCTCCCGACGACCTCGCCCCACTTTGACACCGTCAAAGAGGGCGAGCGGGTCGAGATCTCGCCCCAGGCCTTCAGCATTATGCATCGCCTGGGCACGCTCGTCGGCCCGGGTTCGGGTGGCGGGTCCGGCCTCGTCGTTGATTACGGAAAGGACGGCTGGGCGAGCGAATCCTTCCGGGCCTTCAAGGACCACGCGGCCGTCTCACCTTTCGACCACGTTGGCACGGCTGATCTGACGACCAACGTCGACTTTGCCTACCTTCGACATGCCCTTTCGACCTTGCCCGAGCCCCCGCAGGCGGCCGGACCAATGACGCAGGCTGACTGGCTCGAGGCAATGGGCCTCTCAATCCGGCTGGCCGAGCTCCTCAAGTTGCCCGCGCTCCAGGCCGATCCGAAGCGGCGCGAGGAGCTCGAGGGCGCGTGCGAGAGGCTCGTCGACCGTAACGGGATGGGCAGCGAGTACCTCTTCCTCGGTATCGAGAGTCCAGCCAGCGGCAAGCGCGCGCCTGGCACCGAGGAGCCTAAGATCTACCCTTTCCACGGGCTGATGTAGAGCGGCCCTTGCCCCGATGAGGTGAATGTCGTTGCCATTCGCTTGAACAACGAGCGCCTGTTCGGAGGAGGGACGACTATGCCTGAACTGCGAGCTTGCACGAGGAAGGAGCGAGTGGAGGAGCTGGGGGGGGGGGGGGGAAGCCCAACATACGTAGCATTTGGAGGGGAGCCGCTCGTCATGATAAGCGCCCTTCACCCACAGGCGTCAGGAAAGGCCATGGATCATCGCACGTCGTCAAAATTCGTCGCCGTCGTCTGGAGGTCATTCGGCGTCGCTGTCTTTGTTCGTCGTCGCTGCCTTGCGACGGCCGAACCATCGCCGCCGGCGCTGTTTGATCGTCTGCAACTTGCCCTCGACCGACTCGCCCTTTGCGAGTCCCTCGCGTCCGACGTCCTCCTCAACCGCACCGACCGTCTCAAGTCTCTCTCTAGGCACCGAGGCGACAGGTAGACCGGTATGGTCTGCGCGCTGGCAGCTGCGGAAGAAGCGGGCGAGGGCGGCGTAGAGCTCCAGGTAGGCGGCCGCCACCGGCTTGCAACGGAGGTCACCGCGCGCGCCCGCAAACCCGTGCGGCCTGGAACAGAGGATGCCAACGTCAGCAGATCACCGACGCTTGTCAAGCACGTCGAGCGACTAATGCACATTTCACCCCAGGTTCGGACCTGGCACTTGCTGCTAAAGGTCTTGAACCGCAGCAAGTCAACGATGCGCTCGCCGACGTCGACTGGTTCGTCTCTGCTTAGGAACAGACCGAGTGGGATCTTGAGCGCTTCGGCATCGAGAATCGTCATCATCCTAGGCCGCGGAAGGGAGGTCAGCACTTCATCAGTCCTGTTCTCAAAAGGACGACAAGATGCGCGGCGTCGCCGGGCACGTACGCGGGTGTGACGCTTGCGACAGCATAGAACGGGCTTGCTCCGCTGCCGGCGAGAAAAGTGAGCTTGCCACCTTTTTTTGAGCGGTTCTCGAGCAGTTGTCAGTCTCAGCTGGCCCGGTTGCAGAAAAAACGGCTAGATGCGCACCCCACGAGATGCCGTAGCAGCTGACGCGGACCCACTTCTCCCACTCATCCTCGCGTACGGCGCCCTCGTTACGCTCACCAGCAGCGCTGCTCTCCTCATGCGAGGCATCATCGCCGCCTTCCTCGCTCTCTCGTCGGCGGAAGCGCTCTCTCAGGGCTGTGCCAAAGGCGACGAGTGCGTCCCGGTTGTCGTCGATGTTGGCCCGGCCCTCGAAGAAGACCTGAAGCTCGCGCACCTGCTCGGGCGAGCGCGGTGGGAACATGGTTGTCGGAAAGGGCACGCCGTGGAAGAAGTCGGGGACGTAGATGGTTGCGCCAGTGAGGTGGTGCAAGATGTCGGCGCCCTGGATCGTCTGCAGCGTCTGGGGCCCAAAGATGTCGCTCGCGCCGATGAGGCAGTCTGTAGACGCCAGGGTGATCATCAGCATCGGTACGCAGCAAATCGTGGTCAACGTCAGGGGGACGTACCGAGGGAAGGATCAGGGCCGACCTGGTTAGGTCGAGGACAAGAGGTGCGGTGGTCAGCTCAAAACGGCGACGGCAGTCGACAGGCGAGTTGACGCTGCGCACGCAGTAGACCCGCCAGTCGCCCATCCACTTCCACTCACCCCGCGGCTCGTAGCCCTCGAGATAGAGTTCGGGCAGTGGTAGCAGCTCCTCCTCATGGCTCTGCTGCAGGAAGCTAACCAACGTAAGAGGATGTAAGGCGGTCAGACTTGTCATCCGTCGAGCGGACCCGCTTGTCACGGGGGGACGACGCACCGTGCACGGAACTGCGCCCAAGCCGGACCGAGCTCGATCTTGGGCAGGTCAAAGTCGGGCAGTCGGATCCCATCCGGGAGCCGGATGCCGTCCGGTACGCGCAAGCTCGGCAGCTCAAAATGGAAGCCGGTCCTCGTCGGTGTGCTGCCGTCGGTGGCCGGAGGCAAGCCGCTGCCTCCGCCGAAGTGGGCGGCGAAGGACGGCGCTTGCGGTAGGTGGACCTGCTGCAGGAGGGTGCTCGCCCGGGCGAGTGGCGACGGCCGGACCGGCGGCGGTGGCGACGACGGCGGCGTCTTAGCTGGTGCCAGATGAGCGACAGTCACCACCTGTGGCTGCTCGTTCGGCGACATGCTGCCTGCAACGAGTGCTTGAGATGACAGTCGGGTGGGGGGGGGGGGAGGAGGGACGACTGCGGCTGAGACGACCGCCGTTGCGTCCCTCGACGTCGACCCCCCTTCTGCCTGTTCTGCAAGGATGGCCCCTCCTCCGTCGGCCCTGCCGCTCCATCTCTTGCATCTCGTCGCCCTCCAGTCGCTCGCGTGCGTCGTCTTGCTTGGGCCGCGTCTGCTGGCTGCTGCAACGCGTGCCTTCAAAGGCTGACCGCTGCCCTCCCCCCGCGCCGAACGCCGCGCCGGCAGCCAGGAGGGCTTCAACTCGTCCTCGCTCTCGGCCTCGCACGCCCTAACCGACGTCCTCGCCCACTTCCTTTCCCTTCTGACGACGACGGCAGGCAGCTATGCCGATGCCTCGGGCCGGACCCACGTGGGCTTGATGGATGGTATCCAGGCGCTTGGCGAGCTCGGTCTGAGCGTCGACGAGCTCCTCGCCGCCGGTCGGGAGGACGCGTTCGACGAAGATGATCCGGAGCCGCACCTGATCCAGCAGGACGGCCTAACCAAGGGCCGAAATGGTGTCGAAGGGCTACGACGTATGTCAACAGGTCATCCGCTGGGTTTGGATCGGCTCGACTGGCTGACCTTCGCCGCTGCTGCTGCTGGCGCTTTGCTGGCAGGCTACCTCAAAGACGGCCTCGAGAACGATACATCCGACCGACGCATCTATGTCTACGGCACTCCATCGGCCGAGCAGGTCGAAGCCCATCTCGCATATCAGCGAGCGCTCGTCCCGCCGGACTCCGATTCGGGGGATGATGACCAGTCGGAGGACGAGGCTGGGCCGGATGCGGTCGTCGTCAAGGTCGAGGCTACCCTCTCCGAGGACGAAGGGATCGAGCCCGACGGTGAGAGTGGCGCTGAGGCCGAGACGCAATCGACGCCCCCTACACGACCAGCACGGATGCCTTCACCGCCTCTGAGCTTGGCTGCGCTCAAGGCGGAGGTGGCGGCTGAGGAGAAGGAGGACGAGTGCGGAGAGGCAGGTGGGGCTCGGACCCTGCCCTTTGGCCGCCGAATGGCGCACCTGCCCGCCTTCCCTACCACGACGACGACGGTTGCGGCAGGTCCTGCCGGGCTGCCTCATCTGTCGGCTAGCTTCCCACGGTCCGGCACGCCTCTCCTCGGCGCTGTGCCCAACGGGCCAAGAACGCTATCCCGAGCAGGTACGCCTGCGCTTGGCAGTGGGCTACCTGGACGGGCGTCGGTCGAGCCGCCCGCTGTCGGCGGTGCGGCCGATGATGGCCAGCCGTCCTTCCTCCGGCCGATACCGTTCGCTCGGTCGTCCTTGGCCAGTGAGGGCGGCAGCGGCAGCGGTGCCAGCGCCGAGGCCGGGCCATCGATCCCGTCGGGCCCCGACGGCCAGACAGCCCACTCCGCGCCGACGATGGCGCACTCTGCGACGTTGCCTGCGCTCATTTCGGCCTACTCTGCGCTCAACCGGGCCATCATCGCCGAGCCCAACTCTGCGCTCGCCGGCGGCCAGCCTCCGGCGGGAGGCAAGAATGCCAAGCGGCTCCGGGCGGCCTACCACCTCTCGTTCCAGTCGGCTCCGCCCGAGGCCTACTCGCCCTCGCCCTCGCTCTTTGCCTCGCTCGCGGTTCCCTCGGCCCGTACGACGGCCGTCGTCCCGCAGATTCCGCCACTTTCGTCCGGCGTCGTCCTCCCGGCCGAAGTGGCCCGGGTTCGCTCGCGCGCCGTGGTCGCCGGCCTGCCCACGACGGCGCTCGCCCCTAGCGGCGCCCACCGGCACCCCAACATGCTCGCCAACGTCCTCCACTACATTGCCCCGCCGGCACTCCTTCTCCGAACATCGCGCATGGCCGAGCCTGGGCCGCTGGTCGAGAAGGCCAAGGAGCTCTACTACGGGCCCGTCTACGACGGCAAGGGCGTCATCGTCACGACGACCGGCGGCGGCATCATCCGCCACCGGCTGCCGCCGGCCAAACCCGTCGGCGGGACGCACCCGAAGGGCCCGAAGGGTAAGGGCAAGGGCAAAGGCCACAAAAAGAAGGGCGGCCGCGACTCGGACGATGAGTTCGAGGCGCTCCTGCTCGACGGGCCGCCGCCGGACGATGACGACGGCCTGCTCGTCGTCAGCAGCGGCGTCGGCGGGCTCGGGTCTGATGCGGGTGTCGAGTGGGAGGAGGAAGAGGAGGAACTCGTCGTCGAGGTCAAGGAGGTCGATGTCGAGCTTCGTGCGACGGTCGGTCCCTCTGGTCTGCTGTGGCTTTACCAGCCGGCAGTCAACTGACACTTTCCCGCCCTCTCGTTTTCAGTGGGACCACCCCGTCCGAAGCTTCAAGGACGACGAGTTGCCGTTCGAGCGCAAGCGGAGGCGGGTAGCCTGAGCTGTGGGGGTTGCCCCTTTGATGTAGATGTGCCATCAATCGTGTAAAAGCTCTGGTCCGGAGCAGCAGGTCGGCTAGGCAAGGATCGGCCCTCTGTCGCTGCGCGGTCCCCGGGCCCCGCTGGCTCGGCGAGCGATCGCTCTCGCTCTGCGGCGGCGGCGGCGGCGGCGGCTCGTCGCTCCGCCCACGGCGGCCGCTCTTCCCTCAGCCCTCGTCCCTTCCCGACGAGCTCAACTCTACGACGACCCCACCACGACCCACTTCCAGCCTGCGTAAAGACACGATGGCCGCCGCCGAGCTCTCTGACCAAGTGGCCGGCCTCTCGCTCGACAAGCCTGCCTCGCCAGCGCCTTCGTCGGCCGCCGCCGGTTCGTCCACAAAGCTCTTGCTGCTGCCGTCGTCTTTCTCTCCTTTCGCGCGCCTTGCTTTGCCTTGGCTGGCCGGTCGGCCTACAAAGTGATACTCCTGGCTGCCTTTCAAGGGCAGAGAGGTCTTTGTTCTGGCCAGTCGTTGATCAAGGTCGGCGACTACCCTGTTGTCGAGACGTTGAGCCTTTGGTCGGCAGAGGCAAGGAGCTAGGCGCAGGTTCCATGACGCATCGTTCCCTCATCCCTTGCGCCTGGTCTCCTATCCCTTCCCTCCCTTCTTTCACCCGTCCGCTCGAGATCTCTAGGCTGCTGGCTCGCACGTGAACGCAAGGCTGACACGCTTCTTCATCTTCACTCCCTTCTGCCCCGTCTTGCCGCTTTGATCTATCCCGTTGCCTTCTCTCTTCTGCTCCTACCCCGTTCCCGCCTCCTCTGGACCGGGATGATCACAAACAGGTCCAGCTTCCGCTTCGCCTCCTCCTCCCTCTTCGCTCTCGCCAAAGCCGCCAGCTCCGCCGTCAGGCGGGGCTTCTCCCTCGGCCGCTTCGCCCTCCGGCAGCAGCAGTCCAAACCCGCCTCCGCTTGGTGGCCACCGGGCCTCAGCCCCGGCGCCGTCAGGCGCCCTCGCCGGCAGCTCGAGTAGCTCGGCCCCGCGACTGCCGCCGGCCGGCATGGGCGCACGGCGGGCTGGCATGGGTCTCTCGCTCAACGGAGGCGCTCAGCCGAGGGGACCCGTCCTTGGCGGTGGTGGCCCTAACGGAGGGGGAGGGTCGCCCATCGCCGGTGGAGCTGGTCCCAGACCAGGAGGAGCGACCCCGATGCCCCCTGGTCTGGCGGCCAAGCTGGCCGCCCAGCGCTCAGCCAACCCGGCTGGCGGACTGCGTGCTGCCGGCGGCGCACCCGGATCAACGGCAAGCCCTGTCCCCCCGTCGCTGATGAACCGGCCGCGGGGGCTCCCGACGTCGTCCGCCCCGCCGGCGACAATGGGCGGGCTCGCCGCCCGCCGAGCAGCGGCCGCAGCGGCCAACGGAGGTGTCGCCGGCGCTCCTGGTGCGCGACTCCCGCCGGGCGGTCCGCCAGGCGTCGGGGGTGGGCTCGGTGGGCGGCGCTTTGCCCCTCCTGGCCGGCCGGCGGGAGGGCCAGGCGGTATGTCTCTCTCGGGTCCGGGCGGACCGGGAGGGATGAGCTTGAGTGGGATGGGCGGTCTCGGTCCGCGCAAGGACGCCTTCTCCAACTTCGGAAAGATTGTGTACGTTCGCGCCTCCACGGCCACTCAGTCAAGAGGTTGCCTCGCTGACGCTCACTTGGCGTAACCTCCCTTATGCAGCGACGCTTCGGGCCGGCTCAACTTCTCGTCCAAAGCAGTTCTTCACGCCGAGGGCGTCGACTTTTCTTCGGGCCAGTCGTACAAGATCAACATGACCGAGCTCACGCTCATGGAGGAGCTCGGCAAGGGCCAGTACGGCACCGTCCAGAAGGTCTACCACAAGCCGACAAAGGTCGTCATGGCCATGAAGGTGCGTCGAGTGCTTGTCTACTCGTGACCGCTTAGCCGCGCGCTAACGGCTGTACTACCTTTGCGCCTCGCAGGAGATCCATCTCGAACTCGACGAGTCCAAGCTCAATGGCATCCTGATGGAGCTCGACATCCTCCACCGGGCGATCGCGCCGCAGATCGTCGAATTCTACGGCGCCTTCTTCATTGAGTCGTGCGTCTACTACTGCATGGAATTCATGGACGCCGGCTCGCTCGACAAGGTCTACGCGGGCGGCGTCGAAGACGAGAAGGTCCTCGCCACCATCACCAAGGACATCGTGACGGGCCTTGGCTTCCTCAAGGACACGCTCCAAATTATGCATCGCGGTCCGTCGCTGTGTTCCGCTCGGTCCAACATCGTTACTCCTGAGCTGAACCCCCGTCGTATTCCTCAGACGTCAAGCCGACCAACATCCTCGTCAACCGCAAGGGCGAGGTCAAGCTCTGCGACTTTGGCGTCTCAGGCCAGCTCGAAAAGTCGCTCGCGAAGACGAACATCGGTTGCGAGACTTACATGGCGGTCCGTCTTCGTTCCGTCGAGCTTCCTGTGGGAGACGTATCGCAACTCCACAGAGTCGACACTGATGCAGCAGCTGTCCTCTGACATCCCACCCAAACAGCCCGAGCGCATCACCGGCGAGTATGCCAACCAGCTCGGCACGTACTCGGTCTCCTCCGACGTCTGGTCTCTCGGGCTTTCGATCATCGAGATCGCGATCGGCAAATACCCCTACCCGCCCGAGACGTTCTCGAGTCCGCTCGCTCAGCTTCAGGCGATCGTCCATGGCCAGCCGCCGACACTGCCGGAATCGTTCAGCGCCGAGGCCCGCGACTTTGTCGCCAGCTGGTGCGTTGCACTCATCGTCCGGTCTCTGTTGAGACTCATTACCCCGCCCACCGGGAGTTCCTGCACTGATCGGCTCACTTCGCCCTCGGCTTCGCAGTCTGCGCAAGGAGCCGACGGCCAGACCGACCTACGCCGACTTGCTCAAGCACCCCTGGCTCAAGGCCAACGAGGGTGTCGAGGTCGACATGCCCGCCTGGGTCAATGCCCAGCTCGAGAAGCGCAAGGCCAGAGGTGGCTCACTCCCGCCGCTTGCCGACCCGCCGGCGACGGCGCCGTGATGCACAAGACTAGAAGGGCCTTGCTTCCTCTCCATCAGGCTCGGCTCAGTAACGCACCGGAAGCCAGGTCGGCTGGGTCTTCAGATCCGCGGCGGGCTTGCCCCCGGGGGGAAGTCCGCGCTCGGAAGAGGATACCCCTACCCCCGACTTGTTGGCTAACAAGGCCGATTGGGAACGACGGCGACGCTGGCGGCTGCTCCTCGTCCCCTAGAATCCCCTTCAGCCGCTTTGCTCGTCCCCTCGGCGATCACGACAGGAGCCTCCACGTCTTTCTTATCCCGCTTTATCGCTCCCTTCCGCGCCCCTTCCTTTCCATCGCTCGGCGTCTGCTTCTTTCCCGGTCTCTATGGTCCCTCCGGTTTCCTCCCTCGGTCTAGCCTCTCTTGCGCCGTCCTCGGCGCGTCTCCACTCCGCTTTTGCTTCCCTCCCTCTCGCGCAACTTGCTCCGCCGTCCGCGCGCAGCAAGACGCAATCGTACAACACCCTCTCCCCTCGCATACATGAAGAAGGGGAAGGGTTGCCCCGGCCAGATCCGATGCTCTAGCTCGTCAACTCAGTCCAAGGTGGAATGCGACGAGATGCACTGCGGCAACGCATAGCCAGGGATGCGCCAGTCTGGCCTGTCTCCTCCCTCGCCGGCCCTTCCCCAACTAGCGTCCGTCCAAATGACCCCTGCGACAACCATCATGGCGAGCGCCATTCATGACATCCGCGGCGAGAAGTAGAGCGGCCGACCCTGCATGAGGACTGATACGCGCGGCGTGGTCCGGGGGCAGGAGCGCCGGCGCACCGGGCGCACAAAGCCTTGTCTGGCGTAGGGGCCAGCAGCTGTGAGCGCGGCTGGGCCTGTCGGACTTGCGACCGGTCGGCACGCGTGGCAGTCCAATCCCGAGCGACCATCTGCTGTGTGTCAAACAGGCGTTGGATGCTGGGCCGAGAGCTTTGGCTGACAAGGACGAGTGTTGCAGCGACAGGGGGTGGCTGGCCACCTCAGACGAGCGACTGCTCAGCCTTGAGCTTGGCCTCCCGGGCCTGACTGCGCTCAAAGTCCAGAAGACGCTCGAGCTTGAGCCGCTCCTTCTCGCCATCGGCCCCGGTCTTGGCATCGACCGGCGGCACCCAGCCGTCGACGGCAGCTCGCTGCGTGGGCGACAAGCCGGCCGGCGCGGCGCCGCCGGCGGGCGTGCTGCTGGTCGACCAAATGGAAGCCGGTGTCGCAGAGCCTGGCGATGCCGAAAGCTCGGCCAGCTTTGCCTGCCGGCGGGCCTCGTCCTTGATGACGCCCTGGTACATGTTCTGTCGAGACCGATGGCGGCGGTCAGCTACGAGCTCGGGAGTCTGCCGCTGGTGCTAGGCCTGTCGGCTGGGCTGGCAGCCAGCTCACTTCGGACTCCTGGATTTGGCCGTAGTGGACGCCCGCGATGGTGAGGGCGCAAAAGACGATCGAGCCAAAGAGCGTGCGTTTGGCGGCGACCGACATGGTGAGAGAGAGGTCGGTAGAGGGGGTCGAAGGAGGGAGGTTAATCGCAGCGGCCATCGAGTGTCGGCGACTTCTGTGCGCTGCCTCCGGCGAGGGCGCGGGGCGCCGTTGCGTTGCCGCCGTAAGTTCACGCCAGGCGACTCGTCACTAGCTTGCACGCCCCTACTGCAAGGCACTTTGATCTAGCAAGACGGCATACAAGAAGCTGAAGCAGTCGTGGAGCATACAACGTGATGGTTCCTTCCCGGTCCCGCGAGACCACATCTCTTGCGCGTGTGCGTTCAGCCCTCGTGCGCAACCTCCTCAACCGCCTTCTTGAAAATGCTCATCGCCTTGTCGACCTGCGCCTCGCTGACAATTAGGGCGGGGATGAAGCGGACGACCTGGAACAGAAGCAAAAAAAAAAAAGAGGTTAGCGACGGGCGTCTGGGTCCGTTTTCGATGTCGAGGACCGCACCGGGTAAATCGAGGTCGTCAGGACCATGAGGCCCTGCTCGAAGCACTTCTTCTGAACCCGGTTGTGGATGTCCTTTGGCACAGTCTTGCCCTCGGTGGCGTGCATCTTGCAGACGGGGTCGTTCGGGTCGTTGAACTCGACAGCAAGCATCTGCGAGAAGCCAAGAGTGTCAGACTGCGGCGGTGTAGGCCCCCCCGAGCGCTAGAAGCAAGACTGACCAGGCCCTGGCCGCGGACCTCGGCAACCATGTGGGACGTCGAAGAAGCAGAGGCCAGCTCGTTCAGGTGCGAGAACATCTGGTCGGACCGGGCGGTGACGTTGCCGAGGACGTCCTCCGACTCGAACTGGAGGGCGATGACAGACTCAGCATGAGCGCAGCCGGTGAGACACTAAGGGAAGATGGACGCACGACATCGAGAACGGCGTTGGCCGCGGCGCACGAGACGACGTTGCCGGCGTAGGTGCCGCCGAGCGATCCGGGCGGCATCGAGCCCATGACATGCTTGCTAGCGGCGATGCCGCTCAGCGGGAAGCCGTTGGCGAGGCCCTTGGCAAAGACGACGATGTCGCCCTCAACGCCGCTGTGTTCGGCGCACCAGAACTTGCCCGTCCGGCCGTAGCCCGACTGGACCTCGTCGATGACGAGCATGATCTCGTGCTTATCGCAGATGGCCCGGAGCGCCTTCAGGTACGCGTGCGGCGTGGGAATGTAGCCGCCCTCGCCGAGGAGGGGCTCGACAAATATGGCGGCCGTGTCGGTCGGGGCCGTCTGCTGCTGGAGCACGAGCTCGAGCTGGTAGACGGCCGCCTTCACCAGCTCGTCCTCAGGCGTGTCGCGCGAGAGACCCATCGAATGCCAGAAGGGGAAGGGCGTCATGAAGACGCCGGGCATGACCGGGCCGACGCCTTGTGAGTAGATGGTCTGTGATGAGCGGCAACAGGGGCGGGTTAGCTCGGACGAGTGCTTCGTTGCCTTAGGCAAGCATTCGCACCTTGGACGCTGTGATGGCGCTAGCACCGTAGGTCCGGCCGTGGTACTGTCGGATAGATGGCGGCGCTTAGCTTCAGGCCTCTAGTCTCGCGAGAGATCTCGACTTCACTCACCGCGCCGCTCATCTTGATGATGTTCTGCTTGCCGGTGCTGTTACGTGCGACCTTGATGGCGGCCTCGACCGCCTCGCTGCCCGAGTTCCACAGGAAGACTTGCGAGTCCTCCTTCCATGGCAAGCGCTGGCTCAGCCGCTCGACTGAGAAGGAGGCGGAGGCAAGCATGAGCCAAGAGCGCCCAAGAGGAAGGGGCATGCTGGAAAGCTCTCACCTAGCTTGACGTGCGGGCCAGACATGCCGATCGCGCACTGGACGTGCGTGATCTTGCCGATCTGCTTGCTGACGGCCTCAGTGACAGTCGGGTGGCAATGACCGAGGTTGGTCTGGGCGCAGAAGCCAAGGCGGCGCATGTCAGCTCGCTGGCTCGCCCGGGTGAACACACGTCCGAGTAAGAGCATCAACTGACGACTCCGATGCCGGCCGTAAAGTCGAGCTTCTTGCTGCCGTCCTAAAGAGCGAGTCAGGAGACGAGGAGACCAGACTGTAAGCGCGCTGCGGCTTGATCCGCTGGCCGGGAAGCTTGGCGATAAGGGAGGCGAGGCCGAGGGGAAGCGTGCTCACGCCGAGAGTAACGTCGAGTCCCTTACCATCCTCGACGATGATGTCCCACTTGCGACCGACGCCGTTAGGGATCAGCCGCGAGCCGATCTTGACGAGGTCGGCCGTCGAGGCGTAGGCGTACGACCGGCGAGCGATGGCCCGAGAGGGAAACGAGGCTGCCGACCGGGCGAGCGAACGGGGGAGGAGGGACATCTGGGACACGGGCTACAAAGAGAGGATCAAGAGATGCTGCGCTAACAGGGACAGCGAAGGCAACAGACGTGGGGAGGTGTGGGTGGGAGGGACAGGAGCAGCTTGCTTCGGCAGCTTAGGGTCGTCGGCCCGGGCGCCAGGCGGCTTCGGCGGCGCCTCCCCCGGGCGCTTGCTCCTGACGGCTTTGGCCGACAACCTGTCGCTGCTTGCATCGGACAGTGAGAGCGAGTCCTCAGAAGTGCATGAGGGAGCAATGCCGCCGGCAGACCCTCCCACACGCACGCACGCCCTACGCAAACGAGACGTGCCAGCCGAGCTCGCGGGCGAGCGCCGCCCAATTGACCCAGCGGTCGCCACCCTCGTTGCGCTGCCAGATCTCGTTGAGCAGCTGGAAGGCCGTCTGGATGTTGCCGATCCGGCAGCTGCAAGGATGGGATGCGCGCGTCGGTCAGTGATCGATCGAGCGAACCTGCGCAGCGAAGCTGCGGTCGAACGTACTTGGAGTGCAGGCCCTCGAACAGCGCCCGGATCGTGTCGCGGTCGCGCGGGGTGACGCAGTCGACTCCGGCGATGAAGATTGGGAACAGGAGGGAGCTCTCGAATGGCGTCGGCTGGACGACCTTGATAGCTTCGAGCAGCTGTGCGACGAGAGTCTGGTTGGCGATCGACCGGGCGTTGCTAGCGAATGTCGGGAGGGCGGGTCAGACAAGAAGTCGAATCGCTCGGCAGCGGGGCGACTAACCTATGCAGGACGACCTGCTTGAGGTAGAGCCGGGCCATGAGGCCGTACATCCGGAACGCCGAAAAGTGATACGGCGCCGTCTTGCTGCCGTTCTCGTGCGCGCTCGAGGTCGGGTAGCACGCATCGAGCCTGGTTTCGAGCAGCGCAATCTTGGACGAGAGGTTGAGGAGCGACTCGATCCGCTTGCGAGGGTCGTCGTCGGTCGACGAGTCCGACAGGACGTCCGGCAGCGATGGGCTCAGGCGGGCGATGTCAGAAAGTATCTGACGGCGGACGAGTACAGGTTAGCCGTCGACGAGCTATGCATGAGGATGCAGCTGACGGAGCCGCACCTGGAAGATGGGCATTGTGCTGCCCATGAACGTGTTGAGCCCGCCATCGAGGACGACCTTGTACGTCTCCTCGTCGAAAACCGGGCCCTCGAGCGGGAGCAGACTCGACTGGACCAGTCGAAGGGAGGTGCATCGATCGTGTCAGCTGTGACGAGAGCGAAGAGCCCGAGGACGTAAAGAGGCGCACCGTGAGCTCGTGATAGACGTAGTTCTGCATGAGCCACTTGCCGTTCCAAGACAGGCGCGACAAGCCTTTGCTGCCGCCCATGCGCTGGAGCACCTTCTGCGCCATCAGCAGTGGCGAGTACCAGTTCTCGGTCGAACCGCGGCAGATCTACAGGGCACGTCCGTCGGCAGCAGGTCAGCGTCTCGAGCCAGGACTGACTTACAAGGGGAACTGGCCGCACCTCAATCTCCGACAGCAGGATCAGGGTCCCGAGCAGCTTTTCGGCCTCGCGGTCGGCCTCGACGCTGCCGATCGTGAGCGAGTTGCTCTCCCACTCACGAAACGACTTGCTCGCGCGAGTCGAGGCGTCGTCGGTCATCTGCTCGGCGATCTCGCGCCACGGCTGACCGGCGTCCGAGCGGTGCATGGCGCTCCTGTAGGCGAGGAAAGCGTCTCAGTACAGATGACAGCAGCGCATGAGGGAAGCGCGACGCACCAAGCAACAATGCCGACAAGCTGATGAATGGTGAATGGGGGGAACGTCAGTTTCGCGCCAACGAAAGACGATCGTCCGCTATGACTGACGAGGGAGTCGCTCTCAAGCGCCATCGGCAGAAAGCAGCTCGCCAGGTCATTTCCGGCCCGGCGCTCGACGCCGTTCGCGGTCCCGGTTGAGACACCTGCCTGGCCGCCTTCGAAGCGGCCTCTGAGGGCTGCGCCGGCCGAGACGGCCTTGGAGAGCGCGTTGACCGACTTTTGGTCGGGCGTCAGGACGGAGACGAGCGGTGCGAGCTCCCGCAAGAAGTACTCGATGAGCTCGGGCGCCTGTGACGCGATGAACTGTCAGAAGCCAGAATCGAGTGCGTGGGGATCAGCGCTTGCGGCCAGTGACAGTTTGCTAGGCAAGAGAGAGGGCGCACGGCAGGAAGATTGGCCGGCAGGCGGACTGAGAGGCTCGGCCCGGCCGACGGGTGAAGCGTCATCATCCGATCCTTGCCCTTGTCGTGCGGACCACCGTCGAGGGACTGCCTCGAGATGATGCCGTCGACCTTGCCCTGCTCGCCGTCGCCGTCGTCCGACGGGTAGCTGTCATCGTCGTCGTCGTCATCATCGAGGTCGTCAAAGTCAAAGTCGAAGGTATCGACTGCATGCTCGTCGAAGGCCCGTTGGGGCGCTTTTTGGAAGCTGAGCGCTTCGTCTGCTGTGCGTTTCCGGGCCGCAGGCTGGAGCGGAGGGACGATCGGATTAAGCGGGCTATCGCCTGGCCGACGTTGCGGCAACGGGTGCTGCTGCTGCTGTTGCTCGCGCCGTTCGACGGGAAGAGGGAGGGTCGGCTGCGGTGGCGGCTGATCGACAGAGTGACCGCGATTGCGCTGCTGCTCCAAGAAGGCGCTGAGGTCGAACCCCGCGAGAGCGGCCGTCATCGGACTGGCCTGCGACAGAACGCCGGCGAGCGGCTCGGCGCCCGAGAGCGGCGAGCGTGCCCGACTCGCAGAGGTTCCCGGCTCAGGTCGCGGGGTCGAGACGAGCCAGTCGCTGGCCGAAAAGTTGGCGAGGTCGACCCCATGTGGGAGACCGTTCTGCGGCGTCTGGACGGGGCCGGGCGAGAAACCAACCATGTTGAACGTCTGCGCAAACGTCCGAGGCGAGGCGCCCTGCAAGGCCTCTTCGAACCAGGGCGAGAGATTGTTGGTAGCCGAGGGCGATGAAACGAGCATCGACTGGCCCTGCGGCCCCGTCTCGGGCGGGCCAAGTGCCGAGCTCGACCCCTGGCCGTCCGTCTGGCCAGCGTCGACGTTGGCCGAGGGCATGAAGGCCGCCGCAGGCAGGTGATGAGCATGGCCGAGCGCATCCCGAAAGGCTTGAGGCGTGTTTGGGAACATGGCCGCATTCAGGAAGGCCTCGGCCTCGGCGTCAGTGGCCCTGGCGGGCACGATGGATGGGTTACCCCTGCCGGCGGCCGCAGCCGAGCCAGACGTTGACGCCTGTGCCGCCTGGACGCTCCGGTGATACTGCGGCAGGAGGAACTCGAGCAGATCGTCCGTCTCCTGGGCGGCGGTCCGTGGCCCAGGGTTCTGTGGTGGCAGTGGCAGCGGCGAGTCGGCCGCCGGCGGTGGGTGGGCGACGAGACCGAGCTGGCCGAGCGAGAGTGCCCAGTCCTCCATCCGCATGCCGGCGACAGGTCGGCCGTTGGCGAGGGCTGAGAGGATCGTCGAGGCCGAGGCGGCGGCCGCCGAAGCCGCTGACGACGACGAGGCCTGCTTCTGGCCTCGCGGCGGTGAGGATGACCGCGGTGGCCACTGATTCCCGCCAGAGTGGCTGCCGCTCGCCTGGCTGCCATCGTGCTCGCTGCCGCCGCCGGCGTCCTCAGTCGCCCTCGAGCCCTCGGCCGGGTTCAGCTTGGCCCGCTTGGGCGGCCGGTTGACGACGACCATCCGGCCCTTCTCGTCCCTGCCCATCACCGGCCACTGGCAGACGAGGCCAAGCCGCTCGCTGCGAGGCAGCAACCAGGGTCAGGCACAAGAGAGTGATCAGCTCCCGCATGGAGGAGGGGCGTGCGGGACAACGGCCGGCCATGTGCGACAGGCGCGAGCCTGGAGATGGGTCGCACGCACCATGACTCGCAAACGGGCCGGGTGAAGGAACAGCGTTTCTTCCTGCCTCGGCACTGAGGGGCATATGTAGGCAAAAGCGTGAGAAGGGTTGCTCGAGTATCAGCCATCGCGTCCGGCACCGTCTCCGGGGCGCTTAGCAGGGCTGAGCGCACACTGAAGCAGCCGTCCTTCGAACGCTTCAGCTTCTCCTTGCGCTGCGAGCCGGACCGGTCGTCGGGCGGCGAGGGCGGGCTCTCGGAGATCGACTGGACCGGAGCCGCGTTGGCCGACGACATCGCGAGGCTGGGGAAAGGACGGCGGAGAGGGGTGGGTGCGTCGGGGGTGGTTCGGGCGGCTGGCGCGATACCGCTTGTCGCCTGCCAATCAGCCCGCTAGGCGCGCGACGGACCGCGGACGGAAAGGGGGGGGGGGGGCGCGTCGGTCGACGATGACCACGGCGAGCCTTCAAGCGGAACGGCAAGCGAGAGAGATGTGCGAGGGCGACCGAGCTCTCCTGCGAGTAGTGCAGCGTCCTCTGCGCGTGGGAGGAGGAAGGGTGTCGAGGAGGAGGCTGCAAGACCCGAGAGGTCGCGACGGCAGAGTGCACGAGGTCGGCGCCAGGTTCGCTTGCGCCGAGTCAAAGGGGAGCAGAGAGCGGCGTCCGATCCTGCACAGATCTCGGTCTGCAGGCGTAGCCGCCTCGGACCAGTTGAGAGTAAGAAGGAACACGGCCGACGCGAAGTTTGCTGTCTGGTGTGAGTGCCAGCCAGGAGTGCGACAGGAAAAAGAGCTTCAATCGACCATCCGACCCAACCGATCCCTCCTCCGACCTTCAACATGGTATGCCTCTCGCGACCAGTGCTCGTGAGTGCGTGGGCTGTAGCCACAAGGACCAATTTCCACGAAACCCGGGCCCCAAGCGGACCTTGTGCGACTGTGCCATCGTACAGCGGTCCTGCGCTCGAGCCCTCCGCTCGCTTCGGCCAGCCTAGGCAAACAGCCGGCCCGTCTCCGGGTCGCCAAAGTCGTAGACGAACGCCCGTTTGTCGTGCCCGGCGCTGACAATCTTCGAGCTGTCAAGCGCAAGATCAAAGACGTGCGAGGTGTGGGACGATTCAAGCGTCCGCAGGAGGGCGCCATTCTTGAACGACCAAACCATGATCTTCTTGTCGTAGCTGCATGGGCCGGTCAAAGGCCGCGTCAGTCGAGGGGGCCTCCCGCAACGAGAAGGAGGCAACAGGGGGGGACGCACCCTCCCGAGACGATGATGCCGGCCGAGGGCGAAAAGTCGAGCGAGCGGACGAGGTCTGTGTGGCCTTTCAGCGTCCGCACGCACTCGCCGGTCTCGGCGTTCCAGACCTTGATGCTAAGGTCCAGCACAGGTGGGGTCAGCGCAAGCACGTCCCTTTCGTGAGCGACAGGCAGGAGACCGCACGTCTGGTCGTTACTGCCGCTGACGACCCAGCCCTCCTTGAGGCTGACGCAGGCAAGTCCGCGATCATGGCCTTTGAGCCGCCGTAGAAACTCGCCCGTCCGGAGGTCCCACAGGCGGACGCGGCCGTCGCCCGAGGCGCTCGCGAGCGTGTGCTTGTCAATCGAGAGCGCGTTGACCGGCCCCGTGTGGAGGTCGAGCCGGTGGAGGAGCGCGTGCGGCGCCGATCGAGCATGGACGAGGATATTCGTGTCTTTCGAGCTGCGGCGGGAACCGATGGTCGAGTCAGAGACGCGAGCGCAATGCAGGTAAGGGCCGACCGGAACTAACCACGAGATGATGTAGTCGGCGTTGATGGCGACGTCGAGAACTCCCTGCGTGTGACCGGTCAGGGTGCCGATCTTGACCAAGGGCTGGGATGGAAATCCCGGTCCTGCGCATGCATGCGAGGTCAGTTTAGGTAAGGCGATATCTGAGAGCGCGCTCGGACGACGCACCGCCGAGATCCCAGAGCGCGACAACGCCGTCGCTACCACCGCTGACGGCAAGCGCTCCCCGACCGCCAGCCTCAGGCCCCACCTCTTCAAAGGCAATGCAGAGCACGCTCGCCCGGTGCGCGTCGGTAATCGTCTCGAGCAGTCGACCGCTGTCGACGTCCCAGACCTTGATCGACCGGTCGCGCGAGCCCGTAAGGACCTTGGCGCCGTCGAATGCAAGAGCGTAGATCGAGTCGCTGTGACCTGAAAGCTCGCGCTCGCTGACGACGAGGTCGGCAGCGAGCGAATCGGCCGATGACGACGGCCGGTACGGGTTGTTGCGTCCAAACCGGCGGGCAACCCACAGCCGCTTTGCGTATAGCGCCTTGTACGACGGTGGAGCATATGCGCCGGACGTTGAAGACGAGCTCAATAGCCGTCCAGTCCCTGGCCGACGTGGCGGGGAGAGCGAGAGCGACGAGAGCAACTGGGTCGGTGACGACGGCGGGAGCGGCCCTGTCGACGGCTGCAGGCCAGACGCGTCCAACTGGCGGCCGGCACTCGAGCCGAGTGTGGCGAGGTAAGACGGCCGCAGTTGCCAACCCGGCGTGGCCTCGAACTTGGCCTTCCACGTCAGACTGCAGGCGAGCGTTTGCAAAGCGGTGTCAATGGCTGCAGACGAGCCGACGGAGACGCCGCTTCCGCACCGGCCCGGGTTGGCCGCGCTTGTGAGGGACTCACTCGTCGGCGAGCAGTGTAGCCCATGCCCTCGAGACGGCGCTCAGCCGGGCGAGATCCGACGCCGGCAGGAACGAGAGGATTGTCAGGCTGATCTCGATCGGGAAGGCCGTCAAGAGGTCTGCGCGGAAGGACGGTCGGTCGGTCAGCGGGCGGCGGCGGGAGGAGGCGGCGGGTCAGGCCCTCGTCGCGACCGGCAGGACGGACCGAAGTGCGTGGCCGGGTCGTCGTCGCTCTCAAAGAAGCCCTCGTCGACCTGAGGCGAGCTCATCGGTCCTAACCGGAGTGCTGCCTTGGCCATCGCTTTCGCCTTGCTGGGGCTGCTGCTGCTGGCGGGTGGTGATGAGGCCGACGAGACGAAGGGCGAGAGCAGCCGGTTGAGCCAGGGCGAGCTGGTCGGGGTCGTCGTCCGGCGGAGGAGGCCTGGCGTCCTGGGCGGCGACGACGATGCCGGAGGGTTGCTGTCGAGCTCGGCCATCCTGTCCCTATGAGCGGTTGGTTCCGTGCGTGCCGAGCGAGATGATCTGTAGGCAGGTCGTCGGCAAGGGCCTTGCTCGACCGACCCGGGTCGAGCCGCCAGCCGTTCGTCGGGCCAGCTCGCCCCTTTTCGACCGTCGACCACGACCTAAACCAAGCCCGCCTCCCCTCCCCTCGCCTTGATGTCGCTCGCCGACTCGCTCGACGCCCTCCAAGCCCTTTTGCCGGCGCTCGATGCGCTCGTTCTCCCTTTGCCACCCATCATCGACCGCTCGGCCTTACTGCCGCTTCCACCACTCGCCGTCGGGCCCTCGGCCGTCCCTGGCAACGTCAAGCTCCGGGCCGCCGTTGTCAAGGAGATCGCCTACATTGAGAAGGTAAGCGGGGCCAGCTGGAGGCCTCACAGTAGCTAGTGGAATCTGAAGGTTAAAACTGCTCGCCTCCTTGCTGTAGCTTCTGGCGGCCAGACCACCGACGTCAGACGCAGACGATCGCCCTCCGAGTCAGGAGCCGTCGACGAATGCCTCGCACCTCCTCGCAATCTTTGCCTCGCTCACATCCGCCCCGGCTCCTTTAATCGGCATCAACCAGACCTTCAACCTGCCGGAAGCTGTCCGCTCAGGCCGTGCCACGCCTTCAGCAGCCGCAGCAGCGTCGCCGGCTTTCGACGAGCAAAGCAGCAGCGCAGCCTTCGTCGGTGCCCAGCAGCAGCAGCAGCAGCAGCGCTCGAACCATACGAGAGCCAAGGCTCGCCCGCGCGAGATAAAGGTCAACGCCGTCTGCTCTGGAGGCCGTCGGTGGATCAAGGTCCTCAGCGGACTCACGGTCAGCCGGCTCGGGTTCGAGCTCGGCGAAGACGGTGCGTGGCGGATCTCGCCGTGCCGTTCAGCGTGCGGGTCCTGTGCGACCTCCGACGCTGATCGCCCTCCGACCTTCCCCTCACTCGCAGACGCGTTCGACAGCGACTCGTCTAACGCCTCAGCCTCATCAAGCTCGTCCGTCGGCTCGAGCTCGTCTTCGATCGCCGCGCTCAGGCAGTCGCCGTTCTTCGACCGCTCGCACGCCAAAACGACCTTGCACAAGGCAGCGCACGCACTTCTGTCCGCTGCTTCGGTCCTCTCGCCGCTCGTCCCTCGGCCCGAGATCGTAGAGCTTCAGCTACCACGATTCACACTTGAGGCGCTCAGCCGTCTGCCGGCCGAGCATAGGCGCAGGGTCGAGGCTGTCCTCGACGAGGTCCGATCTTTGCCAGGAGTCGAGGTCTCGGTCGCTCCTGCAGAGACGTCCGACCTGCAAAGGACGACGGCCTTCGCCACTTCGCCGCCAAAGGACTACCGGACGACGACCAATGTCGTCCTTGATCTGTCTCTTCTGATCGCTCTGCTCAGTGGCATCTCGCACATGGCGCTCCCTTCGCGCGAGGCCGGGCCAGAGGGCGTCTTTCTCCCGCTCGTTCGACAGTACCGCAAGGACGGGTCGCTCCGGACCGAGGCCGAACGGACGGCGGCCATGCTCGGCGGGAGCGAGAACGTCCGTGCGCTGACGGTCCAGCTCGGGGTGGAGATGGAGAACCCTCTTGTTGACGAGCTCGTTGATGGCCTCGGGCGCGTCGCTGCGTCTTCCGACGTCGTCTGCTGGGCGACCGAGGAGAGCCGCCAGCGGCTCGAGACGATCGTCCGCAAGCTGGCCTCGGCCGAGGAACTCGTCCGCGCGCAGACTGTCTGGGCCGTCGAAGGCGAGTCGGCCGGAGAGCGCGAGAGCCGGACGACGCGCTGGTGGGCAGCTTCTCGATGTGCAGCCAACCTGACGCCGCTACATCGGGCGCTCTCGGACGTCCGCCTGCTCAAAAGCAGCTCGCCTTCGGACCCTCTCGCTCTTGCTCCGCTAGGGTCCGAGCGCTCGTGGACGGTCGGCCCCGACGAGCACGCTTTCGCCGAGCTGCATCGCCTCCTCACGCACCTCGTTCGACCGAGCTCGCCCTCGGACCCAACATTTGTTGACGACCTCGCCCCCAGGACGGCCGTCCCGAAGCTTTCGCCGTCGCTGACGCCGCATACTGTGCGGACGCTCTGCGCTGCGACGAGCCGCGGTTGGACGACCGTCACAACCAACCGAGCCTCGCTCACGCGGCTCTACAAGTACCTCGAAGAGGCTGGCGCGGATCCGTCGCTCGGCGCAGCCGGTCCGGCCGACCGTGAGACGGAGCGAGCCGGCCCTAACGTCGCCGTCGCCTGGGTGCTCGAGCCGAGGAGCCTCGCCGAGAGCATGCGAATGTGACGCACCCCCCCCCCCTCCTCTCTTCCGCGACCGGGCTCGCCTCGCCGCACTGGTGACGACAGGACAGGATTGCATGGTGATCGGTCGTCGTACAAGGCTGGCTTGCGTCGCTCCCCCCTCCCTGCTCCTCTCTCTCGGATCGTCTTTAGTCCCAGTCGTCGAGGTTCGAACCAAGCTTGGGCGTCGAGACGAGCGACGGCTTGGACGGGGCGGGCGTCGGCGTCGAGTCGTACCCGCCGGGCGTCGGAGGTGGCGCCGAGCCGGGCGTCTGATCCGCGCGAGCGCAGAATGTCAGTGGTTGCGCAAAGCTTTCCGAGTCTCCCGCACGACGTACCTCGACATCCGTGTAGGCCGAGCTTCCCGCTCCCCTTGGCGTCGAGGCGCCCCACGTCTGGTTGCTGCTGCTCGGCACGGGCGTCCAGCTACCAGCCATGGCGCCGTACGCCGGTGTCCGGCTGCCTGCCGCGGCGACATACCCAGACGTCCGTCCTCCGCTTGAGGTAAAGGCGCTGTACGCCGGCGTGCGTCCACCGGTGACGCCAGCGCGAGCGGGCGTGCGCGCGCCGACGAGATGGCCTGCGATCGGCGTCCGGCCGCCGTGGCCGACGATGTTGCCGGCGCCGGGCGTTCGTCCGCCCGACGGGACGACGTAGGCCGGGGTCCGGCCGCCGGTGGCATGTCCGGGGGTGCCGACGTCAAAGGCCCAAAGGCCGCTCGGGGTCGCGCCTGTTTTATGAGAGCGTGGTCAGCAGCGGTCAGGCTGACCGAGGGTGGCTGGGGGCGACGTACCTCCACTGGCTCCGAGTGGGTTGGGCGTCCGGCCGACGGCAAAGGCCGGCGTGCGGCCGCCGTCGTTGGCGTACGGGTTGACGACGGACGAGGAGCGCTCTGACGGCATCTCGGACGAAGGTCGACGGTAGGGCACGCCGCGCGATGTCTGGAGGATGACCGGCAGGTCGGAGATCACCCCCGTGATGGGGCTGTACATCAGACAAAGGGCAACCGTCAGCTAGAGATCGAGACTGGAATCCTGAGACGGACGCACTCCTTCTTGCGGAGGCCGTCCTTCTTGACGGTGATCGTTTGATTGGTCGCCTGGAGCTCGACCCGACAGACCTCGCCATTGACGTCGGTGATGATGCCCACCCGGCTCTTGTGGGTGCCCTTTACGACGACAACGGGCGTGAAGAGGAGCGGGTCGCGGAACTTGCGCCCCTGGAGCGCGACGCCCGAGCCGGCCGGCACGTGCTGGCTGATCTCCGGGTTGAGCTTGGTCAGATCGGTCGCGATCCGGGCCGTCTTGGACGCGGCCGAGATGAGCGTCCGGGGGTTGACGACAAAGACGCCCTCGGCGGCCGAGGCATTGTGCGTCGAGATGTCGCGGTTGTAGAGAAAGACAAAGAGGCCGCGGATCGCAATAACGACGCCCGACCGGTTCTGCAAATCAGCGGCGTCGGGAGCGGTCGGTCGGTCAGCGACGCGGAGGGAGCGACTGCAGCGAGGCACGGGAGGAGACCTACCTCGCCCGAAGCCTCGACAACCGTCTCGCCCTTGTGGATCGGCTGGCCGTTGAGGTCGTAGGCCGCCGTCCCGCGGATCTCGTTGGCGCTCGTGAGCTGACTCGGCTCGGCCTGGAGCTTCTTGCCCGAAAGCGTGAGCATGTGGACGAGGTTGCGCTCGGTCCGGTAGATGACACCGTACTCGTTGCTGCACCATGCGACAGGACCGATGTCAGCGTCCAGACGCCAGACGGGAGCGTCAGTCGACGACATCGGGCGGGGACGGACCGGTAGCTGACGAGGTCATGCAGCTCGTGCTGGCCGACGGCGTTGAGGCCCGAGCCGACCTCGGAAGCGACACGGAGGTCCTTGGCAAATGCGTTGATCTCCTGCTTCGAGAGGTCGCTCATGAGCGTGACCGAGTCGCCCTCGACCTTGAGGACGAGACCCGTCTCGTCGAGGTTCTTGCCCGAGATGACCTTGACGTGCTCGCCCTGCCGGAACAGCTTCTTGACAAACTCGCCCCGGACGGTGAGCTCGGCGCCGGCATTCTCGCCCGACGTCCGGCGGATGGTGACGATCCCCTCCGAGATGGTGACGACAGTGCCGACCGCGCCCTTGTTCTGGTCGTACGTCACCTCGACGACGTCGCCCGGCTGGAGGACGGCGATCGCCGTCTGCCGGGCCTGCTCCTGCATCTTTGTGTAGTCCTCGACGGCGGCCGACCCGCCGCCGCCCGAGCCAGAGAAGACCTCGAGCTCGTCCATCGTCGGGATGACGCCCTCGGTGTCGATCGCCGTCACCTTAAGGTCTTTCTCGATGAAGCCGTTGACGTACGTGTCGCCCTGGAAGACAAACTGGTCGCCGCGCTTGACGATCGCTCGAGCGCCGTACGACTTGGCGACCTCCTCGGACATGAAGAATTTGGCGGGCGGCCGGCCGGCCATGTTGCCCGACATTGTGCCCTTTTTGCGTTTGCCGCCGTTGGCGTTGGCCGGGTCCTCGTTCGGCCGGAGGTCGATCCGGGGGACAAACTTAAGGCCGACCTCCTCGCCATTCTCGGTGATGTCGAGCACCTGGGCGAGGTCGCCCTGGTACTTGCCCCGCTTGATGCGGACGAAGGAGCCGGGTAGGATCTCGACCCGCTTCTTGGTCAGCTTGAGCAGGCTTGCCATCTCGTCGATCGGGACGAGGTTGATGCCGCGCGAGACGTAGACGCCGACGAGCCCCTGGACGGCCGCCTCGACAGCCGACCGATTCCGGGCTTCGACGTAGATGAGCCCCGGAAGCGAGTCGCGTTGGAAGGCAGAGTAGATCTCGAGCGGCTTGTCGGTGTATTCGAGGTCGAGCGATTTACGCATGATCGAGAAGATGAGCTGCTTCTCGCGGCCGGGCTGAAATGAAGGAGGCAAGGGGTAAGTCGGGCCGTGCCAGCCGAGCTGGGCCGGCCGAAAGAAGGGGACGCCGCACCTTGGCCCGGATCTGCCACAGCTTGGGGTCCTCAACGGAGGGCACAAGCATGCTCTGCGGCAGGTTCTCATCATCGCCGCTATATGCCCGCGCCTGTTGGTTCATGTGCCGCTCGCGAAGCTCAGCGGCGATGCGCTCGGCGTCGAGGTCGTCGTACTCGCGCCGGCGCCGATCGAGCCGCTGGTGGTCGCGCTCGACCCGGCGTGGGTCGAGGGCGCCGTCAGCCTCGAGCGCCGCGTCCTGGTCGATGAACTCCTCGGCTGGGGATAGTGGGGCGTGTAGCAGAGGGGGGGGGCGTCAGCTGTACGTCGGTCGAGATCAGGCTGCACCGCACCGCAGGGTGGACGACGCACTCTCGCGGACGTAGTCCTCGTCCTCCTCGTCGAGGTCCTCGTCCTCGTCGTCAACCTCGGCCTCATCCTCAATGAAACGGTTGCGGTTGCGATTCGTCTTGCGCTTCTTGGCCTGTGACGACGTCGGAGGAGCATTCGCTGGTCAGCGAGGGGCCTGTCGCAGAGGCTCGCTGTCCGGAACTGCGCTGGGCGGAGCTCGGAGGAAGGGCAGGGGCAGCAGCTTGGGTTGGGCAGGCGACGTACCCGCTTCCGGCTCTGAGCCTCCTCCTCATCGTCCTCTTCGTCTTCCTCGTCGTCGTCTTGCTCCTCGTCGTCCTCGTCGTCTTCGTCGTTGTCTGAGTCGTTCATCGCCTCGAGGTCCTGAGCGACGCGTGCGAGGGAAGGAGCGACGGGGCGGGTCAGGTGCTGAGTCTCGCTTGGGAGCAGGTGGCTGCCCGGTGACCCTCTCAGTGACCACGCTAAAGCGGGTAGGAAGCATCGGCAGCGAGCGCCATGGGGAGCTCTCCTGAGCGAGAAAGAGCAGCACGAGACAAGAGACTGACCGTCTGCTTCGGCCGAGCCGGCGGCGCGGGCGAGCTCGACGGGCCGGCCGGCGTCTGCTCAAGCGCGCGCAAGTCGGGCTTCTCGTCGTCCTCGTCCTTGGTGTCGCCGCCGTATTTGGTGTCGTCGTCGTCTTCGTCGCCAGACGAGCGCGGGGAGGACATGCTGAGGGAAGGGAAGGGACGGAAGGGTGTGGGTAGCTGGCGGAGGGAGGGGGAGAGCTCAGGCTCGGCACGCCCGCGAGATGAGGAGGCCTCGGCCAGGCGACCTGCAGGGCTGCATCGCCCGCGCCCAACCGGCGACTTCGATCATGATCCGCCTCGACCGCGCGACCGACAGCGACCACCCCACCAGCACAGCAGCAAGCAGCCAGCCAGACCAAAGCAGCTCGCAGCTCTCCACCCGACACACCGTTCTCGCAGCATGCTTGCCCGCCGGTCCGCTCTCGGCGCCGCGTCGGCCATCGCACGTCGCCTGCCGCCGGCGCTCCCTGCGGCCGGCGCCCGGTCGTCCCCTGTCGCCTTGTCGTCGTCGTTGTCGTTGTCGCCCGCTCTGCTTCACCTGCAGCAGCGCCGGACGTTTCTCTCGGCCATGCTTGGCAAGAATGCTCCCGACGAGGACGAGTATGTGCCCTCGCCCCGACCCGCGCCCTCGGCCGACAAGCCCGAGCCGCGCGAGCTGCTCCGTCAGGACGACCTCTTCCACCCGCTCTCGTCGTCGCCCTTCGAGGACCTCCGCCTGCGGGCCGAGCGCATCAAGCGCATGGCCCCCTGCCCGGTCTGCCTCGAGCACTTTGGCGAGCGCAACCTCGTCGCGTTCGATTCGCCCGACGCGGGCTGGCCGACGCATTGCTCCGAGGAGCACTGGAAGGCCGACGACGACCACCACAAGTACATCGACCGGCTGCGCGAGGCAAACGAAGACGAGCACGACCTTCGCTCCGGCCGGCCGCTTGTCGAGTTTGAGAACCTGCCCGGTGAGTCGTCGCCGCTCTCTAATGTGCCCTTCCGAGTGGTCTGCGAACAAGGGTCGCTGACTTCCTGGCGTCGTTCTCGTGCCTCCTCTCCTCACGCAGGCTACCAACCCTACGACTCGATCGTCAACTTTACCAACTGGGACACCTTCTTTTACACGCGGTGAGGCCCGGGACTGTCAATCAGAACATTATGGGGCAGATCGCGCCCGTGCCCTCCTTCGCTGCTGACCTCGTCCTTCCTCGTTGTCGATCGTGCGCGCAGCAACTTTCCGTCGCTCGACAACCTGCGCGTCTACCGACACATGACCAAGGTCCTCACCTTCCCCGTCACGATGGCGAGCGTCTTCACACACTTCTCGCCCTACACCCGGTCGAGCGGCCGGCTGACTCTCGAGGGCAAGCGCTCGCTCGACGGTCCGTCCCGTCTTCCGAGGTCGGCGCACCTGTGAAGCTACGCGAGCTGACCTGCCCTTTGACCCTGCTCGCACCTCCAGCCATCCGGTCGACGCTCAATCCCGAGCAGACGCCCAAGCCGGTACCTGGGCTCAACACTGTCGTCCGCGTCTTTGTCCTCGGCGCCCGCGCCGAGTCGTCCCTCCCGCCAACCAACTGGGAGCAGCTCTCGCGCATGTTCCCAAAGGCCCAGCTCAAGGTCTACTTCATCGGTCCGCAGGCGGCTCTCCCGCGCAACTGGACGCCGCGCGAGGTGTTCGACTCGAACGATGACGACGGCGGTGTCGGCGAGATGCGGGCAAAGGGCGCCGAGGAGGATGCGGCCGAGCAGGCGGCGTCATCGCCGTCGCCTGCTGCCGAGCAGACGAGCAACTCGACGTCAACCCCGACTGCCTCGGCCCAGCCTGCGGCAGCCTCGCCGACGACTGCCTCGAGCACGAGCAACGCGACGGCCGGTTCTTCCTCCTCCACTGCATCAACCTCGACTGGCGTGACCGCCGCAGCACCGTCCTCCTCGACGACGCTACCAACTCAGAAGGCGCACCGCTCGCTCGACCACCTCCCCGCAAACTCGCCCGACCGCAAAAACTACCCCTACACCGCCTTTGAGGAGGAGAAGTCGGTCGCCCCGCTGCCGGCCAACGTCGATCGCTCAACCCTCTCCTCAGTCGAAGGCGCCTACGGTCCCACCTTCTACGTCCCCCCAACGCCGACGATGACCGTCACCCGGGCGAGCGAGTTCTCGCCTGCTGGAAGGGACGAGTCGGATGCCTATGGCGTGCCGGCATTCACGATCCCGGTCTCCCAGGAGATCACGCTGACATCGATCCAGGCGCCGTACGAGCACATCCACGACCAGTTCGGCCCGTTCGACCCGTACTCGGACGCCTTTTTTGCCTTCAGGTGCGCGTCTCTCTCTCGCTGATTTGCCCGCTCGACTACGCTGACGCCGAGCAAACACCTTTTTCCTCCCGGCAGCCCTGGCTTCGGCTTCCCGTCTAGCATCGCCCCGGGCCAGCTTCAGGTCAACCGCGATGCCGAGTGGGGCGAGACGCTCCCGCTCGTGCTTGAGACCAAGTGCCCGCTCTTCGTCACCGGCTTTTCGCCCAAGGACGTCGAGCGCGATATCCAGGCGCTCGGTGCGTAGAGGCCGACGACCGACCTTTTCCCTTCCGATGGCGCGCTGGCGCTGAACTCCTCTGGCCCTGGATGATCCTGCAGACGGTCTCGAGGACGTCGATGGCAAGTTCGATTGGTTGATCACGCCGGGAGTGAACCACTTTGCGTCCGAAAAGTGGGAGGTTGCAGAGTACGTCTCTAGGTACATGGTCACCCTGGTGGCCTTGCGCTGACCGCGGATCCTGCCTTGCTGCAGCTTTGACCCGCGCGTGCTGGTCAAGACCAAGTAAGTAGCCCCTTGCGATTGCGCCGGTGTCAGCCACTTTGCTGACGGCTTGTCCGCCCGCTCTCTGCCTAGTTACGGCCTCTGGGCGATCCGCGGGAAGATGGAGGAAGGACTTGTCCCCGTCGTTGACGACACGGACGGCCGCAGCGTCGCCACCGAAACTACCTCCCCCGCCGCTTGACCGCTTCGAGGCTCACGCCTGCTGGCCATGTGTCTTCATGATCCTGCCTCCCGCGCACTGGCTCTACCTTTCTTGAGCGCGTATGTCGAGCGTTCTCGCGAGCCGGAGGGGCCGAAGGCCGCTGGGAGACGGAGCGAGATTCAGGCACCATGCTCGCGGACGAGAGCCTTCCTCCGTACACCGTGCAGCTCTCGGAACACGCGGGGCAGCTGGTGGGACGAAGAACCGCGAACACTTCTGAAAGGAAAGCATCTATTGGGCGCCCCGACCCTTGCTCACTCCTTCTGGTCGGCCGCGGCCTGCTCGTCCTCGCCCATACCTGCCAGCTCGACCTCGCTCGAGATCTGCTTCTGCCAAAGCTTGGCAAAGGCGCCCTTTCGAGCGAGCAGCTCTGCCGCGTGCGAGAGGAGTGGGTGTCAGGAAGCCGTCGATGGGCAGATATGAGCAAGGACGACGACGGACCGTCAAAGGTTCCCTGCTCGATAATCCTGCCCTCTCCGAGGACGATAAGGGTATCGCAGTGGACGATCGTCGACAGCCTGAGGTGGAGGTTTGGGGAGGGGGGGGGGGGCGGAAGATCAGCCAATGGTAGTCGCCTCGCCCAACGAGCAAACAGACCGCGTGCGTACCGGTGCGCAATGCTGATCGAGGTCCGACCTTGCTGCAGCTGGACAAGCGCGGCCTGGATCTCCCGCTCGGTCGACGTGTCCAAAGCAGACGTCGCCTCGTCCCTGAATCGGCCAAATGCAGCGGATCAGCTGGTGAGCGCGAAGATACAAGCCGGATAGGAGACTCACAGGATCATGATCGGGGCGCCTTTGAGCATGGACCGCGCGATCGAGACGCGCTGCTTCTCGCCGCCCGAGAGCCGGACGCCGCGCTCGCCGACCTTGGTCTCGTAACCGTCCGGGAAGCTCTCGATGCGCGTGTGGAACTGAGCAGCTTTAGCGGCCGCCACAATCTCCTCCTGCGTGGCGCCCTCCTTGCCATAGCTGCGGGAAGGGTGACGGAGCGCGAGTCAGCATCGGGCAGCCGGCCGCTGGGAAATCGCAGCCGCTGGGAACAGAAGCACGCACCCGATGTTGTATCTGTGCAAGCGGCGTTTAGAGACTTGCGTTAGTAAGCGGCGAAACGTAAGGAAGAAAGAGCCCAGCCGATGCGGCGCACCCGATCGACTCGTTTAGCAGAGCTGTGTCCTGCGGGACGACACCAATGTTGCGTCGGAGCGATAGCTGGGTGACCCGAGAGATGTCTTGGCCGTCGATTCTGTGGCGGCCGCCAGGGGCGTGAAGCGTCAGAAGGGGATAAAAGAGCAAGCGACTTCGAAGCTGCGCCGCACCTGATCGCGCCTGACTGAAGATTGTAGAAACGGTAGAGGAGCCGGAGGATGGTGCTCTTGCCGCTGCCGGTCTCGCCGATCAAGCCCACCTTGTGGCCCTTGGGCACGGTGAAACTGACCCCGCTCAGCGCCGGCCGGCGGCCGTCGTACGAGAAGTGAACGTCCTCAAAGACGATCTCGCCGTCCGAGACGACAAGCTCGGTCGCGCCCTCGGGGTCCTTGACCTCAACCTCCTCGCTCAGGAGCTTGAGCAGCTTCTCCGAGTCAACCATCAACTGGTTGAGCTGCCGGTAGAGACCGCCAAGCCAGCCGAGCGGCCCGTACAGCTGGGCGAGATACGAGTTGAAAACGATGAAGGCCGAGGGTGAGATGCGGCCCTTGACGACGTCATTGGCGACGATGGCCGAGCCGACAAGCAGGCCGCACGACATGATGCTCGCCTGGACAAAGTTGAGCAGGCTCAGGGACACTGGCGCAGGTGATCAGCGAGCGGTAAGGCGGGCGATGTCTTCCGTCAGCGCACTCACTCGTGACTTTGTACTGTGAGGGGCAGCGACGACGCGGGAAACGGTGTAAGCACTGTGCTTCATCCTGAGGGGAGTCCAGTTCCGGTCACGGACCTCGCTCTTCTGATACTCGGCGACGGCCTGGCGGTAGCGCGTGCTCTCACGCTGCTCGGCGGTGAAGTACTTGACTGGCGAGACCCAGGGGTTGAGACGTCAGGGCGCCGGCACCTTCGGCCAAGGATAGCCGGCGGGAGTGACGCACCCGTCTCGTAGCTCATCAGGGTGTCGGTCAGAATCGCCCGGATCGCACTGTCGCGCTCGTTCATTTGCCGTCGGAGCTGAGTCCGGTAGGCTAAAAGCAAACGGCGGCCAGCTTAGCAAGGTGGCGGTAATCGTAGCGCCAGCGACAAGTAAGGGTGGAGACTCACTCGTCAGGAGGACCGAGACCGTCACGTACGAGACCATCACGACGCAGACGACCACCTAATGCGGGACAAGAGGCTCGTCAGCTGAGAGAGACAGGCTCGCGGTTGATCGGCCCAGTGGTGACGAACAGCCAAGGCCGGGCCAAAAAGCTTGACTGCAGTGACGAAGGGCGGAGGCACAGCACGTCAGCAGCTATGCCGGCTGGATCAGCAGACGCCGCTGATTTCGGGACGCACAAAAGACGACGAGAGCGATCGAGATGTCGAGGACGATCGGGGTGATGTTGAAGAGGACGATCTGAGAGAGGAATAGAGGTCGGTCGCGGTCAGACGGGACGTCCGGTGTCAACGCAGCGACGCGACGACGGACCTGGAGGAGGTTCGTGAGAGCGTAGCCGCGGTCGAGCGTCCGCATCGTCTCGCCCGTCTTACGTTTCGTCTGCCAGGCGAGCGAGAGGTCAAGCAAGTGGTCGAAGCAGAGCGTCTGCATCTTGGCATCGCTATACTGCTCGACGGGCGTCCATGTGACGTTCTGGAGCGCGGAGAGGCCACCAGAGCCGCTGAGGAAGCGGGCAAGGACGTAGACGGCGATCCACAGCCAGGGCGCTGCAGCGACAAGTGAAAGAGAATCGTCAGCTAAGGCCATGAGCCCCTTGAGCGGTTACCGGCGTACATTCGCTGGAGGTGAGGGCGTCGATGACGCGGCCGAGGCTGAGCGGGGCAAAGGCGTTCACGCCGCGCGTGACGAGGACGATGCCAATGCAGAGGACGCAAAACAGCTGGAGCCGGAAGGACTCCTTCGGCCAGAGCCGGTCGATCAAGCCCAAGGAATAAAGGCGCTTGAAGAAGCCACCCCAAGACTGGGCGGCTTCATCGGCCTTCTTGGTTTGCTCGAGGTCGGCCGTCGCAGGCGTCGACGGGGCAGCCGAGGGGAGGGTCGAGTCGGGGAACGTGCCGTAGGCCTCGGCATGGCCGTTAGCGGTCGACGACAGGAGCGGTGCCGAGGCCGAAGAGGCCTTGCTGTCCGACGCCGGCCGAGGGAAGGCCAGGAGGGCCGCCAGCGGTGCGAGAAGCAAGAGTCGCGCGGCGACCAGGCTGAGCGACGCCAGCTCAAAGGGGCCGGTGTGACCGAGGGCGACCGACCGAATCTGGAAGGCGAGGAGGGTTCCCTCGCCGAAGAGGCCGAGCCCGACGATGGCCTTGACCCACCACTTGTCCCACTCGCGCTTCCACTCGGACGTGCTCGCGACGCCGCCCCAGAGGACGAGCGAGGCGACGGCGTAGGCGACGGCGAACGGTGCGCCGGCCGCCCAGCGGCGGTCAACAACGGCCTCGACGACAGTTGCGAGGCCGCTGAAAAGGTAGCTTGCCCCGAGAAGGCCCTCGAGGACGAGGATAGGCGCCCGGCGAGGCGTGTGGTGGGTGCTCGTTCGCGTGATGACGAACGAGCCGGCCAGGCAGACGAGCGAGGCGGCCGGGAGGGCGAGCTCGACGACCTCGCAGGCAACGGCGGCAGCGGCAGCGACCATGGTCAAGCGGCAGCAGAAGGGCGACGGCGGCGGACCAGGCGGGAGTGGGTTCAGGTCACGGTGTCGCGCCTGACAGAGAAGGACGTGCTGCTGAAGTGGTCGACGTGGAAGGGAATAGGGACGGGCGCTGGCGGCAAGGCCTGCGGGCGCAAGACCGCTCGCCCGCAGCGGCGCCCCTCGGCCGTCTCCGCGGCCGGCCGACGCAGTGCGTGCGGACGGAGTCTGATGACGGAGGGTGCACTTCCACGAGCCGACCCCCTCGTCTTCCTGATCGTGCAGGTCTTATACTCTCAAGTGTCTAGTAGTCGCTTCGAGTCCAGCCTCTGCAGCGGCAACCGGAACGCAATCGCTCATGCGTTCTTGATCTCGTCCAAGGCCTCCTTCAGTCGATCCCACTCTGGCTCATCCTCAAACGCGTCCTTCGTACGACCTGCGTGTCCGCGGGGAAGTAAGAAGGTCAGCCTTCAGTGAAGGGCAGCTGGCAGAGGGCATGGCGACGTACCCATGAAGGAGCGGACGATGCTCCGTGCCTGGAACTTCCAGTCTTTCCAGACGAGCTTGGTCTCCTCGCCTTCGGCCGGCGTGGCCGCCTTGAGTCGGGCCTGCTCGTCGTCGACCGCCCGTGGGCCGAGACCGATGAGCATGTCGACGACCTCCTGAACCTCCTCGACAGCCTCGCGCCATCGGACGCGCGCGCGCTCGACCTCGTCGTCGTTGATGACCGAGGCCCGGTAGGCCTTGACATGAGCGTCGAGCGCATCGGCAACGCAGCCCCGCCAGAGCAGAAGCTTGGCATGGGCCTTGTAGATTCGAGCCGAGGACGAGATGCGCGGCAGGATCGTCTGCTCAAGCAGCCGGGTCACGTACGTCTCGAGACCTTTGCCGTGGTTCGAGGTGAAGGCGACCTGGACGCCATCCTGCTCCTGCTGCTCCTCGAGCGCCTTCTCTTCGGCCGAGCCGGGCGAGGGCGCTCGTGTCACGCTCGCGACGAGCCGGTCGAGCACCTCGATGTCGATGCAGCCCTCGCCATCGGCGTCGGCCCGCTCTTCGACGACGCGTGTCAATGCCCGGCACGCTTCGGTGTTCTCGCCAAGGTCGACCGCGACCATGGCGTAGTTGGACCACATCCGCCAGTTCTGGAACGAATACTTGAGCCCGATCTGAAGTGCCCGGAAGGCGAGCATCTTGTTTGCGTGCGGAATGCGACCCTCGTCGGGCTGCGAGAGCGGAAGGGAGCAGGCCATTGGTCAGTGCCTGCACACTGCGAGCGTACTGCGGAACGCACCTTCTTGACCTCCTTCTCCTCTGTTGTCTCCTCGACCACCTCCTCATCGTCGAGGTCGATCCCGGCGGCCACCTTCTTCAGGCCGTCCTGCGTGAGCGAAACGAAGGGGTGCTGTCAGTCGGTCGGCCGAGAAGGCCTCGCGGGAAGCGACAGCGATGGACGCACGATGCCGCCGACGTCGGGCATCCGCAAGTAGCAGCTCGCAAGGTTGTTCCACGCCTCGGCGTCCTCCTCCTCAATGTTGGTGCACCGGCGGAAGGCGCGAACCGCATCCGGCCAGCTCTCCTGCTTGACATAGGCGCAGCCGAGGATGAACCACGACCGCGCGAAGAGCGGGTTGATTGCGAGCGCGGCCTCGAAGAAGGGAATCGCGCCCGTGTAGTTGTCGCGGGCAAAGTGGTAGCCGGCCAGCGAGCGGGCGGCCCGCGATGACGTGTGCTTCGACTCTGCCATCGAGAGGGGAAGCGGCCGGTCAACGTCCAGGGTGAGGTTGAGCAGAGCGAGCAGTGCAGAGACTCACCTTCCCAAGCCTGCTCGTATTTGGCCCGCTTGCCGCCGTCGTCGCCCGTGTCCTCGGTCATGTCGCCGAGCATGCAGAGCAGGTTGGCCCGCCGTGCGACGCTCATGCGGACCTTGGCCTTCTCGGACCGGGCAGCCTCACCCTTGCGCATGTTTTCGACCGTCAGCGTCGCCTCGGTCAGCTTGCCGGCGAGGAGCGAGGTGACGATCTCGATCGCACGGTCCTGCTCCTCGAGGTGCTGAGAGGAAAGGAAGCGACGATCTGGCCGTCAGTCTCTGCTGGTGAGAGGATTGCGAGCGATACGAATCACGAACCTGGTAGCATCGGACGACCATGTCCCACATCTCAAGCCGGCGGTAAATCTCTTCGGCACTGCGGAAGACGCCAAGGCTGACGAGCCGCTCGGCGAGCTCGGCCTCAAGCTCCCACTTGCTCGGCAGGTCGATCTGCCAGAGGTAGCGTAGGCGCTCCTTGACGGGCGCGATGCCGGGCGAGCTCGCCGTGTCGTTGAGCGGGATCTGGTCGACGAGCGCCTGGAGTTGCATGACACTCCGTTCAACGGTCCGCGTCCGGCCGGCCTCGGCTCGCGACCGGAGCAGGAGGCCGTAAGTGTGGATTGACCAGTTCTGGGCGTGCGTGAGCGCGAGCGCCGTGTAAGGGGCGAGCTGCGAGATCGACAGCTCGGATGAGGCGGCGGCGTGGGCCGAGTGGTGGACGAGCGGGAGGGCAAGGATGAGCGCCTGGTCAAGCGGGTGGAGCACCGGCGGGTCGCGCGGATCAATCTCATGCAGGAGCGAGTCGCTCGCCGTGTCGGCATGCGGCGGGAGGGCCGTGTAGGCCGTCTGCTCGAGCAGCGTGTCGTCATTGAGCCGGAGCGTCTCAGGGATGCCGTTCTGGTCGACCGTCGCCTTGGTGCCGTCCTCCTGGAGAGCCCGCTCGGGCGCATTCGTGATGACAGGCGTCCAGCCGGGACGGGCTCGCGACTTGGCGAGAACGACGAGCTGGGAAGCCTCCTTCTGCTGCCACTTTGTCCGCTTGCCGAGCGCACCCGTCAGCTCGTACCGGAGCTCGCTCTCCTCAGTCGCGCGCTCGAATGCGGCGAGCGCCGGCTTGTCCTCGCCGAGAAGCAGGTGCTTGGCGAGGCCAACCTCGACTGAGAGCGCAGCCCGCAGGTCCTGCATCGTCGACCGGACCGCTGACGAGCCAGCCTCGGTCAGGTCGAGGAAGGGCCGCTCGAGCAGCTGCTCGGCCGCCTCCAGGACGCCCTCACGCAGCGGCAGCGGCGAGTCGGTCATCAGCAGCCGGTGCCAGACACGCTCGGCCCGGAGCGCCCACCAGGCGCCCGACTCGACAGCCGATGCGGACCAGCCGGCAGCGGGAGGCGAGAGGAGCGCGACGGCGAGCTGGAGGAATGACGGCTGAGCGGCGAGGTGGTAAGCTGGCTCGCCGAGGAACGACAGGCGCTCGATCGAGAGCTGGTCGACATCGGCCGCCGTGACCTCGGACGAAAAGCTGTCGGCCGGGAAGAGAGCGAGCGCCGAGAGCGACGACGGCAGGGCCGGGCCGGTGTAGTTGATCTGGACGAACGCCTGAAGAAGGGCGACGGCGACGAGCAGGCGGGCGAGCTCGGCCTCGACTCCGTCGGCGGCGGCGGACCCTGACTGTGATGACGGCAGCAGCCGAGCGGCGACGTCGAGCTCGGCCAGCGCTCCGTCGGCGTCCGTCTCTCCCTCCTTGACGGGCGCGAGCCGGAGGACATCCCGAGCAAGCGGATGACTGAGGGCGCTCTCAAACTCTGCGTCGAGGACGAGCCGGGCGAGCTCGGCGTGGGCCGCGGGAGCGTCGAGCGCCTCAGGCAGGGGCGACGAGAGCAAAAGGGCAGCCTCGAGCGGCCGGAAGGAGGGCGGCATTGCTGAAAGAAAGGCAAGGGGGGAGGGGTGCTGATGGATGGAGGGGTCAAGGGAGAAAGTGGCCGACGCCGAGGGGAAGGGGAGCTTGTCTTGTCAGCAGCAGAAGGCTCGGGCTGCAGTGCGCAGCGACCCTCGAGATTTAGGCTCCGGATGCTTGATCGGAAGCAAACGCCGCCTCCCTCGCCGGCCCACCGGCCACCTGCCGCTACATCTCCCCTCTCACTCTCCCACTCTCTCGCCGCCAGTCATGCCCGCCGACGAGATGGACGACTTTCTCGCTCTCGTCCAACCTGCCGCTGCAGGACAGGCCTCTGCCAACCCACCCGCCAAGCAGTCGAAGGCCGGCGGCAGCAGTCGTGCACCTCCGAGCAGCCTCGAGGGCGTCGACCTGTCGGCCCTAACGGCCTCGGACCTCGCCCTGCTCGGGCCGCTCATGAAGCTGCTCGACCTATCGCCTGAGGACGTTGCCGCTCTCGCTTCGCAGGAGGACGGCGACGACAACGACGACGGCGACGAAGATGGCGACTCGTTCGAGGACGATGACGACGACGATGCGGAGCAGGCCGATGCCGCCCTCCTCGCCGAGCTCGCAAAGCTAGAGGAGGCCGAGCAAGCCGCCGGCAGTCTCGAAGGAAATCTCGACCGCCTGCTCGCTCGCATCGAAGGGCTCGAAGGCGAGATCGAGGAGCCGCCCAAGGCGGCGGATGCTACAACAACTGGCAAGGAGGCGACCAAGTGAAGCCGTAACCTTTGATGCAAGGGCGGCCCGCCACTATACTTGTCAAGCCGACAGAGGTCGGCCGTCGCTGCACAGTCGCCAGGGACTTGTCGGTCAGTGCGCATCCACTCACTCGGCTCCTTGCGACGCACCGTGCTGCAGGCTAATGTCCGTGATCGCTTCTGTCTGCAGCCACACGCAGGAAGACTTTCAAAACACACTTGACGCTTCCTCCGCCGCCTGAGGGCGCCCGCACTTGACCTCTTAGGTCGAGGCCCAGCGTACTTGTCCCAGCGGGATATCCGCCGCGACGACCTCCGACCTCGACCGACCAGGCGCTACCCCTCCACCTCGCCCGGCGCTGACCCTGCGCACGGCCCGCTTGCGCGACGCTGCGCTAGATGGCATGATGGCGCATCGCGTCTCCCAACATGCAGAGCTTTCGGTTTGCGTCGTAGGCCGATCGAGCAGTCAAAATCATGCGAAGCGCGGCATGTTGTACAGGACGGGCTACGCCCCCGGTCGGGGCACCTTTTCGAGGACGAGCTGAGGGAGATACCAGTTCGACCAGCGGGCTCACTCGCGGTAGAGGCAGCCGGCAACCGCGCCGACCGCCATGGCGCAGCTCGAGTAGACCAGGAGCGGTCCATAGTCCCTGCCGTAGGCTCCCTTGGCGCCGTCAAAGCTCGGCGCAGCAAGCAGGGCCGAGGCGATCGGGCCCGAGGTGATGGAGCCGACGCCCCGGGCGCCGGTGTACAGGGCAAAGAGAAGCGAGGGCAGACGGGGATCGTCCTCTGAAGGGAGATTAGCCGGTGGAAGAGGGACGATGGGTCAGGGCATGCGAGCGAGCAAGCAGGGCGGAGGCGCAAGGTCGACGCACTCGAGACAACGGTGATGAGCTTTGTCCAGACTGAGGTGAAGCCTAGAGCCGTCCTGTGGAGAAGATGAAAGCTCGCGTCAGTCGTGTAACGAAATGGATAGAAGCACGAGGAAGTCGCAAGCACAGGCCAAAGGTGACTGCAAAGGCGACGAGCATTGCGTTGGACTCGGCAAAGCCCCAGAGAAAGGCCGACGAGAGGGCGGCGCCGAGGCACGAGACGAGGACGACGATTCGGAGCGGAATCCGGTCGGTCAGCCAGCCGAGCAGCAAAAGGCCGGGAACGCTCGAAGCTGGCGCGATGTCGAAATGCGTCAGTCCGCTGGGCTATCGGGCAGGGAGGCATCGCACGCGACGCACCATTCATGATGGCGATCAGAGACGTCCCATCCGGCTTGGACCCGATCTCGTGCGCGTACTGGGGCAGGAAGACGGACGGCAGAAAGTTGCCGCAGCTCGAGGCGAGAATGCAGGCTCCGAAGGCCCAGAACGAGGATCGCTTGAGGAACGACGCATCGAACCGGCGGCGCGAGACGGCCGCCTTGGCCGTGTTCCGCATGACAGGAATCCGGGGCTTGATGAAGCAGAGGGCAATGGCACCGAGGAGGCCCCAGCCTAAGCCGAGAGCAATCATTGACGCCTTGTACGAGAAACGCTTCAACAGGGCCGAGACGATGAAAGCTGAGGCGGAGACTAGCGCGTCAGTCGAGCGACGGCGGTACAGGCCCAACCGACTTTGCACTCACGGAAGACGGTGCCGCCCGCGCCGGTACCTCCGTACCTGATCAAAAGAGGCTGACAGTCAGTCTAGAGCCCGACAGGTCGCCTAAGATGGGGAGCTCACATGATGCCGGAGGCGATACCTGCGGACGTGTTAGCGAGCTGTCAGGGACGTTCAGATGAGCAGAGGCCGAGGACGGGACAATACGTACCTCGCCGCTCAGCGAACCACTCGAAGATCAAGGTCGCGCAAGGCAGGTAGGTGAGGCAGCTGAAGGGGAATAAGATACCGAGCGTGACGACGAGGTGCATCGGCTTGGTCGCAAAGGCCGAGCCAATCAAACCGGCGACGGCCACCAGCAGCCCAAAGGCCTGGAGGTAGACCCGTTGGTGGGGGAAACGCTGGAGGAGAGGTCCAAAGACAAGGGCCGAGAGGTACAGAAGCCCTGAGAGAGGAGGCGAGCGTCGTCAGCTAAAGCGGCGCAATTGACGACGATCGAAAGCGCGCACCGGTCTGAGGTGAGGTCGGACATATCACGTCAGCATACTGTGGCCGCACGCTGCTGCGAAGACCAGCCCTAAGACGGACCTGAAGCGTGGCAGCCAGAGTGAGCGTCGCCTCGGCGCCCTCGACGCCCTTGAACAGCTCTGTCGTCCAGTAGCTGTGCAGAATACCGACCGAAAAGGGCTGACGAGAAGCAAAGCCAGGCAGAGGTCAGCCGTCGTTCGTCCCTGACTGTGCCAAGCCGAGCAGCTACTCACGAGTCCCCAGACGAGCATCTCGACGACAGTCGCCGCGGCCAGGAACGAGAAGGCGGCTCGGCCACGGTCTACGGGGGCCAGCGAGCTGCCCGGGTTGAGCGAGAGCCGGCTCGGCGAGGACGACCTCGACCGGTGCGGCGTGTCGGGCTCGGGGATATCAGCGGTATGGTCGGTCAGACGAATCGAGCGGGTGCCGAGGGGCAGCGAGTACAGCGAGGCCCGGTCGGGCGAGGGCGAGGTTGTGCGCGCCGGCGGCGGCGACGCCGGCTGGATCGTCTGGAGCTCGACGGACATGGCTCGTCTGGGTTGGGCGGCCGGCAGGAAGTAGAGCGTCGTCGCCAAGAGGGAAGGCAGGAGAGAAAAGACGCCCGCCTGCTGACCCTCTGCTGACCCCTTCTTTGACCGGCGGCCTCCCACCCAGGACTGGCCGGCCGGGGTCGCGGGCAGCCGCAGCCGTAGAGGCCGATCGCAACAGAGTATGACGGGACGGGCGCAGACCGGCCGGGGGGTCGGGCCCGACGGGCTCTTGGGGTGCCCGGTGCAGGGAGCTAGTCAGTCAGTAGTCGGAGCCCTTGCATGGCAGCTGTTCGGCGGCTTGGCAGGCATCGTCCGAGAGTGAGCTGCATGCCTGATAAGTCAAGCGGACGACGTCGGTCGGATCGGCGGACGGGTCGTCGTCGTTCGAAGTTGGTGGCGGTAGCTCGGCTCGGCGCGCCGGCCGGCCGACGGACTCCGAAGTCGCCGGGCCTCCTCGGCCGAGTCTGTCGCCAGCGCAGCCCACAGCTCTCCAAGGAGACATCATATCAGGCAGCTCGCTTCCTGTTGCGGTACGACACGCCAATGCACGAGCCGACGACGAGGCACGAGACGGTGTAGACGAGCAGCGCGCCCCAGGCATTTTCCCCGCGCTGGGTCCACGAGCCGACGTTGCCGCCGCGGAAGCCGCGCGAGAGCAGGATGGCGGACGACAAGGGACCGCTGCACAGATTGGCGACGCCTCTGCAGAAGTGGAACAGCGAGAAGATAATCCCGGGCAGGCTCGCGTCGTCTCTGCGGCGAAGTGGGGCGCATCCCCGTTAGCTCGGGAAGCCTTGGACTCTAACAGTCGCGGGCGACGTACTTGACGATCATGCTGACCATGGCGGCCCAGACGCCAGGAAACGAGAGCGAGAGGAAGCCGTAAAGTATACTAAAGACGACAAGGGCGGCGCTCGATGTACCAGCGAAGCCCCAGGCAAAGAGAACCGTCAAGGTGGCGCCAAAGGTCGACTGGGCGGGCGGGCGGGGGCGGATGACGAGAGCTAGTGAGCACGCAGCAGAGACATGACCGGCGGTAGACGGAGCGCCTCACAAAGCCGAGAACGGCACGCAAGGGGTAGCGGTCGGACGCCCAGCCGAGGAATAGCAAGCCGGGGACGCTGGCCGCTGAGAGACGCTCGAAAGGGAAGGCGTCAGAGTAAAACAGAAGCGAGCGCGGAAGGAGACCGGGCCGCACCGTTCATGATCGACAGCAGAGCGGTGCCATTGGGCGTGGACTGGACGTCGTCGCTGTACGTCGGCAGCCAGAGCGAGGGCAGAAAGCTCGAGAACGAGGTGACGAGGATGCAGCCCGAGAAGCAGATGAAGGTGCTCCGCCGGAGGAACGTCAGGTCCATTTTGCGCCGATCCTGCGCGCCGTGGCCGTGTAAGGCCTTGCGGCTGAACTTGGCGACCGGGGTCCGGTGCTTGATGAAGGGAATCGAGGCGGCGCCGAGGACGGCAAAAGCGAGTCCCTGCAGACGTATGCGCGCAGGTGCGATCAGTCGCGTGCTTCGGACGTACATCTGCACGGCGAGCCACTAACGAGAGAGATCATCGATGCCTTGTATCCGAAAGCGTTGAGCAGGGCCTGCATCAGGAAAGGGAAGACAGTGCCGCCTTGAGGTGGGCAGGGCAGTCAGAAGGTGGTACGGTTGCTGGATGAAGCTAGTGAAGCAAGGCTTACCGACACCGGTGCCTGCGCTCGGGTGCAAGGACGGGCTTAATCAGCGACTACAATGCGACCGCAAGCAGGCAGCGGAGAATTCACGTACCGGCATACCTGGAACGAGGCGGACAGGACCAGAGAGTGGTCAGCCTGCAGCGAGAGCGCTATGTGACTCGGCCAGACGCACATGATCCCAGAGGCCATCCCTGCGGGCGGATCAAGACGGACAGCCGTTAGGAGCTGTGAGACTGGGCCGGGGCGCCAACTGACGCACCTCTTCGAGCGCTGAACCTGCATTTGAGCCGGCGGAGGAGGCAAACGGGTCAGCTCGTCATATGATGCGCGGCGAAAGAGAGAACACTCGCCAGTCGAACAAGAGGATGGCGGCCGGGAGGTAGAGACACTGCAGTGAATAGTTTGAGTCAATCAGGGCACGCCGCCGGAGGAACGGTTATCAGGCCAGGGAAGCGAATTTGAACTCGTCCCGCATAGGCCACTGACCGACGCAAACGGGAAGCAGATGCCGAGTGTGAGGACAAGGTGGAAGGGCTAGTTAATGACAGGGCAAGAGGCTGGTGTCAGGGATTGCTGTGGCCACTTCCGAGGAGGGGAGGGCGCCGCACCTTGGTCGCGAATGCGCTGCCGATCAGGCCGACCGCGCCCATGACGGTGCCGAACGTGAGGATGTACTTCAGCGTGTGCGGGTAGGTCCGGTAAAACGTCGACACGAAGATTGCTTGGAGGTACATGAAACCCGTCTGTGCGCGAGCAATGCAGCAGGAGATCAGTCGAGGCGAGCCTGGGGGGGTCCTTGAGAAGGGGCATCTCGAGGGCTGGAGGCGGAGGTCGGGGTGGCTGCGCGGCTTCATTTGAAGGGAGCCCCGTTCGTGCGCACCTGGAGCGTCGCCGCCAGCGACAGGACCGTCTCGGCATTCTCGCCCTTGAACAAGGTCGATGTCCAGTAGTTGTGCAGTATGCCAACCGAGAATGGCATGCCCCTAAGAGGACGGGCGACGGCGAACATTGGTCGTCAGCATCCGGAGCGGCCCAAGGCAGACACAGCCCGCCAGGGAGAGATGGCAGTGCGACTGACCAGACGAGGACCTCTGTCATCGTTGCGGCTGCCAGGAAGAGCCACGCCTGTCGGCCACGGTCGACAGGGGGCAGGGAGGTGCCCGGGTTAAGGCTAAGCCGGCCGGGCGAGGACGACTGCGACCGGGGCGGCGTGTCGGCCTCGGGGATGACGCCGGTCCGGTCGACGAGCTCAAAAGTCGTGCGAGTGGTCTCCATGTTGGCTTGGATATTGAGTGGAGGAGGGCTTCTACCACCAGCGGCTACCGGCCTTTTGACGGCTCTCAAAGACGGATGGGCCAAGGAGGGAGGATCAGGGAGGCGAGTCAAGCCGTGCTGCCCCGCATCCCTCGTAGCCGCGGCCGACGGCGGCTCCCTCCGAACCCCCTGAACCGCCTCCCTCCTCCCTGACCCGCCTCTCTGTCTCTGGCCGGGGGCTTTGATTCGACTCGTTTTCCCTACTGCCGCACTAGCCGGCCGGCTCAGATGGTCCTCTTCACGCCCGCGCTCCTGCTCCAGGCGCTCCAGTGGCTCTCACGCCCGGCCCCAGCGGCCGAGCCCCCCCTAACGGGCGCGACCGCCTGCGAGGTCCAGCAGTGTGCCGACATCGGAACCTCGCTCCTCGCTCGAGGCGGCAGCGCGGCCGACGCTCTCGTCGGCATGGCCGCCTGCGTCGGTACGATTGCATCCTATCACTCCGGCTTCGGTGCGTGGGCTTCCGTCACGAGCGATGGCGAGGCTGCCCTTGATCTGGGCCGGGAGTCGGCCGGAGCTGGCCGACGGGCTGATTGCACCCCCCCCGACTGACCTCGCCCTCGCTCGTTCGTCACTGCTTCCTCGCTCGCACAGGCGGCGATGGCTTTGCGCTCGTCCGCTCGCCCGATGGCTCGTACGAATCGGTCGACTTTCGTGGGGCGGCTCCTGTGCGTGTCCTCACGTCTGGGCCCTCCCTCGTTCTCAGGCGTGCGCGGTCGGCTGACGCGTCGTCATCCTCTGCCTGGCTTCGTAGGCCAACATCAACGCGACCCTCTTCGCGGCCGACCCGACCGTCTCGACGATGGTCGGCGGGCTCTCGGTTCTTGTCCCGGGCGAGCTCCGCGGGCTCGAGGCCATCCATCGCAAGCACGGCCGGCTCCCTTGGCGGGAACTGTTTCAGCCAGCAATCCACCTTGCGCAGGACGGCTTCGAGGTCAACCGCGACCTGTTCATCGCGCGTCCTACCTTTCTCTCCTGCACGGCGGGTCATCTCATGCTGACTGACGCCGATGAATGCCAATGTACTTGACGCAGGGTATGAACGCCACCAAGCCCGGCTCAAGGGCGCCGACCAACCTCGTGCCAGCCGACCCCAAGCTAAGCAACTTGGCCGGGGTCCAACCTGGACTCGACCCGGCGTACAACGAGTCGTTCCTGATCACCGTACGTCGCCCTACCCGTGGCTGCCGACAAGTCCCTCGCCTAATCGTATTTGCTGCTGCTGCGCCAGGACCCGCTCTTTGCGGCAGTCTTTGCCAATGAGGGTGAGCTCAAGACAGTCGGCGACATCATCAAGCGGCCGACGTATGCCCGGACGATGGCAAGGGTCGCCGACGAGGGCGCCGACGGCTTCTACACAGGCGAAATCGCCCAAGCGATCGTCGATGCAGTCAAAGAGGCCGGCGGTGTGATGGAGCTCGACGATTTGAGCAGTAGGCTCTGTCATCAAACTGAAGCTTCACCGCCACCGTTGGGCTGACGCCCGCCCTGCGACTCCCTGTAGGCTATCCGGTCCACTCGCGGCCAGCGCTGAGCATCCCTTATCGCAACCACACGATCTACACGACCCAGGCACCCTCGTCGGGGTCGATCGTCCTGTCGATCCTCAATACGATGGCCGGTTACGCCATCCCGGGCGGCAAGGGCAAGGACGCGGCCAGCCACCGCTTCGTCGAGGCCATGAAATTTGGCTACGGCCAGCGGACGATCCTGGGCGACCCCCGTGCGTTCTGATCATTGAAAGGCTTCCACGATGTATGGTCGACTGACACGCTCACTCCGGCGCAGACTTTGAGCCCAACGTCTCGACGACCCAGCACGAGTTCCTCTTGCCCTCGACGGCGGCTCACACTCGAGCGCTCATCTCAGGCAAGCGCACGCATGGCGGCGCCTACTACGACCCGGAGCAGTTTGAGATCCTCGACGACCGCGGAACGAGTGCGATGACGGCGGCCGACTCGTCCGGACTCGTCATCTCGCTGACAACGACGGGTGGGTGACCCTTCGGTGCCAGTCAAGCCGCCGTTCCCTGGCTGATCGCTCCTGTCCCTCTCTCTCCGGACAGTCAATCTGTACTGGGGCGCGCGCATCATGGTGCCCGACTGGGGCATCGTCCTGAACGACGGGCTCGATGACTTTGGCGTCGAAGGCCGGCGGAACGCATTCGGCTTCGTGCCGAGCCCGATCAACTTCAGTCGGTCCCCTGACGCTCTCGACTCGCAAGTCTCACGCGGCTGACCGATCCCTTGGCGTTCCCTGCTTCCCCAGTCAAGGGCCGCAAGCGCCCGCTGTCGAGCATGTCGCCGACGATTGTCGAGGATGCCGCCGGCGCTTTCGTCCTCTCGGTCTCGTCTGCCGGCGGCTCACGCATCATCTCAGCGATCGCCCAGGTAATCCGCAACACGGTCGACTTTGGCTTCGGTGCGCTCGAGGCACTGGCCGCCCCTCGCCTTCACGACCAGATCTACCCGCCCGTGCTGGCAATGGAGCACGACATGCCGACGCTCGGCTTCACAGGGTTCGTGTGCCTTGCTCTGTGGGACCTTACGAAGAGATGGCGCTGACACCCGACGGCTCACTCGCAGCTTCACCAATGAGACGTTTGCCTTCCTCGACGCGCTCGGTCACAACGCGACGTACGTTCCGACCGGGCTGAGCGTCGCCTGTGCGATCGGCCGCAAGCCAGACGGCAGCTGGGATGCTGCGGGCGACCCGCGCAAATTTGATGCCGGCGGGAGCTCGCACCCGGCGCGGCCCGCCCCTCTCTAGAAATCGTGTTCACGAGTAGATCTAGCCTGAGAACTCGAGGCGGTGGAAGCGCCTCGCCGACGCAGATGAGAGCTGAAAGAAGCAAGACATCGATCGATGGAGTGAGGAGGAGCGAATCATGCGCGCGGGCCGCGTGCCTAGGCGGCGACAGCGGTCGCGTTCGCTGGCTTGGAGAGGACGAGCGGCGTATTGTGGATCCAGCGGGCAAACAGGTCGAGCGCGACGTCGGGCGCGTCTGTCGGGACCATGTGACCCGCAGCGTTGACGCTGACGAAGGCGAGGTTGCCGGCGGTGAAGCCCTGGGCACCGGCGACCTTGACGAGGCCGACCTCCTTCTTGCCGCCGAGCAGGACGTAGGGCGAGACCGGGGCGGCGTTGTACTCGGCCTTGAAGACGTTGTCGAGCTCTTCAACGAGCGCCCGGATGCCCGTGTAGGAGCACATGGCGTCCTCGACACCGGCGTAGAAGAGCACGCGGATGCCATCGGCCAGAAGCGGGGTCAGGAGGCTGGCTGCGTAGTGCATGCCGTCGCCCTGGGAAGCAAACGCAGGAGGGTCAGACCGACGCAGCGGGGAAAGTATGAGGAGCAGTGGGTCAAAGGCAGGGTCGACCGACCTGGAGCAGGAAGGCCTGGTTGATCTCCATGTTGCACGACTTGAACTCGAGGCCCTCTACAGAAAGGCGTCCATATCAGCGTCGGCAGCCCGATAGAACGGTACACCTAGGCGGACGCACCTCGCATGCCAAGCTCGGCCTGGATGTCGGGCTTGTTAAGATAGTCCTCTACCCAAAGCATCTCACGGTAGCAAAGCGGGCCGTCCTCGCCCTCCTTGTCGCACTGTAGGACGGCAGATCGCTGGTCAGTCGAGCAGCGTCGCCGACGTTCGCTCATGCGACGCACCTTCTTCCGAACGTCGTAAGGGTTCTGCAGCGGGACAGGTGCGAGCAGGAGTAAGCTTGGGAGTGAAGACGGGTCCGTCACAGCGTCTCAAGGTCGGCGAGTCCGCACGCACGAGTCCGAGCTTCTGGAAGTCGCCGTAAAGGTTCGACCAGCAGTAGAGGCCGGCCGGAGTGCAGGCAAAGCGGCTGCCCGTCTTGTAGCACGACTCAATCAGGCGGGCGCACGTCGCCGCCTTGGAGGCCAGATTGGCGCACTCTGGCCCAGCGGGGTCAAAGACAGCCTGGGGCGAGTTGCACATGAACTCGACGACGCCCTGGCCAAACTGAATGCGCGGGTCCGAGAGGCCGTTGCCAATGAGGACGCTCGCCAGCCGGATGCGCGGGAGCGGGGAGGCCTCGCCAAGCTCCTCGAGGGCAAGCGACTCGCGGTGGATGACCGAGGCAATGTGCGGCAAGTAGGTGCCGGCTGCCCGAGAGGAGGCGAGGTCAGCCGCGCAAGCTGTAGGGGATCACGCCGAGATGGAGCCCACGTACCGTACGATTCGCCCGAGATGTGGAGCTCGTTGGCAGCGTACTTTTTGTAGCGGGCAAGGAAGAGGCTGAGGAAGGCAAAGACGTCCTCGGCCGCCTGCGGCGTGTCTACGGGTGGGTACGCAAGGAGCGGCGTCAGTCACGGCAAGGGGAGTGAGCGGGAGCGGGGCGAGGCGACGTACTGTTGATCTTCGAGTTGTCGGCCCAAGAGCCTCCGACCCCGACAGGTTGGTCGAGGAAGATCATGTTGGCCTCCTCGTTCCAGGAATAGGGGTTGCGCTCCTGATCAAGAAACGGTCGGTCAAGGGAGAGTTAGTCTCCGGGTCGAAAACATCAGGGAATCGTTTCCACCGGCGAACGTACGGTCGTCCCGTTCGCACGAATGTTGCAAGGGCCATTCTCAAAGACTGACGGTGGCGAGAGGGAATCAGCGCCAGTCGAGCATCGTGACTCCAAGGAACGCACGAAGGCCGGTCGTGCTTGAGCAGCCGGGACCGCCGTTCAGCCAGAGGACGGTCGGCGCCTTGGCAGGCTTGCGCCGGGCCTCGAAGAACCCTGCGAGGGAGGAAGTGGGTGATGGTTCGGCGAAGGCCGGTCAGCGCCGGGTTCGCGATCGGGGAAGGAGCTTCTCTCCATCTGCCCCGTCTTCGGGTCGAGACGCACAGAAGAAGAAGTGCTTGTCCTCGGTGTCGAGGTAGCCACTGTACTGCTTGACGTCCGGGTCGCAGAGCTTGGGCTCGGTGACGCGAAGCGTGTAGCTAGGCAGGGCATCGTGCTTGAGCGTCGTCCCTGTCGGACCGGCGAACAGCAGCAGCAGTAGCGTCAGGCGCACGTCCAGCTGCAGGTAAAGATCGCTCATCGCCAGGACGTACACATCTTTCCCGAGACGGCATCGCGCGTGACGCCCTGGAGGATGTCCCACGAGTCGCCGAGGACGTCGAATGCCTGGTCGGCACTGTCGTGTACGAGGTGGCCGACGGCGGCCGGGATCGAGAAGGCCTGCTGCTGGCCGGCGCCCCCAGGAAGGACGAGCGCGTAGGAGGCGGCAGCAAGCACGAGCGAGGCCCCGAGCAAGGAGCGGACGAGGTTCGGCATGGCTTAGAGGGGGGTGAAGGTGATGGTCAGAAGGGGGCGGTGAGACCCGTCCCCCTCGCTTGCCCCCTCTGTCCGAGCCCGGCCGCGCGGGCCATCCATTGCAAGCAAGGCGGGGCCGACCGACGACGACGACGACCGATCGACCGACCTCGACCTCAACCATCGCCTCCTCTTCCTCCTCCAGTTTCTCATCTCGCAGCAGGCCAGCATGATGGAGCTCGGCGAGATCACTCGGCTCGACTATAAGATCCACTCGTGCGTCTTGCGTGTGGCTGCCCGGCCGGTCGAGGAGTTCTCGCGCCAGCTGACCCGCTCGAGCTCGGCCGACCGCGCGATGGCCACCGCCGCCACCGCCGCCGCCTGCCCTTTCCTCGCTCGCAGCTGCTCCTCCATCTCCAACAAGTGTCCGTCCCTGCTGCATTCGACAAGGCCAAGTGAGCGCCGGCTGATTTCTCCTGATGGGATCCACAGACTATCCGCAGAACATCCTCGTCGACGCGCCGCAGGACCCGTCGTCCCGTTGGGCGGGCCACTACCAGCCGGCGGCGGCGACGGCCGGCGGCGCTCCGAGCTCGTCGAGCACGGCGGCCCCTGGCAGCGGCGGCGGTGGCGGCGGCGGCGGGTGGATCGTGCTCGAGCTCAAGAAGCCGGCCCTCCTCCGCCAAGTCCACTTTGGCAAATTCCATCGCCGTCAGTTCCATCCTCCTTCCCGCAGCTCGCAGCTCGACAGGGGGGGGAACCGCCCTCCCCTCCCCCACCCCCCCCCCCTTCTGCCCCTTTTCCCAACTCACCCACCCCTCCTCTCTGCCACTCGACCCCATTCGACAGAACACCCTTGTACGCTCAAGGAGTTTGCTCTACTCGCCGGCTCGACGCTCGAGACGCTCAAGCCTGTCCGCCAAGGCATGCTTCGGGCCGACCCAAAGGCCGAGCGAGTCGATGTCGCCTGGCGCGAGGCCGACGAGGCCGGCGGGATGCCGAGGGTCGTTCGCTTTGTCAAGTGAGTTGGGGCCGCCTTCCTGCTGCCACCGAGAGCGAGAAGACCTTGCTGATTCTGCTCTCCGGTCTCGGTGCAGGATCCTGCCAATTTCGTGCGTCCGAGCCGTGATTCCCCTGCGATGCGCTTGCGCTGTGCGCCCGAGAGGCAGTCCGCTGAAGACCTACCTGCTCGTGTCAACAGCGCCCAGGGGCCGAACTATAACGTCTCGATATGGTCAACTGGACTCAGCCCTCTCCTTCCGCAAGATGACCGATCCTGACGACGTCTCCCCTGCCTGTCGCCCAGGCACGTGGCGCTCTTTGGCCACTCCGACGAGCGTGTCGTTGCGAGCTTGCTCGACCAGTGGACCGAGGTGCGCGCATCTCGTTCGACTTGCAAAGAAGCTGGCGACATGCTGACAACATTCCATCCCAATCTTCCTTAGGCCAATGAGGCGCGGACGATGCGGTCGATCCTCTCACACCTCCGTCGGACGCGCAACCCGCTCTTCCCGGCGCTCCTCGAGTCGACCCCAGGCGTCTCGCTCGAGCATCCGCTCCTGTCGGAACTTCACGCCCATCTCGTTGCCCCTCGGACGCCAGCTTGGCAGGCCGCCGAGAAGACGGTGCACGACCTCGCCGATGCCGGCCTCTTTGACGCTTACCTCCGAGCTGGCAACAAGACGTCGCGTTGGTTGCGCCGGCCGAGTCTTGGCCAGGGGCGGGGCGGCCACCAGATGGTTGAGTACCCGTCCGGCGAGCGCTTCTGGGTCTTTGGCGGCTTTGACGGCCGCGAGGATCACGCCGACCTGCACTTCTGGGACGTCGGCGCGGCGCGCTGGGTCGAGCGCGAGCGGGCGGCCGACGAGCCCTGGCCGGAGAGACGGTCGTGCCACAAGTGGACCGTCTGCGGGGCCGCAGGCTGGATGCTCGGTCGCTACGTCGACGATCCGCCGCCGGCTGACGGCACAGAGAGCGGCCCTTCGCAACCGGCCGCCGCCTCAACGGCGGCCAACCGACCCCACCCGGACGCGGCCTTGACCTACTCGCCGGTCGGCGTCCGGCCACTCGTCATTTACGACGACCTCGAGTACCACGGCCTCAATGCTCCGGCAGCCTCGACGACGCCGCATCGGCCCGAGACTGAGACCCAGCCGCCGCCAGCAAGCTCAACCTCACTCCATCGGGAGAAGAACGAGCTGTGGCGCTTCGACTTTGCGGCCGATGGCGGCAGGGGCCGCTGGGAGCTCGTCTGCGCCGACAACAAGGTGCGGACCCCTTCCCGCATGCTGCCATAGACAAACAGGCCTTGCTGATGCCCTTCTCGTGTCGCTCGCCTAGAGCAAAGGCGGGCCGAGCCTGGTTTACGACCACCAGATGGTCGTCGATGAGGAGCGGCAAGCGCTCTACGTCTACGGCGGAACCGATCCCGCCGGCGAGCTCTCGGGCATGTTCCGCTACGACATCCGCCGCGGCCGGTGGGAGGAGCTCTTGTGCGTCGGCGCTTGCGCTCCTGCGGCCCGGCACCTGCCTGCTGACGCCCGACCCCGTCCCCGTCACTCAGTGGCGACAACCACATGGGCCTCCAGTCGCGGACGGGGCACAGCATGCTCTGGAACGCCGCCAAGCGCGAGATCTACATATTTGGCGGCCTTCGATCGCCGAGCTAGTGCGGCTCGACCCTGCCTCTGGCGAGATCAACCTGTGCTGACCGCTGCGCCTCACACCAGCCTTTCCGACTTCTGGACGGTCTCGCTGGCCGATCCGGAGCGTCCGAGCCTCAGCTGCCTGACGGCCGATTACAGCAAGGCCGGGCTCGGTCCGCTCCCGGCTTTCACGCAGCGAGCGGTGCTCGACTCTTCACGCGACGAGATTATCGTCCTGAGCGGGCTGATGAAGGAACCGTCGACCTCGGCGGCAACGACGACGACGGCGACGATTCCCCTCGAGGGCTCATCTGGGGCGGTCGCAGCGGCAGCCAGCGGTACTGGAGGTGGTGGGGGTATCGTCAAGAGTGAGCTCTGGGCCTTCAGTCTGGCGACCAAGAAGTGGGACAAAATCGAGGAGCAGGTCGGCGACGAGGCTGCCGTCGAGCCGGGGGCGATGGACGTTGACGATGACGGCGAGACGAGGTGGGTCTGACCGCGGCCCTTTGCTTTCACGCACGAGGGCGACCGGCTGACATACTCATCGTCCCGCAGCATCCGGCCTACGCCACGGTCAGCATGCCTTCCGTTCCCTGTCCAACATCTCTCTGTCGCTAACCGCTCAGCCGCTTCTCTGGCCACGTCGCCACCCATCTAGCTTTGCCCACCAGTTCCTCTACTCGCCCGTCTCCGATACGTACTTGCTGATGGGCGGCAATCCGGGTGCGGCCTCGTCCTCGACGCCGCTGCTCGGCAAAGAGATTCGCCTCGGCGACTGCTGGGAGCTTGAGGTCGAGCGGTAGGTCCGCCTGACATCTTCCCCGCCACTCGGGAGTCGCCGCTGATCGTGCCCTTGCTCGCCTTTGCAGGCCGAAAGTTAAGGACGTCGTTCGACGGATCCTTCTTGCCCTACGGCAGCGACAGTCAGTCGACGAGCAGCCTCTGGGTGACTCGAGCAACGTAGGGCTGACCCGCGTTTGCTCCTTGCTTTCGCCCAGGTTCATCGAGCTCTGCGACAGCGGCGCCTCGCTGGCGGCTCTCTCCTTCCTGCAGACCTCGGTCCGTCTCTCTCTCCCTCCTCGCGCGGGCTGCGATCTTCGGCTGACGCTCAACTACCGTCTGACCCCGCCATCAGCTTCACGCAGTCGTCGACCACAAGGATCCGCTCGAGTGCGCCGTCAGCCTGCCCTTCGTCCCCCCGTTGAACTCCCACTGAACTCAACCCCTAATCGCCTGCTTCTCCAGGAGCGAGCTGTTCCGCTCGCTGCTCGCCCACATCCTGCGCACGCCGCAGTCCGGGGATGGTCTGTCGGCGACAATGATCGACGCCGAGTCGGCACCACCAGGTCAGAGACTGCTTTGCTCCTCAAGCCCGTGCAAGAGCTCCCTCCCCCGCTGACGATCTGCCGCTTGCTCACCCCAGACGATGCGACCTTTGCCGCGCGCACAGCCGTCTTCCGCCGCATCTGTGCTGATTTCATCCTCGATCGTCGGCTCAAGCAGCCAGAGGAGGAGCTGAGCGACCTCGTCGATGGCCGGGTCGCGCTTGAGATCTGAATGACGACCACTGCTGAAAGTGCCGTCGGCTGGGGCGCCTAGTGTGCACTTGACATGATCAATCTGGGTCAGCAGCCCGGAGGCTGTGTGTGTTGGGGGTGAGGGGGGGGGGGGAGTCAGACGGAGGGAAGATAGATCCGAGGTGGCCGTCGGCGGGCAAGGCAGGCGAAAGGGGATGTTGGACCGCACGCAGCCCGACCGACCGACCTCGTCCTAATCGCCACCAGCCACCCCCTCCACCGTACTCGCCCCCTCGCCCCTCCCATCGTCTCCCGCGCTCGCTCGGTTACCAGTCTCGCAGACCTCAGTCGTCAGCCCATCGCCCTCCCTCACCTACTGCTCGCTGCCTTCGGTCCTCCGTCCACTTCACCCGCCTCGTCCGATGTCTGCCCCGACGGCCGCCCAGCTCGCCGCCCTGCGCAAGGCGACGCACGTCGCCGCCAAGGGTTTTGCCTCGTACAACTTTCGCCAGTGTCAGTCTCATCGCTCAGTCTCTCAGGTCGCTCAGTCTGTCAGGCGCTCGCTTCTCCTCCGCTTGCTGACCCTGATCCTGCCTCGGCGCCCTCTAGACTTTGTCCGGCGGACGGCGCTTCGGTTCGACGCTGCGCCGGCGCTGACCGCGCCCGAGCTCCCGAGCTGGTACGAGGCTCGGCTGGCCGAGCTCGAGGTCCTCAAGCGGGCGAGCGTCGTCAACAAGATCTTTGAGGGCCCCAAGCTCGTCGTCGAGCGCGATGGCGAGATCGAGGTGCGTACCCAGCTCGGTTTGGAAGGGGGCGGGGGCGTGGTTGGAGGTTCGCTTCGCTTCGCCGTGCTGACTGATTAACGACCCTGCTCACGCATCTGCTCATCGGCCGGCATCGACAGGAGGGCGAGGAGTCGTACGTCGATGCCTTTACCCTTCTGACCACTAGCTCGCGTGCTGACCTGCCAGGCGTTCCCCTGCCCCCGATCCCTTTAGGATGGAGGACCACGTTCCGCTGCCGGGAGAGTCAAAGTACACGTGCTAGTCCGTTGCCTCGCCGACCCATGACCGTGCATCTGTACCACGTCGCTCAACTCGAAAGACATGCATCAGGCCGACGACCGATGGCCGTGACGCTCCTCGACCTTGCTTTGGACGAGGGGCAGGCCTCCATTCTCTGCGTCCGGCCGCTGCTCGTCGGCCAAGCAAGGGGGCGCCCAGACGAGGATGAGGGCGCCGACGTTGCACGCCATCGGCAGGGCGTCAAAGACGTAGAGGCACGCGTCCGAGTTGGCGAGCCAGCTCTTGTGGCCGCCGGCAAACTCCTGGTGGAGTGAGGGCACCGTCAGCAAAGTGGAAGAGAGGCCACCGCGACGCGCAGGCAATCGAGGAACGTACGGCGACGCGGTAGATGCTTCGGATTGCGATGCACAGGCACGAGGCGCCGATGGCGAGGTAGAGCGCTCGCCAGTGGGCGAAGCGCGGCCAGCCAGATCGTTGCCAGGGGACGGCGTTCCACTTGCCCTGGTGCTGCGGGAACGTCCGCAGACGTCGAGCGAAGACGACATAGAGGCTGATGAAGCCCGCGAAGCAGACGGCCTGGAGTGCGAGGCCTCCGAGGGCAACCTGCAGCTCAGAGGGTGGCGGGCGGATCGGCATCCGGTCCCCGAAGAAGCGGGCGAAGAAGCGATCCGAGGGGGCTTACCTTGTTCCCGATCAAGGCGAGATGGGTCGTCGACGCTTGGAGGCCCGACCCGCCCAGCTGGGCGAGGAATGTCAGGACGTCAAGCCAGACGAACGTCTTGACAATCCACGTCCGCCGCATCCAGAGGCAATCGTCGGCCTCGAGGTGGAGAGAGAGCCGGGGGAGGGCGGCATAGTCGAACGCGAGGAAGAAGCACGGTGAGGTGAGGAGGAACTGTCGCCCGCAACGGACGGAGTGGCCGGCGTCAGCAAAGGCGGTGATGAGTTTGGCGAGGCCCGAGGAGAAGGCGGCGAGCGCACGACTTGCTCTCCGAGGAAGGACCAGGCGTTGATGTGATTTCGCCGGGAGAAGCGGAGGATGTATCCGAGCGACATGACGGTCGTCCCAATCGGGAGGGCCAGCGTCCATCTAGCCTTCTTACGGCCCGTCCTGAAGAAGCCTGAGGGGAGAGGCAAGGACAGGGGTCCGTTCAGCAAGGGGGGTTGCGGTCGCGAAAGGCTCGTGGCACGAACGTACGGATCCACAAGAAGACGGCGAGGAAAGCGAAGACGACGAAGGCGGTCATCGACAGGACGCCGTTTGGGTTGTAGAGCGCCCTGTAGGGGGCGGCAGCCAGGCTAGTTGTCAGCCCTTTCCGTAGGTCACTTGCGGCTGGCGGGCCGTCAGCACTCACACTCCAACATCGTAATCATAATCATTCCGAACCTCGAGCGTCTGACGGGTACCTACGTGACCCGACATGTCGTTCTCAATCAGAGGCGGGTTGAGACGAGGCAAATAGAGGAGGGGGCCGTGCTTTGGAGAGGGTGTCAGGCAGAAGGGAGGCTTGCGAGCGTTAAGGTAAGGCAACAGGAAGGAAGGCGGCGTGTCGATCTGCTCAGGATCAGAAGGGAAGAGGGCCGTCTGCCCGAGAGTCTCGTCATGCCCTCCTTTGTACGACAGGCCGGTCAGCCAACGGCTCAACCGCTTCGCTCGCCGACCGTCCCCGTCGGCCGGCGAGCAAACGCGGCGAGCAAGGGTCAACAGCCGATTGTCACCCCCCGCCCGCCCGGGAGCCAGAGCGAGACTCTGCGAGCGAGCCCTCCATCTGGCGGGGCCGCAGTCGTTGCCGGTCGGGTGCTGCTGGGGTCGGCCGGCGAAGAAGCAAGGGGCGGCGAGTGAACGATCACGGCGAGCGCCGCGGCCGGCTGATCTGGCGCGCAGCAGCCGTTTGACGCGAAGCTCTGTGCGCGGGGCGGGGCGGGGTGGCATGCGCGAGCGCGCGCGGCGGGAGAGGCCGGTACGACGACCCTTTCCTTTCCCACCTCCCGACCGCAGGCTCCATCAGCCAGCCATGGGCGTTGAAGTTTCGTAACGAGGGCGTTGAGAAGGACCATCGGGCGAGCTTTCATCTCTGTCCGTAGCGTATCCGTCACCCCCATTCTGACCGGTTTGGCCGACCTTCTCACCTTTCTATCGGCTGCCAGATCTACTTTTTAAGTCCTGGGACCTAGATCTCCGTCCTGGAGAATCTCAGGTGTACTAGCGTGCAAAGATACAGTTTATGAGGATGGAAATTCGACACCTCGATCGTAGTCCATGCATGGGTCATCATCGTACAGAGAATCTCACTAGAGGCTACAGTCGTCGCGGGGGCAAGCTCAAGCGGAGCGGGCTCGCAGGCGCGTAGACCCAAAGGAAAGGGAGGCGGGCGCTCCCTGCTTCACCAGAGGTCCTTGGCGAGCCCCCAGACGGCGGCGTCTGGCTTGCCGGCCTCGAGCTCGGCGACCTGCTTCTTGAGGAGGTCGATCCGGAAGGCCCGGTAGGCCTCCTGGAGGCGCGGGAGGTCGGCCTCGGCCTTGACCACCTTGCGGGCCGAGGCGGCGCCCGTGAGCAAGCCGGTGTTGGCGCCGACGAGGAAACTGTGCGCGAGAGGCAAAGGAAAGGGAAGGGGGAGGAGAAGTCAATGGAGGAGTCAGCTTCGAGAAGCTCGGGAGGCTCGAGTGGAGACCAGAGAGCGTGCGCGCCATGGGAAGGGGGGGGGGGGGAACGCACCCGAGGGAGGCGAGGAGCGCGCCCGAGAGACCCGTCATGAGCATGCCGGGCTCCCTGAGCTCCCTCTCGAGCGCCTGCTTGGGGATCTGGACGTGCTCGCCCGTCTGCATGATGATCTCCTTGGGCTTGGGGGCCTGCTTGAGCTGCTGGAAGGCCCGGTGCATGCGCGCCCGGCCGGCGAGGGCGATGTAGAGGCCGAGCGCGGTCCCGAGACCGGCGCCGACGGTGACGTGCGTGCCGACCTTCTGGGCGGCCTTCTTCAGCGCCTCGCTTGGGTCGTGGGAGAGAGGGAGGAGGGGGATCAGGTCAGATGCTGTGGAGCCTCGAGGTATCGGGGGTGTGACG
>Ga0308160_10000641_pt1 | contig 62377 bp, 46 predicted proteins | sample PhyFR1_FD_201036 | JGI IMG/M metagenome (GOLD analysis project Ga0308160, IMG submission 201036) | Phyllosphere microbial communities from UC Gill Tract Community Farm, Albany, California, United States - DLSLF.R1 | ecosystem: Host-associated > Plants > Phyllosphere > Unclassified | place: USA... | reverse complement strand
CTTGGTCGTGTTGGTGCGCTGGTACAGGTCGGTGCGCAGGCCGGACAGGTTCTGGCCCGCCTGGTACCAGCCGAAGGCGCTGGGGTCGTTGATGTCGATGTTGCTGGTGATCTTGGGAATCTGGCCGGGATCGGTGTTGCTGTAATTGATCAGCGACGGCGCCGAGCGGGTCGCCACCAGCACCGACGGCGTGTCGCGCCAGAAGCCGCTGTCGGTGTAGTTGACGTGGCCGTCGATGGTCAGCTTGTCGCTGGCGCGCCATTCGAAGCCCGGGTTGATGCTGCGGAAGTGGGTGTTCTCCTGCAGCGGCCGGAACTCGAGCGACCAGAAGGTGTTCGCCAGCGTCGCCTGCGTGATCGTGCAATAGGCCGAGCAGTCGCTCTTGTCGAACTGCAGGCCGATCGGGATCGGCGTGTTGGCGCGCATGCCGACGTTCATCGACTCCTGCGTCATCCGGTTGCCCTTCTGGGCGAACAGGCCGTCGAGGTAGAAGTCCCAGCTGTCATTGGGCTGCCACTGGAAGCTCAGCACTTCGCCACGGCGCTGGCGCTGGCCGTCGTAGACCAGGTAGCGCGGCAGGCGGCCCATCAGGCCGTTGTCGATCTGCTGGATGGTGGCGCCGGGGTTCAGCGCCAGCAGCATGTTGCGGTCGATCGCCGCGCCGGGCTTGAGCACCGCCTGCGCATAATCCGGCAGCAGGTTCATCGGCAGTCCCGAGGGCACCGTGGCCGGGCTGTTGAAGTAATCCCCGCCGAGGGATGCCGGATCCGACGCATTCCTCTGGTTGGCGTTGAGGCGGAAGGTCCGCATGTCGACGGTCTGGAACACATCGGTGTGGTATTTGGTATTGCCCCAGGCGTAGCCGGCCAGCGCCCCCACCCTGCCGAAGCGGGTGTTCCAGGTATTGCTGACCAGGGCCGAGCCGGTGTTGCCCCACTTGCCGTCCTTGTCGCGGTAGTTGCCGCTGGCGGTGAAGGCCGAGCGGAAGCCGGCCTTGTCGAAGGGACGCACGCTGCGCATGTTGACGGTGCCGGCCACGCCGCCTTCCATGATGTCGGCCTGCTGGCTCTTGTACACGGTCGCGCTGCGGAACAGTTCCGACGGCAGGAAGTCCATGTCGACTTCGCGGTTGGCGCTGATGGTGCCGCCCCAGCTGCCGGCCGACGCCGCCGCCATCGGCGCGCCGTTGAGCAGCACGCGCGTAAAGGCCGGGCCCATGCCGCGGATCGAGATGCTCATGCCTTCGCCGTCGATGGCGGCACGCTGTACCTGCACGCCCGGCATGCGCGAGAGCGCATCGGCGATGTTCGGGTCGGGGAACTTGCCGATGTCTTCCGAGAAGACGGTGTCGGTCAAGCCGTTGTTGTCGCGCTTCTCGTTGGCCGACAGCGCCAGCGAGCTGCGGAAGCCGCTCATGTTCACGGTCGACATCGCCGGCTTCTTGTCCTCGTCCGGGTTGGTAGCCCCCGGGGCGGCGCCGGTTTGCGCGTAGGCGCTCGAAATCATGCCAGCCAGGACGGTCATCACGAAAACCTCGCGCCCGGCATCCAGCCGGCGCCGTGCGGCGCCCTTCCAGTTCTTGTTCATGCTTGTCTCCTCCTTGTTGTCGTCTCGCGTGGCACTGCGTTGGTGTCACTTGTGTTACCGGCCACATTTATGTTCGCGCTATCAAAACGGATGCCCGATCTCACTCGTCCGGTACTGCACTAATATATGAGCAATTTATCGAGATAAATACAGCGAGGCCAATAATTTTTTTTGTCGTTGTGATATCGAAACAGACATCGAGTCGGAAAAACAGGAGGCGCACTGCATTCGGCATGCAGGCTGATTGGAGTAAAACGAAGAAACTATGTTATGCGCAAACATGCGCCGGACCCGGCAGGCCCGGCGCACGCCCCGGCAGCAGGATCAGGGCGTCAGGGTCAGCAGATAGACCGGGGTCACGCTCACGCCACGCAGTTCGGCCACTTGCGATTTGCCGCCGAAATCCGGCCGCCCCTCTTTCGGGATGTAGATCGGCGCATCGGCGCGCAGCGGCATCACCGACAGCGTCAGCGGCCGGTCCAGTGCATCCTCGGCCTGGGCTGTTGCGCCATTCAGGCCGAACTGCCAGCGGTAGCCGCTGTAATACCAGTCGTCGAGCATGTGCACGCCGCTGTACAGGCGGCCGACGTCGCCGACGAAGTCGATGTCCAGCAGCGCATCGTCGAGGCCTTTCAGTTGCGCGCGCGGCACGGCGATCTGCCAGCTGGCGGCGGCCTTGAAGCTTTCCGGCGTGGGCTCGACGGCCGCACGCGCCGGTCCACCGATCTTCACCGGCGGCGCTTCGCGCGCGGCGCGCACCGGGGTGATGGTGGCGGCGATGCGGCGCTCCGGCACATCGGCCTCGAAGGTCTGGAAGATGCCGTCCTGGCCCGCGCGGGCGCCGGCCAGGGGTTTGGCCAGCGCCGGGAACACGCCAAGACGGAAATGCGGCTGGCCGGCCGAACGCAGCTGCAGCGTCCTGTCGGCCACCACCACCTGCTGGGCGCTCATCAACAGCCGGCGCTGCCCGGCCACCTGTTCGATGCTCGCCTGCTCGGCCTGCGCCGCGCTCAGCACGACGATGCGTACCGGCCGCGCGCCGGGACGGCGGATCGTCATCGCCGTGGACGTACCGGGCGTGATGGCGTCGATGATCGTGCCGCCCTCCTCCCTGCCTTTATGGGCGCCGGCGACCTCGATACTGCCTGCGGCGCCGGCATCGAACCCGAACTCCACCGGAATCGACTTGTGCGCCGCGAACACATAGACGATGCCCTCGCTGCCGGCATCGATGCGCGCCATCGGCTGGGCGGTGGCGTAGCGCAGGTCGGTGCCGTCCAGGTCGAGGTGGAACGGCCAGATGAAGTAATCGCCATCCAGCACGTCGACAGGCTTGCCCGGGAAGACCAGGGTTTCGCCGGGCAGCCTGACCGAGAAGCGCACGGCGCGCTGCGGTGCCATCGCATACTGGCGCACATGGTTGTTCATGAAGAGGAAGCCGGACCTGCCCTGGCTGCGCACCGAAAAGCGCGGCGTTTTCAGGTCGGCCGGATTGGCCGGCACCACATCCGGTCTGCGCACCGTCATGGTGGCCAGCTGCGCGCCGAAGTCGTGCAGGAACCAGTGATAGGGGCGCAGGCGCGCCAGCACCGGCCGCCCCTGCCCATCGGGGCCGAGCGGTGCCTGGAAGTCGTAGTTGATCAGCGGGAGGTCGTTATAGCCGCCGCTAGCGCTGCTCTCCTGCAGCCAGGTGCGTCCTTCCGGATTGCGCCCGCCGTGGAACATGTAGTAGCCGAGCAGGTTCAGGCCGGAGCCCAGCTGCACCGGCAGCATCGACGCCACGTCGTCGGGCGACAGTATCGGCCGGCGGCGGTACATGAAGGGCAGCCCGGGACCGTATTCGGCGCCGAGGAAAGGCGTCTTGTCGATTTCCTGGTCGGCCGTGCCCCTGCCGTGCGAAGCCGTCTGCGCGCCCAGGTCGCCGCTGACGCGGGTGTCGAAGCGGAAGGCATGGGTCTCCTTCGGCGGCAGCTCCCCCGTACTGGTGGCCCAGGGTTCGTCGATGTAGCCGCCGAACACCGGGGTCACTTCTCCCGGCGGATAGACGGTGCCGTCCCAGCCGGTAACGGTGTACAGCGGTACGTCCAGCCCGGCCTTCAGCACCAGCGCTTTCAGCTTGGCGATGTGTGCCGCGCCCTGCCCCGGCCCGCGCAGGTTGTATTCGTTTTCGATCTGCAGGCCGATCACCGGTCCGCCGTCCTTCCACAGCAGGCCGCGCAACTGCTGGCCGATCTGGCCGTAGAAGCGTTCGACAAACGACAGGTATTGCGGATCGTCGCCGCGGGTCGGCATGGCGTCCACCACCCAGTCCGGGACGCCGCCGTAGCGTACCTCGGCATGGGCCCAGGGACCGACGCGCACCACGAAGTCGAGGCCGACCTTGCGGCACAGCTCGACGAAGCGGCGCAGGTCGCGCCGGCCGCTCCAGTCGAATTTGCCCTCCTGCTCTTCGTGGTGGTTCCAGATGATGTAGCTGGCGACGATGTCGACGCCGGCCGCCTTCATCTTGCGCAGTTCGAGCTCCCACTGCGAGGCCGGCATGCGGGTGTAGTGGAATTCGCCCATCACCGGCAGCCACGGCTTGCCGGCGCGGGTCAGGTAGCGGCTGTTGATGCCGATGGTGGCGCCCTGCGGCGAGCGGCTGCTGCCCTGCTTCAGGTGGCCTTCGAGCGGGGCGCTCACCGGTGCGCTGGCGTCGACCGTGAGCAGGGTATCGGCCAGCGCGGCCGCGGTGGGAAACAGCAGTGCGCACGCAAGAAAGGCCGCCTGGCGGTGGTGGTTCGTATTCTTCATGGTCTCTTTGATTGAATTATTTGTTGCCGCGCCAGCTGTCCAGCACCGGCAGCGCCCTGCCCTCGAAGTCGAACAGCGTGGTGTTCGAGACCACGTTCGGACCGGGCTTGCCGTCGGCATCGCGCAGTGCCCAGCCGATGCCCGGGGTCTCGATCATGACCGGGTCCCAGTACAGCACGCCGAGCGCGCGCGGGGTGCGGCGCAGGGTGGCCAGCAGCTCGTTCATGAAGCGCTGCTGGCCTTCGGGTGAACTCATCGCGTCCGGATAGGGGCCGTTGTCGGCCAGCTGGCCGCGGTGGCCGTCCGGCAGGTTCGGGGTCCAGTTGAAGCCGGCCTCCATCACGAACAGGTCCTTGTCGTAGCGTGCCGTGACGGCGCGGATGAAGTCCGCCAGCTGCGGCACGCTCTTCTTCGTCCAGAACGGATAGTAGGATGCGCCGATCAGGTCCCAGTCCACGCCCAGCTTGCGCAGGTGGTCGAAGTACCAGGTGTACTTGTCCATGTTGCCGCCGTCGTCCAGGTGCAGGATGGTGCGGCTGCCCGGCGCCACCGACTTCACGGCATCGTGGCCGGCCTGCAGCAGCGCGCCCAGGCGCGGCCAGTTCTCCTCCCCGTTCGGTACATTCAAGGCACCGTACGGGAACAGCAAACCGCCCTCGATCTCGTTGCCGATCGAGACGAACTGCGGCGTCGTGCCCTGGGCCTGCAGCGCCAGCATGACCTCGCGCGTGCGCGCGTACGCCAGCTCGCGCAGGCGCGCGAAGCGTTCCGCCTCGGTCGGCAAGGCATCGAGCTGCGCCTGCCAGGCCTTCGGCACCGTCTGCACTTTGCCGTTGGTCCAGAAGTCGCTGTAATGGAAGGTCAGCTGGATCTGCATGCCCAGCGCGGCGCTGCGGCGCGCCAGTGCCAGCAGGTCGGGCAGGTTCATGCAGTCCGCCGGCCAGTGCCAGCCGTCATGGCCGCGGCCGGGACCGGGCTGCTCGTACAGGCGCAGGCGCACGATCCCGAAACCGGCGTCGCGCAGGATCGCCAGCGCATCGCGACGGCGGCCGCGGCGGTCGTAGTAGCGCGCACCCTTCCTTTCGAGCCAGCCCAGCACCGAGACGTCGCCGCCGGCCAGCAAGGCCGGCGCGCTGCCGGACGCCGCGGCACCCGCCCTGCCCGCGCCGCCGCCAAAGGCCAGCGCCAGCGCCGCCGCCATCCCGCGCAGGAGGCTGCGGCGCGGTTCAGAAGTCCGCATGCAGGCTCACCGCGAAGCGACGGTCATCCACGTAGCGCCCGAACGGCAATCCGCTGACGCCGTAATAACTGCGGCGCGAAGTGCGCGTCAGGTTGTTGGCCTCGACCGCGAGCTTCAGCGACTTGCTCAAGCCATAGCTCAGGTAGGCGTCGACCAGGCCATAGCCATCCATGTAGTACGGGGTCTGCGAGATCGTGTTGCCGTTGTCCGGATAGTAGTTGGTGGTGCCGGCCAGGTACTTGCCGCGGTGGTTGTACGCCAGGCGCGCGGAGAAATCCGCCCAGTCGTACATCGCCACCAGGTTGTAGCTCTGCCTCGACAGGCCTTCGAGCGAGGTCTGCTGGCCGGCCAGCGGTCCCGGCGCGCGGCTGTCGACGTAGGTGAAGTTGGCCTGCACGCCGAGGCCGCGCAGCATGCCCGGCAGGTTCTTGAAGAAGCCCTGGTAGCCCAGCTCCAGGCCCTTGATGGTGCCGTCCTGGCCGTTGCTCGGGGTGCTGACCGTGTACGAGGTGCCGCCGTACTGCAGGTTGGTGGCCGAGGTCTGGATGAAGCCGTCGACCTTTTTGTAGAAGGCGGCGCCGAACACGTAGTCGCTGCTGTTCATGTAGTACTCGAGCGTGGCGTCGAGCTGGCGCGCGCTGAGCGGCTGCAGGGTCGGGTTGCCCTGGTAGCCGGTGCGGTCGTTGGCGTTCAGCGACAGGCTCGGGGTCAGCTGGTCGAAGTTGGGACGCGTGATCACCTTCGATGCCGAGAAGCGCGCCTGCAGCTGCTCGGTCAGCGCCAGCTTGGCGTTCAGGCTGGGCAGCCAGTCGTTGTCGGTGCTGTTCCCGGTACGTGTCGTGTAGCCACCGCCGGCCACCGCCTCCTGCCAGCTGCGGCCGGTTTTGGTGTGGATGTAGCGCACGCCCACGTTGCCGCTCAGGTCCTTGCCGAACAGCGCCGATTCGAAGTCGAGCATGCCATATGAAGCAGTCGATTTCTCCGAGAAGTCGAAGGTCTGGGCCGCATCGAAGCCCGGCACGCTCAGGCCCAGCGCGCTGCGCACCGCCTGCGGATCGCGCAGCCAGTCGAGGTTCGAGACCGACAGCCACTGGCGCGGGTAGATGCCGCCGCCTTCCCTGTGCAGCAGGTCGCTGTACGGAATCGCCGCGATCTGGCTGGCCAGGCCGGGCACGGCGCCGCCCACCGAGCCGCTGTTACCGTCGCGCCAGATATTGTCGATGGTGTTGATCTCGGCGCTGCCCGCATCGCGGTCGGCATAGCGAACGCCGGTACGCACGCGGGTGACGGCGCCCAGGTCGAGGCTGCGTTCGCCGTCCGCGCGCCAGGTGGTCTCCTTGCCCTCGTTCTTCTGGCGGAAGTACAGCGCATCGCCGGCCCAGTAGTTCGACGCCGTGAGCAGGTCGTTGGGGTTGGCCAGCACCGGATAGGCCGACGGCACCGGTGTCGTCATGTCGTAGGTGAAGGCTGCATTGCTGGTCCCGGCGCCGAGGCGCACTTCCTGGTACAGGCGCTCGAAGTCGCTTTTGGTGTGACCGAGTTCGGAGCGCACGGTCCAGTCCTGGCCGCGCCACTTGCCGCCCAGCGCCAGCTGCTGCGTTTTCGTGCGATTGTCGCCGATGAAGCCCGAGGTGCTCATTTGCGCGTCATACACCGTGCCCTTGACGATCGCGCCCTTGTGTGCCTCGATCGTCCCTTTCGGCCACATGGCGCCGGCATTGGTGTCGGCACTCCAGTTGGCCCAGTACGGCGAGGCGTACATCGACCAGGTGTCGGTGGCGGTCTTCAGGCGGGTGAAATTCCCGTCCAGGTACAGGTCCAGCTGGCGCGACGGGCGCCATTGCAGCGAGGCGGTGACGCCGGTGCGGTCGCGCTGGCCGGTCTCGTACGAGTAATAAGCACCGACCGGTGCATAGATGCCGGATTGGTCGGCCAGCTGCGCCGGCGCACCCAGCTCGATCGAATCCGAGCGGTAATCGCGCTTCTGGTGCGCCACGCTGAGCAGCGCGCCGACGTCGCCGATGCCGGTCTTCCAGCGGTTGCTGAGCAGGACCGAGCCTTCCGGGTTCCTTTTCTTCGCGTAGTCGGCGTAGGTTTCCTTGAGCGTGCCGGCCACTTTGGCGCCGCCGAAATCGAAGGGCCGGCGCATGCGCAGGTCGATCAGGCCGCCGATACCGCCTTCGACCTGGTCGGCGGTCGGGGTTTTATACACGTCGGCGCCGGCCAGCAGTTCGGCCGGCACGTCCTGGAAGGACAGGCCGCGCTCCTTGCCGGCGGTGAAGATCGAGCGGCCGTTGAGCAGGGTCTGGGTCTGCGACAGGCCGCGGATCTGCACCTGGTCGCCCTCGCCGCGGTTGCGCGACACCTGCACGCCGGTGATGCGCTGCAGGGCTTCGGCCACGTTGGCGTCGGGGAGCTTGCCGATGTCGTCGGCGACGATCGAATCGACCACCTGGTCGGCGCGGCGTTTCAGGTCCTGCGCTTTTTCGAGGCTGGCGCGCATGCCGCTGACCACGACCTGCTGGAGCGGCTGGTCGGCGTCGGTGGCTTGCGCAGGGGTAGTCTGGGCCGAAGCTTGGGCCGCGCACAGCGCCGCCGCGAGGGCGATGGCATGTACACGGCCGGGAAAGGCGTGCGGGTTCATTCGTATCTCCTGGGAGGGTTCTTATTGATGTATCGGCAAGCTTACTGAACCATCCGAAGAAAACATTCCAAGCATCAAGTATTTGCGGCTTAATTGCCACTTTACGTACAAATAATCATGTTTTTGATCGAATCCGGCGGCATCGACGCGTCATTACGTGGAGACAGGATGCGCACGTCCCATCCCCGGGGGGGCGTTATAATGCGCTCAACATTTCCGCCCTGACCCCATGCAATACGCCCTCGCGCCGCGCACCTTCGTCTTCAGTCATTACTTCTACACCGGCCTGCGCATCGCCACCGGCATCGTCGGTCTCAGTTACCTGACCTACGCCCTCACCGACCTGCACACCGCGATGGCGGTCGCGATGGGCGCGCTGTGCACCAGCCTGATGGACATGCCCAGTCCATTGCGCCACAAGTTCAACGAGATGCTGGCGGCGGTGCTGCTTTGCTCGCTGGTGGCGCTGCTGGTCAGCCTGTGCTCGCCGGTGCCGTGGCTGCTGCGCACGGTCATCGTGCTGGTCTCCTTTTTGGCCAGCATGATGGTGGTGTACGGACGCAAGGCGATGCCGCTGCAGTTCGTGGCCCTGTTCGTGATGATGCTCTCGGCCGAGGAAGCGGCCACGCCGCTGCAGGCGCTGCGCCATGGGGCGCTGTTCCTGGTGGGCGGCGCCGGCTACATGGCGTATGCGATGGCCGTGGTGTGGAGCCTGCAGCGCCGCCTGAAGCAGCAGGTGCTGGCCGAGGCGCTATACGAACTGGCGGGCTATACCAACATCAAAGCCAACTGCTACGACACCGCCACGCCGCTGCCGGCGCAGCTGGAAAAGCTGGTGCGCCAGCAAAGCGTGCTGGCCGAGCGCCAGCAGGCCGCGCGCGACCTGATCCTGCGCGGCAAACCGGGGCCGGACGAGACCATCCTGGTGCAGGTGCACTACGCCATGTTCGACCTGTATGAGCTGATCCTGTCGACCCACACCGATTACGTGCTGCTGCGCCGCCATTTCGCCGCCAGCGCCGAGGGAGGACCGGTCGGTGGTGGTGCCGATCGTCTCGTGCTGCCGCTGCTGGGCGACCTGATCGGCAAGGCCGCGCGCGACATCGAGTCCGTGGCCTATGCCATGACGCGCAACCGGCCCTCGCGCCGCATCGTCGATTACCGCGAGGAGCTGCGTGCGCTCGACAGTATCCTGCGCACCCTGCCCTCGGGCCAGGGCGAGACGCTCGAGGCCCAGGCCGTGCTGCGCGCCACCTCCAACAAGATCCGCGAGACGATCGCGATGATCGGCCGCCTGCACGCGGCCAGCCGCACGGTCCACGGCCCGCTGCCGATCGCACCCGGCGCCGACCTGACGCCCTTCCTCACCCAGCAGGGCTACAGCATCGGCATCCTGCTGGCCAACCTGCGCTGGACCTCGCCGGCCTTCCGCTTCGCGCTGCGGGTGGCGATGGCGATATCGGCGGGCCTGCTGCTGTCGGAATGGCTGCCCTACCAGTCGCACGGCTACTGGACCGCGCTGACCATCGCCGTGATCCTGAAACCGAGCTTCAGCATTACCCGTCAGCGCCGCGCGGATCGCCTGATCGGTACGCTGATCGGCTGCGTGCTGACCGCCATCATCCTGCGCTTCGTGCACGCGCCCGCGATCCTGTTCGGCTTCCTGTTCGTGGCCACCGCGGCCGGCCCGACCTTCCTCTATATCAAATACCGCTACACCGCGATCGCCGCCAGCATGCAGGCCCTGCTCCTGATCGGCCTGACGCTGCCGCACGGCGCCAGCGCCATCGACGAGCGCCTGCTCGATACGCTCCTCGGCACCCTGATCGCCACCTTCTTCAGCTACGTGCTGCCGAGCTGGGAGTACCAGGACCTGCCGCGCCTGGTCGATGCGGTACTGGATGCCAACCGCAAATACATCGACGCCGCCGCCGACCTGCTGCTGGGCCGCAGCGCCGACGATTTCCATTACCGGGTGCGCCGCAAGGGCTTCATGGACAGCCTGGCCAACCTGAGCGCGGCGCTCGGCCGCATGCTCGACGAACCGGCGGCCAAGCAGCGCGCGCCGGAAGCGCTGAACCGCTTCACGGTGCAGAACTATTTATTGGTGGCGCACGTGGCGGCGGTGCGGCTGCTGCTGCAGCGCTATGCGGAGCACATGCCGCGCGCGCAGGTGGAGGCGGCGCTGGAACAGATGTTCGGGGAGTTGCGTGCCCGCTTGGGGATGACGGCGGATACCGGGGTCGTGGCAGCGGGCGAACGCACGGTGGCGGCCGCGCCCTGGGCCGGCTGGGTGCCGCTGCAGCGCAGGCTCAGGTTGCTGCAGCAGGATGCCGAGCAGCTGGCGCTGGGCAGGGCTGCGATCGGCGAGGCGCTTCGAAAAACCTGATCAGGGTGCCCAGATTGCCGATTGATGATCGGGACCGGGACTATACTCGCTCTTTTAAGCTCATCCATCGATCATGTTGACACTGCAACAGTTCCTCAGTTTTCTCCTCGCCGCGCTCCTGATCACCGCCACGCCTGGTCCGGACAACCTGATGGTGCTCGGCATGGGCATCTCGAAGGGCCGCAGGCAGGGCATCGCGTTCGGCCTCGGCTGCGCATTCGGGTGCCTCAGCCATACGACGCTGGCGGCCATCGGCGTCAGCGCCCTGATCGCGGCTTCGCCGACCGCCTTCACCCTGCTGAAAATCGTGGGCGGCCTGTACCTGGTCTGGCTCGGCTTCAACGCGATCCGCAGTTCGGGCGCGGTCAAGGTCGAGAACGTGAAAGCGGCCGAGGCCTCGCTGACCCGGCTGTTCTGCAAGGGATGCTTTGCCAACGCGATCAACCCGAAGGTCGTGCTGTTCTTCCTGTCCTTCCTGCCGCAATTCGTGGTCGCCGGCAACGGCCACGTCGGTGCCCAGCTGGCCTTGCTGGGCGTGACCTTCACCGTGCAGGCGGCAGTCCTGTTCGGGCTGCTCGGCTACTTCTCGGGCGCCATCGGCCAGTGGCTGAGCCGGAAGCCGAAAGCCGGCGTGGTCCTCGACCGCATCGCCGGCACCGTCTTCATCGGCCTGGGTTTGAAGCTCATCGTGTCGCGCTGATTTCCCGGCGCCGGTGCGCGGTCGACGAGCGCCCACCGGCTTCCCGTCAGCTCAGTGACCGCTCAGTTGAGTACTCCTAGCTGCTCATTTGCCCGGTTTCAGCACGACCTTGGTCCAGCCCTCGGCACGCTTGTCGAACTGCTCGTACGCCCTCGGCGCCTCGTCCAGACCGAGTTCGTGCGAGATGATCTGCGACGGCTTGGCCTTGCCCGCATGGATCAGCTTGGCCAGGTTGCGGTTGTAGTGCTTGACGTTGGCCTGGCCGGTACCGATCTTCTGGCCCTTGAACCAGAAGTTGCCGAAGTCGAAGGCGATCTTGCCCTCCTTCGCCAGCGCGTCCTTGGCGCCCGGATCCTGCGGCAGGAACACGCCGACCACGCCGATGCCGCCGGTCGCCTTCACGCTCTGCACCAGGTTGTTCATGGTCAGGTTCGGCACTTCCTTGCCGTGCTTGTCGCAGCACTGGTAGCCGACGCATTCGCAGCCGCGATCGGCGCCCTTGCCGTCGGTCAGGTCGAGGATGCGCTGGACGCCCTCGCCCTCGGTATCGTCGATCGGGGTGGCGCCCATTTTCTCGGCCAGCGCCAGGCGGTCCTTGTGGGTATCGACCACGAACACCTGGCTGGCGCCCTTGATGAAGGCGGACATGGTGGCCATCAGGCCGACCGGGCCGGCACCGTAGATGACCACGGATTCGCCCGCCTTGACGCCGGCCAGTTCGGTCGCATGGTAGCCGGTCGGAAGAATATCCGACAGCATCACGTAGTCGTTTTCCTTTTCCTTCGCGTCTTCCGGCAGCACCAGGCAGTTGTAGTCGGCGAAGGGCACACGCAGCAGCTCGGCCTGGCCGCCGGCGTACGGGCCCATGCCGGCAAAGCCGTAGGCGGCGCCGGCGGTGCCCGGATTCGCGGTCAGGCAAAAGCCGGACAGGCCGCGTTCGCAATTCTCGCAGAAGCCGCAGCCGATGTTGAACGGCAGGCAGACCATGTCGCCGACCTTGACGCGCTGGACCGCGTTGCCGACCTCGATCACCTCGCCCATGTTCTCATGGCCGAGGATGCGGCCGGTTTCCATGCTGGTGCGGCCTTCGTACATGTGCAGGTCGGAGCCGCAGATGTTGGTGGCGGTGATGCGCACCAGCACATCCGTCGGTTTCTCGATTTTCGCGTCAGGCATGTCCTTGACCTGGACGTCGCAGGGACCGTTGTAAACAAGTGCTTTCATGAATTTCCTTTTGGCATTGAGAGACGCCACCCGCAATGTGGGGGAGCGCTGTATACCCAAGAATATAGGCAGTCTCGTGGATGCGCTGCACTGTTGACTGCTGGAAGCTTTCGGCGGGATGCCGGCGAAACCGGCTATAGTGGGCGCAACGCAACCATGAAAGGACTTCCAATGAAACAAGAAACTGCAATCCTCGCCGGCGGTTGTTTCTGGGGCATGCAAGACCTGATCCGCAAGGTGCCGGGCGTGCTGTCCACGCGCGTCGGCTATTCCGGCGGCGACGTGCCGAACGCGACCTACCGCAACCACGGCACCCACGCCGAAGCCATCGAAATCGTGTTCGATCCCGACCGGATCAGCTATCGCCGCATCCTGGAATTCTTCTTCCAGATCCACGATCCGAGCACGGCCAACCGCCAGGGCAACGACATCGGCACCAGCTACCGCTCCGCCATCTTCTTCACCAGCGACGAACAGAAAGCGGTGGCCCTGGACACCATCGCCGACGTCGACGCCTCCGGCCTGTGGCCCGGCAAGGTCGTCACCGAAGTGGCGCCAGCCGGTCCGTTCTGGGAAGCCGAGCCGGAACACCAGGATTACCTGGTCAAGCGGCCGAACGGCTATACCTGCCACTTCATCCGCAAGGACTGGCGCCTGCCGCAGCGCAATGGCGGGACTGCCTGAGCAAGGCTTCAACGCATTCACCACGCCGATGCTGGACACGCTACGCGACCTGATGCAGCCGCCACCCGGCATGGAATTCGACTTCAGCCAGCCGGCCGGCGAGCCGGCGCTGACGCCTCTTGGGGGCATCTCCTGGCAGATATTCGCCAACCCGGTCGCGCTGTTCGTCGGCGGCGTGGCCGCGGTGCTGCTGGAACTGGCCGAACCGTCGGTGCGCGCCGGCGTGTGGGACCACGGCGGGTTCCGGCGCGACCCGCAGCTGCGCCTGCGGCGCACCGGCTTTGCCGCCATGATGACGGTGTACGGCCCGCGCTCGGCGACGGAAGCGCTGATCGCGCGCGTGGTGCGGATGCACGGCCGTGTCGAAGGCCGCACGCCCGATGGGCTGCCCTACCGCGCCAACGACCCGCGCCTGCTCGACTGGGTGCAGGCGACCGCCACCTTCGGTTTTGCGCAAGCCTTTCACCGCTACGTGCGTCCCCTGTCGGTGCGCGAAAAGGATGCCGCCTTCGCCGAAGGCCAGCCGGCCGCCGCGCTGTATGGCGCGACCGGTGCGCCGGCGTCCTGGGCCGCGTGGGAAGCGATGCTGGCCGCGGCGGCGCCCGGCCTGGAGGGGTCACCCATCCTGGCCGAGTTCCTGCAGATCATGGACGGGGCAGCGATCCTGCCGGCGCCGCTGCGCCCGCTGCAGCGGCTGATGGTGCGCGCGGCGGTAGAGATGACGCCGCAGCCGGTGCGCTCGCTGCCGCAGCTGCGCGGCCGCGGCCTGCGCTTCGGCGAGGCGGCGCTGGTGCGCGCGCTGGGCCGCACCGCCGGCCTGCTGCCGCTGGGCGACACGCCGCCGGTGCAGGCCTGGCGCCGGCTGGCGCCCTCAGGCGGCACGTAGTCAGCCAGCCCGCAAGCGGTACCACGCGATACCGATCCATTCGTAGATCGCATACCAGGACAGGCGCATGTCCTCGACGTCGGGCACCCAGGCGTCCAGAGAGAGCGGCCGGCGGCTGCCGAAGAACATGGTCGGCGCGCTGACCACCTCGAGCCCGGCGCGTTCGAACGCGGTGCGGGCGCGCGGCATGTGCATCGCATCGGTGACCAGCAGGATGCGTTTGACGCCGGCGGTGCGCAGCATCGCGGCGCTGAAGGCCGCGTTGTCGGCGGTGTCGTACGAGCGCGGTTCGATCCACCTGACCGGCACGCCGAAATCCTCGCGCAGCGCCGCCGCCATCGCATCGGCTTTTGCATAGACACGGTTGGGCGCTGCGGGATCGCCGCCCCTGCTGCCGTTGCCGCCGCTGACCAGCAGCGGCAGCCCGGTGCGCCGCTGCAGGTGCGCCGCGTAGCGCAGGCGCGCCAGCGCGATGTAGTCGGGAATGCTGCGGCCGCCGTATTCGGGTGCGCGGCGCAGCTCGCCGGCGGCCAGCACGACGATCGCCTGTGCCCCGGCACGCTCCGGCGCCTGCAGCGCCGCGGTCATGCCTTCGAGCGGCCTGACGAACAACTGGGCGCCGGCGCCGGTGCACAGGAAGGCCAGCAAGGCCAGTCCGGTGCCGGCGACAATGCGTCCGGTGCGCGGCCAGCGGCGCCAGAGCGCCAGGCCGACGGCAATCATCAGGAACAGGCTGGTGGGAGGCAGGATCAGGTTGCGCGGGATCGCATTCAGCAGGTCGAGCACCGGGTTCAGGGTCATGGATCGCGTTCGAAGACAGGGGCCGCCCGAGTATAAACCGTGTATCCCCGCCGGCCCGCTTGCGACCTACTTGCGGAACTCCGCATTGTACCCGCGCTCGACCGCGGCCCGGACCCGCACCCGCTGCGCGTCGCGGACCTCGGCCTCGCGCTGGCGCTGGGCCCGCTGCTCCTGGGCGCGCAGCTCGGTGGCGATTTCCTGTGCCGTCGGCATGCGCGGCGCGTCCCCGACATACTGGACGCCGCCGACATGCGGCTCGCCGATCTCGACGTTGCCGAGGCGAAGATTTCCGGATGCCGCAGCCTCCCCGGCCTGGCGGATGATGTTCGGGTCCAGGAACTGCGCGTGCACGCAGGATGCCGTCAACAGGAGGGCGGCACACATCAGTGCTTTCATGATTGTCCTTTACGGTCGAGAATATCGCAGACCTGCTGGCCCTGCTGGCCGGCGGCGTGGCAGGTACCGGCGCCCCAGGCCTGGCAGTCGGCGGCCTGCTGGCTTGCGCCGACCGACTTCGCCACACTGCGGCACACGTCGGCGCGGCGCGCAGCGGCGCCACGGCGCTCGGCCAGCGCCGCGACGATGGCCGAGGCCTCGACCTGACAGGCCCGGACATCGTCGGCATTCGGTTTCAGCGCATCGCAGTACTTCTGCGGACGGGCGGGCGTGTAGCGCTGCCGGTACTGGGCCGGCGGCGGCGCATCGCGCTCGGCCTGGGCCAGGACCCTGGCATTCCGTTCCAGCTGCGCGAGCTGCGCCCTGGCTTTCCCGACCAGCTGCTCCGGATCGTTGGCCTCATAGCGGCGCACGAAATCCTTCAAGCCACTGGCGTTCCAGGCCGCCGCGCGCCCATGATAATCCCTGAGCCAGAACTGGCGATCGAGGTCGAGGCGTTCGAGGATGGCCATGACCTGCGCCATATCGATGCGCTCGAACTGCCGTCCTTTCTGCGCCGAGACGACTTCGGACAGGCCGCCGCTGCCCAGGCCCGCCAGCACGCGCGCGGTGTTGGTGAGGGCCGAGGTGTCCTTGACCCGGAAGGCCGAGGTGCAGATGGTGTAGCCCTGGCGCTTGCGGTCGCGGCTGTCGTCGTCGCACAGCATGACGCCGCTGCGCTGCGCCTCGACGCGGTCGAAGGTCACCGACACCATCTTCGCATCGGGCCAGTAGGTCAGGCGTTCGCCGCCGCTGCGCTTGAATTCCTCGGTGTCGAAACCGATGCGCCATTGGTCGCCCGCCCGCACCAGGTAGAAGTACCGCCCCTCGCCGCGCTTCTTGTCGTTCGGATCGAGCGGCCGGTAGGTGCCGGCCAGTGCGGGCACACTACCCTGCTGCAGCGCCGCGCCAGCGGCGGCAGGCTGCCTGTCGGCGGCCGCGCAGCCGGCGAGGGCCAGCGCCGCCAGCGCCGGGACCAGGTATCTCTTCAGGTTCATATCGCTTCCTGTGCGAGTCTGGTGGGCTTACTGGGCGCTGCCGGCAACCGCGACATCGGCGGCCTCTTTCAGGAACTTGCCGGCATCGGCGATCTGCTGGTGGTCGAAAGCCAGGTTGGCCTGGACCGCGACGGTGCCGTCGGGCGCCTGGCCGGAGTCGAATTTCGACAGGCCGAGTCCGCGGTGGAAGGCGGTGGCCTTCTTGCCGGATTCGAGGTCGAGCACATACACGTCGGCCACGCCGTTTTCCAGCGTGACGGCGATCGGGCCGGTCGGCGTCGCGTACCAGTTGGCCTTCCAGAAGTAGTGGCTGTAGTTGCGGTCGTTGTCGGGGGTGTACAGCGACTCGACGCTGTTGGCGGTGGCGCACTGGCTGACCAGGAAGCTGCGCTTGCGGCAGTTGCTCATGAAGGTCTGGATCTTGCCGTCGACCTGGATGTTCAGCGGATACAGCTTGCCGCTGTCCAGGTTCATCAGCGCGTAATCTTCCTTCTTGCCCAGGCCGGCCGTGGCGATCAGCGCCTTGCCCTGGTCGAAGATGCTGCCCAGCGCACCCAGCCCGCCGGCGCTCTGGCCCGGTGCCGGCTGCTCGCGTTCGAGCAGGATGAAGTGGGTGGCGCCGACGTTCCCGCGCTGGAACTGGGCCATGACCCAGCCGGCCGGCACCGGGGTGCCTCTGCTGCTCTTGCCCGGCTCGTAGCGGAACACCGATCCCGAGCGCGACACCATGAAGCCTTTCGCCATCGGGGTCACGGCGTCGCCGCTGAAGGTCTTGCCGGTGACCGTCGTGACCTGCCAGCCGGTCTGCAGCTGCTGGGCCGTGGCCAGGGTCACCGGATCGGCGTTGCTGCCGGCGCGCAGGTATTTGAAGACGACCATGTCGCCGGTCTGGATGGTGTAGGTGATGTCGCCGGTCAGGACGTCGAACGCATAGCCGCGGATCTGGCCTTCCGGATCGAGGAAACTCTGGCCGTCGACGCGCAGGCCGTCGCGCGCACCTTCGATGCGCACCTTGGTCTTGGCGCCGCCCATGGCCGCCATGCTGCGTTCCAGCGCCTGTTCGGTGATGGTGCCGCCGGTGCCCTGCTGGGCCGGCAGCGCACGCTGCTGCGGCGCCATCTGCGGGACCTCGCCGCTGCCTGCCATCGCCGCCATGTTGGCCATCGCGGCCGCGGTGCGCGAGGCGTTGCGCAGCATCTCGAGCATCGCATGCTCCTCGGCCGCCGAGGGCGCGTGGCCGGTCTGCTTTGAATAGGACTGGCGCATCGCGTTCAGCGCGGTCTGTTCCTGCGGGGTGATGTCGGAAGCGGTGGCGGCTTGCGCTGCGATGGCGAGCAGGGTGCAGAGGAAGATTTTTTTCATGGTTCGCGTGGATTCGGGAGAGGATGCGGTGACACGGGAGGTCACACCTTCAAAGTTCACTGAAGAAATGTTTTCTTTAGGAAATTGATGAAAGTGTAACCGAACGGGACATGACGGAAAAGGTGTGAATGCCGGATTTTGTGTCGAATATTCGACACTGGACAGGCTCAGCAGCTCGGCGCCGGGTAGGTCCACTGGTTGGTGAAGCCGTCGAAACGCGGCTGGACCTGCACCCGCATGCGGCAGCCGTTGTCGTAGGTCACCACGCAGTTGCCGTTGCTGCACTCCGAGCTGCAGCGCACGGTCGGGGTGTTCGGACGGCAGCTGGCTTCGGCTTGCCGGGCCGGCGCGGCGGTCGGCAGGACCTTGTGGATCGTGCCGGGAATGACGCCGTAATGGACGATGGTGCACTCGCGCCCGCTCTCTTCGCGGCAGCGTTCGACGGCCTTCGTGTCGGCCCGGTCGCTGTCGTCATAGCCATAGGCCAGGTGGAATACGCTGTTGCCATCGTCATCCTGCTTTGACTGTGCCAACGAATAAAAGCCCGGGTCCGTGATCGTGCGCGTGATCTTGCAGCCTGCGCCGCACGCCTTGAGGGCGAGCTTCCTTGCCTCGGCAGCACCGTTGATGCCATAGCCATACGTGGTCCTCTGGTCGCTCTCGGCACGCGCCACCGCCCTGGTCGGCGCCAGTTTGCAGTCTTTCTTCGGATTGTTCTGGTTGCAGAACCTTAGCGCCTCGGCGTTCGCCATGTTCTGCGTCGCGCGTGTCGCCCAGCCATTGCTGTTGCCGGAGCCGAATGCCACGGCGCCGGCATCGGCCAGCGCGGCACCCGACAAGACTTGCAGCATGGTGAACAGCGCGGCAGCAGAAAAGAGTTTATGTGCTTTCATCGGTGTCTTCCTGTGTCGTGAATGGATGTGTTCATTGTCGGTGTTGGGCCGTGCGGCGTCCGGCGACCAGTCGGCCGGATGCCTGTCGAATAATCGACAGGCGCGGCGTTGACAGGCGGCGGTATCTCAGCGCATGCCCGTGTACACGAACGAAGCCCAGTAATATGGATGCCCCTGGCGCTGCCTGATGTGCAGCTTGGCCTGGCGCAGCGCCGCGCCCTTGGCGCTGCCGCCGGCCAGCGCATCGTAGAAATCGGTCATCAGGGCCCGCGTTTCCAGGTCCGGCACCGACCACAGGGAGGTGACCATGCTGCTGGCGCCAGCGACTTCGAGCGCCTGGCGCAGGCTGTCGACGCCCTCGCCCAGCGCGATTGCGCCGACCGAGGTGTCGCAGGCCGACAGCACGGCCAGCTCGGTGCCGGCCAGGTCGAGCTGGCGCAGTTGGGCCGCGTACAGCACGCCATCGCCGCCACCGGCGCCCGCCGCACGGTTGGCGCCCGCCAGCGCCAGCCCGCTGCTGCGGCCCTGCGCATAACTTTCCATGACATAGCGCTTGCGGTCGGTGCCGGTCACTTCCGTACGCCAGGTGCCTGCCTCCTCGAGGAAGAAGCCGTGCGTCGCGATGTGCAGGTAGCGCGGCGCGTGCACCTGCGCCAGGGCCTGCAGGTCGGCCTCGAGGCCGGTGCGCAGGTCGACGCCGGCGCCGCGGCGCTGCAGCGCCGCAGCCACCGCCTTGCCCTCCTCCAGGGTCTGCGGCAGCGGGGCAAAGCGCACCGACTGCAGCGCCGCGCTTCTGCTCAGCGCCGGCGCGCCGCCGGCGGACGGCGGCACCCCGTCGTAGGCCGGGTCGGCCAGCACGATCGACCTGCCCTGGGCCGGTTTGCCCGGCCCCGCGCCCGGCGCAGGGCGCAGCAGCGTGCGCGCCGAGCTGACGTAGCGCCACTCGCCGGCATCGATCAGGTAGCGCCCGCCAGCGTCGGCCAGCGCTTCCATCGGCAGCAGCGACAGCGCGCCATCGAGGTCGGCCACATACGCACCGCTGCCGGCACGGGCGCCGATCAGCGGCTTCATGAGCGCATCGTAGGTCGCGCGGGCCGATGCCGGCACGGACGCGCCGGCGCCGGCTTGCGGCCGCTGCACCAGGTCGGCACGCAGCCTTGCACCCAGCGTGTCGAGGGTTTCGGCGGGCCCGAGATCGGCCACCTTGACGCCATCGCCGCGCACGGCGACGCCGAGGTAGTGCCGCGGACCGGACTGCTGGCTGCGGAAATCGAAGGGCGTGAACACCGACACCGTCACCAGGGTTTCCCCCGCGCCCGTACCGAGGCGCCGGCGCAGGGCCGCGAGAAAATCGTCGCCCGCCCTGAATTCGAGCGGCGCCAGCTGCCTGCCGATTTTCTGCTGCAGCGCCACCGCGATCGAAGCGCGGCGCGCATACCTGCCGACATCCCCGGCGACATCGACGGCTTCCATGTCGGCCGCCAGCTTGCGGACCTCCGGATCCTTCGAAGTGCCGATCACGCGCGCGCGGCGCGCCAGGAAGTCGCTCTGCAGGCCTTTGCTCTGCAACAAGTCGCCCAGGGTGCCGCCCCAGCGCGCGGCGTCGGCACGCTCGGCCAGGCGCAGCGAAACGGCCAGGTCGAGGATCTCGCGCCGCGCCGCAAAGAAGGCCCCCAGCTGCTCCGGCACCACGTCGACGGCGGCGCTCGCGAGGCGGCGCGCATTCAGGCCCAGCGCGGCGTCGAAGGCCTGCTGCGCGGTGTCGTAACGCTGCAGGCCGGCGAAGTAGGCGCCGAAGCGCGCATACTGTTTTTCCAGCTGCGCCGGCGGGCCGAAGCTGCCGGTATCGGTCGCGGTCACGCGTTTCGCGTATTCGCCGAAGGTCACGTAATAGAGCACGCTCAGGGCCGCGGCATCGCGGCGCCGGTAGTACACCGCGGCCAGGTCAGTCAGCGGCCCGTCGACGTCGAGGAGGGTCTTGCGCTTGACGGGTTTCCCGGTGGTCGCGGACAGCAACTCGCCGTTGGCATCCAGTACCGCGTTATCCGCCGCCATCGACTTGAGCATGTCCTGGACGCGCCCCGAGGCGGCGCCCATGATGGCCGCCACGTCGAACAGTCCAAGCTGCCCCGGCGCCCTGCCCGGCGCCTGGTCGGTAATGGACGGGTCTTCGCGGATGGCCAGCAGCAGATTGGTCTCCGCCGCCTTGTCGTCGCCGAGCTGCAGTGCCGCCTTGCCGAGGCCGGCATGGAACTTGTGCAGCATGATCGCGGCCATCGGACCGGCGCTTTCCGGACGGGCCAGCACCGCCTCGTAGCTGCGCCGCGCGCCCGCGAAGTCGCCCGCCTTCATCTGCAGTTCGGCGATGTGCGAACGCGCCGCGACGTCGCCGGGCAGGCCGAATTCGGCCGGCACCGCATGCGCCGTCGTTGCCAGGAGCTCGAACAGCGCGATGGCGCGGACGTAGTTGCCGTCCCGTTCGTGCAGGTCGGCGGCGATCGTGACGGATTGCCTGAAGAACGCCGCCGTCATCGCTTGCGGCGATGTCTCCATGGCTCGCTGGTCGGCGGCGACCAGCGCATCGGCCAGGGGCAAGGCGCCCTTCAGGTCGCCCATGCTGGCGCGCTGCACGATGGCGTTGACCGCGGCGGCATGCTGGTTGCCGGCAACCATGCCGCCGACGGCGCCGATGTTGCCGATCGCCTGCACCGGCGGCAGCAGCTTGCGCAACAGGTCGAGCTGGGCGTGCGCCGGCATGGCCGCGCCGAAGGCCAGGGCGACCGAACAGAAAATGCGTGCGGGAGTCATCGTGGGAGTTCGAGTTCGTTGATTTCGGGAGCCACCTGGCGCGCGAGTGCGCGTACGCCCAGGCTGCGCAGGTAGAGGGCGAACAGCACGCGGCTTTCGGCCGGCGCGTCGGGCGGGGGGGCCAGGCGGGCCACGGCCGCATCATCGTCGGCGCCGAGCGTGCGCAGCGGGGCGACGTCGACCTGGACGCTGCCGTCGCGGCGCTGCCAGCGCAGCTCGCGCCGGTAGCCGCGGTCCGGCTGCAGGCCCACGCCGGCCGGCAGGGCCAGTTCGGTGCCGCTGGAGGTGCCTTCGAACAGCGTCGCCTCCGCCTCGTCGAGCAGGCGCACCCGCCAGGCGCCGACGTGGGCCTGCGCGCGCCAGGCGATGACGGGCCGCGAGGGCACGATGCGCTCGGTCTCGTCGGCGTCGCCGGCGCCGCGCACGACCGCGCCGGCCACGACCTGGTCCGGCCGGCGCAGCACGCGCCCGAAGGCCGGATCCTGGCTGGCGGCGCGCACGCTGCCGGCGCCCTCCTGTCGCTTGACGCCGTCGTCCTGCACGATGAACTTCCCGGGGCCGGTGAGGATGAACTGCCGCTGCCGGTCGGGGCCGAACAGGGCCAGCTCGGCGCCGGCGGCCAGTTCGATGGAGTCGCCGATTTTCAGCCCATCGAGCAGGCCGAGCTGGCGCCGGTCACCCGGATGCGCGACCGATGCCGCGCCGCGCACCTGGGTCACCAGCACCACGTCCTTGCCGGCCGCCGCCGCGGCGCCAAGCGCCATGCCGGCCCACAGCACGGCGCCGGCGAGCCATCGTTCAAGCATGTTGTCGCTCCTGTTCTTCGTAAGCCGCCAGCCTTGTCGGCCCGTGCTTGTCGAGATCGGCCTCGAGCATCCTGAAGCGCGCGCGCTGGGCCGCGTCCAGCCCGGCCAGCTCGAACGCCGCCTGCTCGACCAATAAAGGATGCCGGACCCGCTTGCAGTGCTGCTGGATGTGCGCCGCCAGCGCGGTGGCGGCGCCGGTGGCGGTGTAGTCGTGGCGCTGCGGCGAGCCGACGTTGCCGAGCACTGCGTCGCCGTAGGCGATCCCGATGCCGACCGCCACCGCAGGTTCGCCGGCGGCGGCCAGTTCGGCGTTGAAGCGGTCCAGTGCGTTCAGCATCGCCAACGCGGCGCAGACGGCGTCGCGCGCCGGATTGGCGCTGGGTTGCGGCGCGCCGAAAAAGACCATGATGCCGTCGCCGCTGAACTTGTCGATGGTGCCGCCGAAGCGATGCAGGGCCGGCGTGATCGCGCCGTAGTAGCGGTTCAGGAAAGCGATCACCTTTTCCGGCGCCGTCGCGGCGCAGAAAGCGGTAAAGCCGCGCATGTCGGCAAACAGGAAAGCCAGCGGCTGGCGCGTGCCGGCGCGGCCGTCCTCCAGCGCCCCGCTGAGGATGGTGTCGAGGATGGCCGGGCTGACGTAGCCGGCAAAGATCGCGCGCAGGCGCCGCTGCTCCGCCACCTGGCCCGCGTAGGCCCGCAGGCCGAGCAGGCCCAGGCCGAGGGCCAGCGCCAGCAGCACGGCCGGCACCGGCAGTTCGATGCCGCGCGCCAGCAGCAGCACGCTGGCGAGCAGCAGCATTACCGCCACGGCCAGCGCCGCCGCGGCCGCACGCCCGAGCCGGCGCCGCAAACGCCACACCAGCGCGATCGCCAGCACGGCCGCGAGGTCGGCGCCATGCGGCAGGCTTCGGATCATCGCACCCTGCATCAGGCTGCGCACGGCCTGGGCCTGGAACACCACGCCGCCGACGTTGCGGCCCGTCTCCCGATCCGCCAGCGCCACCGGCAGGCGCTGGCGGTCCTGGTCGGGCAGGATCGCGCCCAGCAGCACGACCTTGCCGGCAAAGCGCGCCCGCAATCCGGCCTGGTCCTCGCGCGTGGCCAGGTCGACGACGGTCTGCAAGGGCAGGTAGCCGAAGGGACGGCCGATCGAAAAATCGACGATGCCGCCGCGGGGCGGCTGCCCGAGCCGCGCGGCCAGACGCGGCGCCAGCAGCGCCTCGGCGCCATGGCCGCCGGCGTCGCCGAGGCGGCGCAGCACGCCGTCGCGGTCGGCAGGCACCAGCAGCAGCCCTTCCCCGCCCGGCCCCGCCATCGCGGCATAAAGCGTCACAGAAGGCGCCGCGCCCTGCCCGCCGCCATCGTCCGTGGTGCCGTCCAGGCGGCCCAGCACCACCGGCGCCGTGGCGCGCAGGCGCCCGATGGCCAGCGCCAGCCGGCGCGCGGCGCCCGGCACCAGCTCATCGAACGTTTTGTCGGGGAACACCAGGTCGACGCCGAGCGCACGCGCGCCGCCCAGGCGCATGCCGTCCAGCGCCAGCGCGAACTCGTCGAGCATCAGGGCGAAGGGCTTGCCGCTGGCCGCGATCGAGGCCGGGTCGACGCCGACGATAACCACGTCGGCCGAGGCCGGCCTGGCCTGCCACGTGCGCAGCATGCCGAACGACGCGTCGAGCCAATGCAGTTGCAGCCGCTCCAGCGGCGCCGTCCTGGCCAGCGCCATCGCGAGGCAGGCGATGGCGAGCGGCGCAAGCCAGGCGCGCCACGCCCCGGGTACCGCCGCCACTACCAACGGGCCGGCAAGGGGCGCAGCAGCGTGATGCATTTGTTCTGGTGCTGCAGGTAGTCGCCCTTGACCAATTCCTTGAACAGCTTGGAGACCATGTCGCGCGAGGTACCGATGCGGTCGCCGATATCCTGCTGGCTCATCGGCTCGGGAATGACGCGCACGCCATCCTGTTCCACCGCGAGCTGGTCGAACAGCGCGACCAGGCGCTGGTAGGCGCTGTCCAATGCCAGCTGGCGCGAGAAGGTTGTCGTGTTGCGGCTGCGCTGGATCAGGACGCGGATCAGTTCCATCGTAAACGCGGGATCCTCGACGATCTGCTGGCGCAGGCGGTCGATGGGGACGATCGCGCAGCGGACGTCGGTCAAGGCTTCGACCGAGGCGCTGCGCGGCTGGCCGTCGAGCGCCATCTCGCCGAGGATGGTGCCGCTGTCATAGTTACCGAACAGGAATTCCTTGCCGTTGGCATCGCTGGTGAACACCTTCACTCGCCCCGACAGGATGATGTAGACCGAAGTGCCTTCGTCACCCTCGGCGATGAAGCGCGTGCGTTTCGGGAAATGGCGGGTCGTGCCTACGGCGGCAAGCTGGCGCAGGGAAGCGGGCAAGTGGTCGAAACTGCTGGTCAGGGACATGGAATTTTCTCGGATCGTCCGCGCGATTATAAGCTGTTTTGTTTCCTGAGTGACACTTTCCTTGTAGAATCTTCGACAAATCGGTATCGGCGGATTCCCCTGTTTCTTCGATCCCGATCAGAGAGAATTGAACCCTGTTCGAAATTTGGGAACGTCCATGGAAGCCTTGTTCATCATCGGCGTATTCGCCGCAGTCATCGGCATCATCATCTACCAGCAAATGCAGCTGGCCAAGAAAAGGCGCTGGAACTACCAGTGGTATGCGCGCGAGTTCCCCAACCTGGTCAAGAACGGCCGCGTGGCCTGCTACCGCTGCCAGGGCACCAGCCTCGGCGTCGAGCGGCTGATGAACAGGACCTACCTGCGCGCCCACATCTGCCGCCAGTGCGGCACGACCCTGTATTACTCGAGCGAGAGCTGATCCGGCGGATAGGTGATGCGCAAGCCCTCGACATGCGCAAACGGCGTCAGCTTGTGCGGACGCCGCGAGCGCAGGTCGATGATGTCGTCCACCGGCACGCCGCGCACCAATAACGCGTCGGCCACCAGCGAACGGTGGCAGCGCCACGGTACCGCTTCCGCACACATCAGCGCACACGCGCGCTCGCGCCCCAGCTCGACCACCGCATCGACGTTGGCCGCAAATTCCCCGGTCTGCATGTAATCGGCGTAGCCGCGGAAGGACATGTTGCGCCAGGCGGCATTCGGCGAATCCTTGCCCGGACGGCGCAGGCCGCCCAGGCCTTTCAGGTAGCGGTATTCGATGCCGGCTGCCGCCAGCGAAGCCGCGAGCTGGTCCTGCCCGAACTGCGGATTGTGACGGGACTTCGGCACCGTCCGGATGTCGAGCAGGCAGGCGATGCCGTTGTGGCGCAGCAGTTCGATGAAGTCTTCGATCGGCCGGTTCGAATGGCCGATGGTGCAGATGGGTTGCGGTGGCATGCTTGTCCCTGGCGATGGCGTCGCACATATTCTGGCATGGTTGCGCAACACCCCTCGCCCGCCTAGGCCGTCCCCGCCGCCCCCGCCAGCGGCGCCCCGGCTCCACGCTGCACCTGGCGCTTGAACGCATACAGGCTCACCAGCATCAGCGCGATCGGCACCAGCGTCAGGTAGAAGGCGAAGTGGCCGCTGAAACGCCCGAACACGTAGCCGGTGATGAGCGAGCCGGTGGTGCCGCCCAGCGCCGAAAAGATCACCAGCAGGCCAGTCATCGGCGCGTGCTGGTGGCGCGGCAGGGAACTCAGCATCACCGAATTGATGCCCGGGTAGATCGGTGCCATGAACAGGCCGATCAGCGGGAACAGGAAGGCCGCCGCCGGCGCCGTCGACCAGCCGACCTGCGGGTCGTGCACGATGCCCTGCGCCAGCGGCAGCGCCAGCAGCACGGTGGCGCCCATCGCCAGCATGCACACGCTCAGCACCGGATACCAGTTCAGGCGCCGCATGATCACGCCGGCCGAGAGCCGGCCCAGCGCCAGGCAGCCGGCAAAGATGCCGGTCACCTGCACGCTCATCGCCGCCGGCAGCTTCAGGATCTCGTTGTTGAAGGTCGGCAGCCAGGTGCCGACGGCCTGCTCGACCAGCACGTACAAAAAGGCGGTCAGCACGAACACGCACACCAGCGGGCGCATGAACAGGCGCAGCATCTCGAGGAAGTCGGCGGCCGGGCCGCGACTGTGCGGGGCCGCCGCGCCGCGCTCGTCGAAGGAGGTCGACAGCACCAGCAGGAAGGTGGCCGCGCACAGCGCCGACAGCCACCAGTAGACGTCCAGCCAGCTGGTCGACTTGGGGTTGGCCGAATCGATGAACTGGCCGAACAGCCAGTAGGCGCTCAGCACGCCCAGCATGAAGCAGCCTTCCAGCGTGTTGGTGATGCCCGCATGCTGGCGGCCGTCCGTGGCGATCAGGCCGACCGTCGAATACACCGACACCTTGACCAGCGCGAAGGCGATGCCCACGCACAGGAACAGCAGCTTGGCGGTGGCGAAGGCCGGCAGCAGCGGCATCGCCAGCGTGGCGCAGCCGACGATGGCCAGCGCCGCCAGCATCGCCTTCTTGTAGCCGAAGCGCGGCAGGGTCGAGGCCACCAGGAAGGAGACGATCGCGATCGGCAGGTCCTTGAAGCCTTCCAGCACGCTGGCCGCGCCCTTGTCGACGCCGTAGTTGTTGATGACCTGCAGGATCACCGTGCCCACGCTGTTGAGCAGGATGGCAAACACGAAGTAGATCAGGAATAGTGCAAGCAGTATGCGTCGTTTGTTCACGGTGTCTCCGTTGTCGTTGTGTTTGTCTGACCGCTTACGTCTTATATAGATTAGTACGCCGGCAAATCGAACTCCTCCAGGGACCGGATCACGCGGTCGGCCCGGTGCAGCACGTCCGGACTGCCGACACCCACCGCAAACATGCCGGCATCCTTGATCGCCGCCACGCCGGCCGCCGCGTCTTCCACGCCAAGGCAGTCCGACGGGGCCACGTCCAGGTGCGCGGCCGCGGTCAGGAATATCTCCGGATCCGGCTTGCTGTTGCGGATGGTGGCGGCATCGACCACGTCGTCGAAGCGGTCGCGGATGCCGAGGCGGTCCAGCACCGTGAAGGCGTTCTTGCTGACCGAGGCCAGGCCGATGCGCAGCCCGGCGTTGCGTACCGCTTCCAGCGCTGCCAGGGCACCCGGCAGCAGGTCGCGCGGCGTCATTGTGGCGATCAGTTCCTGGTAGTGGCGGTTCTTGGCGTCGGCCAGGACCAGCTGTTCTTCATCCGAAAAGCTGCGCGGGGCGCGGGCCAGGATCAGGCGCAGGGACCCCATGCGGTCGACGCCCTTCAGCTGCTCGTTGAAGGCTTCGTCGAAAGGCGCGCCGATGCTGTCGGCGGTGCGCTTCCAGGCCAGGTAGTGGTAGCGGGCGGTGTCGGTGATGACGCCGTCGAGGTCGAAGATGACCGCCTTGAAGCGGGTGCGATGATTCGTGTTCATGCCAGGTCTCCCATGCGGATGCTCGTTTGTGCCGCGTTCAGTTCGAATGCCTTGCCGCAGTGCGCCAGCGCCAGGCGCTCGCCCTGCAGCAGGCGGTAGCCGGCGCCGCCGGCGTCGACCGCCACTTCCAGCAGCGCGCCACGCACGTGCAGCTTGAATCGGTAGCCCTGCCATTTGTCGGGCAGCGTCGGCGCGAAGCGCAGGCCGCCATCGTCGAGGCGCATGCCGGCAAAGCCGTAGGCCACGCCCAGCCAGGTGCCGGCCATCGCCGCCGTGTGCACGCCGTACTCCGTGTTGGCGTGGGTGTTGTCGAGGTCCAGGCGCGCCGTCTCCATGAAGTAGGCGTAGGCCTTGTCGCGGTAGCCGACTTCGGCGGCGATCACGCTGAAGATGCAGGACGACAGCGAGGAATCGTGCGTCGTCACGCGCTCGTAGAAATCGAAGTCGCGGCGCTTGTCGTCCAGCGCGAACTGGTCGGACAGCAGCAGCAGCGCCAGCACCACGTCGGCCTGCTTGCATACCTGGTGGCGGTAGATCACCAGCGGGTGGTAGTGCAGCAGCAGCGGATAGTTTTCCTTCGGCGTGGCCGCGAAATCCCAGGGCTTCTTCGACAGGAAGCTGTCGTCCTGCTCGTGGATGCCCAGGTCAAAGTCGTAAGGCAGGCGCATGGCGGCGCTGGCCGCGCGGAAGGCGTCCAGCTCGGCCGGCGCCAGGCCGATGGCGGCGGCCACCCGGGCGTAGTCGTCCGGACGCTCGGCGCGCAGGCGCTCGGCGACGTCGGCCGCGAACGTCATGTGCATGCGCGCCATCGCATTGGTGTAGTAATTGTTGTTGACCAGCGCCGTGTATTCGTCCGGGCCGGTCACTTCATTGATGCAGAAGCGCCCCTGGCGGTCGTAGCTGCCGAGGCCGATCCAGATGCGCGCGGTCTCCAGCACGATCTCGGCGCCGTACCGGGCGATGAAGTCGAAGTCGCCGGTCGCCAGCAGGTACAGGCGGATCGAATAGGCGACGTCGGCGTTGATGTGGTACTGGGCGGTGCCGGCCGGATAGTAGGCCGAGCACTCTTCGCCGGCGATGGTGCGCCACGGGTACAGGGCGCCGGTCGCATGCGCCATCTGGCGCGCGCGCTCGCGTGCCTTGGGCAGGCCGTTGTAGCGGTACTGCAGCAGGGCGCGCGCGATCTCGGGCCGCGAGAACAGGAAGAACGGGAACACGTAGATCTCGGTGTCCCAGAAATAGTGGCCCTCGTAGCCCTCCCCTGTGACGCCCTTGGCCGCGATATTGGTCTTGCCGTCGCGCCCCACCGATTGCAGCAGGTGGAACTGGTTGAAGCGCACGCCCTGCTGCAGGGCATCATCGCCGTCGATGCCGACGTCGGCTTCGTCCCAGAACTGCGCGAGATACAAGGCCTGTTCGGCGGCCAGCGCGTCGAAGCCGGCGACGCGCGCACGCGTGAGTTCGGCGCGGGCGAACGGCGCGACCTGCGCTTCAGCCATGTCGCGCGAACTGGCGTAGACGATGAACTTGTGCAGCGTTACGGCCTGGCCCTGCCGGGCCTCGATGTCGAAGGCGTGGCCGCTGTCCAGCGCCTCGGCCTTGACGTCACCTTCCGATGCGAACACGGAATCGGTCGCCGTGGCCAGCAGGAAGCCACTGTTGCGGGTACGCTGCAGCACCAGCTGGCTCGCCTCGTCGAGCCGGCGCTCGACCAGTTGCAGGCTCGGGCCCGTGATCGCCGAACCGACGCGTGGATCGTCGCCGGCCTGCATGTTGGTGACGTCGGCATCGATCGCGGAGACGATGCGCAGCGCGCCGGAAAAATTCAGCGGCGTGACCGTGTATTCGACGGCCGCCACGTGCTTGCGCCCCATGCACACCAGCCGCCGGCTGACGATGCGCACGCGCTTGCCCGTGCTTGACACCCACTCGACGCTGCGGCTCAGGACGCCGGTGCGGAAATCCAGCAGGCGCTCGTAGGCCTCGACCTTGCCTTCGTCTAAGGCAAAGCGTTCGCCGTCGACGAACAGATCGATGCGCTTGGCATTCGGCACGTTCAGCATGAACTCGTTGATGCGGGCCAGGCCGTAGGCATTTTCCGGGTAGTGGATGGCTTCGGTGTCGTGGAAGCCGTTCAGGTACGTGCCTTCCAGCGTGTCCTTCGAAGCAGCCGCGCCCTCTTCCGGCGTGCCGCGCATGCCGATGTAGCCGTTACCTAATGTAAACAGCGTCTCGTGCAAAAAGCGCTTGGCGTGGTCGACGCCGCGTTCGCGGAGGCACCAGGGCTCGGCGGCCAGCGTCATGTTATCGATGTCATTTCCCACTTCGGTTTCCTCGTCTCGTTGCGCATGGCGCTTATGGTGTGGCGGATGGGTTATTCAAGGTCAGGTATGGCGCACGATCAGCGTCGTCGGCAGCATTTCGGACCGCACGTCCGGCTGCCCCTCGATCATGGCCAGCATTTTCCTGGCGAGCAGCACGCCGCCGTCGCGCAGGTACTGGTGCACGCTGGTGAGGGGCGGCACGAAACTGGCGGCGCCCGGCGTGTCGTCGTAGCCGATCACGGAAATATCGTCGGGCACGCGCAGCCCGGCTTCGGTCAGGGCGCGGATGGCGCCCATGGCCAGCGAATCGCTGGCGGCAAACAGGCCGTCGCAGTTGCGCCCGGCCTTCTTTTTCAGCAGCGCGTTGACGCAATCGAAGCCAGCCTCGAAGGTAAATGCCCTGGGGCGCAGGATGTGGACGGTGGCGCGGCCCGACAGCGCATCGATGAAGCCGGCACAGCGCTTTTCCACCTCGGCGTGGTCGACGTCGCCGACGAACACCAGCTTGCGCCGGCCCAGTTCCAGGAAGCGCTCGGCCGCGCTGGCGCCGCCCTTGGCGTTGTCGCTGCCGACCACGACGTAGCTGCCGTCCGGTTCCGGCGCACCCCACACCACCAGCGGCAGGCTGGTGGCCTGCAGCGCCCGCACCGCCTCGCCGTGCGAGCCCTGCCCCAGCAGGATCAGGCCGTCGGCGCCCTGCACCGGCGCGGTGTCGAGCAGTTGCTTGGAGGTCAGCACGACGCTGTAGCCGGCCGTGGTCAGTTCCTGGGTGATGCCGCCCAACAGTTCCAGCGGGTAAGGATCGGACATCGGCCGGCCCTTGACCGGCGTCATCTCGACCACCACCGCCACGGAATACGAACGCCGCATGCGCAGGTTGCGGGCGCTGATGTTGAAGCGGTAGCCCTGCTCGGCCGCGATCTTGCGGATCTTTTCGCGCGTCTTGTCGGTCACCAGCGGACTGTCGCGCAGGGCGCGCGAGACCGTGATGGTCGAGACGCCGGCGATCCTGGCCAGGTCTTCCATCGTGACGGCGGTGTCGCCCGCGGTCCGGTCTTGCGTCACCTTGTTTTGCGGCATGTCGGATCTATCCAGGATGAGTCTGCAAACGAGGATGCATTATGCCAGATTTGTTTGTCTTGTAGACAAAAAATGACATCGATAACAATCCGGTTGACATCGATAACATTTCAATGTTTCAATGATTTCACTTGCTTGTCGAACAAATGATTCGACGGCGCACGGGGAGGAGACGCCCCGTCGACGGATTCCTATCCTCCATCAGAGAGAACACAATGAAAAACCCAGTCCCCTTCCCGCAGCTGTCGGCCGTTGCACTCGCCGTCCTCGCTCTCGTGGCGCATACCCAGGCGGCCGCCCAGGAAAGCTCGCCGCTGCCGCCCCAAGACAATGTCCAGAAAGAGATCCAGCAGGTCGTCGTGACCGGCACGGCCTCGGCCAGCGGCACGCGCAAGATCGACACCAGCTTCTCGATCACCACCGCCAACGAGGAACAGCTGCGCCAGGCGGCGCCGACCAGCACCGCCGACGTCCTCAAGATCGTACCCGGCGTGTACGCCGAATCCACCGGCGGCCAGTCCGGCGCCAACATCGAAGTGCGCGGCTTCCCCTCCGGCAGCGATTCGCCCTTCGTCTCGGTGCAGATGAACGGCAACCCGATCTTCCCGGTGCCGGTGCTGTCCTTCTTCGAAGGCTCCTCGGCCTTCCGCCTGGACGACACCATCGAGCGCGTCGAAGTGCTGCGCGGCGGCCCGAGCACGATCTACTCTAGCGGCCAGCCGGGCGCCACCATGAACTTCATCATGAAGAAAGGCGGCGACACCCCGGAAGGCAATTTGCGCTTCACCACAGGCACCGGTAACCTGCGCCGCGTCGACGGCGTCTACAGCGGCAAGATCGCCGACGGCTGGTACGGCATGATCGGCGGCTTCTACCGCACCACGGACGGCGTGCGCGACGCCGGCTTCCGGGCCGACGACGGTGGCCAGCTGTCGGCCTCGCTGACCCGCAAGCTGGACCAGGGCGAACTGACCCTGTATGCCCGCTCGACCTCCGACAAGAATGCCTTCTATACCGGCGTGCCGCTGATCTCGTCGAACAACGGCCACACGATCTCGTCCTTCCCGGGCTTCGATCCGCTCACCGGCACGCTGATGAGCAACGAGATGCGCAACTTCACGGTCGAAGCCGGTCCCGGCAAGACCCTGAACTACGACCTCGGCGATGGCCGTGGCCTCAGTTCGAACCTGCTCGGCGCCGAATTCCAGCAGAAGTTCAACGGCTGGGACGTGTCGAACAAGCTGAACTACTTCAAGGGCGACCTCGACACGGTTGCCATGTTCACCGGCAACAACCCGCTGAGCGCCGCCGATTATCTGACCCAGGCGATCGGTTCGGCCAACGGCAATGCCGCCGTGCTGGCGGCGGCCGGCGGCGTGGCGGCCACCGGCGGCAGCATGACCTATACCAATGGCAGCGGCGCCGTCGCCGCCAACCAGCAGGTGGTGCAGGCCGGCTTGTGGGCGGTGGAAAAGAAACTGCGCTCCTTCACCGACGAGTTCCGCGTCAGCAAGGACATCGGCAACAACAACACCGTCACCGCCGGCGCCTACATCGCCAATTATTCGTCAAAGGATGTCTGGTACCTCGGCAACAGCCACCTGATGACGGCCACGCCCAATGCAAGCCTGCTCGACGTACGCCTGAACAATGGCGTGGTGGTATCGAACAACGGCACCGACGGCAACGTCAACTATGCGCCGATCGCCTCCTACGACGGCGACAACACGGCCGTGTTCGTGGCGGACGAGTGGCGCATCAATGACCGCTTCAAGGTCGACGCCGGCATGCGCCATGAACGCCAGCGCCTGTCGGGTTCGGTCTCGAACCAGACCAGCGCCGACACCGACAACAACCCGCTGACCGTCTACAACAACGGCACCTCGATGCCGAGCGGCAGCTACACCGCCCTGTCGCGCACCGATTCGGCGAATTCGTTCACGGTCGGCGGCTTGTACAAGCTGAGCCGCAATGCGAGCGTGTTCGTGCGCGCCAACCAGGGCCACACCTTCATCTACTTCGACGACATGCGCAACGCCGGCAGCCAGGCCGTGCTGAACGACCGCAACCGCGTGCCGAACCCGAAGGTGACCCAGTACGAAGTCGGCTTCAAGACCGCGACGCCGCTGTACAGCGCCTACGTGAATGCCTTCTTCACCGACTTCAGCGGCATCTCGTTCCAGCAGATCACCACTACCGACATCCTGTACTCGATCAGCGGCTCCAAGGGCAAGGGCGTCGAGTTCGAACTGGCGGTGCGTCCGCTGCAGGGTCTGCAGCTGCAGCTGACCGGCGACTGGCAGGATTCGACCTACAAGGACAATCCGGACATCGCCGGCAAGCTGGTGCAGCGCCAGCCCAAGTTCCAGTACCGCTTCTCGCCCAGCTACCGGATCCCGATGGGCGACTATGCGCTGCGTTTGTACGGCACCTACTCGCACATCGGCAGCCGCTGGGCCGACCAGGCGAACACCCAGTACCTGCCGGCCTACAACACGCTCGACGTCGGCATCCTGGCCGAGCTGTCGGACAAGCTGGAGTTCCGCGTGAGCGGCAGCAATCTCACCAACGAACTCGGCCTGACCGAAGGCAACTCGCGCCTGGTCGGCGCCAGCACCGGTCCGATCAATGCGCGTCCGATCTTCGGACGTTCTTGGGAAGCGTCGGTCAACTACCGGTTCTGATCGCGGCGCTTCGGTTCACCTTTCCTACTCTCTTGGCGAGACTTCGGTCTCGCCTTTTTTTATCCAGGCCGCCACGAAGGCCTGCGCGCGCCGCGCCAGTTCATCGGGCGCCACGCCCGGCGTGAACAGCGCTCCGCCGATACCCGCCCCGGCGGCACCGGCCGCCTTCCAGTCCGCTATCTGCTCCGGCACCACACCGCCCACCGGCCACAGCGGTGTCCCATCCGGCAGCACCGACTTCATCGCCTTCAGACCGGCCGGCCCGATCATCTCTGCCGGGAACAGCTTCAATATATGCGCACCCGCATCGAGCGCGGCAAAGGCTTCGCTCGGCGTCGCCACGCCCGGCGCGCACAGCAGGCCGCGCGCCGCCGCACGGGCGATGACCGGCGGGTTGCAGTTGGGCGCGACGAAGATCTGGCCGCCGGCGTCGGCCACGGCATCGACGTCGGCGACCGTCAGCATGGTGCCGCCGCCGACCAGCGCATCGGCGGGCGCCAGCGCGCGGATGGTGCGCATCGCCTCGATCGCGCCGGGCCGGTTCAGCGGCACTTCGATCAGGCGGAAGCCGGCCTCGAACAGGATGCGGCCGACCATGTCCGCGTGTTCGGGCGCGAGCCCGCGCAGGATGGCAACCAGGGGCAAGTCGAAATGGGGAAGATTCATGACGGGTCCATCCTGTCGAGGAAAACGCCGAGCGCCGCGCGGTAGACGGCGTCCGGATCGAGCGGCTGCAATGCGATGCCCAGGCGCGCGGCGGCGGCAGCATAGATGTCCTGCAGCCTCGGCGCAGCGATGGCGGTGACGCCGGTAGCGCCAGAACCGACGAGGTCCAGCGCCGCCACCAGCTCGGCGCCGATCAGCAGGCCGCTGACGAAGGAGCGCGTGCGCGCGGCCGGCATCGCACCGGTGACGGCGCGCGCGCGTACGCCGAACAGGGCATGCGTCAGCACCGCGCGCCGCTGCGCCTCGTCGACGCCGGCGGCAAAGGCATCGTCATCGTCCGCGCCGCTCGACGCTTTCATCAAGGGCGCCAGCGTACCCACCTTGCCCAGCGTCGCAAACAGCTCGCCGGTCATGAAGGTCGAGACGTGGCGGATCGTACCCTCTTCCAGCCTGACCCATTTGCTGTGCGTGCCGGGCAGGACGAACCAGCCGCTACGCCGCCCCATGGCCACAGCGCCGAGCAGCTGCATCTCCTCGCCGCGCATCACGTCGATGCGGCCGTCCGCATCCTGGAACCGGTAGCCGGGCACCAGCAGGCAGCTGCGCCCGCCGGCATCGCCGGGCACCGGCACCGCCACCAGCCGGCGTGGCAGGTCTTCCAGCGGGATGGCGGCATCGAGGTAGGGCGTCTCCCGCCAACCCTGGGCGCTGCCGACCATGCCGGAGGCGACCACCGGCACATCGGCGTCGATGCCCATGTCCGCCAGCAGCGCGGCCAGCGACTCGCCAAAACCCGGACCGGCCGCCAGCATGCCCTGGTCGTCGGCGCGGCTGTCGATACAGGCGCCGCCGGCATCCACCAGGTAGGCGCGGCGGTTGCTGGTGCCCCAGTCGATGCCGAGGATGCGGCGTTCGGATGCGCTCATGCTGCCCTCACCATTCTGCGATGCTGCCGTCGGGATGGCGCCACACCGGATTGCGCCAGTCGATGGCGCGCTGCGTGGCCTCGATCACGGCCGGCTCGTCGATCACGACGCCCAGGCCCGGCTTGGGCAGCGGCTGGATGTAGCCGTCGACGATGGCGAAGTCTTCCTTGTTCGCCACGTAGTCGAGCACCTCGCCGCCCTTGTTGTAGTGGATGCCCATGCTCTGCTCCTGCAGCACGGCGTTGTGCGACACGAAATCGACCTGCAGGCAGGCCGCCAGCGCCACCGGCCCGAGCGGGCAATGCGGCGCCAGCGCCACGCCGTAGGCTTCGGCCATCGCACCGATTTTCACGCATTCGGTGATGCCGCCCGCATGCGACAGGTCGGGCTGGACGATGGCCAGGCCGCCCTCTTCGAACACGCGGCGGAACTCGAAGCGCGAGAACATGCGTTCGCCGGCGGCGATCGGAATCGAGGTCTGGTCGGCCAGGCGCCGGTAACTGTCCGCGAACTCGGGCAGCACCGGCTCCTCGACGAACAGGGGCCGCAGCGGTTCCAGCTCGCGCAGCAGCACGCGCGCCATCGGCAGCGACACGCGGCCATGGAAATCGAGGCCGAACTCGATGGCGTCGCCGAAGGTCTCGCGGACGCCGGCCACGCGCTTGACGGTTTCGCCGATCCGGCGCGCGCTGTCGATGGGAGCGAGGTCGTCGGTGCCGTTCATTTTAAAGGTGTCGAAGCCGACTTCGCGCCGGGCGGCGATGCCGTCGACCACGTCGTGCGGGCGGTCGCCGCCGACCCAGCTGTAGGTTTTCATGCGATCGCGCACCAGGCCGCCGAGCAGTTCGTACACCGGCACGCCGAGCGCCTTGCCCTTGATGTCCCACAGCGCCTGGTCGATGCCGGCGATCGCGCTCATCAGTACAGGTCCGCCGCGGTAGAAGCCGCCGCGGTACAGGGTCTGCCACAAATCGTTGATGCGGGCCGGATCGCACCCGACCAGGTAGTCGGCCAGTTCGTGCACGGCCGTTTCGACAGTGCGAGCGCGTCCCTCGACGACCGGTTCGCCCCAGCCCTCGATGCCGGCATCGGTCTCGATCTTCAGCAGCATCCAGCGCGGCGGGACGCGGTAGGTGGTCAGCCTGGTGATCTTCATGCGCCGAGTGTACGCCTGGCGCGAAATCCTTGCTGGTTCCGCCGTGCTGACCTGCAAGCTGCATATTCTCCGGGCATAGGTCATGTTAATATGGCAATAGCCGGAAAACTACGGACCCTTAATGACTGCAGCCCGCCCAATGCGCCCCAATCTCGCCTTTGCCGCTTCTTCCGCCGATATCGCCCATGCCCACTACGATGCCGCGGTGGCCTCGATCGAAGCCGCCCTGCAGGCCCTGAAGAAGCAGGCCGGCGGGCCGCCCGCCGTGAGCGACGCCGAAAAGCAGGCCTTGCTGGCGGCGCATCTCCCCGCGCTGCATGCCTTCGACGATGCATGGGCCACCTTCACCCGCGCCGGCCAGGCCTTGCACCCGGCCGCGCTGGCGGCGCTGCGCGGCGCGGTGCAGGCACGCCTGCACCCGCTGATCCTGGCGTCGCCGTTCGCCCGCCGCTGCTTCGAGAAACCGCTGGGCTACGCCGGCGACTACGTCATGGTGCGCTACATCCTCGGCGACCCGTTCCAGGGCGACTCGGCGTTCGCCCAGCTGCTCAACTTCGCGCTGGTGCAGGCCGACGTCGCGCAAGGACACCGCAACCGCATCCGGATACTGGAAGCGCTGCTCGGCAGGCATGCGGCCGGCGCCGCCGGCGCGGGCCGGGTCGCCACCGGCCTGACCATCGGCTGCGGACCGGCGGAAGAAACCTGGCGCTTCATCCGCAACGATCCGCATGCCGGCAGCCTGGCGCTGGACCTGCTCGACTTCAACGCCGAAACCCTGGACTGGACCGCCGGCCGCCTGGCCGAAGCCTGCCGCGAAGCGGGCCACGAAGTGGGCCCCCCTGCCGGCCGCACGCCGGCGCTGCGCTACCTGCACGAATCGGTGTACGACCTGGCCAAGAAAAGGCCGGCCACGGTCGTACCCGCCTACGACCTGGTGATCTGCGCCGGCCTGTTCGACTATCTGACCGATGCCTTCTGCAGGCGCGTGATCGAATTCGGCGCGCGTTCGCTGCTGCCGGGCGGCACCCTGCTGGTGACGAACGTGAGCCGCTCGGACGCCAGCTTCGGGCTGTCCGAGGTGCTGGAATGGGATTTGATCTACCGCTCGGCCGAGCAGCTGGCGAGCCTGCTGCCGCAGTGGGCGGGTTTTACGTCGACGGTACGCGTCGACGAGACCGGGACCAACGTGGTGGCGGAGCTGGTGCGCGCGTAGGCGTCAGGCGGCGTGCAGGGACGCTTCGCGCGCGCGTTCGCGCACCGAGAAGGCATGCGATTCGCGGCCCAGTTCGAGCGCGGCCAGCAGTTCCGTCATCCGGGCCGACTTGGTCAAGTGCAGGTTGAAGCCGCTACGGCGGGTCAGGGCGCGGCTTTCGCTGTCGCCCCATGCGGTCAGGGCGATGATGTAGACGTCTTCGAGCTTCTTCACCTGGCGCAGCATCGGCGCGACCTCGTTGCCCGAGTACCTGGGCATGGCCAGGTCGAGGAGGATGATCTGCGGTTCGAAAGCCAGTGCGGCCTCGAGTGCCATGAAGCCATCGTAGGCGGTGCTGGTGGTATAGCCGTGCATGGCCAACAGTTCGCTGAGCAGGTCGGCTGCATCGCGGTTGTCGTCCACGATGAGAACGCGGGTATTGAGAGCGGGTGACATAGTAATCCGATATCCAGGGAGTGTGCATGAAACACAAGCTTCAGGTATCGGCGAGGTCGGGGCCGACGGGTGATCGGTCGATGAACGCGTTGGGTTCCCTTGATCAGGCCCGATTCTAGCATTTTTCCTGTGGGAATTAACGTTGGTGTTTTCCAACACCTTTGATAGTACCCGCCGCGGCCCTACCGGCCCGGCGCCTCGACACTGGCGGTGCCGCTGCCGATCAACCTGCTCCCGCACTCGGTCTCGCAACCGTCGACCGCCACCGCCACGCCGCCGACTGTCAGCGTCGCATGCGCACTCACGATCCTGTTCTCGCCGTGCGCGGGACAGTCGACCAGGTCGCCCAGGCGGGCAATCGGCTTGCCGTCGATGTCGTGCACGGGCGAACCGGCGATCACCTTGCCGCCGTGATCGGTGCCGTCGCCCAGCACGATGATCTTCAGGGACATGGCGGCCGTCCTCTCATTTCTTGAGCACGACGGCGTCGCCGCGCCCCGCGAAGCCACATTTTGCACCCAGCGACTTTTTCATGCGCGGGTCTTCGAACGAGACCCAGAACGCCTTCCCCTTGCCTTCCACGGGCATGCTGAAGACGACGCCGTTCGGTTCGTCGTAGAAGGTGCCGATCGGCGCGCCTTCCTTGCCGTCCGCCCCCTGCGGGTTGTAGATCTCCAGTTCGACGCTGTCGCCGTTGTCCTCGAAACCGGCGACGGCATGGCCGCTGCGCTGGTAGGCGCAGCCCGGGCCCGTCTGGCTGTAGCGATAGTCGAAGGACGGCACGCCGCGCTTGTCGACCTGCCAGCGGCTGATCGTCAACTGGCGCGCGGCCGCGGCATCTTTCGCGCTCAAGTTGACGCTGCCGGCCGCCGGAGGCTTTTGCGCAGCCGCCGCCAGCGGCAGCGCGAGAAGGAGGGTGAGGAACAGGTGCTTGCGAATCGGGTTGGCCATGGGCATAGTCAGTGGGTGGTTGCGGCCGTCAGCGGGGCGCCGTCGGCCTTGACGTCCTGCAGGACGTAATCGTCGTCGTAGTCGGGGTAGTCGCCCGGATAGCGGTAGCACACGACCCAGCTGGCGGGCACGTGGCTGTGCGTGACGGCGCTGGTCTTGCCCTGGTTGCCGCCGAGCGTGGCCAGGCGCGTGCCGGACTTGTCCACCCCTGCCACGAAGGTGACGTGGTGGCGGCCGTCCTTGAAGCGGATCAGGGCCACCGCGCCGAGCGCGGGCTTGTTGCCGCGGGTGGGCCGGCCCCAATTCCGGAACGACACGGCCATCGCATTGTGGGTGCCCTTGAAGCCGGCCTTGACCAGGCACCAGTTGCAGAACGCGGCGCACCACGCCGTCTCGTCGATGGACGCCATGCTTTTGCTCAGGCTGGTTTCCTTGAAATACTCGATGATGTGCGGGTTGGCGGCCTTGCCGGGCACGCGCGCGACCCGGGCCTTGAATTCCTCTTCCGCCATTTTCATCCACGGCGCTTTCACCGACGCCATCACGTCGGTCCTCGGCTTGTCGGCCTTGTCGCGGTAATACGCGACGTGCAGCGAGGTCATGAAATCCGCGAAGCCGCCATCGCGGCCCGATGCCGGCTTTGCGGCGGGTGCCGCCGGTTGCCGGGCCGGAGCGTGGGTCGGCTGGCCGCCGCCCTGCCCGTTTTTGGGCGGGATCCGCAAGACCTGGTCCGGACGAATGATGTACGGCGAGCGGATGCCGTTCAGGTCTGCGATCGTCTTGTAGCGCATCTGGTACAGCGCCGCGATCGAGGACAGTGTCTCGCCCTTGACGATGGTATGGGTCGTCTCCCCGGCCGCGGCTGCCGGCTTGGCCGGGGCCGGGGCATGAGAAGTCGCCGGGGCCGCGGGCGGCTTGTCGTGCACACGCGTGCTGGTCGGCACGCGCACGGTCGGCGCCAGCAGCGTCACCGTCAGCGACTTCACCGGATCGGGCAGCGCCACCGGATCGAGCGCCACCCACGCCATGTTCACGGCGTCGAACACCTTCAATTGGACGGTCCCCTTGGTCCCTGGCGCGACACGCACCGCGACCGCACCCTGCGTATCGCTGGCGGCCTCGTAACTGCGCGTACCCACCGCGACGGCGACCCTGGTATTCGCGAGCGCGACCCTGGCGCCATCCTTCAGCAGCACTTCGACGACGGGAAGTTGCGGACCGCAGCCCTCCTTTTTTGCCTCGGCCACCGCACGCCGCATCGTGCGGCCGTTCCACACATCCTTCAGCAGCTGGACGTAATGCTCGTCGGTCGCGTAGCCCGCCTTTTTCAACGCCGTCGCCTCCTTGGCGAAGTCGCCGACCGTGCCCGGCTCGAACAGGCCGGCCTTGGTATAGATCGGATTCTCCTTCAGGAACTTTGTCCTGTCTTTCAGGCTGTCGAACACGCTCGGATAGACGCGGAACGGCGCATATACCCAAACCTTGCGGCCATTCACCTTTTCCCAGACGTGGAAGGTTTTGGACTCGCCCTCCCAGCCGGGGCTGGACTTGATGTTGAAGACGTTGTTCGTGCCCGGCAAGACCTTCTCGCCCCAGCCGGTTTCCTGGGCCGCCTGCGCCAGGATCAGCTCCCACGAGCAGCCGGTGTCGGCGGCAACCGCGCGGGCCGGGCAATACAGGCGCTTGATGAAGGCGATTTTCTGTTCGGTCGAATAGGCTTCCTTCGTCATGCTAGCGCCCTTTCGCCACGGTCTGCAGCAGCAGGCTGCCGTTGCCTTTACGGGAAATCACGACCAGCCTGTCGTCCAGCGCAAGCACGTATTGCGGCTCGCCCGTGATGCCACCCACGACCGATTCCGTGCCGGTCTTGCGGTCCAGCGCTACCAGCCGCGACGGGTCCTGCGACCTGCCGCAGGCCGCGCGCACCGCGTACACGGCGCCGGCGTCGGCACTCATCGACCCGGTCTGGCACCAGGCGCCGGCGAACTGGCGGTCGTCCTTCACCTTGCCGTCCGCGCCCACCACCGTCAGGTGCGTGGTCCTGGCGGCGTAGCCGAGCGAGACGATCTCGCCTGCCGCTGTCGTGGCGGTGGCGATATCCTCGGCCTTGCCCTTCTGCGGCCGCACGCTGAACTGGTATCTGCCGGCCACGATCTTCGACACCGCATAGTCGTCGGCCAGCGCATCCGCGGCGGCGTGGGCGGGCACGAAATTCCCACCCAGCCAGGCTGTGCCTCCGTTCAGGCGCACCACGGCGCCGCTCAGGTAGGCGCCGCTGGCCAGCTTCGTGAAGGCGGCCCCCTTGAGCGCCGGATCCAGCCGGGCGAAGAAGATCGCGTTGGCCTGTCCCTTTGCGCTCTTGTCGAGGGTGCGGCCCGCCACCGCGACGCCGTCGGCGCCGGCATCGATGTCGTAGGCGAAGCTGTTGGGCGCGCCGGTCTTCAGCTCGGCCTGCGCCAGCAACTTGCCGTCCGGGCCGAAGCGGTAGACCCAGGCCAGGCCCTGGTTCAGCGACTGTTCGGAATGGGTGTCGACGTTGGCGGCGACATAGACGTCCTTGCCCTGGACGCGGCAGGCGACGAAGCGGCTGGCCGCGTTGCCGTCCGGCGCCGCGACTGCCTGCTGCCACAGCACCCGGTTGGCGCCGACGTTGTACAGGATTACGACGCCGCGGGTCTGCAGGTCGCCGTCGGGGTCCATGGTCTCGCCGACGATGCACATGTTGCCGTCGGCGGACGCGCGCGCCTGCGTGACGTAGGTCGACAGATTGGGCTTGCCGAGGATGACCGGCGCGGTCCGGGATGCGGCCTGGGCCTGGTTGCAGGCAGCAAGGGCGAGCGCGGCGAAATGGATGGGATGCGGTTTCATGGCTGGAGTCTCGGCTGGTCCTCAGGCGGTAATATCGTATTGGCTCAGGTCGGGATCGTCGGCATCGTCGTCGCTGGCAACCACCGGCGCTTCGTCGTGATCGCCGTAGTCGAACACGAGTTCCGGGCCACCGGCGGGAAGGCTGATCTCCTCGGCGCGTTCGGTGACGATCTGCTCCCACCTGCCCTGGTTGAGGTCGATCTCGACGGCAGCGGGCTGGGAGGCTTCGGTGAACAGCCGTGCCGACTGTCCCACGCCGTCCAGCTTGCCTGCGCCGAGCACGGTATTCGCTTCGGACAGGAATTTATAGCTCACCTCGCGGGTGCCGTCCGGCAGCTGCCACAGCGCCGGGTCGACCATCAGCTGCTGGCTGAACTTGCGCGGCACCGCCTGCTCGAACGCCGCCTGCTGCACGACGTCGATGCTGCGCGGGCCGACGAACGAGTGGGTGGCGGCGTGGGCCACGAACGCGCCGTCGGTGCCGTGTTCGATCCCGCCCTTGTTGAATTTGACGTAGCTGCCGCCGCCGCTGATCTGCACCTCGTCGCGGGCGCTGATGATGATCTTGTCGGCGGTTTGCGTGATCTGCAGCTTGGCCAGCACGTTGATGCTGTCGTTCAGTGCCTTGATGTCGATGTCGCCGGCGGCCGCGATCAGGCGCATGCCGGCGCGCTGCACGAACAGGCGCAGCGACTCGCGCACGCTGGCGAACAGCCTGCCGCCGGCGGCGATCGCGACGTCCTTGCCGCTCGTGACAGCGATATGCTCGGTGCTCGCAACGTGGGTCGAACGGGTGCTGGTCAGCGCGATGCCGGCGGCGCTGGCCAGCACCAGGCTGGGGTCGGACAACTCGGGAAAGCTGCCCCTGGTGGCCGCGCCCATGCCCTTGACGCCATCGTTCTGCGCCTTCAGCGCCGCCACCGCCTCGGCCTGCCGCGCCGCCTTGTCCTGGGCGCCGTACTGCTCCGCGGCCTCGGCCAGCGCCGCCTGCTCTTCCTGCGCGGCCGTCAGGCGCGACGTGGTTTCGGTCATGTCCTTGGCGGCGCCGGCAGCGTTCGCGCGGGCCTCGGTCGTGACCAGCATGCCCTTGCCGGCGCGCGCCACGCCCCAGGCGTCGGTGGCCAGCTCCCAGCCTTCGCCGCGCGCATCGCGGCGCCCGCGCACGTCCTCGATGCGCGTGATGTGCCCGAGCGACAGCTGGCTACATGCATGGTCGCTCTTGAGCTGGGCCTGGATGCCGCCCAGGGTGTCGTCCAGCACCAGGTGGTTGCTGCGGCCGCCGGCCGCATTGCCGGCATCCGGCGCCAGCTCGCGGCTGCGCAGGCCGGTCAGCGCCTGCTGGGTCGCCAGTTCCCACGGCGGCATGTGGGCCGCGTTGTAGACGCTGCCGGTGATGATCGGGCGGTCCGGATTACCGTCGAGCCACTGGACCAGCACTTCCGATCCGACCCGCGGAATCGCCGAGCTGCCGAGCTGGGCGCCGGCCCACAGAGCGGCCACGCGGATCCAGGCCGAGCTGCGCTCGTCGCGGTTGCCGATGCGGTCCCAGTGGAACTGTACGCGCACGCGGCCGTATTCGTCGGTATGGATGCTGTCCCGTCCCGACGGTCCGACCACCGTGGCGGTCTGCGGCGCCAGGATGCGCGTGGCCGTGCTGTTGAAGCCGCGGCCCGGCCGCCACAGCACGTTGCGGCGGGTACAGGTCAGGCGGTTGCGGTAATGCGCCGCCTCGTCGGCCTGCAGGTAATTGTTGGTCGCCTCGTGGTGGACCGCCAGCACCAGGAACCAGCAATCGTCGTCCCGGCCGCCGCTGCCTGCCCCCGGATGGCGGAAGTGATCGTCGAGGCACAGGCTGCGGCCGGGCATGCAGTAGCGGCTGTTGCCTTCGGCCTCGTAATATTTGCCGTCGCCTTCGAATTCCTCCATGCGCAGGCGCGCCAGGCGGTCGCCGTCGCTGAAATTGTCGAAGCCGTAGGCGCCCACGTACTCGTAGGATTCGATTGGAGGCACCGCGCCCTGGCGGGCCAGCGTCGGCACCGCGACCTCGGCGCTGCGCGCGTTCTTGAAATCGAAACTGGCCAGGGCCACGCTGGCCGGTGCGATGCTGCGCGCGGCCACCCAGTGGTCGATCGCATCTTCCTCGTCGATGCCGCCGTGGCGCTGGAATCGTACCTCGCCGCCGCCGTCGAGCGGCTGCGCCAGCGTCGAGTCGTCGGCCACGACCAATTGATGGCCGACGGCGCTGTGCTCGTACCAATATAAATAGCCAGCGGCTTCCCAGCGCCGGCTCAGGTAATTGTGGTCGGTTTCGTCGAACTGGCAGGCATCGGTCCAGGGCGGATCGTCGCCGGCGACGCGCCAGTCCCAGTTGGCCTGCAGCGCATAGTCGGCCAGGATCGAAGCGCTCTGCTCGCGCAGGTTCAGGCCGTGGAACAGGTAATTATCCTTCCTGAGTGCGAGGTAGCGGAACCACGGTCCGAGGCGTGCCTCGTAGAAGCTGATCCCGCCGTCGGAGCGCTTGTGGCGGAAGCCGAACACGTGGCCGCTGAAATAACGCAGGCTGCCGTCGCCGCGTACCAGTTCGATCGTCACCAGCTTGCCCTGCATGTCCTTCAGCGGCACCGCCGGATCGTCGGACAGCAGCTCGACCGTGAACTCGAAATCGCGCGACGCGTACTCGGCCGCATCGAGCGTATTCACGAGGAATTGCGAGTCCGGTCCGTCATCATTGGGAAACGATATCCGGAGGATCCTGCTGTGTTGCCTGTCGTCAAGGAGACGAAACGCTGAACTGGCCATACCGATTCATTAAAAACAGGTTGATGGAACCAAGACACCCCACGCAGGCATCGGACCTCGCCCGCGCGATGCTGAAGAAGTCCCGTCATTTTAGCCAGTCTGCAAAATATTGCACTGAAGATCTGCGTGTCGTGCAAGATTATGCACGGCGCATGGCGCCTGCGCATCGCAGCGGCCAATGATAAAGTCTTGTTCAAGAACGACAATGAGAGGACCATGATGGCATCCAGTTTGACCCACGCACGCCTGACGGCCGCCCTGCTGGGCCTGGGCCTGGCCGGCCTGGCCGCCGCCGAGCCCCTGGCCCACAGGAGCGCCACCATGCAATGTGCCGACCGCCACATCGAGATCGCAGCCGGCTGCTTCAAGTTCACAGCCGGCACCCTGCTCTGCACCCGCCAGTCGATCCGCTTCGTCGGCCCTGGCGGCAAGGCGCTGGGCGCGCGCAGTTTCCCGTCGGCGCCGTTGAAGAATGCCGGCCATCCGGTCGTCGAAGCCAGGTTCGGCGAGCTCAATTGCGTCGAGACGGCCGACAAGCGGACCTTCGTCGTCGCCCTGATGGACAACGGCGGCAACTGCGAGCAGTGCGAGTGGCACGACGTGTATTCAGCCCACGGCGTCCTGCTGGGCAGCACGCGCGGGCCCGGACGGCGTAACGCAGCGGTCGACAAGGCCGTGGCCGCGGTCTACGACAAGAAGGCCGGCCGCGTGCTGGGCCGGCAGGCGCTGATGGACCTCTACCGGGACGCCGGCGCTGAATAACTCAGGGACGCCGGTTCAGGGCCGTTCCACCCGCGCCACCAGCCCGCGCCGGCCGTTGCGGTCGAACGCCGCCGCCTGGATCACGCCGCGCGCGCGGATCGGCCCGGTCACCAGCGGACTGCTGGCAGTCGGCAGGCTGCCGTCGACTGTGTAGCGCAGCGCAATGCCAGGCAGGACGTGGTTGACCAGCACCTGGTCCCCTTCGACCAGCAGGCCCGGTGGCGCGATGCGGTAGGCCAGGCCCGGCTGCTCGAGGTCGAGCCGCGGCAGCACGCGCTGGCCCAGCGCATTCACGAAGCCGGACCAGGCGGCGCGGTGCAGCGCCGCGGCTTTGGCCGCATCCGGCTCGGTGGCCCAGGCCGGATCCGGCGCCCAGGCGCGTTCCGCCACCGCCAGCAGGCGCGGCATGACCATGTAGTCGATGCGGGCCGGGTCGCGCAGGGTCTCGCCGAAGATGGTGGCTTCCAGCCCGCGCACGTGGCGCTTGCCGTAGTCGGTCAGGCCGTCCTTGCCGGTGCGCGCGCCGGGGCTGGCGTTCTTCAGGTAATCGAAGGGGATGAAGTCGTACACGTCGCGCAGTTCGATGTAGGCGCCCCAGGTCATGCCCGGCTCGTCGAAGTTGGCGTTGTAGGCCATGTCCATGTACATCCGCGTCACCGGCGCCAGCACGATGTCGTAGCCGCCGTTGGCCAGGCGGTAGGCGAAGTCCTCGGCGCCCTCGGTGTTGTTCCAGACCCAGGCACGGAAGCCGCGCTGGGTGAAGCGCGGGTTCGGGATCAGCTTGCGCTTGCCGTCCAGTTGCGTGCTGCGCGCTGCCAGTTCTTCCCAGCCCGAGGTGAACAGGCCGTGCCTGCGCAGGATGCCGTCGACGCGGTCATAAAAATAATCCCACAGGTCGGCCGTGCTTTCCAGGCCCTCCTTGCGCATGCGCGCCTGGCTGGCCGGCGAGCGCTCCCAGGCGCCGTTGGCCAGTTCGTCGCCGCCCATGTGGATGGTGCGCAGCGGCACGCCGGCTTCGCGGTGCAGGGCCACCACTTGCGCGACCACATGCTCGATGAAGGCGAAGCTCGAGTCGAGGCCGGGATCGATCACGTTGTCGCCGAACCACTGCGGCGAGCGGTAGACCGAGCGGTCCTCGACATCGTGCAGCAGGTAGCGGGCAGCGTCCTCCCTGCCCGCGGCCTGCAGGCGGCGGTAGCGCGCTTCCATCGCCTGCACCGCTGCGCGCGCGTGGCCCGGCATCTCGATTTCCGGGATGACGTCGATGTGGCGCGCGGCGGCGTAGCGCAGGATCTCGATGTAGTCGGCGCGCGTGAAGTAGCCGCTGCCGCGCGGGTCGCGCGGGTCGGGGCCGGAACCGTAGGCCGGCTGCAGGCGCAGGCCGGGGCGGTCGCTGTGGCCGCGCACCGCGCCGATCGCCGTCAGTTCCGGCAGGCCGGCGATCTCGAGGCGCCAGCCCTCGTCGTCGGTCAGGTGGAAGTGCAAGGTGTTCATCTTGTAGCGCGCCATCAGGTCGAGCCACTTGAACACGGTCTGCTTGTCCTGGAAGTTGCGCGCCACATCGAGCTGGAAGCCGCGGTAGCCGAAGCGCGGTGCGTCGACGATGGCCACTTCCGGCAGCGACATGTCCGCGGCACCTGGAAGCGGCAGCAGGTCGCGCAGGCTCTGCAAGCCGTAGAACACGCCGGCCGGGCTGTTGCCGACGATGGCGATGCCGCCGTCGGCGCGGACCGTCAGCGTGTAGGCTTCCGGCGAGGACTGGCCCGGCACCGTGCCCACGCCCAGGCGCAGCGGCGGACCGCCGGCCGGCAGCGTTGCCGGGAACAGCGCTGCGGCCAGTGCAGCCTCTCCCGCCAGCGCGGCGGGTGCGTTCACCGCCGGCCGCGCGCGCAGGGCCAGCCGGCCGGGGCCGGCCTGCAGTTGCAGCGGCGTGGGCAGCACCGGCGGCAGCGCGGCCGCCGGCAGCGGGTCGGCGGCGGCATTCATGCGCCAGGTGTCGGCCGGCGTGGCGCTGCCCTTGCCCATCTGGTCGGGCCGGGCAACCGTCTGCGGCTGGTAGTCGCCGATCGCCGTGCCGGTGCCCGGGGCAGCGTCGTAGACCAGGTACGGCCCGAGCAGGGCCTTGCCCAGCTTGGCGACGCGCCATGCATAGCTGTACTCGGTGTCGAGCGTCGCGCCGGGCGCCAGGCCGGGAAAACCGGGTGCCGGACGCAGGCGGAACAGGTCGCCGGCGACGTGTTCCAGCATGAGGCCACCGGGCAGCGGGCCGCTGACGGCGCCGTCCATGCAGTTGAAGTACAGCGACCAGCCCTGCGCCGGCAAGGGCCGGTTGTCGCGATTGCTCAGGCGCAGGCGCGCGCGCGTGCGTCCGCCCGGCGCGTCCGGGCTGGTGACATCGCCCGCCAGTTCCCAGCGCAGCTGCATCTTGTCGGCGCTGGCGAAGCCGCTGACGGCGGCTGCGGCGGCCGGGGCGACCCGCCCCGCGGCGGCAGGTTCGGAATGGGCCGCCAGCGGTGCGCTCAGCAACAACAGGGCCAGCAGGCCGCCGATGGATGGTCGATTCCCCAAGAGTCTCTCCGGATTCAGGTTTGATATGGTGTGGATGCCGCCACTGTCCTGCGCGGTGACCGGGCGCGCGCCCCTGAGCACGCAGCAGCGGCGAAGAAGGCAGCGTCAGGCCTGGGCGGCGGCCGCCCGGCCCCAGCTGCGCATGCGGTGGCCCCAGCCGGCATACCAGAAGATCAGCGCATAGCAGGGCAGCATCACCCAGTAGCCGGTCTGCGGGCCGGCCAGGTCGGACAGGTGGCCGTACACCAGCGGCAGGATGGCGCCGCCGCAGATCGCCATGATCAGCAGCGCCGAACCGCGCGCGGTGTAGCGCCCCAGTCCGTGCAGCGCCAGCGGCCAGATGGCCGGCCACACCATCGCGTTGGCCAGGCCGAGCAGCGCCAGGCACATCACGCTGTCCGGCACCAGCGGCACCCCGCTCCAGCCCAGCAGCGCCTGCGACAGGCCGGTGTCGTGGCGCGATGCGGTGGCCACGCCGACCGTGAACAGCAGGCCGGTCAACCCGGACAGCAGCAGCGCACGCTGCTGCGACAGCCAGCGCGGGATCGCCACCACGCCGATCAGGTAGCCGATCACCATGCAGACCATGGTGTACGAGGTCAGCACGCCGAAGTTGGCGACGTTCAGTTCATGGCCGTACAGGCCGATGGTGTCGCCGGCGATGACTTCCACGCCGACGTAGGCGAACAGCGCCAGCGCGCCCAGCACCAGTTGCGGGAAGCGCAGCACGCTGCCGCCCTCGTTCCCGACCTCGTGGGCGTCGGCTTCGGGCGTGATGTCGCGCAGGCGCGAAAAATGGATGAACACCATGATCACGAACAGCACCGCCGCCATGCAGACGTAGGGGAACACCAGGCGCTGCGCCAGCACGGCACGCGCGGCATCGCGCGCGGCGGGCGCCAGCGCGGCCAGCGCGTCCTGCGAAAAGCGGCCGATATCGGCCAGCATCAGCGAGGAAAACACCAGCGGCACCACCACGCCGGCGCCCTTGTTGAACAGGCCCATGATGCTGATGCGCGTGGCCGCGCTCTCGCGCGCGCCGAGGCGAACGATGTAGGGATTGATCGCGGTCTGCATCAGGGTCATGCCGGTGGCCAGCGCGAACTGGGCCGCCAGGAACAGGCCGTAATGGCGGGTCTGCGCCGCCGGCACGAACAGCAAGGCGCCGGCACCCATCAGGCCCAGGCCTAGCGACATGCCGTTCTTGTAGCCGATCCGGTCCAGCACCGCGGCCGACGGCAGCGCCATGACGGTGTAGGCGATATAGAAGGCCGAGGTGACCAGCAGCGCCTCGAAGTTGTTCAGGTCGCAGACGATTTTCAGGAAAGGCACCAGCGAGCCGTTCAGCCAGGTGGCAAAGCCGAGGATGAAGAACAGCAGTCCGAGGAACAGCATCCCGACCACGACCGATTGCGCGCTGTCGGCGGAACGCGGCGCAGGGTCTGCCGCCGGCCGGTGATGGGTTTCCTGTTGCATGCGTGCCTCATGAGTTATTGAACTTTCATGCTAGCATCGCTTGCTCTGCAAAGCGAGTTTTTCCCGCCGCCGGTCGCGCGTTTACTGCCGGCCCACGCAAAGCGGGCCGGCGCCGGTGCGCGCATCGCCCGCGCCGCGCCGGGTGTCCAGCGGCAGCACCCGCAGCAGCATCCCCGGTTCGGCGTCGAGCGCTTCCAGTGCCGGGCGCCCGAGCCGGACCACGGCCGCCGCTGGATCGACGTCGGCAACGACGACCCGGAACCGCTCCCTGCGCGTCGTCGCAACCAGGCAGCGAATTGTGCCGCCCGGGGTGCCGGCCGGGGTATCGCGCGGGGCGGCATTGGGACGGCTTGCCCCGGCGACGTGCAGCCGGCTGTCGCGCACCGCGCGCAGCGCCGGCAGCTTCGCTTCCAGCACCGGACCTCCGTCGAAGATGTCGATGTAGCCGTCGAAATGCAGCCCTTCCTGCTCCAGCAGGCGGCGCGCCGGGACGGTATCGAGATGGGTGCGGCCGATCGCGGCCCTCGCCGGCTCGCCGAGCAGATGGGTGTACAGCGGCAGGCGCGGCACCAGCTGCTCGATGAACAGGCGCTCGCCCCGGCCGCACAAGTCGTCGGCCTCATCAAAATCCATGCGGAAGAAGGGCCGTCCGACGCTCTCCCAGAACGGCGACTGGCCGTGCTCGTCCTGGAACCCGCGCATCTCGGCGAAGACCTTGTGCGCAAACAGCGCCGGGAACTGGGCCAGGAACAGGAAGCGCGACTTCGACAGCAGCCTGCCGTTGCTGCCGCTGCGATAAGCGGGATGCAGGTACAGCGAGCACAGTTCCGACGCGCCCGACAGGTCGTGGCTCAGGTGCAGCGACTGGACCCGGTTCACCAGGCCGGTGGCGGGACTGGTATGGACCGAGGTGCTGAGACGGTAATTGTAGAACGGCTCCTTGACGCCGACCGTCGCCTTGATCGCCGCGACGCCGCAGATGCGCCTGCACGCCAGGTCTTCCAGCACGAACAGGTAATCGGCATCCTGCGGGGCGGCTTCGCCGGCGAACGAGGCGACGGCCAGCGCCAGGCGGGCTTCCAGCGCGCCGCGGTCCGGCTTCAGGGTGGTCATGCCGGGACCGGCGTCCGCGGCCAGTTCGAGCACCGCGCCGAGATCGGCTTCGCAGACGTTGCGTACGACCAGCATGCACCCTCCCCGCTACTCGCGCAGCACGGCTTGGCCCGCCGCCGGTCCGGGCACGGCCGCGGCGCCGTACTGCGCGCGGTGGATGCGGTGGATCGCCAGCAGCATCAGGCCGGACACGATGCAGATCGCCGCCATCAGCAGGAAGAAGGCTTGCGGCGACATCCGTTCCCACACCGCCCCGACCACGCCCGACAGCAGGTTGCCGGTGAACGAACAGAAGAACCAGGCGGCGATGGTGGTGGCGGCGAAGCGCTTCGGCGCCAGGCTGGCGAACAGGCCCAGCCCGACCGGCAGGATGTACAGCTCGGCCAGCGTGAAGGCGGCGAAGAACACGACCATCCACAACCAGTCGACGACGAAGCCGGTGGCCGCGCTCACGGCGATCAGCGCGGCCAGCGCGCCATACGCGACGCCGACGCCGATCGCGCCCAGGGTCATGCGCTCGAGTGCCGGCGCGGCCCGGCCGCGCGCGGCACGCGCATTCCACATCCGCACCAGCAAGGGGCTGAGCAGGAACACGAACATCGGATTGAGCGACTGGAACCAGGTGACCGGGATGGTCAGCCCGAAAGCCTGGCGCGCTACCGCGGCGTCGGCCCAGATGGCGAAGGTGTTTCCGGTCTGTTCGTAGGCGATGCGGAACAGCATGACCGCGACGGCGACGCCGGCCAGCAGCGGGATGTTGCCGCGGCCATCGCTACCCGGTACGGGTTCAACCCTGCCGGGCGCCGTTTCGACCGCGGCCGGCAGGTAGCGCCCGCCCCAGAGATAGACCACCAGGCCCAGGCACATGCCGATGCCGGCCGCACCGAAGCCGTAATGCCAGCCATACAGTTCGCCCAGCGTGCCGCAGATCAGCGGTGCGAGGAAGGCGCCGAGGTTGATGCCGACGTAGTAGACGTTGAAGGCGGAACCGGCGCGCGGGTCGTCCTTCGCGTACAGCAGGTTCACCTGGCTGGGCAGGTTCGGCAGGAACAGGCCGTTGCCGATGGCGATCACCGCCATCGCCGGGAAGAACAGTGCTTCGAACGCCATCATGAAGTGGCCGAGCGCCATCAAGAGGCCGCCGATGACCACCGCCTTGCGGCGTCCCAGCCAGCGGTCCGCGATCAGGCCGCCGAAGATCGGCGTCAGGTACACGCCCGCGGCATAGGCGCCGAACACCAGCGACGCATAGGCCTGCGAGTAGTGCAGCGCCTTGGTCATGTAATAGATCTGCAGCGCGCGCATGCCGAAGAACGAGAACTTCTCCCACATCTCCGTCAGGAACAGGATGGTGAGGCCCCTCGGCTGGCCGAACCAGCTTCCCGTGTCACGCATGGGTGATCTCCGGATCGAGTGGCCACATCGGCCGGCTCAGGTGCATGTAGGGCAGCCGTGCCAGGTCGCTGTTGAGGGCGCCGGGGGCGTCGCAGATGAGGGTCGTGGCGGCGACGGCGTCGAAATGGGCGCGGAAGTGGCGGGTCGACTTGACCACCACGAGGCGTTTGGCCTCGAGGTCGATGCCGAGCTGGGTAAAACACTCCGGCGAGAACACCTGCTGGCGCCGGGTATTGAGGACGATGTCGATGCCGGCGGCGCGGATCGCGACCGCATCGCCCAGCGCTTCGGTGAACCGGCCTGCCAGGCCATGCTGGCGCGCGTCGTGCCGGACCGCGGTGACGGTGGCACGCACATCGACCGGCAGCCCGGACCCTGCCCCGACCTTGCCGCCGATACGCAGCGCGAGCTCGGCGCCGACGCCGGCGTCGCTGGCCAGCTGCACCGCGAGCGGGTCCCAGATCATCCCGAGGGCGGCATCCTGCACGCCGCGCTCGATCAGTGCGCGCAGGATGAACGTGCTGTCGCAGGCGGCGCCGCCGCCGGGATTGTCCGAGCTGTCCGCGAGTACCACCAGGCCATTGCTGCTTGCGGCGACAGCGGCGTCGACGGCGGCATCGACCTGCAGCGCGGCGTGGCTGCCGGCCGTGCGCAGCGCCAGGAAGTCGCGCGCCAGCGCGGCCGCGATGTCGTCCGCACGCGCCGCGGCTTCGTCGCCGGCCTCGAACACCACCAGCACGACGGCGCCGGTATGCGCGGTATCGGACCAGGGAAAGCCATGCACCAGCGAGATGGACAGGATGCCCGGTGCCGCTTCCAGGCGCTGCACCTCGTCGACCAGCGCGCGCATCGGACCGTCGCCGGTGCCGAACACGCCCAGCATCGGCACACGGCGCATCAGCGCATCGGGGCGGCATTCGCCCGCGGCCATGCGGGTCAGGATCGCATGCAGCTCGCGCGTGCGCGCCAGGTAGTCGGTATGCGGATACTCCTTGCAGGCGATCAGGACGGCACCGCCGGCGAGCATGCGCGGCGTGAGCGTCGCATGCAGGTCGAGCAGCGCGCCGACCGGCACGCCCGGGCCGACCAGCGCGCGCACGCGCTCGATCAGGTCGCCTTCGCAATCGTCGTAGCCATGCGCGATCATGGCGCCATGCAGCACCAGGAACACGGCATCGAGCGGGCCAGCCGCCATCGCCGCCGCCAGCTGGCCGAGCAGCTCGTCGCGCAGCGATTCGTAGACGGCCCGCGCCACCGGGCCGCCGGGCTGGGCCCAGGCGCACAGGCCGGACGTGACACGGTCGCCGTATTCGTCGGCGACACCGAGCAGGAAGCCGTAGCCGGGAAAGCCGAGCGCCTCGGCGCGTCCCTTGCCGTCATCGCGGGGGCGGTACAGGATGCCCTCCGCGAAGGAACGCAGCGTGGTCGGAATCGGCGAGAAGCTGTTGGTCTCGTGCGCCAGGGCGGCAAGGAAGATGTGCATGGCTGGCCTCAGGACTGGAAACGCGCCGGGCTGATGCGGGCGGGATCGAAGCCGAAGGCCGCCAGCTGCGCGGACGGCCCCTCTCCCAGCAGCATGGCCGCGTAATGGCGGCCGGCACCGGGTGCCGACTGGATGCCGTAGCCGCCCTGGGCCGCGGCCCAGAAGAAGCCGGGCAGCACAGGATCGAAGCCGCCCACCAGTTCACCGTCCGCGACGAAGCTGCGCAGGCCGGCCCATACGTGCGTCGGCCGCCGGATGCGCAGCGTCGTCAGGCGCTCGATATTGTCGATGGCGATCGCGACGTCGAGTTCTTCGGCCTGCACGTCGTGCGGCGGGGCCGGATCGGCATTGCAGGGGGAACCCAGCAGCATGCCGGCGTCCGGCTTGATGTAGAAGGATTCGTGCACGTCCAGGAACAGCGGCCAGTGGCTGGACGCGATGCCCTCGGGCGGCGTGAAGAGGAAGGCCGAGCGGCGCTTCGGCACCAGGCCCACTGGATGGGCGCCGGCCAGCCGCGCCACCTCGTCGGCCCAGGCGCCGGCCGCGTTCACCACCACCGGCGCCTGGTAGCTGCCTTTTGAGGTGACGACGGTCCAGACGCCGTCCGCATGCTGCAGGCCGGTGACGGCGGCATCGTTGACCGTGCGCGCGCCGTGCTGACGGGCGCCGCGCAGGAAGCCCTGCAGCAGCGCGTCGACGTCGATGTCGGCCGCATCCTTTTCCAGCACGCCGCCGATGACCGCATCGGGGCGCAGCACCGGGAGGAAATCCAGCGCAGCCCGCGCATCCAGGCGCTCGACCTTCGATGAGGTCTGGCGCACCGAAGCTTCGTGGGCATCGAGTGCCGCCTCCTGGCCCGGACCGGCGAAGACGAAGGCGCCGCGCGGCGACAGCAGCGCGTGGTCGCAGAAGCCGGCCGGCGGGTTGTTGAAGAAGTCGAGGCTGGCGCGGGTCAGGGCCCGCACCTGGGGCGGACCGTAGCTTTCCATGAACAGCGCCGCCGAGCGTCCGGTGCTGTGGTAACCCGGGTGGGCTTCGCCTTCCAGCACGAGGACGCGTGCCTGTTGCGCCAGCCAGTAGGCGATCGACGCGCCGCCGATACCGGCGCCGATCACAATGAAATCTGCGGTTTCATGACTCATGGGACCCCTGGGTTTTCAGAAAACGAAAAATTTCTATAACTGAAAGATATGCCATCCCAGCCGGGCATGCAAGCATTATCTGGCACAAATACGCGCGTTGCGCAGGCACGTACGGGCCGCTGCGCACGGCGCGCAAAACGATTGACGGCGCCGGGCGGCGGCCTCGACAATGAATCGCATTTCTATTTCAGAAAATTTTGGAGATGACCATACCGGCTATCGAACGTGTCCCGAGCGACCTTCCCTTCCCCTTTTCCAAGCGAATGTGCTGGACCGCATCGCCGCCACCTTGCATGACCTGGGCAGCGGCCTGGAAGACGTGGTGCGCGTGACCGTATGGGTGTCGGACCTGGCGCTTTTCGCCAGCTTCAACGCCGTATACCAGCGCTATTTCAAGGCGCCGCACCTGCCGGCGCGTTCGACCGTGCAGGCGAAGCTGGCGTTCGACGTAAATGTCGAGACCGAAGTCACTGCTTACGGAACCTGAGCGCCTACTTCCTGGCTTTTTTCCGCACGGGCGCCGGGGCCGCGGCCGGCTTCGGTGCAGGCTCCGGTACCTGTACAGGCGCGGGTGCAGGAGCAGGCACCGGCTGGTCCATCAGCGAAGCGTAGGTCACTTCCGTATTCGGCTCGTCCGAGGTGCACACCGAGAGCACCCGACACCTTGCCTCGCCCACCGCGATGTAGGCATGCGCCATGCCGCTGTCGAAATAGATCGAATCGCCGGTCTCGAGCCGGGCCGGTGCGTACAGGTCGGTGTACAGGTCGACCGTGCCTTCGAGGACGATGGCGAATTCCTCGCCCGGATGGCGGATCAGTTCCCCGAACTCGGCCAGCGAACGCGTATGGATCTCGGCGATGATCGGCACCGAGCGCTTGTTCAGCAAATCCGCCGCCGGATACAGGTGCGAGTAATTGGGCGTGTTGATCGCGTAGCCGGTGCCGCGCCGGTTGATGCTGCGGCGGCCGCTCGATGCGGGCGCGGCCGGCTTGCCCGCCGCCTGCGTGCCGCTGAACAGCTCGGAAATGTCGATGTCGAGCGCACTGCAGATGCGCAGCAGCTTGTCGTAGCTGAGCGACATCTTGTTGTTCTCGATCTTGGAGATCGTGGACATGGGCATGCCGCTTTTTTCGCCCGCCTCGATCAGCGTCATGCCACGTTCCTTGCGGATGCGCCTGAGCGATTCTCCCAGGTTGCCATCCTTTTCCGGTCCGTGATTGATCGCGCGTTTCGTGGCCATGCTAGTCCTCTCAAGAACCCTCATTATAGATCGCCCTTGCAGAGATTGAAAACCCGACATGCCAGATTTTCCAGGATGCTAAATTTCTCCGAACGCATTTCTGATCATGCGTGCGGATTGGCCACGCGGGGCCAGTAGTCGGGCGAGCGCAGCCGGTACGGAATGGCGGCGAAATCGAAATCCATCGCACCCGGCGACGACACGTACAGGACTTGCCTGGCCAAGGGCGCGAACTCGGCATGGAAGTGCTGGGTCGATTTCACCACGACCAGCGCCTTGTCGGCCAGCGTCAGGCCCATGCCGGTAAAGGCGTCCGTACCGTAGGTCTGGGTGCGGATCGAGGCCAGTACGATATGCAGCCCGTTCTCCGCCTCGACCCAGACGCAGTCGCCCAGCCGCTCGCGCGTCCCGAGCGCACTCTGGCTGTGGTCCGCGACGATGGCGCGCACCGTCACGCGCAGGTCGACGGGCAACCCGGACGCCGGCCCGCATTTGCCGCCGATGCGCAAGTCGAGCCGGGCACCCACCCCGGCCTGCTTGCAGACGTGGACTGCGCCCAGGTCCCACAAGGCGCCGACGACCGCATTGCCCACGCCGCGCTCGACCAGCCGGCGCAGGATGAAGGTCGAGTCGCCCGCCGCGCCGCCGCCCGGATTGTCGGCGACGTCGGCCAGCACCACCGGCCCCTGCCCGGCAGCCGCAGCCGCCGCATCCAGCGCCGCATCGATGCCGATCACCTGCGCACCGATCTGCTCGCGCAGTTCCCAGAAGGCGGCACCGAGCCGCCCGGCCACCGCGCGCGCAAGCACAGGATCGTCATCGGTCACCACCCACAGCCTGGCGCCCGCCTCCGGCACGTCGCCCCACGGGAAACCGTGGCCCAGCGATACCGACAGCACGCCCGGCTCGCGCTCGGCCGCCTGCATCTGCCTGACAAAACCCTGCATCGGCTCGCGCGTGGTGTGCCAGAGGCCGACCATTTTGCAGTCGAATACCGCGGTGACGGGTTTTACACGCCCGGCCGCGATATCCACGAGGATGCGGTACAGCTCGCGCCCGCGCTCGTCCGTGTCGATGTGCGGATACTCCTTGAAGGCGACGATCACGTCGGCGGAAGCATGCATCAGCGCCGTGAAATGGCAGTGCAGGTCGAGCTCCATCCCGATCGGCACGCCGGGGCCGACGATGTCGCGGATGCGTGCCGCCAGGTCACCCTCGCAATCGTCGTAGCCCTCGGCGGCCATGGCGCCGTGCAGCAGCAGCTGGACGGCATCGACCGGCATGGCCGCCTGCAGGTCGGCCAGGATGGTGTCGCGCAGGGCTTCGTACACCTCGCGCACGGTGCGCCCGCCGGGCTGCGCCAGCGTGCACAGGCTCTCGGCGACCTCATTGCCGTCAGCCTCGATCAGGTCGCGCAGGTAGCGCATGAAGGCGCCGGCGCCCTGCGGATCGCGCGTGCTGGCGTCGCCGTGGTAGATGCCGATTTCCTCGAAGGCGCCCTGCCCGGTCGGGGCGGCGGCGAAGGTATTGGTTTCGGTGGCGAGATGGGCGATGAAAAATCTCATGTTGAAAATTCGGTCAATAGTTCAGGTTCCAGGTGATCAGCTGGCCGACCACGCCCAGCCAGATGACGCCCAGCAGGGCCAGCGCCACCACCACGCTCCAGAGGCGCGCCACGCCGGGCGCGTCGATGCGGAACATGCGCCAGGCCGCCCACACGCCGGCAGCTGCCGCCGCGATGGCGAGCAGGCCGCTGGCTTCGAGCAGGCCGACGAGCCAGTCGATCGCGTAGCTGTAGACGCCGACGTCGGTACTCAGGATCGGCTTGATCAGCAGGAACCAGGCGAACAGGTAGACCACGGCCACCGCCACGGCGATGCGCTGGATGCGGCGCACGCGCTTGTGTTCCGGCGTGATGCCGCTGGCGGCGCGGTCGGCGCGGCGCACCAGCGCGCCGAATGGCCATGCCACCAGGGTCGCCACCAGCACCAGCGTCGACAGCAGCAGCACGGTCAGGTTCAGCGGCGCCGAGCGTGCGAACGAGGCTTCCTGCAGCACCGAGATCGGGTTGTCGCTGTCGATCACGGTCTTGACGCCGTCGATCTGCTTCAGCGCCAGCATCTGCTCGCCGCCGACCTTGCGCCACAGCTGCGGGCCGATCTCGCGGTAGGTCACCATGCCGCCGATCGCGTCCGGCGTGCTGATGGTGCCGTCCGGGTTGGCCGTGATGATCGACTGCTGCAGCAGGTAGAGCACTGTCAGGAAGCCGTGTTCGACGCGGCGCGAACCTTCGTAGCGGCCGGCGATCTTTTGCGCGTCCGCGGCGGCAGTGCTCAGGGTCGGCGGCTCCGTACGCGCGGGCGCCGGGAAGTAGCGGTCCATGAAGCCGTCGAACAGCTCCTTGCGCGCCGCGTAGACGGCGCTGTCCTTGCCGCGGCTGTTGTAGGTGAAGAAGATGCCGACGCCCTCGTCCGGCAGCAGGTTCATCTCGGTATGGTAGACGATGGTATCGCCGCCGTGGCCGATGACCTTGCGGCCGTTCTGCATGCCGTAGAAGAAGCCGTGCGCCATCACGCCGAAGCCCGGGTCGGCGGTTTCGGTGGGACTGTGCATGCGCACCGTGGTGGCCGCATCGAGGATGCGCGCGCCGTTCACGCTGCCCTGCTGCAGGTGCGCCAGCATGAAGCGCGACATGTCGGCCGCGGTGGTGGTGAGCGAGCCGGCGGGCGCCGTGATCACCATCTCGAACGGCGACGGCGGCTCGCTCGCGCTGGGGTAGCCCTTCGACAGGAAACCGGGCAAGCCCTTCGGCACCGGCTGCACGAAGGTCGAATGGCGCATGCCGAGCGGCTGGAAGATGTGGCGGTCGACGTAGGTCTCGAAAGGCTCGCCCGACACGCGCTGCACGATGTAGCCGGCCAGCGCCACGCCGTAGTTGGAGTAGCCTGGCACGCTGCCGGGGGCGAACAGCATCGGGCGCGGATGGTCTTTCAGGTAGCGCTCGGTGGTCGGCGAACGCGCCGGGTCGTAGCTGAGCAGGTCCTTCAAGCCTTCCTCGAAGCCGGCGCGGTGGTTCATCAGGTGGCGCATGGTGATCGGCTTGCCGAACTTCTCTTCGATCCTCAAGTCCAGGTAGTCGTTGACGTTGCGATCGAGGTCGATCTTGCCCTGCTCGACCAGCTGCATCACCGCGGTCCAGGTGAACAGCTTGGAGGTCGAGCCGGGGCGTACCAGGCTCTGCTCCGGATCCATCTTCACCTTGGCGCCGACGTCGGCATAGCCGTAGCCCTTCTGCAGCAGCACCTTGCCGTCCTTGACCACCACCAGCGTGAGGCCGGCGATGTCGCCGGTCTTGAGCGCGTACGGCACGCGGCCGTCGAGCCAGGCGGCGAGGTCGGCGGCGTCGAGGGCGTGGGTGGCGACACCGGCGGTGGCGGCCGTGTCGCCGGCGCCCGGCGCGGGCGGTGCCGCCGGCACCTGGGCATCGGCGCCGCGGGCCTGGTCCAGCGTGGCGCCGGCCTTGTCCCGCAGCTTCTTGCCGGGCGTGGGCGTAGCGGTGAGGTCGGTCGGCGTTTTCTGTGCGGGGGCTGCCGTCGCCCCGGCACAAAGGACGGCGGCGGCGAGCAGGGACAGGAAGGGGCTGCGTGCTTTCATCGGATGTCTTTCGCTCCGCATCAGTAGTTGGGATTGAAACTCAGCAGGTGGTGCCAGGCACCCACCGCCACCAGGATTGCAAAGGCGAGCACCCACAGGACCGCCAGGCCCCTGGCCGCCTTGCTTGCACTCTTGCCTGTACCTGCGCCTGTGCCTGTGCCGGCAAACACCGTCCACGCATGCCACAGCGCCGCCAGCAGGCCGCCGACAAAGGCCAGGATGGTCACGCCCTGGGTCAGCATGAGCAGCCCGCCCGGATCGCCGCCATCGGTGGCCGCCACGGTGGCCGCCCACAGCACCAGGCTGGCCGGCACCAGCCAGCTCGCCACGCGCAGCAGCGTCAGAGGGCTGCGCGGCTTGGGCAACCCATGACGGCGGCGCACGGTGGCCGCCACCGGCCACGCCAGCGCCGTCAGCACGGCCACGCCGAGTGCGCCGAGCAGCAGCGCCAGCACCGGGGCGGACGCCATGAAGGGCACCGGTTCGAACACGAAGGCGAACACGTACGGCTCCAGGCCCCAGCGCTTGACCTTGCCGTCTTCGACGATGGCCTGCAGGCGGCGCTTGCCGTGCTCCTCCTGCCACAGGAAGGGCTTGACTTCGCGGAACACGTTGCGGCTCCCGCCGATCTCGATCGCCACCCGGCCCTGCTCCGCTGCCTGCACGCGCACCGGGCTGAGTAGCTGCAGCACCGACATGAAGGTCGAATCCTCGCGCCGCGTGTTGCGGTAAGCGCCGGCCAGCATGCGCGCATGCGCTTCGGCGGTGGCCTGGTCGACGCCTGGGCCGGCAGGGGCGCGCGTGTCGGGCAGGTAGCGGTCGGCGAAGCCCTGGTACAGGCGTTCGCGCAGCCACTTGCCCTGGTCGTGGCGGCCCGGCGAATTGACCGACACGTACAGGCCGATGCCGTCGTCCGGCAGCAGGTAGAGTTCGGAGTGGAACATATTGGTGTCGCCGCCGTGACCGACCGCGCGGTGGCCGTTCATGTCCTGCTGGTAGAAGCCGAGGCCGATGCCGTTCAGGTCGGGCATGCCGCGCGTGATCGCGGTATGCATCATCTTCACGGTCTCGGGCTTCAGGATCTGCTGTCCGTCCAGGCTGCCCTGCCCCAGGTAGGCCAGCATGAAGCGCCCCATGTCGGCGCCGGGAGACGCCAGGCTGCCGGCCGGCGCCAGGCTGACGATCTCGTAACCCTTGGCCGGCTCGTCGACGCTGGGATAACCCTGGGACATCCGGGGGCGCAGCACCGCCGGCAGCGGCTGGCGGAAGGTCGAATGGCGCATCCCCAGCGGGGCGAAGATGTGGCGCTCGACGTAATCGTCGAAGGACTCGCCGCTGACGCGCTGGACGATGTAGCCGGCCAGCGCGGTGGCCCAGTTCGAATAGCCCTGGGTGCTGCCGGGCGCATATAGATAAGGCGGGATGTAGCTTTGCAGGACCTTGCCGTTGTCCGGCGTGTGATCGCCGTAGACGATCAGGCCGCGCCCCGCCTCTTCCAGGCCGGTGGTATGGGTCAGGACGTGGCGCAGCGTCAGCGGCTTGCCCTGGTAAGCCGGCACCTTGAAATCGAGGTAGCGGTTCAGGTCCGCATCGAGGTCGAGCTTGCCCTGCTCGACCTGCTGCATCACCGCGGTCCAGGTGAACAGCTTGGAGATCGACCCCGGACGGAACAGCGTCGACGCCGGGTCGACCGGGGTCGATTTCTCCCAGTCCGCATAGCCGTAGCCTTTTTCCAGCAGCGGTTTGCCGTCCTTGACCAGCACCACCACCGCGCCGGGCACGCCGGCGACGCGCAATGCGGTCGGCATCAGGCCGTCGAGCCAGGTTTCGGCATCGGCGGCGGTCAGCGGCACCGCGGCCTTGCCGGTACCCGGTAGCGCCGGCTGCGTGGGTGACGGCACGGCGGCGGGTGCCGCGGCCGCCGACGGTGCGGGCGCCGGGTCCTGCGCCAGCGCGGGCAGAAGGAAGCACGCATACAGCGCGGCGGCCGCAACCCGCAGGCAATTCAGAGAGACGCGGCGCATCAGAATGCCCTCGCCACGTTCATGCCGACGGTGCGCGGCTGCACCGGCGTGGCGCGCAGCGGGCCGCCAAAGGCCGTCAGGGCCGTGTCGGCGCTGCTCAGCGCGCGCTTGTCGGCCAGATTGCGCACAAAGGCGCCGAGCTCCCAGCCGTCGACGGTCACGCCGGCCTGCAGGTCGCCGATGACGTAGCCGGCCATGCGGAAGTTCGGTATCGAGGTTTCCGGTGAATCGAAGCCGGCGTTGCGCTGCCCGACCTGGCGGATGGTGAGGCCGGCATACGCGGCCCTGCCGCCGACTTCGAAGGCATAACGCCCGCTCACGCTGCTCGACAGCCGGGCGCTGTTCGGCAGGCGCGCGCCGGACAGTCCCAGCGCCGGCGCGTCCTCGGTCAGCTTGGCGTCCGTGTACGCCAGGTTGGCGTCGACGCTGAAATGCTCGTCGAGCTTGTAGCGCAGGGCCAGCTCCAGGCCCTTCGATTCGGCCTTGCCGGCGTTGCCGGTGAGCGTGGTGGCGCCGACCGCGATCGGCTGCTGCAGCTTGTCCCAGCGGATATCGAACAGCGCGGCTTCGACCGACAGGCGCCGGTCCAGCAAGTCGGCCTTGTAGCCGACCTCGTAGCTCCACAGCTTGTCCGGATCGAAGGTCGCCGGTGCGCCCGGCACCACCTGGCCGTTCTGGTCGAGCGCCGGCGGGTTCGGGCCGCCCGGCCGGTAGCCGCTGGCGGCGCGGAAGTACACGCTGCTGACCTTGTCGAGCGAATAGCGCGCGGTCG
>Ga0308160_10000640_pt1 | contig 62466 bp, 52 predicted proteins | sample PhyFR1_FD_201036 | JGI IMG/M metagenome (GOLD analysis project Ga0308160, IMG submission 201036) | Phyllosphere microbial communities from UC Gill Tract Community Farm, Albany, California, United States - DLSLF.R1 | ecosystem: Host-associated > Plants > Phyllosphere > Unclassified | place: USA... | reverse complement strand
TCGCCACCTTCATCGGCTTCCTGCTCGAGGCCACCGGCAGTTACGTGCCGGTGTTCCTGATGGCCGGCTCGGCCTACCTGCTGGCGCTGGCGCTGGTGCAATGGCTGGCGCCGCGCCTGCAGCCGGCGCAGTTGGAAGACCATGCCTGACCGGGCCTGACTGGCGCATGCCGAAAAGCGCGGACGCGCGGCGTATCCGCATCCATCCGATGACGTTCCACCCCTCTCCCACCATGAGATGCCATGATGAAAACGATCGCATCGATCCTGTTCGCACTGTCGCTGGCCGTTTCCGCTGCGGCCGGCGCCGCGCCGCTGGCCGCCGGCAAGCAGCGCTTCCTGGGCAGCGCCTATGGCCCATCGCAGACGCAGGACTTCACCCGCTACTGGAACAAGGTCACGCCCGAGAACGCCGGCAAATGGGGCAGCGTGGAAGCGGTGCGCGGGCGCATGGACTGGAGCGCGCTCGATGAGGCCTACAACCTCGCCAAGCGCAACAACATGCCGTTCCAGATGCACGTGCTGATCTGGGGCAGCCAACAGCCGCTGTGGATGCGGACGCTGTCGCCGACGGAGCAGCGCGCCGCGATCGAGCAGTGGTTCGCCGCGGTGGCGCAGCGGTATCCGGACATCGACCTGTTGGAAGTGGCCAACGAAACCCTGCCGGGCCACAATCAGCCCGACGACAGGAAAGAAGACAGCGGCAACTACCTGCAGGCGCTGGGCGGCGCCGGCAGCACCGGTTGGGACTGGGTGCTGCAGTCGTTCCGCCTGGCGCGGCGCCATTTCCCTCACGCCAAGCTGATGATCAACGACTATGGCATCACCAACAGTGCCGACGCCACGCGCCAGTACCTGCACGTCATCCAGCTGCTGCAGCGCGAACGCCTGATCGATGCGATAGGCCTGCAGCAACATGCCTTCGAGACGCGGGCGGACGTGCCGATCTCGGTCCACCGCGCCAACCTCGACACGCTGGCCGCGACCGGCCTGCCGATCTATGTCACCGAATTCGACCTGGACGGCCCCACCGATGCGCAGCAACTGGCCGACTACCAGCGCGTGTTCCCGCTGTTCTGGGAACACCCGGGCGTGCGCGGCGTGACCCTGTGGGGCTTCCGCCGCGGCCTGTGGCGCGACAAGGAAGGCGCCTACCTGATCCGCGACGACGGCAGCGAACGCCCGGCGCTGACCTGGCTGCGCGGCTACGTGGCGAGCAAGCCGTAGCGCCAAGCGCGTTGCTTCCGACCATCATCCCTCCACGACCCGCATCCCGACCATGACCCTGTCCTCCCCCGCCCTGTCCCTGCATCCCGACCGCCTGCTGCCGCCGGAGCCGGGCATGCGCGCGATCGCGCGCCGCCTGTACGCGCAGGTCGCCGCGTTGCCGATCGTCAGCCCGCACGGCCACACCGATCCGGCCTGGTTCGCCGAGGATGCGCCGTTCGCCAACGCCACCGAACTGCTGCTGGTGCCCGATCACTACGTGTTCCGCATGCTCTACAGCCAGGGCGTGGACCTGGATGCGCTGGGCATCCCGCGCGCCGACGGCAGCCGCGCCGCGGTGGATCCGCGCGCGGCCTGGCGCGTGTTCGCCGAACGCTTCCAGTTGCTGCGCGGCACGCCGTCGGCGCTATGGCTGAACCATGTGTTCCACGAGGTGTTCGGCCTGCGCGTGCGCCTGGACGCGGCCAGCGCCGACCTGTACTACGACCGCATCGGCGAGGCGCTGCAGACGCCGGCCTTCCGGCCGCGCGCGCTGTTCGATCGTTTCGGCATCGAGGTGATCGCCACCACCGAATCGCCGCTGGATCCGTTGCAGCACCACGCCACGATCCGCGCCAGCGGCTGGGGCGGACGGGTGATCACCGCCTATCGCCCCGATGCCGTGATCGACCCGGAGCACGAGCAGTTCCCCGACGCGTTGCGCCGTTTCGGCGAGCTGACCGGCGAGGACGTGTACGCCTGGGACGGCTACCTGCGCGCGCATCGCCAGCGCCGCGCGTTCTTCGCGCAGATGGGCGCCACCTCCACCGACCACGGCCACCCCAGCGCGGCCACCGCCGACCTGCCCGCGGCCGAGGCCGCGCGGCTGTTCGCACGGGTGCGCGGCGGTGGCGCCAGCGCCGCGGAGGCGGAACTGTTCCGCGCGCAGATGCTGACCGAAATGGCGGCGATGAGCGTGGACGACGGGCTGGTGATGCAGCTGCACCCGGGCTGCTTCCGCAACCACAACCGCGCGCTGTTCGCGCGCTACGGCCGCGACAAGGGCGCCGACCTGCCGCTGCGCACCGACTACGTGCATGCGCTCAAGCCGCTGCTGGACCGCTTCGGCAATACGCCAGGCTTCACCCTGATCCTGTTCACCCTGGACGAGAGCACCTACGCGCGCGAACTGGCGCCGCTGGCCGGGCACTATCCGGCGCTGCTGCTCGGTCCGGCCTGGTGGTTCCACGACGCGCCGGAAGGCATGTGGCGCTTTCGCGAGCAGACCCTGGCCAGCGCCGGTTTCTACAACACGGTCGGCTTCAACGACGACACCCGCGCGTTCCTGTCGATCCCGGCACGGCACGATGTCGCCCGCCGCGTCGATTGCGCGTTCCTGGCGAGACTTGTGGCCGAGCATCGCCTCGACGAGGACGAAGCGACCGAGGTCGCGCTGGACCTGGCGTATCGGTTGCCGAAGCAGGCCTACAAGCTGTGATAGCAGGTGTCGTCTGCGCCGTCGCCGCATCGACGCGCGAACCTGCGCACACCGCCGTGGCGATGCCCAGGCGCGCTCGACAACTCGCGATCGCACCGCTGCTGGTGCTGGCCTTGCTTGCCGCCGGCAGCGTAGACGCGGCGCCGGCGCCGCAGTCGCCGCCCTCGCGCGAGCGGCTGTCGCTGGATGCCGGTTGGCGCTTCCATCGCGGCGATGCGCCCGGCGTCGGCGACACGCTGGACTACGACGTGCGCCCGGACATCGAGCGCAGCGCCGACGGCAAGGTGGCCGATGCCCGCCCCGACGCTGCCGACCATGTCGCGCCGCGCACCCGGCCCGTGCTCAAGCCGTGGATTCTGCCCACCGGCAATGCCTTCATCGCCGACCCGGCGCAACGCCACCAGCGCCCGCCCGGCGACCCGGGCAGCGACGTGGCCTTCGTCCGCGCCGATTTCGACGACAGCGCATGGACGCGCGTGGACCTGCCGCACGACTGGGCGATCGCCGGGCCGTTCCTGAAGGACGGCCCGTACGGCGGCATGGGCCGGCTGCCGAGCTGGGGCGTGGGCTGGTACCGCAAGCGCCTGGACATTCCCGCCAGCGACCGCGGCCGTGCGGTGTTCCTCGACATCGATGGTGCGATGTCCTACGCCACGGTCTGGCTCAACGGCCGCCTGGTCGGCGGCTGGCCATACGGCTACAGCTCCTGGCGCGTGGACCTGACCCCGTACCTGGTGCCCGGCGGCAGCAACCAGTTGGCGATCCGCCTGGACAACCCGCCCGAGTCGGCACGCTGGTATCCCGGCGGCGGGCTGTATCGCAGCGTGTGGCTGAGCAAGGCCGCGCCGGTGCATGTCGGCCAGTGGGGCACGCAGGTCAGCACGCCGCAGGTGTCGGCGCAGGCGGCGACGGTGCGTGTGGCGGTGACGCTGGACAACAGCGGCGACGCGGCGGCACAGGTACAGGCCAGCACCGCGATCTATGCGCTGGATGCCGAGGGCCGCCGGCAAGGCGCGGCGGTGGCTAGGATCGCCGCGGCCAGCACCCGCATCGCCGCGCACGCCAGCGCCACGCTCGACGGCAGCGCACGCATCGCCAAGCCGCAGTTGTGGGGCCCGCCACCGACGCAGCGGCCGCACCGCTACGTCGCGGTCACCGAGGTGACGCAGGACGGCCGCGTGGTCGATCGCTACGAAACCCCGTTCGGCGTACGCACGCTGCACTGGGATCCGGACCGCGGCCTGCTGGTCAACGGCGAACACGTGCCGATCCGCGGCGTCAACAACCACCACGATCTCGGCGCGCTCGGCGCCGCGTTCAACCTGCGCGCCGCCGAGCGCCAGCTGCAACTGCTGCAGGGCATGGGCGCCAACGCGATCCGCATGAGCCACAACCCGCCGGCACCGGAGTTGCTGGAACTGACCGACCGCATGGGCCTGCTGGTGGTCGACGAACTCTTCGACAGCTGGGAAATGAAGAAGACCCCGCTCGATTTCCACCTGCTGTTCGCCGACTGGCACGAACCGGACCTGCGCGCGCTGCTGCGCCGCGACCGCAACCATCCTTCGGTGATCCTGTGGAGCGTGGGCAACGAAGTCGGCGAGCAATACACCGGCGAAGCCGGCGCGGCGATCGCGCAGCGCCTGCAGGCCATCGTGCACGAAGAAGATCCCACCCGCCTGGCCACCGCGGCGATGAACTACGCCGCGCCGGACATGCCGCTGCCTGCGGCGTTGGACGTGATCGGCCTCAACTACCAGGGCGAAGGCATCCGCGACACGCCGGAGTTCGCAGGCACCGAGCGCATCCGCAAGCCGCCGCAATATCCACTGTTCCATGCGCGCTTCCCGCACAAGCCGATCTTCAGCAGCGAGACCGCCTCGGCGCTGAGCAGCCGCGGCGTGTACCTGTTCCCGGTGAGCGCGGACAACAGCGCGCCGGTGCGCGACGGCCGCGGTGGCGATTCGGTTGCGCACCAGGTCAGCGCCTACGAACTGCACGCGGTGGATTTCGGCGCCAGCGCCGACAAGGTGTTCGCGTCGCTCGACACGCACCCGTTCGTCGCCGGCGAATTCGTGTGGACCGGCTTCGACTACCTCGGCGAACCGACCCCGTACTACTCCTCGCGCAGTTCCTACTCCGGCATCTTCGACCTGGCCGGCTTTCCCAAGGACCGCTACTGGCTGTACCAGGCGCGCTGGCGCCCCGAGCTGCCGATCGCGCACCTGCTGCCGCACTGGACCTGGCCGGGCCGCGAGGGCCAGGTCACGCCGGTGCACGTGTTCACCTCCGGCGACGAGGCCGAACTGTTCGTCAACGGCGTCTCGCAAGGGCGCAAGAAGAAGGCGCCGCTGCAGTACCGGCTGCGCTGGGACGAAGTGATCTATGCGCCCGGCGAACTGCGCGTGCAGGCCTACAAGGACGGCAAGCCCTGGGCCAGCGAGCGCGTGCGTACCGCAGGGCCCGCAGCGCGGCTGCAGGCGGCGCCGGACCGCACCACGCTCCGCAACGACGGCCGCGACCTGGCCTTCGTCACCGTGCGCCTGCTCGACCGCGACGGCAATCCAGCGCCCACCGCCGGCGACCGGCTGCGCTTCCGTGTCGAAGGCCCGGGCGAACTGGTCGCCACCGACAACGGCGATCCCACCGACCTGGAATCGTTCGCCGCCCCCGCGCGCAATGCGTTCAACGGCCTGGCGCTGGCGATCGTGCGCGCCCTGCCGGGCAAGACCGGCACCATCACGCTGCATGTCGAATCGGACGCGCTGCAGGCCGCCAGCACGCATGTGCGGGTGCAGCCATGAGCGGTGCGCCCGCCGGCATGCAGGCGCCGCCTGCACGTCGCCGCACACGCACCACGCCTCCGCGTGACATCCACGCTCGAACAAGGACCGCCGCCATGCCTGGATTGCGCAACACACGCATCGCGACCCTGCTGCTGGCCTGCCTGCTCGGCACGGCGACGGCGGGCGCCGCCGACCAGCCTGCCGCCGCGTCGCGCACGCCGACCGCCGCGGCGGACGGCCGCGGCCTCAAGGACGCCTACGCCGGCGCGTTCCTGATCGGCACCGCGGTCAACGCCGACATCGTCTCCGGCAAGGACGCCGCCTCCGCCGCGCTGGTGCCGCGGCAGTTCAACGCGATCACCGCCGAGAACGCGATGAAGGCCGAAGTGGTCAATCCGCGCCCCGGCGTGTTCGACTTCGCCGCCGCCGATGCCTTCGTCGAGTATGGCCGCCGCCACGGCATGTTCGTGGTCGGGCACACCCTGGTCTGGCACAACCAGACCCCGGACTGGTTCTTCGTCGATGCGCAGGGCAGGCCCAACGGCCGCGACGCGCAACTCGAGCGCATGCGCGCGCACATCCAGGCGGTGGCCGGGCGCTACGTCGGCAAGGTGCAGGCCTGGGACGTGGTCAACGAAGTGATCGACGAAGACGGCAGCTATCGCAACACCAAGTGGGTGGAGCGCGTCGGCGACGGCGACGAGCTGGTGCGGCAGGCGTTCCGCTTCGCCGCGCAGTACGCGCCGGATGCGCAGCTGTACTACAACGACTTCAACGCCTGGCGCCCGGAAAAGCGCGACGGCATCGTGCGCATGGTGAAGATGCTGCAGCGCGCCGGCATCCGCATCGACGGCGTCGGCATGCAGGGCCATTGGGGCCTGGACTACCCCAGCCAGCACGATATCGAAGCGGCGATCGACGCCTACGCCGCGCTCGGGGTCAAGGTGATGATCACCGAGCTCGACATAGACGTGCTGCCGTTGACCAAGGAAGGCCAGGTGATCGGCACCGGGATGGCGCACAAGCAGTTCCAGCTGCCCGAGTTCAAGCGCTTCCTCGACCCGTACCGCGACGGCCTGCCGGCGGACGTGCAGGCGCAGCTGCGCGATCGCTACGCCGAATTGTTCCGACTGTTCTGGCGCAAGCGCGACAAGCTGGCGCGGGTCAGCGTGTGGGGCGTGGACGACGGCATGTCGTGGAAGAACGACTACCCGGTGCCGGGGCGCCGCAACTATCCGCTGCTGTTCGACCGCGAACGCAAGCCCAAGCCGGCGTTCGACGCGGTGCTGGCGGTGCCGGCGCAGGCGAAGTAGCGCGTCGGGGCGGCGCAGCCGCAACGGCTTCGACCGCCGCGGCACGCCCTGGCCTTTTTGCCAGGCAACCAGCCGCATTGCTGCGAAGGCCGACGCACGTACCAACGCGCCGGCGCCGGCTCAGCGCGTCAACACCTGCGGCGCCTGGGTCTGGGTCTGCGCCTGCGTGGTCTGCTCCTGCGCCTGCACGGTGCGCTGGGTCTGCGCCTGCTGCGCGGTCTGCTCCTGCAGCTGCTGGTAGGTTTCCTGCGCCGGCCGCGCGATCGCCTCGCTGGTCGTCATGTGCGCGCGGTTGGCGTAGGGATCGGGCGATGCCGTGGCGCCGTCGCGGTACACGAACGCCAGCTCGCCGCCCTGGCGCGCGCCGGTGGGTCGGTTGAACCCCACCGACAGCTGGTCGCGCTCGCTGAAACCGCTCTGCCTGGCCAGCAGGGTCAGGCTGGCGGTCATGCGGTCGCTGTTGTCGTCCCAACCCTTGCCCAGCGCCTGCTCGGCCTGGGCCACGCCGCTGCGCACCTTGTCGTGCAGCGCGCGATCCGCACCGGTCGGCTCGGCCGCGGGCGCAGCAGCGCGCGGCGCCGGCGGAATCGCACCGGTATCGCGGAAGCCGTTCGGGATCCACTCCGCCGGCACCTTGCCCTGGTCGATGCCCAACGCTTTGAGGTCGGCGCTTACTTCCGGCGGCGCGCGCTTGGGATCGCGCAACTGCGCGGCGTCCTCGGCTTCGGCGACCATGCCCAGGTCGCGCGCGCCGTAGTTCTGCGGATAGCCGCGCGCGTCGTAGAACAGCTTGCCCATCGCCTCGACATTCTTCGGCGCGTTCGCGTCGATCTTCAGGTCGTTGCCGAAGGTCAACCCATCCTTGGCCTTGTAGGTCGCCTTGGCGCCCTCGCCGTCCTTGTCGATGTAGCTGGCCATCTCCGTGCTGGCGTTGTACAGATCCTTCAGCGTCGCCTTGGGATTGCTGTGCTTGACGTAGTCGGCCAGCGTGTTGATCCCGGCGATCTCGTCCTTGGACTCGCGCGTGCGCTCCTCGGCGCTGTGCGCCTTCAGTGCCGCAGTGTAGTCGTGCGGCGAGGGCGACCTGGCGATCTCGTCGATCTTGTCCTTGAACGCGGTATCGGATGTGTCGATCGCCGTCTTGTTGATCGCATGGCCAATCTCGTGGCCGAGGATGATCCGCGCGGTATTGGCCGAATCGTCGCGCGGCGCATCCATCTTGGCGGTGCGCAGCACATCCATCGGCAGCAGGATCTCGCCGGTGCTCGGCCGGTACGCGCCGTTGCCGTCGCGCGGATGCGCCCCGAACCCGGACAGCTGCCTCTGCTCGATCGCCTGCTCCACCCGCGCCGTGAGCTCGGGCGTGTTGTCCAGCATCTGCCGCAGCGCCTGGCCTTCCTTGGCGTGCGTCGCCTCGAACGTGTCCACCATCTTCTTCAGGTCATCGTCGGTCGCCATCACCCATCTCCTTATGCGGTGGCCAGGATCTGCAGCAGCGACACGCAGGCCCGCGCGTCATCCGCGCCGGCAGCGTTGCCGACGAACGCGTACACCACCACGGCGCCGCGCTCGAAATGCCAACGGCCGGGACTGCCCAGGCGCGGCGGCGCGATCCACTGCGCGGCGAAACCGGCCTCGGTTAACGCCTGCTTGTACGCGCTAAGCGGCTGCGTGCAGCGCGCCGGTGAAGCGGATGCCGGTGCGAACGCGAAGTCCAGCCGCGACGGCAGCTCTCCATCGGCATCGGCCACCGACTCCAGCGAATAGCGTCCGCCGCCGGCCACCGGGCCGGACGCGCTGAACGCATGCGCGGTGTCGCCCGCGTCCACCTGCAGGCCCGCATGCGCGGCGACCTGCGCCGGGGTCAGGTCCTGCTTGCCGCCGATCGCCAGGATCAGCCGCACTACGCCTTGTGCCAGTTGCTCTGGCGTCATCTCCGACATGGCCCGCTCCTTTGTAGTGGGAATCGATGAAGGTTGGGAATGCGCACCGGCGCAGGCGGCCAGCAGCGCCGCCGCCAGCAGGGCAACGCCGCGCTGCACGAGCCGGTGCCCAGCGCGCGGCGGTGGGCGGATGTCGCCGGGGGAAACAGAGTCCATGGTGCGCCTCTCCTTTGAACGCCTGTCGCGTGTGTCCGCGGCCAGGCATATTGATGGCGATTGTAGCCATCGCGCCGGTACGCTGCAGCCGCACGCGCGGCGCCAGCGTGGCCGCGAGCATACGCAGCCGTGCGTGCGCGCGGAGGTGAAGAGCATGCGCCCGGCAGATGGCATCATCGCCCCACACCACCCAGGAATCCTCCGATGCGATTTCCGACCCGCGTCCTGCTCGCCGCCGCCGTGCTGGCGTTGCTCGCCTGCTGTGCGAAGAGCCAGGCGCCCGCGCCGCGCTTCCCCGTGATCGGCCATGTCACCGCGTTCGACCCCGCATTCGGCGACACGGTGGCCGCGGACGCGCGCATCGAGCGCATCGCCGAGGGCTTCACCTGGGCCGAAGGCCCGGCCTGGGTCCGCGACGGCGGCTACCTGCTGTTCAACGACGTGCCGCAGAACACCATGTACCGCTGGTCCGAGCGCGATGGCCTGTCGGTGTTCCTCAAGCCGTCCGGCTACGCCGGCCCGCCGCTGGATGTCCTGCGCGAAGCTGGCGCCAACGGCATGCACGCCGAGCCGTCAGGCAGCGTGCTGCTCGCCGATTCGGGCACGCGCGCCGTGGCCCGGCTCGATCCGGCCACGCGGCGCAAAACGATTTTGGCCAGCGCCTACGACGGCCACCGCCTCAACAGCCCCAACGACCTGGTGCGGCGCAACGACGGCGTGGTGTTCTTCACCGACCCGCCGTACGGCCTGAAGGACGGGGACAACTCCCCGGTCAAGGAACTGCGCTTCAACGGCGTCTACCGAATGGACACCGACGGCAGCGTGCACCTGCTCGACGACAGCTTGAGCCTGCCCAACGGCATCGCCCTGTCGCCCGACGAGCGCACCCTGTACGTGTCCAACTCCGACTCGGCGCGGCCGATCTGGACCGCCTACACGCTCGACGCGCGCGGCGAAGTCACCGGCAAGCGCGTCTTCGCCGATGCCTCCGACATCGTCGGCGACGCCAACCCCGGCCTGCCGGACGGCATGGCCGTGGCCAGCGACGGCCGCCTGTTCGCCACCGGCCCCGGCGGCGTGCTGGTGTTCGCACCCGACGGCCGGCGCCTGGGCCGCATCGAAACCGGCGGCCCCATCGCCAACTGCGCCTTCGGCGACGACGGCCGCACCCTGTACATGACCTCGCACAAGATCCTGGCGCGGGTGCGGGTGAAGGCGACGGGGTTGGGTTTTACGCCGTAACCGACCGACGGGTTCCGCCCGTCCATTCAAGCCGCCTCTCGCGGCCAACACGGACATTGGGTCTATGGAAATCACGGGTTTCGCGGATGCAGTAGCGCTGGATGAACCCGCATATGCGGTCTTCAAGGCTGCGCTCGACGTAGTCTTCGACAAGGGCGACGGAGTTACGGAGCATATCGACCGCCTCTCCCCTGAAGCGCGGCTTGTTTACTTGCTGTGGTGCTTGGACGGCGAGATCCACAATGGTGGCTTCGACCAACTTTTCACCAACTCGCTGGGCAACCATTGCGTCGAGATCCTTGGCCACTTGCAGACCATCGGCGCGGGCAAGTCCCACGACCTTCTGTCCAAAGCGGTTTCGTGGTTTCCGAACGCATTGCCATCCAACGACCGCCGGGTCAGGTGGTCGCAACATCAAGCCTTCTCCGGCACGCCTGAGTACGAGGCTGAGATGGACAGGCTGGACGCCGAGTTCTACAAGTACGAGGACAATCTGGGTTCACTGCTGAACTCGTATGTGGCCGAGCACCCGAATGCATCGATCAGGGTCTGATCCGCTCCAACGTTCGGCCTCTTAGGAGGCATTGCATGGCTTGCCTTACTGCACATTTCGTCCTGTCGGACGAAGATGTTGCCGTTCTTCTATCTGAGCAACGTAACGAAGAGCGTCTGGCCGTCGTCGGGGAAGAAAATCGAGGGACGCTGGTTTGAGCAGTCCGGAAGCCAAGTCCCCTTCTCCCCCCGGGAGAAGGTGGCGCGCAGCGCCGGATGAGGGTACGGGCGACACAGGCAGTCGCACCGCACCTCAGGCTGCTTTTTTCAAGGCAGGCATCCACAGTGGACGCTCTTCAATCCAACCATTCGCGTCGCCGTGATGTCTGCCGCTTCGTTCGTCGCGGCTGAAGCCGCTCCTACAGGAGGAATTCAACCCCCTTCGCGCTGTAGCTAGGACGCGGCGTCGCTGCGAAACACACACTGATTTACGTTGAATTTCTCAGCCAGCCTTTTGCCCGATCCGATCCAACGCAGCCAGCACCTCCGGCGACAACGACAGCTCAGCCGCCGCCAGATTCTCCCGCAGATGCGCAACCGACGAGGTACCCGGAATCAGCAAGATGTTCGGCGCACGCGCCAGCAGCCAGGCCAGCGCCACCTGCATCGGCGTCACGCCAAGTTCCTGCGCAATGGACGACAGCGAGTCGGACTGCAACGGAGAGAAACCGCCCAGCGGGAAGAACGGCACATAGGCGATGCCGTCGCGGCCGAGCGCATCGATCAGCGCGTCGTCGGCGCGGTGCGCCAGGTTGTAGTGGTTCTGCACGCACACCACCTTGGCGATGCCCCGCGCCTCCTGCACCTGCGTGACCGTGGCGTTGCTGATGCCCAGATGCCGGATCAACCCGCGCTGCTGCAGCTCGGCGAGCGCACTGAACTGCGCTTCGATCGAACCCTCGCTGGGCTTGTACGCATCCAGCATCACCCGCAGGTTGACCACGTCCAGGACATCAACGCCAAGGTTGCGCAGATTGTCGTGCACCGCCTGGGTCAGCTCGGCGGGGCTTTGCGCCGGCAGCCAGGACGCGTCGTCGCCACGCACGGCGCCGACCTTGGTGACGATGGTCAGCGGCTGCGGATACGGATGCAGCGCCTCGCGGATCAGCTGGTTGGTGATGTGCGGCCCGTAGAAGTCGCTGGTGTCGATGTGGTCCACGCCCGCGGCCACCGCCTCGCGCAACACCGCCAGCGCCGCGGCGCGATCCTTGGGCGGGCCGAACACGCCCGGCCCAGCCAGCTGCATCGCGCCGTAGCCGATGCGGGTCACGCGGCGATCGCCGAGGAAAAAGGTGCCAGCTGTCGAAAGCTTGCTCATGACTGCCTCCAGAAGTGGTGGGCCGAGGCCCGGGTGAGGCCTGCACTGTAGGCCGCGCGCCGATGCGCGATAATCCGGTCGAATCGGCACGGGCTGTGCGGGATATCGAACAATGACCACGGACCTGCAAGACCTCTTCGCCTTCCTGGCGGTGCTGCGCGGCGGCGGCTTCCGCGAAGGCGCGCGGCTCAGCGGCAGCTCCGCCTCCAGCCTGAGCGAGGCCGTGCGGCGCCTGGAAACCCGGCTCGGCGTGCGCCTGTTCAACCGCACCACCCGCAGCGTGCTGCCGACCGAAGCCGGCGCGCGCCTGGCCGAACGCCTGATCCCCGCCCTCGGCGAAGTGGAAGCGGCGCTGGACGTGGTCAACGGCTTCCGCGACCGCCCCAGCGGCACCCTGCGCCTCAACGTGCCGGGCGCCGCCGCGCGCCTGGTGCTGCCGGCGATCGTCACCCCGTTCCTGAAGGCCTATCCGGAGATCAAGCTGGAAGTGATCGTGGAAGACAGCTTCGTCGACATGCTGGCGGCCGGCTGCGATGCGGGCATCCGCTACGACGAGCGGCTGGAGCAGGACATGATCGCCGTGCCGATCGGCCCGCGCGTGCAGCGCTTCGCCACCGCCGCCGCGCCCGAGTACCTCGCAGCGCACGGGCACCCACAGCACCCGCGCGACCTGCTCGCGCACGCCTGCCTGCGCGGCCAGTTCGCCAGCGGCGCCATCCCCGCCTGGGAATTCGAACGCGACGGCGAAGTCGTGCTGGTCGAACCGACCGGCCCGCTACTGGTGCGCCTGGGCGCCGCGGTGGACCTGGCCATCGACGCCGCGGTGGGCGGCCTGGGCGTGATCCACCTGTTCGAAGACTGGCTGCGCCCGCACTTGGACAGCGGTGCGCTGCAGCCGGTGCTGGAACCATGGTGGCAAAGCTTCAGCGGCCCATTCCTCTACTACCCCGGGCGCCGCCACCTGCCGGCGCCGCTGCGGGCGTTCGTGGATTTCATTCGGACGCCGTAAGCGCGGTGCAAGCGGCGTTGCCACGATGCCGCTCCGGCATTCGGAATGCATCGCCAACCGCCGCTCCCTGCTCCCTGCTCCCTGCTCCCTTGTAGGAGCGGCTTCAGCCGCGACCCGCCTCACCGACAACGCCCAGCGCGCCTGCCGGAGGCGCGCCATCTGCATCGCCCCACCACTGGCAAGAAAGCTCCCAACTACTCCCGAAACCGCCGCAACCAAACAAACCCAGGCACCGCGATCCGCATCGTCGACGTCCCATCCCACGCCAACACAAACCCCGCATCCACCAACGCCGCAGCGACCTGCCGCCCGACCGCAAGATCGGCATCCGCCCCACCCTGCAAATCCCCGAATGCGATAAACAACCCGCCGCCGTCCACCGCGCACTCCACATCCTGCCCGTGGTAGAAACAATAGCCGCGGTACTCGCCCTCCGGCGCCTCCGCCACCGCCTCCGTCACCTCGGTGTGGCCATCGGACATCGTGTAGCCGGCATTCGCCAGCGCGCAGATGCCCGCATCGTGCAATTGCTCGAACACCGTGTCCAGGCGATCGCAATCGGTCTGCGCAGGCCAACCTTGCTCCGCCTGTTGCTTGGCCTGCCACTGGCTGGCGACCGCGGCGCGCAGCATCGGTTCGTCGCAATCGTCTTCCAGAATGTCGTCGAGCATCTCCTCGCGGATCTCGGCCTCAGAGTAGTAGCCGGACCAGACCCACTTCCGGATTGAATCGAGGACATACGCATCGGTCTCGTTCACGCTCGCTCCTTTGGAGGCCAGGCACTTGCCTGGCGCGCACGGTAGCAGGACGACGTTTCGATCTTGGAAACGCCGAGTGAATCTCAGGATCGAGGCCAGCGCTATCGAAGCAAAAGCCGACCACCGGCACCACGCCAGTCGCCGCCTCACGCGACGCTGGCGTGGCTATGGCGGCGCACGCCACACGGACGTGCGCACACCAATGACGTCAGACCTTGGATCGCAGCGGAGGCGAAGCGGCGCGCATTGCCCGCGCCTTCTTCTTCCCCGCAGCCCGCGCCGATGGCCCAACCGCAGCCGGCACGCGGCTGATCAACAACACCCCGCGCCCCACCGTCACCCGCAACGCATCGCCCACCGCAAAACCGTACTGCTCCAACCAGCGCCCAGACAGACGCAGCTTGGGCACCGCACAGCCGACGACATCCTCGGCGCGGCGCACGTCGTAGTGCTGGTAGCTCATCGTGCAGCGCTCGGGCACGCGGAAGCGCAGGCGCGACGCGGCGGGTGTGATCGATGGGGAGGCATCTACGGCCGTTGGATGCTCAGCGGCCTGCGTGTCGGCTGATCGAGTGCGGCGTTTGGGTGTACGCGACGCGGATGCAGCCTTGGGGGGAGTGAAGGTGGTTCTGTTGAAACGGTGCATGTCGGACTCCTTGTGTGCTGAGGAATCCACCGACTCGCTGTCAACCGAGGTGGCGGACGGTGCGCGGTTGACAGACCGGCCACAAGGAACCGGCAGACCTTTCGGCCTCCGCACACCGCCCGCCAAAGGACGAGTACGCGACCCATCCCGAAAGCCGGACAAAAGAAAAGCGCCGACATCGAGCAATGGGCGCTGGTGCGCCTTGTGGTTTCAGGCTGTCAATCCCGGCTGCGGAATGTGCCGCAGCATTTCGATCATGCGACTTGGCATTCGACCCTGTCAACAGGTATGCATCCACCCTTTCAAAAAGCTCTTCGGAAACAGAAGCCCTTGAGAAAACGAATCAGGTGTCTACCGGAGAGATGGGAAGACCGCTTGCGACCGTCTAATTATGCTGATAGCGTCACATTAATTGCACCCAGGGGAAGAACACCGTGATTAGGCACAGGGATTACACACCTGTTGCAGAGAAATCTATCGGTGTGACAGAGCCGCTACGGCAAGTTGGCCTAACGAGTGCGGGGATAGACACCTTTGTTACAACCCAGACTGTCGTCGATGGTAGTTAGAGGGCGCTGAACGTGGACTACGGACATTTGCCACAGGAGTTCCACTTCAGTCACAACTTCTGCTTCTTTCTGCATGATCAGTTAGTCGCTGCGCTAAAGGCAGGTGAAGAAGCAAAGATCTTTGACGCAGAGCTTGTCAGCGACCGGGAGGTTCCTGCGGGCCTTAAAGGCGAAGCGCTGTTTGAGTGGCTCAGCGATAACGGCCACAGATCGGTAATCTTGGACATGTACTACCGACAGATTACGGCAGCGCTTCTCGCTGACATGCTTCACTTTCTGTATGAGTCTTTGCGGTGCTCCGCGAAAGGAAAGCTCACTGTCTCATTTGCGCTACTCCGTAAGCCACTAAAGGAAAACTTGTTTTACCTGGAATGGCTACTCGCAGACCCGGACGATATGCTTTCTGCTTTCGAAGACGAAAAGCCGTCCGCAAAATCCATCAAGCTACTGAGCGACGTTCGAAAGAAGGAGGTCATTCGGCTTGCTGTCGAGAAGACATCAATGGGCCACTGGTTGGATCCAGAGATGATATATGACCTTCGTTACAACAAGAGATTTAATGCGGGCTTTGAGGATCTGTTTCAAAAGGCCAACCACCTAGTTACCAGCTTTAAAGCGTTAGAGACGGAGCCTGCAAACTTCAATTTTGTGTTCTCGAACGACCAAGCTCATCACTCACAGTGGGATGGACTTTACTCCTATCTTCCGCTTCTGCTACTACATACGGTCGAGGTCGTTGAAGCTCTCTTGAAGACTTTTGCAAAGCGACAAGAAGGCATTGACTTGACCCAGATCCGAAACGCTATTGGCTTTGCCTACTGGATCGATTCTGGTCCACACAAGCATTTGGGTACGGATGCACTCAGGGACATGAGATCGGCCTTGCTTAGCGAGGAGCTACCTTGTCCATCGTGCGATACGCAGATCTTCAGTTCAGAAGAGTCGATGATCACTCTCTACAACGAGAACACCGTGTGCTGTAGCAAATGCGGCTGGAGCTTTGACCTCAATGCACGCGCCCTCTAACAGTTCATTCAAGCTGATGCCGCTTCGCGGTGCGGCTTAACTCAGGCGTTAGGTATCCATGAGCCATCGCGATTTCTCAAACCAGCTAGAGAGCTTTAGGCAAGAGTCCGAGGTAGTTGCGCAGCTAGTTTACGGAGATTTCGCCGTAAATCAGGCTGCTCTGGACTCTGATGAGGTCTTCGCAGCTATGAACGAGACCCCTCGTTTATGGAATCTTTGGGCGTACGCAACTCAGGTTGCAAGCTTTATGGCACTGGGCCGAGTATTCGATATCAAATCAAACTATTCTCTTGATGCTTTACTGGACTCTATGCAAAAGAACATCCAGGACTTTCAGGAGAATGGCCTTCGTGCTCGCAAAGATCCAAAGGGCGAGAACCCAGCATGGCTCGATAGCTATTTAGCAGAGGCCTATTACCCAACTCATGATGATGTGAAGCGGCTTCGAAAAATGGTCGATCGCCGCCGAGCGATCTACGACCGAATGATAAAGCCTGCCCGCCACAAGTACTTCGCTCACCGTGAGAAGCACGAAGCAAATGCGGTGCGGGATCTTTTCCAGCGCGGAACAATAGATGAGCTCTGGCTTCTCACATCCTTCCTGCTTCAGCTTCACGACCAGCTATTCCAGCTCTATTTCAACGGCCGTAAGCCGGTGTTTCGTCGCACTCCGTACTCGATTCGCTCTGTACGCAAACTGGCAGCAAACAGTAGTCGTCCGCATCACAAGTTGATACTTGAGGTATCCGAGACTATGCGGCGCATAGTCGCTGGATCGCCTAACAATTCATTCAAGCCGAACCCGCTTCGCGGGTCGGCTTAATTCAGGCGTTAGGCCTCATGTCCAGCTCTCCTGCAATCTTCGAGAAGACCTATTTGCAGTTCACCTCATGCACTGGTGGAGGGTTTCAAATGGAAATCCTCGCGGGAGGCCCAAACGGCGAATTCATTCCTAGCCGTCCCGAAGCGGTCGCAAGAATTCTCGCTGACGACAATGAAGTTAGCTGGTTTGAGTTCTTCACCCCTGAGGGGCCGGTTCGCCTGCCTCTATATGAGATTGAGCAGGCAATTGCGGCGGGTAAACTGGACGTGCACGGAGAGGCCTGGTATGACAAACAAGTGCCTGGGCGAAATATCGAAATATCGGGATCAGGTTCACTTAAGAAGTCAATAGTAGGGTCAGGTTCACTTAAGAAGTTAACCTGACCCTGAGGTTTAGAGTCAAACTTTGGGCACCATAGGGGGTGCATGTGCTGAGTCTGCAAAGCAATCATTGGTCGGAGCTTCGGCATGCGTATGGCAGTGCGGCTGATATCCCCGAGCTGCTTGCACGCCTTCGCGGGCTTCCGAAGTCCGAGGCGGGAGCCGAGCCGTGGTTCACGCTCTGGAGCGCCTTGGCACATCAAGGCGATGTCTATTCGGCGTCCTTCGCAGCCGTTCCACACGTGATCGAAGCACTTGCTATTGCTCCGTCCGAAGCCAGTGATTCCTTCTTCCAGTTCCCAGCATGGATAGAGATCTGCCGTGCGAAAAACCGCATCGAGATTCCGCAAGATCTGGAGGCACCATACTTCGAGGCGCTTGCGCGCCTTCCGAGCCTGGTTGCGCAGGCGTCCGAGCGCCATTGGAACGCTGATTTTCTGGCGTGCGCATTATCTGCCATAGCGGCGGCGAAGGGTCAGCATAAGATCGCCGAAGCAGTGCTCGAAATGTCCTCGCCAGAAGCAGCTGAGGAGTTCCTAAATTGGCATTTTGAGCAATGACGCCCAACTCCTCCTTCAAGCAGACAGTCAACCGGCTACGCCCGTTGCCTGCCGCTTAATTCAAACGTTAGGTTGCCCAATGGGGCCATTCCAAGAAGGATGGACAGAGCAGGACGTTGAAGCTGTACTTGCCCGCGGGTTGCCCGATGAGCTGCTCTATGTACCGATCGTGATCACCATGGACCCAACCGACTGCGCATGGTCTGGGCGCATATGCCTCTCGCTGGCCTCGCACGAACACTTCAACGTTCGCGGCAATGCGGTTCTTGGCTTCGGGCACCTTGCGCGTACTTGCAGACACCTTGACTTGGAGGCTGTCGTTCCCGTCATTGCGGCAGCTCTCCGCGATGAGCATGAGTACGTTCGCGGCCACGCGATGGATGTAGCGGATGATTTGCTGCACTATCTGGGTGTCGGTGTGCCGGGTCAACTTCCGGTGCCGGGCAATGAAGGCGCCGCATAACAGTTCGTCCAAGCCGAACCCGCTTCGCGGCGCGGCTTAACTCATATGTTAGGGCCCACACGCATTTCATGACACTCTTGGTTTTAGATCTCGACGAGACACTCATCCATGCAACCGAAGGTTACCTGGATCGTGATCCCGACTTTGAGGTTGGACCGTACGCTGTGTACAGGCGACCGGGCCTTGACTCGTTTCTGTCTACGGTAAGTTCGCACTTTGACCTAGCGGTTTGGACTTCTTCTACTCGCCTTTACGCGGCGCCGGTTGTCGCGGCCATATTCCCACCCAACATCGACCTCAAGTTCATATGGTCCCGCGAGCGCTGCACGATGCGCTTTGATCCAGAGCATCAAGACTATGAGTGGGCAAAGAATCTTGGCAAGATAAAGCGCAGGGGTTATCGGCTTGAACAGGTGCTGATGGTAGATGACACTCCCGCCAAACTGGCCAAACACTACGGAAACCTCGTCAGGGTAAAGCCGTTCTTTGGTGATCTAGCGGACCAGGAACTGTTCCAGTTAGGTGAGTACTTGCCCACACTCGCAAAGTCACCAAATGTCAGAAGGATTGAAAAGCGCTTCTGGCGAAAATCCGTTATTGAGCCCTAACAATTCATTCAAGCCGAACCCACATCAGAGCGGCAACTGATTGCACGCCTTCGGCTATATTCGTACCCAGTCGCCGCCCTGCTGCGGGTCGGCTAAATTCAGGCGTTAGACTTTTTCCACCTCACTCACCGAGCCAGCGCAAGCACTGACGCCAATGTCATTACTCTCCGATTTCTATGTCGCGTTGCCCGAAGATGCCGTCGCTTATGACGCCAGTCGTGCTCTCCCAGACTCCGAGCGCGCCGAGTTCAGCGGGCTCACCTACAACGAGCTGGCTGATCTTTGGGCCGTCCTCCAAGGCATCGAAGCCACGCCTCAGCAAGCAGAGGCTTTCGAGTCAGTCTTGGTTGCCGCTGGCGGCGAGCGCCTCATCCATCGCTTCCCAGCGGAGTTCGTCTCCTCGCTCGCATCACTCGACGCCGCCAGCATGTCGATCGCTGCCGCCAAATGGGTCCAAACAGGAGAGCTTGCCTACTTGTCGTGCCAGCCATCCCATGTCATCCCCATCATCGATGCCGCATCGCGGCTGGCGCGCAATGCACAACAAAACGGTAAGTCGCTATACCTCTGGATGTGCGTCTAACATCTCGTTCGAGGCGGACGGCTGCGCCGCCGCTTAACTCCAGCGCCAGGTCATACACGCATGCCTCCCAACGGCCGCAAACTCGTCACCCTATTCGTCATACTCCTCGCCGCCGCGATGGCTTCTTGCAATGCCGCCGGACGAGGAGTTCATGAGAAGGAGTTGGATCTTCAGTTCTCAAATCGATATCTCATTCCAAGCTTTGCTCATACCAAGGCCGGGCTGCCGTTTACCGGCGCCGCATATGGAACTTTTTTTGGCGATGCAACATCTGATTGCGTCGAGTGGGAAGGCACTTTCAAAGAAGGCCGCCCGGACGGAAGCTTCAAGATCTACTCCAACTGTGATGTCCTGCGTTCAACCGTTCTTTTTTCGCATGGGTCCAAGGTCAAAGGCACCTAACAATTCATTCAAACCGATGCCGCTATGCGGTGCGGCTCAACTCAGGCAATAGGCCTCTTTCAATGACTGCAACTCTTCGAGCCCTGCGATCAGACATCACAAAGCTATCGGTCGACGCGATCGTGAATGCTGCCAACTCCTCGCTGCTGGGTGGCGGAGGTGTTGATGGCGCAATTCATCGGGCGGCTGGGCCAGATCTCCTCCACGAGTGCCGGTTATTGGCAGGCTGCAAGACTGGAGACGCAAAGGTCACCAAGGGGTATCGCCTACCCGCCAAGTACATCATTCATACGGTTGGGCCTGTTTGGCGGGGCGGCACCAACGGCGAAGCTGAACTCTTGGCTTCCTGCTACCGTCGATCCATTGAGTTGGCCGCTGCTAAAGACGCCGCCTCGCTCGCCTTTCCTAGTATCAGCACGGGAATCTATGGCTATCCTGTCGCCCTAGCGGCGAGAGTTGCCATCGCCACCGTTCGTAAGTCCAGCCAAGACTTTTCTTCCATTCAAGAGGTCATCTTTTGCTGCTTCTCCGCCGAAGACCTCTCTGTCTACGAAGGTGCCCTCAGTGAAGCGGCGGCCTAACAACGGACCCGCCTGCGGCGGTCTGCTTAATTCAAAAAACGTTATGCATCAGCTGGGGATCAGCAGACCGGGGCCAGAGGAAATATCTAGTCCAAACGATATTCCCCGGCCCCGTTGTCCCGTCACCGGCTAGTCAGCGCGATTGAAACGGTTCGTCGTTATCTCCGGCTTGCCGTTGATGTTCAGCCAGACAACGGTTTCGAGCATCGTCTTGCCGTCCGCGGCGACTGTGTAGGTGCGTGTGGTGCGCGGCATTCCCTTCAGGTAGAACGCTGCGACCATGACGTTCGGCGTCGGCAGCGCCACAGCCGTGGTATCGACCGTCGGATATCCCTCGCTTGGAGCAGGGCTTCCATTGAGCGGATAGGTCGCGACGGCATGGATTTCATTTCCTTCGCGACCGACGACATCGACATTCGTTCGCCACTTACCGTCGCCTGCCTCGCTATACGTCATCGTCACACTTTTCGGTCGCATTTCAAGTGGAGCCTGCACGCTTTCGACATCAAGCACCCATTTGCCGAGCAAGGGAGACTTGGGCGATTGGGCGAGCATTGGCCCACTGTAGGCGAGGCCTGCGATCAGCAGTACAGCAAGAAGCTTCTTCATATGAACTCTCCATGGACTGACGAACATTTCCGCGTGACGTTTCATCGCGATTCCCCGATGCATCGGACACCTCCTGGAATTGGAATCCGATGGAGGGGGTTGTCGCACTTGGCTTGATCGTAGAATCCTTAGACTTCACAGGATCAGCCAATGCCAAATCTTAGGACAGAACTCTACTGCAGCGAAGCTTGCGAAAGCACGATGATCGTTCGGTCTTTCGGGAAATGTCCCGAATGCAACCAAGTTTGGAACATGCAAGGTACTGGCGATCAGAGGCACTACCGCAACAACGCCTGGATGCTGTGCGACACATGTTCTAGAGCGCAGGGCCGCTGTGTTGTTTGCGGATCAGACGTTCGCCCCGCCCCTTAGTGCACGCTTTCCTCCCGCTGCGAACAACGGGGCGAGAGGAAATATCTAGCTCAAGCTTATATTTCCTCCAGCCCTGTTGCTTCCCCACATCATGGTCCAGTGAAGCGCTTCATTCCGCGGCCATATTCCGAGCGCTACATCGCCATCCGCGGCCCCTGCTCTTGCTGCGGAGCTTGTTGCTTACTCATCTCCACTTGCTGCTGACGGACCTGCTCGATCCTGACTTGTTCGGCCTGGACAAGGTTCTGCTCCGCCGGCTGCTGGGCCGCCTCGCGTCCATCGACCCGAGCATGGAACATCGGCAGTTTGTCGCCAAACGGCGCGTAGACCGCAAGCACGTTCTCGGCCCCGTCCTTGCCCAAGGCGCCCGCCACACGGTCCACCCGCTTCACCAGCGGGTCTTCGGCCTGCTGCTTGTAGAGCGCTGCGGTGACGTTGCGGCTCTCCTCCTCGTTCCAGTTCCCGGTTCCGCTGACCCAGGAATGGATCTGCTGGTAGGTGGGGTGATCTGGATGCGCGGGGTTGTCAGCCAACACGGCTTGGTCGCGAAAGACAGCTTGGGGTTCGATATCCGGTTGGCCGGCGCCATTGCGCCCGATTTGCCGCACCTCCACCGGTCGCAGCTGCCCTCCGGACGTGTCGGTGAAGCCGAATGCCTTGCCTTGCCCACCCAGGTCGATGCCGGCCGCCTGGATCTCTTCCACCGAACTGCCGAGCTCTGTTAGGTTCAACCCCAGACGCGGGATCGACTGGCTGGAGGCTTGGTCCAAGTCCCGGGACACGGCGGCGCCGGCAGATACAGCGTAGGACAAGTAGAGAGCGTTGTAATTGGATTGGCCTAACGCCCCCAGGCTGTTGCCGGACCGATCGAACTGACAGATCGCCACGGCCTCCACCGCGGGGCTGTTGATGCGGTTGTCGGTCTGCTGCAGGCCGTGGACATTCATTTGGATGCCTGGAGCAAGGCGTCCGTTCGTGACGCAAGGCGTGGTGGGTTCCAAGCGCTGAAGTAGCTCGGCTTCGCTGACGTCGTTGTCTTGATGCTTCACCCGGCTGGCCACCGCGTTCATCGACACCAGCTCTGCCAGCGCTTCGTTCTGCCTGGATGCCTGGCGGTATTCTTTTGCGATAGGCGTGATGTCCACCGTGGCATCCCCGTATCGCATTCCCTCTTTCAGCGCTTCATTGATTCGGTAGGACAGCTTATGGGTGCTCAGTTCGGTGGAACGCGCCATCAGCGCGTGTCCGGATTCGTGCCCCAGGATGCCAGTGAGCTGATCCACCCGCTCCGACTGCGTCGGCCGTAGCAGCACGTCGGAGTTGATGCTGATCGTTTTCTCTTGGTGGCTATAGTGCCCTCCTTCGTTCGGCGTCTTCGCCAGACTGATGTGCTTGAGATCGCCGTTGTCGATGGCCTTGGTCATCACCTCAACCAGATAAGGCGACGTCTCCACCGCTTCCCGGAGGTCCCTCGCAGCTCCCGGGGACAATGAAGATTGCCGCTCGGTCTCCTGAAGCATGCGCTCGATGCGTGGATCAAGCATCGCTGCGCTCCATCTCAAACCTTACAACGGTGACGCACGTGGGCGCGTCCCGTCGGTCGGGCGTTACAGCGATGTAGAGCCCCAGCGACGGACCTACGATCTTGTGGAAGGTGATTCGCTGATCGTCGCCAAACGTTGGCACATACACTTGAAAGCCATCGGCTTCCATCTGTTTTTTTAGTTTGTCGTAGGCAAGGCAAGCATTCGGAGTAACGGTCAGTTCTACCCGGTGCCCGGGGTGCTTGGGCGACGGCTTCCACGCAGCCCAGTTGTAAGTTCCCTTTCCTACCTTGCCGCTCACGCCTCGCCGCTCATGCTTGGCGTCGGGAGGGAGCGTGACTCCCAAAATTCGCTCCACCCGGTTTGGGTCGGAGTCGGCCTGGGCATGAAGGGACTGGGCGAGTGCTTCGATTTGCTTGAGCAGTTGGTCGGGGGTGTGCTCGGTCCCTGGCTGCAATGCGGGGTATCCGTCCCAAGCCATCATCGGCGCCGAACCAGGAGGAAGCGCGGCGTCGGAGATAGCGGCGACACGGTCCTGCTCGCGCTGAATGTCAGCATTGGTCACTTCCTGCATGGCTTTCTCCTGATGTGCATTAGACGGTTCCGCGCACGCGGCCAATCCCAACAGCAATGCGCCTGTTAGAAGTGCGTTAGCGATGCAACGTCCTTGGCGAAAGGAATCCATGGCCCACACTCGGGTGTCGGGAGGTTGGATAGCTTACCTCCGGCACCGGAGCCCAGGCCAATCAGGCCGCCATGCTTGCCAAGCAACGGCCAAACAACCGACAACGGAACAACGGGGACCAGAGCTCAAGCGCATATTTCCTCGTTCCCGTTGTCGTAATACGAGCGCCCTGCCCGTTGTCGTTCCCTTTGTCGCTCGACCGCGCGTTGCCTCACTCTTTCGACGGAGGCCGCACAGGCGCATGCACCGCCATCAGCGCCGCGATCCATTCGATGAACACGCGCAACTTGGCGCTGACATGGCGGTTGGGTGGAAACGCAACGTACAGCGGCATCGGCTCCAGCCGCCAGTCGGCGAACACCGGCACCAGCTCGCCCCTGGCGACATGCGGCCTGGACATGTAGTCCGGCAGCCACAGCACACCCATGCCCGCCAATCCCGCAGCGAGATAGGCATTGCCGTCGTCCACCGCCAGCACATGGCGCCCCTGCACGTTCAGCCGCTCGCCGTCGCGCTGCATGGCATAGGCCATGACCTTCCTGCCGCGACTGGCGCCGGTGAAGCCGACGATGCGGTGGTGCGTGTCCTCCAGTTCGCGCGGATGCGCCGGCATGCCGGAGCGATCCAGATAGGCCGGAGCGGCGAACACGCCGGCCTGCAGCTCGCCGATGCGCCGAGCGCTCAGCGATTGCTCGCTGGGGATGCCGCCGCGCACCACGCAGTCCACGTTCTCGCCGATCAGATCCACGTGGCGGTCGCTGACCCCCAGATCGAGCTGGATCTCCGGGTAGCGCGCGTGGAACGCCGGTAGCGCCGGCACCAGGATCAGGCGCGCCAGCGGGCTGGGCACGTCCACCCGCAGCCGGCCGCGTGGCGCGGCGGCGGCGCCGGACAGGCTGGTTTCGGCATCGTCCAGATCCGCCAGCAGCTGGATCACGCGCTCGTAGAACGCCGCGCCATCGGCCGTCGCGGCGACCTTGCGCGTGGTGCGATTGAGCAGCTTCACGCGCAGGCGCGCTTCCAGCTGCTGCACCGCCTGGGTAACGCTGGCCTTGCCGACGCGCAAGGTCTCCGCCGCCTTGGTGAAGCTGCCGGTTTCGACCACCCGCGCGAAGGCCAGCATCGCCTCGAACCGATCCATCCGTGCTCCAGTGTGGTTGGGATTGTTCGGATTCTACAAACAGTGATGCAGCGAGGCGCCGGTTTATCCACCGGCATCCTGCGCGTACCGTCTTGCCCTTGTCATGACTGGCCCGCGCGGGCCGAGGAAGAGAAGACAGATGGCCACACGCGACGTTGTTTTTCCGCCCGGGCGACAGGCCCTGTACGAGCGCAACCGCTATTCGCCGGCGGTGCGGGCCAACGGCCTGCTGTTCGTGTCCGGACAGGTCGGCAGCCGCGAGGATGGTTCGCCCGAGCCGGATCTGGAAGCGCAGGTGCGGCGCGCCTTCGACAACCTCAACGCCGTCCTGGCCGCAGCAGGCTGCACATTCGATGACGTGGTCGATGTCACCTTCTTCCTGGTCGACCCCGAAGCGACGTTCGACACGGTCTGGAAGGTTCTGCCGGCGTATTGGGGCGAGGCGCCGTATCCGACCGTGACCGCCGTGGGCGTCACCTGGCTGTATGGGTTCCAGTTCGAGGTCAAGGTGATCGCGACGCTACCCAAGCTGCAGTAGCGGGCGGGCGTGGAGCACTGACGCCGAACGACGACGATGTCCGCACCCCACCCGGACGCGATCCGGGCGATGCCGGCCGCCTTGACTCACCCCTCGGCCGGCCACTCGCGAAAGTTCACGCACACCGTGGTCTTGTCCAGCATCGCGAACTCGCGCGAACCCCAGGGTCTGAGCGCGACGGTGTTGCAATTCGGGTGCAGCAGATGCGGCACGCGTGCGGACATTTCCGCGAAGATCGCATTGACATCGTCGGTGTCGATGCCGAGCTCCGGACGGTCCTTCGCCGCCCACTCGGGATTCTCGACCAGATAGGCCTTGGCGCCGTCGCGGGCGACGACGGCCATCGTGGCGTCTTGGTATTGCACGGCAAAGCCCAGGCCATCGACGAAGAAGTCGAGTCCGTCCTGCAGGCGGTCGTAGAAGATCTTCGGGATGAGGTTCTTGAACATTGGGGTCTCCTGCGTTGGAAGCCTGCTGGCGGCCGGAGCTAAGGTAACACCGAGAAGAGCCGGGTCTTGCTCACAACTCCGTGGCATCCTCCGCAAGCGCCCATTCCTTCATGTCCGGGATCACCTGCCCCGCCACGAACGCGAACACGTCCTCGAAGCGGGCGACGACGATGTTCCAGGTGCGAGGCGATGGCGTGGGGCTGTCGGCGAACACGGGATGAAAGTAGACGACCGTGTCGCTGATGCGGCCATCGGCCACCAGCAACCCGGCGAAGTCTTCGCGGTCCTGGCGCCTGGCGAAGGTGAAGAGCTCGCCACCGCGCACATCCTCGCGGGCGAATGCGCGCGACGCGAACGTCAACTCCGACGCTTCGGTGATGAAGTGCCAGGGGGTGAAACTGGTCAGGTCCTGCGCAAGGAACCAGCGCAGTGCGTTGGGCCAGGTGGGATCGATTTTCGAACGTTCCATGCGTTTCCAAAGTACGCGATGCTCGACACTGCGAAATCCGACAGACGGTGTAATACGCTGCCGGATGTCTGCTCGCTCGGCAAGTCAGGCGACCACTTCATCAACGAAGACGAATTGCGGTGGCGGGAGCTCCAGGCATAGCAGGCCATACCCCTCCTGCGCAGCACCAATGAAGCGCTTGCGTTCTTCATCTTTCCAACCCTTGTTGGAATCCGATGGCGACGACCAGTCAATCGACGTGTCGAACCATGCGATCAAATGCGTCAGGTAGCGCTTCGTATTCTCTGACAACGGCAGCTCCCAATGCTCGATTGGATAGCCGTATCGCGCGCGGGCAGCTTCGTTCTTCGCCCAGAGGCAGATGCCGCTGCCGACATCGAAGGCGAAAACGATTTCGTATGTCATGGCTGCGCCTTGGAAACGCCCATGCTTTTTACAGCTGCAGCGAAGCGGCACGCCTTGGGCGGCATGTCAAAGGCAACTGCGCGACAGTTCGGCATACGTTTCCTGCGAGATTTGGCTCGTCGTCACGGTGCTTGTGACGGAAGTTCCTACAGGCGCAAGTCTAACGGTTGCTTCATAGCTGCCAGGTGCTGGCTTGATCACGACAGGTTTGTAACCGGGTGCAGATGCACCAAACTCGAACGGCAGTGCATCCGGACCGCCAAGTTGGAAGCAGCCAGATGCTGCCGAGCGCGTTTCGTAGCCATAGAGGCTTACGGTGGCATCGGCGATGGGCTGATCGGTAATGGCGTCCTTTGTGGCGCCAGCGATATAAGCCGCGGGATGACACGCCATCAAGTGGCAGCAGCCCGCAAGCATCGCCGGCAAACCCATAGCAGCGGCCAAGCGAAATTTCGTCATCGACCAGCCCAATGGCTGACATCGCGCGGCCCAACTCAACCCTTCCAGCAACTGGCGCGGCATGGTCACTTCACGAATTGCGATGCTAGTCCCCGGATCTTCCACGCTTTCTGGCGTTGGAGGAATACCCACCCGACTCCGTGAGCGCGATCGGCGTTGATTGGAGACGAGGCGAGCGGCGCGCTTCGGCAGCTACGTCGGCTCGAGAGCGCGTTGTACTCCAGCAGCGTTGCCATCGCCGAGCGCGGCATAGGCACTTCGCAAGGGCCGGACAAAACGCACATCTCCCGATAGCGGGGCAAATACTGCTTCCAGTGCAAGGAACGCATCGACGTCATGGCCCGCATCGCCAGTCGCGCCGCGCCCGATCTCGCTCAGCACCTCGCTCATCGGGTCCACCAACGCCACGCCATTGCGTGCCTGCCGCCGCACGAACTGCATCCATGCCGCGATCGGCAGGCACAGGCGGTCGATGCGGCGGCCGGCGGCCAGGGCGTCGGCGATGGTGCCGAGCAGGCGTACCGGGATTTTTTGTGAGCCGTCCCAGGCGATCTGCGCGAGCCGGTGGGCGATGGCGGGATTGCGGAAGCGGGCGAGGATGGCGCCGGTGTAGTGCTGCGGGTCGAAGCCGGGCATTGGCTGTAGCGTCGGTGCGATGTCGTCGCGCATCAGGGTTTCGACGAAGGCGGCCAGTTGCGGGTGGCGCATGGCGTCGGCGACGGTGTCCAGGTCAAGCAAGGAGCCGAGGTAGGCCAGCGCGGAGTGTGGGCCGTTGAGCAGGCGCAGCTTCGCGCGATCGAAGCCCGCGATGTCGTCGCTCAGGGTGACCCCGGCGCGCTCGAAGGCGGGGCGGCCGTTGCAAAAATTGTCTTCGATCACCCATTGGCTGTAGCGCTCGCGCTGGATCGGCCAGGCGTCGTGGCAGCCGAGTTGCGCGGCGACGCGTTCGCGCAGGGCTTCGTCACTGGCCGGGGTGATGCTGTCGACCATCGAGCGCGGGAAGGCGGCTTCGGTTTCGATCCAGGCGGCCAGTGCGGGGTCGATGGTGTGCGCGAACTGCAGCACGGCGCGGCGCAGCTTGCCGCCGTTGTCCGGCAGGTTGTCGCAGCTGAGCACGGTGTACGGCGCCAGGCCCAGGCGCAGGCGTTCGCGCAGGCCGGCGACGAGGTAGCCGATGGCGCTGCGCGGGGCGTGCGGGGCGGCGAGGTCGTGGACGATGTCCGGATGCGTGAAGTCCAGATGCTCGCCGGCCAGGCAGTAGCCTTTCTCGGTGACGGTAAGGGTGACCAGGCGCACCGCCGGGTCGGCCAGGCGGGCGAGGACGGCGGGTTGTTCGTCCTGCGCGCATAGCACTTCGCGGATGGCGCCGATGATGCGCAGCTCGGGGTGTTCGTCGAGCAGGGCGAGGGTGTAGAGGCCGTCCTGCGGGCGCAGAGCGTCGCGGACCTGCGGGCTGTGCAGGGAGACGGCGCTGATCGCCCAGTCCGGTTCGGTTGCGAGCAGGTCGTCGAGGTAGACCGCCTGGTGGGCGCGGTGAAAGGCGCCGGCGCCCAGATGGACGATGCCGATGCGGACGCTGTCCAGGGCGTAGGTTGGGCGGGCGATGGCTGACGGCAGGTTGGGGAGTGTGGTGGCGGTTAAGCGTAGTTCGGTCACGGGGGATCCAGGAGGGGGATTTTTTCTGGCTGAGGCTTGGTCGGTAAGGCTGTCGGGACTGAAGTCCCTGCTACAGGGGAGCTTAGGCGGGCTGGGGTTTGGTCGGTAAGGCGGTCGCGGCTGAAGCCGCTCCTACAGGGGATCGCGGGGGTCCGGTGCGTGGTCGGTGACGTGATTGGGCTGAAAGCTCGAGGCTGTCTGCAGCCACGGCTTCGGTGGTGCGAGTGGTGACGGCTCGCACCACCGATTGCGGTCACGGCCGCGGCTTTGCCTCCGCCGCGGGCGACGGCTGCACGCTGAAGCGCTGGCGGGCGCGCACGTCGCTGCTGGAGGCGCCGACCTGCAGTTCGTAGTCGCCCGGGTCCACCACGTAAGCCTTGCGCGCTTCGTCGTAGATGCGCAGGTCGGTCTGCGGGGAGATGGCGAAGCGCACTTCGCGGGTTTCGCCGGGTTGCAGGGCGATGCGCTGGAAGCCGCGCAGTTCCTTGGTCGCGCGTTCGCGCTTCGGCGACAGCGGATGCAGGTACAGCTGCACCACTTCGTCGCCGGCGCGCTTGCCGGTGTTCTTCACCTTGAGCGTGGCGTGCAGGCTGCCGTCGGCTGCCAGCTTGCTGCGGTCCAGGCGCAGGTCGGAATAGGCGAACTGGGTGTACGACAGGCCGTGCCCGAACGGGTACAGCGCGGTGCCGGCGAAGTAGCGGTAGGTGCGGCCGCGCATGGCGTAGTCGTCGAAGGCCGGCAGCTTTTCGCTTTCCTTGTAGAACGTGACCGGCAGGCGGCCGCCGGGGTTGGCGTCGCCGAACAGGACGTCGGCCACGGCGCTGCCGCCGCGCTGGCCGGGGTACCAGGCCAGCAGGATCGCCGGCACGTGCTGCTGCGCCCAGTCGATGGCCAGCGCCGAGCCGGTGGTCAGCACCGCCACCACCGGTTTGCCGGTGCCGTGCAGCGCTTCGAGCAGCTCGCGCTGCGGCTTGGGCAGGCGCAGGTCGGTGCGGTCGCCGCCGGCGAAACCAGGATAGTTGACCTTCATCTCCTCGCCTTCCACGTCACCAGTGAGGCCGCCGACGAAGACCACCACGTCGGCGCGACGTGCCGCGTCCAGCGCGTCCTGCAGCGGCGGCTTGGCGCCGGGCTGGCGCCAGGCCAGGCGGATGCCGGCGTCGCGCTCGCCTTCGTAGTACTCCAGGCGCAGGTCGTAGCTGCGGCCGGCCTCCAGGCGCACATCGACGCCGTCGGCGTGCAGGCGGTCACTGACGGTCCAACGGTCGATCAGGCGCTTGCCGTCCAGGTACAGGCGCACGCCGTCGTCGGCCGCGGTTTCCAGGTGGTAGGTGCCGGTGGCCGGCGGCACCAGCTTGCCGCTCCAGCGGATGCTGAAGTTGTCAGCCGGGATGGCCTGGTCCGGCCCGGCTTCGCCGCGCGCGAGCAGGTTGTCGGTGGGCGAGCCGCGGTCCCACTTGAAGCCGATCTGCGCATCGGTGCGCACCAGCGCCGGGGTGCCGGACAGGTCGCGGTTGCGGAAGTATTCGCCGCGCAGGCCGCGCTCGGGCGAATCGGTCGACGGGCGCAGGTACTGCGATTCGATCAGCGGCGTGGCGGCGGGATCGTCGCGGCCTTCGACCAGGTCGGCGCCGCGTGCGTAGAGCACTTCGGCGTCGGGCGCGGCCTCGCGGATGCCCTGCAGCACGGTGACCGGCGCGGCCGGCGTGCCGTAGTAGTTGCCGAGCAGCGCCATGGTGTCGTCGGCGGTGGGGCCGACCACGGCGATGCGCTTGATCTTGTCGCGCGACAACGGCAGCACGCCATCGTTCTTCAGCAGCACCAGCGATTCGCGCGCGGTGCGCCGCGCCAACGCATCGTGTTCCGGCGACTGGTTGGCCGAGATGGGAATCTGCGCCCAGCGCAGGGTGTCCGGCGGATCGAACATGCCCAGGCGCATGCGCGAATACATCAGCTTCTGCAGCGCCTTGTCGACTTCGGCTTCGCTGATCAGCCCCTTGCGCACGGCGGCCGGCAGGGTGGAGTACTCCTCGCCGCATTCCAGCTCGGTGCCGTTCTTCACCGCCAGCGCGGCGGCTTCCTCGCGGGTGGCGACGATCTTGTGGTTCTTCCAGATATCGACGATCGCCCAGCAGTCGGACACCACGTAGCCGTCGAAGCCCCAGCTGTCGCGCAGCACGTCGCGCAGCAGGAACTTGCTGGCGCTGGCCGATTCGCCGAACACGCGGTTGTAGGCGCCCATCACCGAATCCACCTTGCCTTCCTTGACCAGCGCTTCGAACGCCGGCAGGTAGGTCTCGTAGAGGTCGCGCTGCGACGGATGCGCGTCGAAGTGGTGACGGTCGGCCTCTGGACCGCTGTGCACGGCGAAGTGCTTGGCGGTGGCGTCGAGCTTGCGGTAGGCCTCGCCCTGCGCGTTCTTCGGCACATCCGCGCCCTCGCCCTGCAGGCCCTGCACGAAGGTCACGCCCATGCGCGCGGTGAGGAACGGATCCTCGCCGTAGGTTTCCTGGCCACGGCCCCAGCGCGGGTCGCGGAAGATGTTGATGTTCGGCGACCAGAAGGTCAGGCCCTGGTAGCGCGCGTGCTGGTCGTGGCGCAGCGCCTCGTGATGCTTGGCGCGCGCCTCGTCGCTGATCGCGGTGGAGACGTCGTGCATCAGCGGCACATCGAAGGTGGCCGCCATGCCGATCGCCTGCGGGAACACGGTGGCGCCGCCGGCGCGGGCCACGCCGTGCAGCGCTTCGTTCCACCAGTCGTAGGCTGGCACGCCCAGGCGCGGGATCGCCGGTGCGGCGTTCTGCATCTGCGCGGCCTTTTCCTCCAGCGTCATCCGCGACACCAGGTCGGCGGCGCGCTGCTCGAAGCTGCGCTGGGTGTCCAGGTACGGCGGCGGCGCTTCGGCGGCGGACGCCGCGCACGGCGCGATGGCCAACAGCAGCGCCAGCGTCGCGACGCGGCGGCCATGTCCTTGGTACGGCGCAGTCTCGATGTGCATTGCCTACTCCTTGTTGGATCGATCCGGTTCGCGGCGGGCGTACGGCCCGAGGGTGGTGCCGGTGAAACCGCCGGCCACGGCCGTGCTGAGCATCGCCGCATCGTCGTCGCGGCGCAGCCACTGCCAGTCCTGGCCATCGGCGGCGAAGGCGAAGGCATAGCGGCCGCCGTCGCCGGCGATCTTCAGGCGCAGCGCGCCCTTGGCATCGACCGCGCTGCGCGCGACGGTGGTGGTGCGCTTGCCGTCGCGCTTGTCGAGGAACACTTCGGCACGCGCGCCGCGGCGGCGCACGCCGAGCACGTACCAGGCATCGGCATTCTGGAATGCGGCCAGGCCGGCGACCAGGCCCGGCTGCGCCGGTATCTGCACGGCGGTGCTGGCGTCGAAGCGGGTGTGCTGCTGCCGGTAGCCCAGGAATGCCGGATTGCCGCTGCCGTCCAGGCCTTGCGTATCGGGTTGCAGCGTCAGCCAGCCCGGGCGGGCGCGCAGGTCCAGCCATTCGCGCTTGGGCGTGCGCAGCAGCAGCCAGCGGCGATCGCGCTGCGGCGCGTCGAAGCCGTCGCGCCAGGTGAAGTTGCCGCTCAATGGCGCAACGTCGGCATCGGCGCGCAGTCCGGCCGGCCCCGGCGCGACGTAGGGAATCGGCTGCCCGGCGGGCAGGATCGACGGCCAGCCGTCGTGCCAGGTGACCGGCAGCAGGAAGGTCTCGCGGCCGGTGTTGTAGCGGTCCTGCTCGTACGGGCGGCTGGCCAGGAACAGCGCCCACCACTTCCCGTCCGGACCTTCGACCAGGTCGGCATGGCCGGCGTTGCTGATCGGGTTGGCGCGTTCGGCGGGCAGGTCGCGCTGGGTCAGGATCGGATTGTGCGGCGCCGGCACGTACGGCCCCCATGGCGTGCGGCTGCGCAGCGCCACCTGCGAATGCTGCGGGCCGGTGCCGCCTTCGGCGCAGGACAGCACGTACCAGCCGTCACGCTTGTACAGGTGCGGGCCTTCGATCCAGATCGGCTTGCTGGCCAGGTCGGTGCCGCCGTTGACCAGCACCTTGCGCGGGCCGACTGGCTGCATCCGCGCCAGGTCGAAACGCTGCATCCAGATCGCGCGATGGCCTTCGTACAGCGGCGCGCCGTCGGGCGGGCCGTTGTTGAGCAGGTAGGCGGTGCCGTCGTCGTCGAAGAACAGCGACGGGTCGATGCCATCGATGTCCGGCAGCCAGTGCAATGGCGACCACGGCCCGGCCGGGTCGTCCGCCGTGGCGATGAAGTTGCCGCCGCTGTCCACCGCGGTGCCGACCACGTAGAAGCGACCGTCATGGTGCGCGATACTCGCGGCGAACATGCCGCGCGACACGCGCAGGCCGTCGTAGTCCAGCTGCCCGGCGCGCTCGACCACGTTGCCGACCTGCCGCCAGTGCACCAGGTCGCGGCTCTCGAACACCGGGAGCGCCGGGAAATAGGCGAAGGTGGAATTGACCAGGTAATAGCGGTCGCCGGCACGAACGACGCTGGGATCGGGATAGAAGCCGGCCAGCACCGGATTGCGGTAGTGGCCGGGCGGCAGCGGCGTGGCGAACACCGCGTCGTCGCCGTGGTATTCGAACCAATCGAATTCGGCAATGTTGGCGGCCCGCCCGCGCTGCGCCGATGCCGTCTGCATCGCCACGACACACAGCAGCGCCAACACCAGTGCGCGTCCCCAGCGCATGCGCCTCACCAGTCCCACATCGCGCCGTCTTCCAGCCGCGCTACCGGCAGCTGCTTGGGCGCGTACGGATAGCGCTTGGCCAGCGTTTCGTCGATGTCCACGCCATGCCCAGGCGACTCGCCGCAATGCAGGCGGCCGGCCTGGAACGTGTAGTCGTGCGGGAACACCGCGTTGGCTTCGTCGGAGTGGAACATGTATTCCTGGATGCCGAAGTTCGGCACCCAGGTATCGAAGTGCAGCGCCGCGCCCATGCATACCGGCGAAAGATCCGTGGCGCCGTGGAAACCGGTGCGCACCTGGTGCAGCGCGGCGAAGTCGGCCAGCCGGCGCACATGGGTGATGCCGCCGGCATGCACGATGGTGGTGCGGATGTAGTCGATCAGCTGCTGCTCGATCAGGTGCTTGCAGTCCCAGATCGAATTGAACACCTCGCCCACCGCCAGCGGCGTCACCGAGTGCTGGCGGATGGTCTCGAACGCGCGCTGGTTTTCCGCGGGCGTGGCGTCTTCCAGCCAGAACAGCCGATACGGCTCCAGGTCGCGCGCCAGCCGCGCCGCTTCGATCGGGGTCAGGCGGTGGTGCGCGTCGTGCAGCAGTTCGATCTCGTCGCCGTGGTCGGCGCGCAGCTGTTCGAACAGCTTCGGCACCACACTCAGATAGCGCGGCGTGGACCACACGGTCTCGGTCGGCAGCTCGCTCTCGGCCGGTTCGTAGGGCTTGCCGCCGCTGGAAATGCCGTAGGTCTTCTTGATCCCGGGCACGCCGCACTGCGCGCGGATGGCGATGAAGCCGAGTTCGCGGAAGCGGGCGACTTCCTCGCTGGTCTCGGCGATGTCGCGGCCGTTGGCGTGGCCGTAGACCAGCGCGCCTTCGCGCGAGCGCCCGCCCAGCAACTGGTACAGCGGCATGCCGGCCATCTTGCCGAGGATGTCCCACAGCGCCACGTCCACCGCGGCGATCGCGGTCATCGTCACTGGCCCGCGCCGCCAGTACGCGCCGCGGTAGAAGAACTGCCAGATGTCCTCGATGCGGCCGGCGTCGCGGCCGATCAGGTTCGGCACCACGTGGTCCTGCAGGTAGGACGCCACCGCCAGTTCGCGACCGTTGAGGGTGGCGTCGCCCAGGCCGTACACGCCGGAACGGGTGACGATCTTGAGGGTGACGAAATTGCGCCCCGGGCAGGTGACGATGACCCGCGCCTCGACGATCTCGCGATCGCGGGCCGAGCCTTGGGCGGAAGAAGCGCTATCGGAAGTCTGGGTCATCGCGGATCGCTCACGGGGAAGAAGCCGCAGCAGCACGGGCCGCGGACGGGAGGGAAAGTTCGAACGGACCGGCCGGCAGCCTGGTGCGGTCGAACAAGGTGCACACCGGGCTGTCGGCCCAGCAGTAACGCACGCGGGTGGGCGCGGTACCGGCGGGAACCGGCAGGCGCACGCTGCGGCCCTGCAGTTCGGCCTGCGCGTAGCGGCAACTGCCGGATGCCGCGCCGCATAGTTCGAAACCGATCGGTGCGGCCGCGCTATAGGTCTGCAATGCGCCATCGACGTCGTCGAAATCGACCACCAGCGCCGCGCCGTCGCGGCGCAGCGCATGCGGCACCGGCCCGGACGGCGCCAACGCCTCGCCGTAGACCACGTGCTGCGCCGCGCGCGCCAGGCGCCGGCCGAGTTCCTGCTTGTTGGCCGGATGGATGTCGTAACGGTCGCCGATGTCGATCGCCACCGCCAGGCCGGCGTGCGGGTCGGCGGCGACGAAGCGCCGTTGCGCCTCGCGCAGCTGCGCCCAGCCGCTGTCGCCGGGCTGGGTGGGCGGCGCGCCGTAGTTGGCCAGCTGCACCAGCAGCAGCGGCAATTGCGCGCCGAAGCGCTGCCGCCAGTCGCGCTGCCAGGCGTCGAGCAATGCCGGATAGCCGGCGGCATCGCCGGTGTTGGATTCGCCCTGGTACCACAGCACGCCGCGCAGGCCGACCCGGCCCAACGGCGCGATCATGCCGTTGTACAGCGTGGTCAGGCCCGCGGCCGAGGACCACGGTGCGCGCGGCGGCGTGCCGAGTTGCGGCGGCACGATGCGGTACTGCCATCCGGCCAGCGCCACCCGGCTGCCATCGCTCAGTTGCAGCAGCTGCGCGTACGGCCCGCCAAGCAGGCCGCCGCGGCGATAGCTGTTGTACACGTTGACCACCACGGTGTTCTTGCCGGCGTGCAACGTGCCGCGCGCCAACCGGTAGCTGCGCGGCTGGTCGGCGCCGTAGCTGCTGCCCATCGCCTGGCCGTTGACCCAGGTCTGGTCGAGTTCGTCCACCGGCCCGAGCGCCAGCGTCGCCTGCTGTTTCGCTTGATCGGCGCTCAGCGTGACCGTGCTGCGGTACCAGACCATGCCGTTGAAATTGACCAGCTGCGGCACGCCCCAGTCGTCCCAGGCGCCCAGCGCCGCCGGTGCGTCGCGCCAGTCGCCGCCGGCATCGTCCGGCTGCCACGGCGCGCCGCTGCCGTGCGCGCGCCACCACGTCTCCCACAGCTGGCCCCAGCGCGGCGCCGCCTGCTGCGGATCTTTGGCGTAGCGCGCCAGCACGTCCAGCGCCGGCGCGTTGCCGTCCACCTTGCGCAGCGCCGCATCGCCGATCCACGCCTGCATCTGCGAACCGCCCCAGGAGGCGTTGATCAGCCCCATCGGCACGTCCACGGTCTTGCGCAGTTCGCGGGCGAAGTAATAGCAGGCCGCGGAGAACGCGCCGACCGTCTCCGGCGTCGTGGGTTGCCACGCGGCCGCACCGCCGAACTGCGCCTGCGGGGTCGGGCTGGACTGCGCCGGCACCTTGAACATGCGGATCGCCGGCTGCTGCGCATCGGCGATCTCGCTGCGCGTATCCAGCGTGCGTTGCACCGGCAGTTCCATGTTCGACTGGCCCGAGCACAGCCACACGTCGCCGAGCAGCACGTCGTCGGCGCGCTGCACGCGGCCGTGCACGGTGCTGGCCTGCAAGGTGTAAGGCCCGCCCGCCGGCAACGGCACCAGCTGCGCCTGCCAGCGGCCCTGGCGGTCGGCGCGCGCCTGCACGCGCTGCTGCGCCAGCTGCACGGTCACCGTCTCGCCGGCCGCGGCCTGGCCCCAGACGCGGATCGGCGCATCGCGCTGCAGCACCGCGTGGTCCTGGAACAGGGCATTCAACAGCGGTGCGTCGTCGGCATGCGCGAACGCGGGCACGCACAGCGCCGCCAGCAGCAGGCGGCGGGCGATGTGGACAGCGGAGCGGTGCGGGGTCATTTCGGATTTCCCGGTGCGTACGGAAACGACAGCGATTGGTAATACGCCAGCGGATGCGGCGGCGGCGCGGTGCCCGGCGGCAGCGCGCGTCCGGACACCTCTTGCCAATAGGCAATGCTGGCATCGCGCCACCACTGCGCCTCGCGCTGCTGGATCGCCAGGAAATCGGCGACCTGGCGATAGCGCTGCGCATCCACGTACGGCGCCAGCCCGGCCCAGGTCGCGCGCATCCGCGCCACCTCGGCCACGCCGTGGTCGTAGCGGCCGAGCAACGCATTCCACAGCGGCTGGCCCGAAGCCATGCGATGGTCCCACGGCACGTGGTGGAACCACAGAAGATATTCTTCCGGCACCGTGCGCACGTCGCCGAAGCGGCGCGCCAGCGGCGGCGCGTACTGCGCCACCGCGTTGCTGCCGGTCGCGCTGCGGTCGAAGCCGATGCCGTTGCGGTCGGCACGGTGGTAGTACACCGGGTCCCAGTCCGGCCGCGCGCTGCCCGCATCCCATGGCGCCGGGCCGTAATGGTGGCCGCGGCCCATCAGGTGGTGCAGGCCGAGTGGGGTCATGTAATCGACCGCCGCTTCGTGCGAGGCCATCATCATGCCGACCACCGGCGCGACCAGCGCCGGATCGTTGCCGAAGGTCATCCGTACCCAGTCCTCGGCAATGGCCTGCGCATCGCCCTGCGGATCCCAGGCCAGCCGCCCGAACGCGTACCAGTTGGCCTGGTCGAAGATCGAGCCGCACCAGTTGCGATCCGTGCCGATGTTGGCGACCCCGGCGATGCCGCTGAGCGCATGCCCGTCCACCGCGCCCTCCACCACCCGCGCCACCGTCGCGCGCTTGCCGCGCCGCGTGTCCGATTGCAGGGTTTCCTGGTATAGCGTGCCCAGGTAGACCAGGTGCGTGGCGAAGCCCAGATACTCCTTGGTGATTTGGAACTCCAGCATCAGCGGCGTCTTCGGCATCGCCCCGAACAGCGGATGGAACGGCTCGCGCGGCTGGAAGTCGATGGCGCCGTTCTTGACCTGCACCACCACGTTGTCGCGGAATTTCCCGTCCAGCGGCACGAACTCGCTGTAGGCCTGCTTGGCACGGTCGTCCGGCTGCTCGTGCGAATAGACGAACGCCCGCCACATCACCACCCCGCCGTGCGGCGCCAGCGCATCGGCGAGCATGTTGGCGCCGTCGGCGTGGCTGCGCCCGTAGTCCTGCGGGCCGGGCTGGCCTTCGGAGTTGGCCTTGACCAGGAAGCCGCCGAAATCGGGAATGCGCGCGTAGATCTCGTCCGCTTTGTCCTTCCACCAGCGTTGCACCGCCGGGTCCAGCGGATCGGCGGTGCGCAGTCCGCCGATCTCGATCGGCGCGCTGAAGCGGGCGCTCAGGTACACGCGGATGCCATACGTGCGCATCGCCGCGGCCAGCGCCGCAGTCTTGTCCAGGTAGGCCGCGGTCAGGCTCACCGCCTTGGCGTTGACGTTGTTCAGTACCGCGCCGTTGATGCCGATCGAGGCGTTGGCGCGCGCGTAGTCGGTGTAGCGCGGGTCCACGTAGCCGGGCAGCTTCTGCCAGTCCCAGAGCGAGGCGCCGGCGTAGCCGCGTTCGACCACCCCGTCCAGGTTGTCCCAGTGATCGAGCACGCGCAGCTTCACCCGCGGCGCATCGCGCAGCGCCAGCGGCGCCGGTGCCTGCCCGGTCTGCAGCAGGCGCAGGAAGCGGAACGCCGCATACAGCGCGCCGCGCTCGCCACCGCCGACGATGGCGGTGAGCGGGCGGCCATCGACTACCACGCTGCGGATCAGGTAGCCCTCTTCGCCCAGGCCGCGCGTGTCCAGCCGCAGCCGCGCGATCGCCGGCGTGGCCGGGGTGCCGAGCACGATCGCGCCGTCACGGTCCGCGCTGGCCGCCAGCGGCGGCTCGGCGCCGAGCAGGCCGCCCAGGCCGCGGCGCAGCTCGTCGCGTGCGGCCTGCTGCATCGGCGTCTCGGCGCCGGCCACCAGCTGCGTGGCGGCCGCGCGCCACGGCGCGGCCTGCGCCTCGGCCAGCGGCTGGTAGCGCAACCATAGATCGTAGCCGTCCTCGGCCTGGGCCACGGCGATCGGCAACAAAAGCACCAGCAACAGGCAGGCGCTGCGCAACCAGCCGGCGCGCAGCGGGTGCCGGCGCCGTGGCGCGCGCGACCATGCGGCGCGGCTCATGCGCGCCTCCTTGGGCCCAATGCCGGCGCGCAATTGCGGTCGCCGCCCACCCGGCTTCCCGGTACCATGCAGGCGTCACTCGTGTCGGGATCCACACCGTGTCGCGGCGCCGCCGCACACGCGGCTTGCGCAGCACGTCCCCGGTCGCGAGCCACGCCCGCAAGCCAACGAAGAGGCGCATCTTGGAGAAGGTCAGGAAATCGGTTCGCCGCAAGAGCCTCGCCGTGACCATCGACGAGGTGGCCGCACTGGCCAAGGTCTCGCCGATGACCGTGTCGCGGGTGATCAACGGCCAGGGCAACGTGCGCGACAGCACCCGCGAGCAAGTCATGCGCGCGGTCGACACGCTCGGTTACACGCCGAACCTGGCGGCCAGCGCGCTGGCTGCCGCGCAGAGCACCCGGGTCGCGCTGATCTACAGCAACCCCAGCGGCGCCTACCTGGGCGAGCTGTTGGTCGGGGTGCTGCGCGCGGCCTCGCGCACCTCGATCCAGGTGGTGATGGACTACTGGGACGACCTCGGCGCCGAGGCCGAACGCAAGGCCGCGCGCAAGCTGGCCAAGAGCGGCGTGGCCGGGGTGATCCTGCCGCCGCCGCTGTGCGAATCGGATGCGGCGATCCGCGAGCTGGTGCGCGCCAAGGTGCCGGTGGTGGCGATCGCCTCCGACCGTTTCAGCGATCAGGTCGCCTGCGTGCGCATCGACGAGTTCAACGCCAGCAAGGACATCACCGCCTACCTGATCGCGCAGGGCCACACCCGCATCGGCTACATCGCCGGCCGCTCCAACCTGTCGGCCAGCGCGCGCCGTTTCGAAGGCTTCCAGGCGGCGCTGGCCGAGGCCGGACTGCGCCTGGACCGGCACCTGCTGCAGCCGGGCGACTACACCTACCGCTCCGGCCTGGACGCCGCCGAGAAGCTGCTGTCGCGCCGCCATCGGCCCAGCGCCATCATCGCCAGCAACGACGACATGGCGGCCGCCGCGATCTCGGTCGCGCACCGGCGCGGCCTGGACGTGCCGCGCGACCTGTCGGTGGTCGGCTTCGACGACACCTCCGCCGCGACCACCGTGTGGCCGGAACTGACCACCATCCGCCAGCCGATCGCGGCCATGGCCGATGCGGCGATCGACATTCTGTTGCGCAGCATCCGCAGCAAGGAACGCACCGCTCGGACGAAGATCGATCATGTGCTCGCTCATCAGCTGGTCAAGCGCGATTCAGTGGCCGCACCGGCCGCCGCGCGCAGCGAACGGCGCTGACGCGGCGGCGGGCGGCAGGTTCCGCATCAGCGGATCAGGTACTGGTTGATCAGGTTCTCGTAGGCTTCCTGGCGGCCGCTGACCTGCTTGGGCGCGCCGGCCTGGGCCGCGTGCGCCGCCAGGTCCGCCAGCGTGCTGCTGCCGGCCGCGAACGCCGCGCCGGCGCCGCTGTCGAAGCTGCTGTAGCGCTCGGCGCGCCACTGCTCCAGCGGCGAGGACGTGAGCAGCGCATGGGCCACTTCCAGCCCACGCGCGAATGCGTCCATGCCGCCGATGTGGGCCAGGAACAGATCCTGCGGATCGGACGACTCGCGCCGCACCTTGGCGTCGAAGTTCAGCCCGCCCGGCGCCAGCCCGCCCTGCCGCAACACCACCAGCATAGCGCCGACGGTGTCGTACAGGTCGGTCGGGAACTGGTCGGTGTCCCAGCCGTTCTGCGGATTGCCGCGGTTGGCGTCGATGCTGCCGAGCAGCCCGGCATCGCTGGCCACCTGCAGGTCGTGCTCGAAGCTGTGGCCCGACAGCGTGGCGTGGTTGGCCTCGATGTTGAGCTTGAAGTCCTTGTCCAGGCCGTGCTGACGCAGGAAGCCGATCACCGTGGCGCTGTCGAAGTCGTACTGGTGCTTCATCGGCTCCATCGGCTTGGGCTCGATCAGGAAGTTGCCTTTGAAGCCGATGCTGCGGCCGTAGTCGCGGGCGATGGTCAGAAAGCGCGCCATGTTGTCCTGCTCGCGCTTCATCTGCGTGTTGTGCAGGCTGGCATAGCCTTCGCGGCCTCCCCAGAACACGTAGTTCTCGCCGCCCAGTTCCACCGTGGCGTCGAGCGCGGCCTTGACCTGCACCGCCGCGCGCGCGACCACGTTGAAATCCGGATTGGTCGAGGCACCGTTCATGTAGCGCGGATGCGAGAACAGGTTGGCGGTGCCCCACAGCAGCTTGATGCCGGTGTCGGCCTGGCGCTGCTTGGCGATGCCGACCATGTGCGTGAGGTTCTTCTCGTACTGGCCGACGTCGTCGGCGTCCGGCGCCAGGTCGATGTCGTGGAAGCAGTAGTACGGCACGCCGAGCTTGGTGAAGAACTCGAACGCCGCATCGGCCTTGGCCTCGGCGCGGCCCAGCGCGTCGCTGCCGGCGTCCCACGGATAGGCGCGCGTGCCCGGGCCGAACGGATCGGCGCCGTTGCCGCAGAAGCTGTGCCAGTACGCCACCGCGAAGCGCAGGTGCTCGGCCATGGTCTTGTCGCCGATGCGCTTGTTCGCGTCGTAGACCTTGAAGGCGAGCGGGTTGTCCGAGGCCTTGCCTTCGAACGCGATGCGGCCGATGCCCGGGAAGTATTCCTTGGCGCCGATGTAGACGGAAGTGCTCATGGGAGGTGGAATCCTGTCGAGTGGGAGGAACGAGAAGACGTGGGTTCGGCCGCGGCGGCGGCGGGGGGCAGCGGGATGGACCCGGGCACACAGGGATGGAGCAGCGCCGACACGGATATGCGCGCGGCGCGATCGCCGTGGCCGGCCCGCGCACTGGTCGCGCGGGTGCAGCAGGCGCAGTCGCGGGCGACGCTGAGGCGACGCATCCGGTAGCCTGCATGCCTGGCGCGCCGCGCCATACGCAACGTTATGGTAGCGCTACCAGAAACCGCGCTAAAAAAAGCTTCACTGCGGAGGGAAGCCGACGGGGCCATCAGATGCGGTTCGCAAGCCGGGGGACAGGCGGACTTTACCCAGCCCATCGGCGAAACGCTTGCTGCGCTGCGCCATCGGCACGCGCAGCGTGCGCGCCAGCACAGTGCGCCGCGCCGGCGGCAATATGCGCCGCGTCGCGATCTCGCGCGGGTAACCCATGCGTCCCCCGCAACGCGTTGTGCAGCGCGCCGACTACAATGCGCGCCGATGACCTCCGCGCCCCTGCCCCTGCCGCAACGCCTCGCCGATCCCGCCCCGCGCGAGCGGCGCACGCCGTCGGCGCTGGGCAAGCGCCTGTGTCGGCAGGTGGGCCAGGCGATCGCCGATTTCGGCATGATCGAGGCCGGCGACAAGGTGATGGTGTGCCTGTCCGGCGGCAAGGACAGCTATACGCTGCTGGACATCCTGCTGCAGCTGCAGCGCAAGGCGCCGGTGCCGTTCGAACTGGTCGCGGTGAACCTGGACCAGAAACAGCCAGGCTTTCCCGCGCAGGTGCTGCCCGACTACCTGCGCGCGCTCGGCGTGGCCTGGCACGTGATCGAGCAGGACACCTATTCGGTGGTCAGCCGCGTGGTGCCCGAAGGCAAGACCATGTGTTCGCTGTGCTCGCGGCTGCGTCGCGGCGCGCTGTACCGCTATGCCGCCGAAAACGGCATCAGCAAGATCGCGCTGGGCCACCACCGCGACGACCTCGTCGCCACCTTCTTCATGAACCTGTTCTTCCACGCCAGGCTCGCGGCAATGGCGCCGAAGCTGCGCAGCGACGACGGCCGCCACGTGGTGATCCGCCCGCTGGCCTACGTGCGCGAGGCCGATATCGCCGACTACGCGCAGGCGCGCGGCTTCCCGCTGATCCCTTGCACGCTGTGCGGCAGCCAGGAGAATCTGCAGCGGCGCCAGGTCGGGCTGATGCTGCAGCAGTGGGACCGCGACCATCCCGGTCGCATCGAGCAGATCGCGCGCGCCATGGGCAACGTGCAGCCGTCACAGCTGGCCGACCCGGCGCTGTTCGATTTCCGCACGCTCGGCGCTGCCGATGCCCCACCAGTCACGGCCTGGCCGCTCGACGACGACGATGCCTGAGGCCGCTGCCGGCGGTGCGTGCACGCCGCTGAACCGCGCGTTGCGGTATCCGGGCGGGAGCGATGCGACAATGCCCGCCGCCCACCCTGCGCACGGCGCCGGGCCGTTCCGTTTCCTTCTGCTGGATGCTCGATGTTCTTTCGCAACCTGACCCTGTTCCGCTTCCCCACCACCCTCGACTTCTCCGAGATCGACAAGCTCCTGCCGGAAGTGCAGCTCAAGCCGGTCGGCCCCCTGGAAATGAGCTCGCGCGGCTTCATCTCCCCGTTCGGCCGCGACGAGCGCGAAGTGCTGTCGCACCGCATCGCCGAGTTCCTGTGGCTGACCGTCGGCGGCGAGGACAAGATCCTGCCCGGCTCGGTGGTCAACGACCTGCTCGAGCGCAAGGTCGCCGAGATCGAGGAGAAGGAAGGCCGCCGGCCCGGCGGCAAGGCGCGCAAGCGCCTCAAGGACGACCTGATCCACGAATTGCTGCCGCGCGCCTTCGTCAAGTCCTCGCGCACCGACGCGATGCTCGACCTGCAGCACGGCTACGTCGCGGTGGACACCTCCAGCCGCAAGACCGGCGAGAACGTGATGTCCGAGATCCGCGGCGTGCTGGGCAGCTTCCCGGCGCTGCCGCTGAACGCGGAAGTGGCGCCGCGCTCGATCCTGACCGGCTGGATCGCCGGCGAGCCCCTGCCCGAAGGCCTGAGCCTGGGCGAGGAGTGCGAGATGAAGGATCCGATCGAAGGCGGCGCGGTGGTCAAGTGCCAACACCAGGAACTGCGCTGCGACGAGATCGACAAGCACCTGGAAGCCGGCAAGCAGGTCACCAAGCTGGCGCTGATCCTGGACGACCACGTCTCCTTCGTGCTCGGCGACGACCTGGTGATCCGCAAGCTGAAGTTCCTCGACGGCGCCCTGGACCAGTTGGAGAACACCGACCAGGACGGCGTGCGCGCCGAACTGGACGCCCGCTTCGCGCTGATGAGCGCCGAAGTGCGGCGCCTGTTCCTGTTGCTGGAAGAGGCGTTGAAGCTGAGCAAGGCGGAGACCTGAGGCGAGACCGGCAACATCTGGACAGATCGCGCCTCGCGCCATCGGCCCAGCCGGCCCATTTCCCGGCTGCGTTCGTCGCGGCTGAAGCCGCTCCTACACAAGCCGCGCACCTGCTGGCCGGGTGCACTGTAGGAGGGGCTTCAGCCCCGACCGGCAGCTCCCGAAGCCGGGCAACTCCCGGCTCCGTTCTCCGCTAACGAAGTCGCTCCCACAAGAGGCCTCGGCGAGCTCGCTGGGTGCACTGTAGGAGGGGCTTCAGCCTCGACCAACAGCTACCGAAGCCGGACAACTTCCCGACTCCGCTCGTCGCGACTGAAGTCGCTCCCACAAGGGGCCTCGGCACGCTGGCTGGGTGCACTGTGGGAGGGGCTTCAGCCCCGACCAGGCAACTCCCGAAGCCGGACAACTTGCCGACTCCGCTCGTCGCGACTGAAGTCGCTCCCACAACGGGCCTCGGCACGCTGGCTGGGTGCACTGTGGGAGGGACTTCAGTCCCGACTGCTGCCAAGCCGGCCAGCTTCCTCACTTCGTTCGTCGCGGCTGAAGCCGCTCCTACAGGGATCGCGGTGTGCGTTGACCGGATCGACTGCCGAACGATCCGGGGGCGACGGTGACCGAAACTCAGCTGAAGCATGCAGCGCGATCGGTGCGCGCTGTCACCGTGCGCGTGCGCATGAGCGGTATGCTGTGCGCATGCCCGATTTCCTCCGTCGCCTGATCGCGCCGCCCGCCGCGGCCGTCGAACGCGACCTCGTCCGCCTGCGGTTGGACGAGCGCGAGATCGAGGTGCTGCGCGTGCGCGACCCGCGCGCGCGGCGGATCAAGCTCAGCGTGGACGAACGCGGCGCGCGCCTGACCCTGCCGCTGCGCGCCAGCCTGGTGTCCGGCGAGCGCTTCCTGCTCGAGCACCGGCACTGGCTGGGCGAGCAGCTGGCGCGCTACCAGGACGAAGACGACGAACCCGGCCTGCAGCGCGGCGTGCCCGGCTGGCTGCCGCTGCGCGGCGAACGCCTGCCGCTGCGCTGGAGCGAGGGCCGCTACGCGCGGCTGCAGGTCGATGCCGACGGGGCGGAACTGCAGCTGCCGGCGCGCGCCGGCGATGCGGCGATCGCGCGCGTGCTGCGCGAGTTCTACGAAGCGCAGGCGCGCGCCGACGTCGGCCGCTGGCTGCCCAAGTACCTACCCTCGCTGCCACGCGCACCGGCGCGGGTGCGGCTGAAGGTGATGTCCTCGCAATGGGGCTCGCTGGCACCGGACGGCTCGATGGCGCTGGATCTGGCGCTGGTGCTGGGCCAGCCCTCGGCGTTCGAGTACGTGCTGGTCCACGAGCTGTGCCATCTGCTGCAGGCCAATCACTCGCCGGCGTTCTGGCGCGAAGTGGAAGCGCGGTTCCCGGCCTGGCGGGCCGAGCGCGACTATTTCCACGCGCACGGTCGGCGCCTGAAGGCGCAACTGCGGCGGCTGTTGAGCTAGGGCGTCTCGTGCGCGCCGCTGTTGCGGACGCACGAGGCAAAAGGAAACGCAGGAAAGCATGGAAGCTGCTTCAGCCCGAACGCTGGCGTAGCGCCTGAAGACGACCTGCCGGCACGCGGTGGGCTGCGTGCCCAACGACGGCAAGCCGGCCACGCCTGGACCCGTGAGAGCGGCACTGCGGGTTGGGCCTGTCAGGCCGGCACGGCAGCCTGAGTGCGACATGGCCACAAGGCGCACAGTCGCGGCGCGCCTGGCAAATCCGGCGGCGTCTTCGGGAAGAAATCGCGCGCATCGAGGCGCGCAGCGCCGCGGCGATGGACAGGTTCGGAGAAAACGGAAGGAACGGCGAGTTTCGCCTCAGCGCTGCGGAAGAAGAACTCCATGCGCAGCGCCCGGCAGGCCCCCTCTCCCCGCCTACCTCACACCTGGCGCGGCCTCCGGCGCCAGCGAACGATACGGTCCGAGCGGCGCTACGCCGGCATGTCAGGACGCCGGGATCGGGCCGCGTACGCAAGACGTATCGCGTCTATGCCTGTTTTGTCGGCAGGCGTGGCGGGAACTTAAGCGAAATTTTTTCTACACACAAGCTTCACAAGCGGTGTGTAGGCGCCGCATTCAGCCGCCGGCCCAGGTAAGGCCGATCCGCTGGCGCCACGCGAGCGGGAGCGCCCCTGCCACGGCCCCCGCCCATGCGCTATGCCCACCCGCTTAGCCGCCAACGGCGAGGGCGAGCCCGGCAGGCACTGACGCCGGCGCAGCGGCCACGGGCCGCCGTTCCGGCACCGCCGGCTGCAGCCGGAACACCGCCACCGCCGCGGCCAGCGTGCCGGCCTGCTGTTCCAGCGCATGCGAGGCCGCGGTGGCCTGCTCCACCAGCGCCAGGTTCTGCTGCGTGCTGCGGTCCATCTGCGCCATCGCCTGGCCGACCTGCTCGATGCCGGCCGACTGCGCCTGCGAGGCCACCGCGATCCCGGCCACGACGTCGTTGACCTCGCGCACCGAGGCCAGCACCCGGCCCATGGTCTGGCCGGCGCCGTGGACCTGCGCCGAGGCCACCGCGACCTGGGACAGGGAGGCTTCGATCAGCGTCTTGATCTCCTTCGCCGCGCCGGCCGAGCGCTGCGCCAGCGCACGCACCTCGCTGGCGACGACGGCGAAGCCACGGCCCTGTTCGCCGGCGCGCGCCGCCTCCACCGCCGCGTTCAGGGCCAGGATGTTGGTCTGGAACGCGATGCTGTCGATCACCGCGATGATCTCGCCGATCTTGCGCGACGAGCCCTGCACGCCCTGCATCGCCGCCACCGCTTCGTCGATCGCCGCGCCGCCCTGGCGCGCGACCGACGCCGCGACGGTCGCCAGCTGGTTGGCCTGGTCCGCGTGCGCGGCGTTCTGTTTGACCGTCTCGGTCAGTTGCGCCGCCGATGCCGCGGTGCGCTCCAGCGCGCCGGCCTGCTCGGCGCTGCGACGCGACAGGTCCTGGTGCCCGCCGGCGATGGCGCCGGCCTCGCTGTCGATCGCCGCCGCCGCCTGCTGGATGCCGGCCACGATCCCCGCCAGCTGGTCGGCGGTGGCGTTGGCGTCGTCGCGCATGCCCGCGAACACGCCATGGAATTCGCCGTGCATGCGCACGCCCAGATCGCCGCAGGCGATCGCGCGCAGCAGCGTCGACAGCGCGCCGAGGTTGCCGTCCACGGTCGCCATCAGCTGGTTCAGGCTTTCCAGCATGGTGCGGAAATCGTGCTGGTGGCGGCCGACGTCGCCGCGCGCGCTGAAGTCGCCGGCCGCCGCGGCCGCCGCCAGGTGCCAGATGTCGCGGTTGAGCGCGCCGAGGTTGGCCTTGATCGCGTCCATGGTGTCGGAGATCGCCGCCTGCTCTCCGGGCAGGCGCGGCATGTCCTCGCTGAGGTCACCGATGGCGTAGCGCTGCATCAACGCGACCGTGGACTGCACCGTGCCCACGTGCAGATCGACCAGCGCATTGGCATCGTGCAGCAGTTGCCCGTATTCGCCCGGGAACCCTGCCGCGTCGCTGCGGTGCGCGACCGCGCCGGCGGCGTGGCGCTGCGCCATCTGCCGTTGCTCGGCGAGCGCCGCGCGCAACTGCTCTTGCATGGTCTGCATGCTGCGCAGCAGCTCGGCGGCCTCGTCGTTGCCGTGCACCGGCAGCGGTGGGTCGAGACGGCCGGCGGCGATCGCCGCGGCGATCCGCGTGCCTTCGCGCAGCGGCCGCACCAGGCTCTGGGTGATGCACCAGCCCAGCCAGGTGCTGACCGCCAGCAGCAGGCCGCCGCCGATCAGAAGCATCCAGCGCGCGCGGTCCATCGTCGCCACCGCGTCGGTATACGCCTGGTCGCTGAGCGAGCGCAGGTGCGTGGCATTGCGCTGGATCGCCTGCTGCCAGTTCGCCAGCAACGGCTGCAGCGTGTACAGGTGCAGGGTCTGCGCATCCAGGTTCTGGTTGTCGGCGGCCAGCGCCAGCACCTGGGTCTGGAACGGCTGCACCTGGACATAGGCCTGGTCGATCGCGGCGCGGCGCTGCGCGCCGGTGCGGTCGGCCGGATCCAGGCGCATCGCGAACAGCTTGCGGCGCACCTGCGCGTAGTCGCGCGCGGCCTGGCCGATCGCGCGCACGATCTCGCGCTTCTCGTCGGGGTTGGTCAGGATCACATCGTTGAGCAGGCCGATTTCCAGCCGCGCCTGGGCGGTGACCATGGCATCGGACAGCCGGATCTTCTCCATCTTGTCCAGGCTGATGTCGTCCAGCTGGCGGCGCGCCATGGCCATCGAGGCCAGGCTGGCGACGATCAGCGCGCCGCAGAGCAGCAGCAGGGCCGCGAAGGCGAAGGTCAGTCGGGGACCGACGGGATAACGGCGAAGGAGACGGATCATCGGGGCGGGGAAGGTTCGGGCGCAATTGCCCACGCGTACCCTGGCCAGCAAGCTTTACCGAAACGCGACCGACCTACGACAACATGGCGAACTGTGACGCCGGGTGGATCGCAACCGCGGCGCGCCGCGCGTCCCAGGCGTTTATCGGCGGCGATGTCGGGAACTTGAGCAGGCGCTGGCGCCGTTCGTGCACGCGTTGACGTCTACAGGCGTGTGCTGGCGGTGCGACGGCATCGGTTCGGGTGAGGCGAGCCGCGCAGCGTCCCACTGCGGGGGTCGCACGATGCCGCGCTGGCAGGGCGGCGCAACGGCGCCGGCCGGCGGCTCAGAAGAAGTTGTGCAACAGCGCCGCCACCGCGGCCGGCTGCTCCATGTGCAGGTGATGGGTGCCGGGCAGCGCGTGCACGCGGCCATGGCGCAACCGCGCCGCTCGCTCGCGGCGCAACGGCTCGGGGAAATACGGCTGCGCCGGGTCGGCGTAGATCACCCGCGTCGGGCACTCGATGCCGGCCAGCAGCGCCTGCACCTGCGCCTCGCTCAGCCGCACCGCGGTGGGCAGGGTCAGGCGCCGGTCGCTGCGCCACACGTAGCCGCCCTCCACCGCCTCGACCCCGCGTTCCACCAGCAGCCGCGCCGCACGCTCGCTGAGCTGGTTGGCCAGCATCCGCGCGCGCACCGGCGCGGCCAGGTCGGGGAACACGCGCAGCGGCGAGGCGCTGGCGTTGGCGCGGCGGGTCGCGGCGACGCTGTCGCGCAGGCGTTCCAGGGTGCCCTCCACGGTCTCGGCCAGGCCGCCGAGCATTTCGATCGCGACCAGCTTCTCGATGCGCTGCGGCGCCGCCGCGGCCAGGGTGCTGGCGATCGCCGCGCCCATCGAATGGCCGATCACCGCGAAGCGCTCCCAGCCCAGCGCGTCGGCCGCGTCCAGCAGCGGATGCAGCGCGCCGGTCAGTAGATAGTCGGCGCCGGCCGGCAACGGTTCGCTGTGGCCGTGGCCGGGCAGGTCCAGCATCACCAGGTCCAGCTGCGGCAGCTGCGCGCTCAGCGGCACGAAGCTGGCGGCGTTGTCCAGCCAGCCATGCACCGCCAGCACCTTGGGCCCGTGCGGATCGCCGCTGCGCAGACCGGCCAGCGTGCCCACCCGCGACGGGCAGGCGAACGTGCGCAGCGTCATGCGGCGCGGGCGGCCAGCTGCGCCAGCGCGCGCGCGTGCGCCGGGGCGTCGTTGAGGCAGGGGATGTAGCGCACCTGCATGCCGCGCGCGGCGCAGGTCTCGACGAAGCCCATCGCCACTTCTTCCAGCGTTTCCAGGCAGTCGGTGGCGAAGCCCGGGCAGATCACGTCGACCCGCTTGGTGCCCTGCTCGGCCAGCTGCCACAGGCTCGGCTCCGCATACGGCTGCAGCCAGCGCTCGGCGCCGAAGCGCGACTGGTAGCCGAGCTGCCATTCGTTGGCGCCCAGGCCCAGCGCCGCGGCGATCGCCTGCGCGCTGGCCTCGCAGCGTTGCGGGTACGGGTCGCCGTTGTTGGCCACGCGCTGCGGCAGGCCATGGAAGGAGAAGAACAGGGTCTCGCCGCGGCCGTGCTGCGCCCAGTGCGCGCGCACGCTGTCGGCCACCGCCTCGACCCAGCCCGGGTCGGTCGGATAGTCCTCGATCAGGGTCACCGGCAGCTGCGGATTGCGCGCCTGCCAGGCCTGCACCACGTCCTCGATCGAGGCGGTGGTGGTGGTCGAATACTGCGGGTACAGCGGCAACACCACGATCCGGCGCACGCCGCCGTCGCGCAGCGCGTCCAGCGCCGGCGCCAGCGCCGGGGTGCCGTAGCGCATCGCCCAGGCCACGCGGTGCCCGGGCAGTTCGCGCTGCATGCCCTCGGTCAGGCGCCGGGTGTACACCGCCAGCGGCGAGCCTTCCGGCAGCCACACCAGCGCGTACTTCTCCGCCGAACGCGGCGAGCGCCGCGGCAGGATCACCCAGTTCAGCAGCGGCCACCAGAACAGCTTGGGGATGGCGACCACGCGTTTGTCGCCGAGGAATTCGGCCAGGTAACGGGCGACCGCAGGCGCGGTCGGCGCCTCGGGCGTGCCTAGATTCACCACCAGCACGGCGGTCTCGGGTGCGTCGCTCATCCACGCATTGTGGCAGAGGCGCCCGCCGCGCGCGTCGCGATCGTGTCTATCGCAACGATCGATGCGCCCGCGCATCGCCGCGCGCACTCATTGCCGATTCATTGCGCTGTGACTAAGTTCAAGGACTTGCAGTATCTTGCTGCGGACCTATTTCGGAAGCCCGCCATGCCCCGCCTGCCGCGCCTCGCCCTGTTGTTGAGTACCACGCTGTTCGTCGGCCACGCCGTGGCCGGCCCGGAAGAAGACGAGCGCGCCCGCAACGCGCTGCGCGTGCTGAGCGACATCCAGGAGATCCCGGAGCAATCCATCCCCGACAAGCTGCTCGACGAGGGCCGCGCGATCGTGGTGATCCCGGACACGCTCAAGGCCGGCCTGGTCATCGGCGGCCGCCGCGGCCACGGCCTGATGTCGGTCAAGCGCCCCGACGGCACCTGGTCCAACCCGGTGTTCGTCAAGCTCACCGGCGGCAGCATCGGCTTCCAGGTCGGCGTGCAGTCCTCCGACGTGGTGCTGGTGTTCCGCAACGACCGCAGCCTGGACAACATCGTCAACGGCAAGTTCACCCTCGGCGCCGATGCCGGCGTGGCCGCCGGCCCGGTCGGGCGCAACGCGTCGGCCGCCACCGACGGCCAGCTCAAGGCCGAAATCTGGTCGTGGTCGCGCGCGCGCGGCCTGTTCGCCGGCGTGGCGCTGGATGGCGCGGCGCTGCAGATCGACGATGCCGCCGACCTCAACGTCTACGGCAGCAACACCACCCCACGCATGATCTTCGAAGGCCGCACCACCGGCCTGCCGTCCAACGACGTGGTCGCCTTCCGCGACAAGCTCGAGGAAGCCACCTACGCCGCGCGGCAGAACCGCGGCACCGACAGCGCCGGACGCACCGCCACGGCCCCGCCGCCGCCGCAACCTTCCGCGCAGGCCGCACCGCCGCCGGTCGCCGAACCCGCCGCCGCCGACGGCGCCAGCACCGCGCCGTTGCAGGCTCCGCCGCAGACGCCGCCGCCACAGGGCGGCTTCCAGCCGGTGTCCGAAGGCGAGATCCGCACCGAATCGCTGGACGGCAACCGCTAGAATCCGCGGTACGGCGTGCGGCACTGAACGCACCGCGGCGCGGTGCGTTATCCTCTTTATTCCTTACGACTTCTCTGCGAGCGGATCATGGGCGGTTTTAGCATCTGGCACTGGCTTGTCGTGCTGGTGATCGTGCTGCTGGTGTTCGGCACCAAGCGGCTGACCAGCGGCGCCAAGGATCTGGGCAGTGCGGTCAAGGAATTCAAGAAAGGCATGCGCGACGAGGACAAACCCGCCGGCCAGCTCGGCGACGAGTCGCGCAGCAGCGAGCAGTCCCGCGAGACCCAGGCCGAGCGCGACCGCGACGCGCGCTGAATAGGACGCTGTCGGCGTGTTCGATATCGGATTCAGCGAACTGCTGCTGATCGCAGTGGTGGCGCTGGTGGTGCTCGGCCCGGAACGCTTGCCCAAGGCAGCGCGCTTCGCCGGCCTGTGGGTGCGCCGCGCGCGCGCGCAGTGGGACTCGGTGAAGCAGGAACTGGAACGCGAACTGGAAGCCGAGGAACTCAAGCGCAGCCTGCAGGACGTGCAGGCCTCGCTGCGCCAGGCCGAATCGCAGTTGCGCGACAGCGGCCAGCAGCTGCAGCGCGAGACCGACGCGCTGCGCCGCGAGATCGACCCGACCGGACCGGAACCGCTCGCCGAGGCCGTGCCTGCGGCTGGCGAATCGCAGCCGACGACGCCGGCGACGACGCAGGAACCGTTGCCGCCGCCGGGCGCTCCAGCCGCTGCCCCCGCGGTGCCGGCCGCTACGCCAGCCGCGCCGGTCACGCAGACGCACGCACCCAGCGACGCGCCGGCGCCCGCCGCACACGACCCCGCCCCCACACCGCCGGCGCCTGGCGCCGCACCGCCCAACGGCGATCCTGAGGCGCCGCGATGAATCCGGAAGCCGAGAGCAGCCTGATCGAGCATCTGGTCGAATTGCGCGCGCGCCTGGTGCGCGCGCTTATCGGCCTGGGCGTGGTGGTGCTGGCGCTGCTGCCCTTCTCCAAGCCCATCTACACCTGGCTGGCCGCGCCGATGCTGGCGCAACTGCCGATCGGGCAGAGCGTGATCGCCACCCACCCGGCCGGCGCGGTGTTCGCCCCGCTCAAGCTGACCTTCTTCGTGGGCGTGTTCATCGCCGTGCCGTGGCTGCTGTACCAGGCCTGGGCGTTCGTCGCCCCGGGCCTGTACCAGCGCGAGAAGCGCCTGGCGCTGCCGCTGCTGGCCTCGGCGGTGCTGCTGTTCTACGTGGGCTGCGCCTTCGCCTATTTCCTGGTGCTGCCGGCGGTGTTCCACTTCCTGACCACGTTCAAGCCGGACATCATCCAGCTCACCCCAGACGCCGGCGCCTACCTGGATTTCGTGCTGGCGATCTTCTTCGCCTTCGGCGCCAGCTTCGAGCTGCCGGTAGCGCTGGTGATCCTGGCGTTGCTGGGCTGGGTCACCCCGCAGCAGCTGCGCGAAGGCCGCGGTTATGCGGTGGTCGGCATCTTCGTGCTGGCGGCGGTGCTGACCCCGCCGGACGTGGTCTCGCAGCTGATGCTGGCGATCCCGATGTGCCTGCTGTACGAGATCGGCATCATTGCGGCTAGTGCGGTAACCAAGAAGCCGTCTGAAGCCGAGATTCGGGATTAGGGATTCGCAAAGGCCGGGGCGGCCGCGCCTTCGCCATGTAGCGCGGCTCCAGGAACCTCAGGCTTCGTCAATCGCGGCAATCCGCGAAGCCGAAAGCGTCGGGGCTGAAGCCCCTACAGATGCGACGACCTGGCAAGGCTAGAGCTCTGCAAAAGCGATGGCCGGGAAACCGTCAGCTCCCGCTTTTACGAATCCCCAATCCCGACTCCCCCCAATCCCGGCCTTCAATCAAGCCGCAAACACATTAGAAGGCGGCGGCGGCACCGCCGGCGCGGCATCGCCGCTGTGCACGAACATCTGCTTCCAGGCCGCGTAGACCGCGCCGGCCAGGGCCGGCATCGCCAGCGCCATCAGCAGCAATTGCGCGACCAGGGCGGCGATGGTCGGCCCGGCCAGCGCCTGCACCAGCAGGATCACCAGCACCAGGGCGAAATACAGCGCGAACATCGCGATGAAGGCGAGGATGAAGAACACCAGCATCGCCGGCAGGTTGTGCAGGCAGGCGCGCAGGCTGTTGCGCATCGCCGCCAGGCCGCCGCGGCCGTCGAACATCACCTGCGGGGCGAGCACGAACAGGGTCAGCGTCACCGCCACGAAGCCGACGAACACCATCAGCAGCCACAGCAGGATGCGCATCGCCGGCAGCGTGGCCACCAGCTGCTCGACCTGCGCCGGATCCGGCTGGGCGCTGGACTGGCCGAGTTCGTTGAGCTTGTTCATCACCGTGCCAAGCTGCTCCCAACCGCTCTGGCCGACCACCACCAGGGCAAGCGCGCCCAGCGCCAGGCCGACCAGCACCTGCGGCAGCAGCGCCACCAGCAGGCGCGGCGCGCGGCCGTCGTGCAACCCCTGCAGCAGGTGCGCCGGCTGTGCGACGCGGCCCTGGTCCACTTCGCGCACCGCCCACACCAGGCCGCCGAACAGCAGCGGTCCGGCCAGGCCCAGCAGCAATTGCGCCAGCATGCCCAGGGTCGGGTTCAGCGCGCCCATCAGCAGCGCCAACAGCGCCGCCAGGCCCCAGATCACGCCCAGCAGGCCCAGCGCCAGCGGCGCCCGGCGCAGCAGCGCAATTCCGCTCAACAGCCATTCCGCGCCGGCCGAGGCCGGCAGCTTGCGAATCTCGATCATTGCCAATCCGAAGTGGGGGAACGCCGTACAGCGCGGCGCCTGTACAGATTATCGCGGTTTTGCCAGGCCGCCGGCGGTTTGCTGGCCGCGCGCGTGCTGAACGAAGCGCCGCAGCAGCTTGCGCGCCAGCGGCGCGGCGCTGACCTCGCGGGCGATGGTACGGGCGCAGCGGCCGGCGCTGCGTAGACACTCGGCGCGGGCGTGCACGTAGCCGCGCATGTGGTGGGTGGCGAATTCCGGGTGGAACTGCACGCCCCAGGCCGCCTCGCCCCAGCGGAAGGCATGGCACTGGTCCTGCGCCGAGCGCGCCAGCACGGTGGCGCCGGCCGGCGCGCGCAGCACCGTCTGCAGGTGCGTGGCGTGCGCCGGGAAGCGCTCAGGCAGGCCGGCGAACAGCGGATCTTCGAATGCCGGCGGGTGCAGGTCGATGTGCACGGTGCCCGATTCGCGCCCGGCCGGGTTGTAGGCGACCTCCCCACCCAGCGCATGTGCCAGCAGCTGATGGCCGTAGCAGATGCCCAGCAGCGGCGTGCCGGCGTGGGCGGCCTCGCGCAGCCAGTCGGCCGAGCGCTCGCTCCAGTCGGCGCGGTCGGTGACGAAGGCGGCCGAACCGGTGACGATGATGCCGGCGAACCCCGTGCGTGCGGGCAATGCGGCGCCGCCGGCGACATTGGCGACCACCGTGTCGCGCTCGGCCAGCCCGGCGGCGACGCGGATCCAGTGCGGGAAGCGCCCATAGCGCCGCATCGTCGCCACCGGCTCGCCGGTTTCGAGGATCAGGAAGGGCGCTGCGGGCATTCGGGCGAGTCCAACGGCATTGCCTGATTCTAGACGCCAGCGCAGCGCTTTTTCCAAGTGACGTCGTTGCCGGCGGCATAGCGAGATAACCAGGACTCATGAGGCCAACACGCTCGGCGACGGTCGCATGCAGGGGCTCGGCTTCGACAGCGCCTTGGCCGCGAGCCGATCAGAGCACCGATAGCGGGTGCGCCACCGATACGCGCAGGTCGATGTCCAGCAGACGGCCATCCGCGCTGTGCAGCAACAGATGCCCGGGTTGCTCGCGCGCACCCACCGGCAGGCCGGCCGGCGTCTGCCATGTGGCGATGCATGCGGCATCGGAAAAACGGACGACGAAGTAGCGGCTGCTGTCGTGCAGATGCACGCCGACCAGCATGCCTTGCTCGATCGCAACGAAGCTTTCGCCCTGGATCGCCTCCGGTTGCACCCGCGGCAGCACATACGCGCGCTGGTCCGCGCCGTCGCGGTAGACGAAAGCGACCTCTCCGCCCTCGCGCACCTCCAGCTGCGGCTGCTGCATCGCGCCGCAGCGATGCGGCAGCACCGGCAAGCCGTCCAGCAGCGCGATCTCGTCGCGGCCGCGCAAGCGCCTGTGCGGCAAGGAATACGTCCAGTCCTGCAGCGTGTTGCCACTGCGCACCAAGAACACTTCGCAGTCGGCGAAGAAGCCGGCGGCGACGACCGGACCGGGCAGGTCGCCCACGTGCCACAGCACCTCGCCCAGGCCCTTGCCGACGTCGATCACCAGAATGCGGTCGTTCACCACCACGGTCCAACCGGTTCCGTTGAGCGTGGGGGCGGAGAACTGCAAGGCCATTGCGCCCAGCTCGACGCTGCTGCGGGTCGCCAGGTCCAGGCGTGCGATCCGCGCCACATGCTCGCGCGGCGCCACCGCCAGGGCCACCTGTCCGCTCGCCGCGAGCACCAAGCGGTACGCCGGCACCGCGTAGCGCTGGGTCACCCGGCCGCGTGCGTCGAGCACCGCTGCGCCGGCCTCGCCCAGGGCCACCAGATAGTGGCGGTCGGGCAGCACCGCCGCGTCGTGGATCCGGTGCGCGCCGGCGGCGGGCAACGGCAAGTCCAGGACCGCGTCCAGACCCCAGAACGGCGACGGGCTGCCGGCCTGCGCAACGCGCCACGGCGGCATGTCGCTCTTGAGGCAGGCGTCGGCGGCGAGCTGCATCAGCCGATCCAGGTCGCTGCGCCCCATGCCGTTGCGGCCTGCGCTGCAATCGGCGGCGACGGCCGGCAGTACGCAGGCAGCGAGGCGGCGCAGCGCGATCCCATTGCCCTTGATCGCCAGCAAGGCCTCCGCCAATGCGGCCCGCGGGTACGGGTCGGTGCCCGGGTCGGCCAGCGCCTCGATCCTGGTTGCGTACTGCTGCAGCGTGTCCGGCAGCAGGCTGGCGCGCTGCACCAGCGCGCGCGCCGACAGGGCATCTCCCGCCTGCTCGGCCGCCAGCAGCCATTGCAGCGCCACGTCGCGCGCCTCGCGCAGCGGCCAGACCACCTCGACCGCTTGCAGCCAGTGGCCGCCTTCGACCAGGGCGTGGCCCCATTCCAGCCGCAGCTGCCGTGCGAGCGCCGGGTGGGCGCCTTGCAGCTGCTGCACCGCGTCGGCGAAGGCGCCGTCGCGCCGCGCCACCTGGATCGCGCGGCGCTGGTCGCCGGCCAGCATCAGCAGGCGGATGATCAACGCCGGCGGCATGTCCCAGCCCAGCGCCAGTTCGGCGGCCTGCGCATGGCGCCCGTGCTGGACCAGATAGTCCAACGCCTCCTGCCGCGCATTGAGCAATTCGGCCAGCACGAACACGGCCTCGTCGATCCTGCCCTTGCGGTCCAGGGCGGCGAACGCCTCGCGGTACATGCGCCGCAGGTGCGCGGTCAGGTCCTCGCCCAGGCCGAGGTTGGCGCTCTGCCCGATGCGGCCGGACAGCTGCAGGCTGTCGCGCCGGCCCGGGGCGCCGAACGCCTGGCCCAGGGATTGCCCGGCGCCGTCCAGCGGCAGGGCATTGCGCAGCGCCTCGTCCAGATCGCCCTGTTCGAACATCGCCATCATGCGGCGGAGATAGGCGCCGTGCCGATAGCCGATCAGCTTGCCCAGGCGGCTGATCGCGGCCAGCCGCGCGAGCGCGTCGCGCCAGGCGCTGGGGCGTCCGTCGGACTGGCGTGCGGCCACGCCACCGCGCGGTGCGGCAGCCGCGGTCTGCTGCGGCAGTATTTGCGACAACAGGGCAAGGACGGCGCCCAGCACGCCTTCGCGGACCGCGGCCATGCCTCCCCGCGGGGATCCTGACGGACGTGCACCGGCCATGGCCTGCAGGAACGCTTCGCTCTCGGCACTGCGTGGCGGGATGGCCTCGCCGAGCGCACCGCGCACGTCCTTGCCTTGCAACTGCGCCACGTCCAGCGCCGGCGGCGGGATGCGGCAATCGTAGGTGTCGTGCAGCGGGTAGTCGTCCAGCGCGATCGCTGCGGACAGATCCAGGCGCGTGCCCTGATCGAAACGCAGCCCCACCAACGCGGCGCCAGTGACCAGGCCGAGGTCGATGGCAGGCAGGACGGCCAGCTCCGCCGCCGTCAACGGCGCGGAGTACAGCGCGCCGTGCAACCGGCGCAACGGCACCGCGCCCACACTTTCGCAGTACAGCGGCTGCGCGTGGGCGAAGCACAGCGCGTCGCCGGCGTCGAATCGATAGGCCCGGCAACCGGGGTGCCAGGCGGCCAGCATCCGCGCCAGCCGCAGCGGCGCAGGCAGGATGCCGGCAGGCCACCACAGGCCGTCGAGCTCCTGCAGACCGCGCCACAGCGGATCGCGCACGCTGCCGACCGCGGTCGCCGCATTCACCGCTTCATCCATCGAGATCGCCTCCGCGCTGCCCGTGCACGCACATCAGCACCCGGCGACCGCCATCGCCCAGGACGAGCAACTGCCCTGCCAGGTCGACCAACGCCACCGCGTCGCCATCGAAGGAGACCGACGCGGCGCTGATGTCGCTGGATGCCTGGTACAGGATCTCCTGGCCGTGCTCGCCGATCCCGACCAGGGCGCGGCGATCATGGCGCAGCATCAACAGCTGGCTGCGTTCGGCGCCGTGCGGGTCCGGCACCAGGCCCAGCAGCTTCCAGCCCGGCGGCGGACGCAGTTCCAGTTCGGAATAGCCGTCTTGCGGCACGCCGTGATACAGACGGTAGACACGTCCGCCATCGCGCTGGTCGCTGCGGTATTCCAGACAGATGGCGCCCTGCCACTGCCCATCTCGCATCAGCCCGCGGAACACCAGCTGGGTCGGTCGCGATGGCGCGGTCAGCTTGGTCAGCAGTTCGGTGTTGCCCTCGCGGTGCAGGCAGCTGATCCGCAGGTGGCCGGACGCGTAGCAGGCATACACCAGCCGCTGCGCGTCGATCTGCTGCATCGCCAGCACGTCGTCGTCCACCTTGGCGTGGGCAGGAGCATCGCGCCCGGGCCTGGTGCTGGCGTTGGTCCACGACAGCAGGTGCCCGGCGCCATCCAAGGCGACCACGCGTTGCGTCTGCGCTTTTTTCGCGCCGCCCTTGAGCCAGGCGCAGCGCAGCCAGCGCGCGGTGCCCGGCACCGTGTCGAAGGCGTCGGCCGGCGGCCGCGTGACCACGCTGAAGCCCGGCATCTTCCAGAAATACAGGCCTCCCCCCTGAGTCGCCACGATGCCGGCGAAATCCTTGTGCACGATGACCCCGCAGATCAGATCGGCATCGGAGGTCCATGCGCTGTAGCGTGGCGCGGCCTTCTTGTGGCGGCCCTCGCGCGGGATCTTCAGCATTACCGCCTTGTGCTCGCCCGCCAGCGGCAGCGCCACATAGCGGCCATCGACGCTGAACAGCGGCGGCTGGCGCAGCGACAACCTGCCCTTCAGCGTGTCGCTGGGGGCCGCAGCCGGTTGCGTCGGCGGGACGTTGAAGTCCCCCCGCAGCAGGTGCGCGGCGCAAGGCGAACGCGGCATGTCGAGCGCCAGTTCGCGACGCGCGTGGCGGGTCCTGACCGCCACGCGCAGCTGGCCATCGAAGTCCTGGCGGATCTTCACGCTGTGGTCGCCGACGTCGGCGGCCTCGTCGTTGCCGGTCATCCACCAGCACTCGCTGGCGGTCTGGCCGCTGCGGGCGAGGTATGCGCGCCAGGCGCTGCGCTCGGCGTCCGTCGCCAGCTGGTGGGTGCGGGCCTGCAGCAGCGCGCGCAACGCGTCAGGTGTGCCCGCGTCGTGCATTTCGCCAGGCCGCTGCAGCACGCCCCAGGCGAAGCGCGCGCGTGCCGCCTGCGCGCGGCGCGCCAGCAGGATCCACATCGCCACGTGCAGCAGGCGCGGCGCGCCGCGCTGCGCGGGACCGGCGTCGAACAGCGCGACGACCAGCGCGTCGGTCTGGCGCTGGATCAACTTCGGCGCCAGGAACAGATGCTCGTGGTGCGCAGCGCGGCGCAGGAATTCGTCCGGCAGCAGGTCGGCCACGGCCCACTCGCTCAACAGCAGGCGTTCGTAGGGGCCGCGCCGGCGCAGATCCTCGATGCCGTCCGGATCGGCGATGCCGTGCTGCACGCGCGCGGCGCCGCGGCCGAGCAGCGGCTCCAGCCGCACCAGCCAGTCGCCGAGCATCGCGGCGATGTCCGGCTCGAACCATGCCAACCAGGCGTGCCATGGCTGCAGCGCCGGCGGCAGCGTCGGCGCCGCGGTCATGCCGCCCAGCGCCGGCGGATCTGCTCCGCCAGCGGCGCGCCGAGCGGCAGCAGGCGGTTCAGCGGAACCAGCGCCGCCGGCGCGCGCAGCATCAGCCACGGCGGATCGGGATGGCGGCGCGCGACAGCCTGCGCCAGCAGGTCCAGCGCGATGTCCGGACGCTGTGCGGTCGGCAGCCACAGCGCCGGCGCTTCCGGGCGCGGTGCGATGTACAGCACGCCGTCGAGCCAGGGCAGCGCCGACGCCGGTCCGGTCAGGACCAGCAGCCCGTCGCTGGCCGTCGCCATCAGCGCATCTGCCGTCTCGCTGCGTGCGGCGCGCTCCAGCAAGCGCCACGCGAGTTCGCCGATGCCCACGACGCCCTGCGGCGGCGGCGGCGCAGGATCGTCGTGCCACGACCACGTCATGCGGCGGCGCCGATCCGCTCGATCAGGCGCGCGCGTTCGGCGGCGAGCGCCTGCGGCAGCGACGCGGCGGTGAAATTGGCGTCGATCTCGCGCAACACCGCTTCGGCAGCGGTGCGCGCGGCGGCGTCCTCGGGATCGGCAGCGGCCAGGCAGCTCTGCGCGGTCTCGAGCAGCCGCGCCACGCGCGACATCGGCTGCAATGCCGCATGTTCCACCGCCGCACGCAGCGTCGGATTGGTGGCCAGCGCTAAGGTGTCGCGCAGCGCATCCTGCGCGGCGGCCTGCGCCTCGCGCGTCGGCATCACGTAGAACAGCGGCCACAGGTCGGCCTCGGTGGCGACGTTGCGCCCGGCCAGCACGGTCGCCGCCGCCACCAGGCGCTGCGTCTTGACGATGCGTCGGTCTGACAGCGTCAGCCCTGCCTCGCGCAACTTTCGGACCGCTTGCGCCAAGGCGCTGCGCGCGTCCTCCATCTGCACCTGCCGCACCTGTCTGGCGAGCATGTCCAGGTCGGCCAGGTCGGCCGCATGCACCACTTCGGCGCGCTCGGCCTGCCAGCCGCCGGCCAGCAAGGCTTCCAGCTGATGGTCCGGCACCGCATCGACGAACAGATGCAGCAGGAACCGGTCGGCGAAGGCGGCCAGCGACTCGTCCTCGGGCAGCGCATTGGCCGCGCCGACGCAGATGCGCAGCGGGCAGGCCACGTCGGTATGGCCGCGCCGGAACCGACGTTCGTTCAACACGCCGAGCAAGGTGTTGAGGATGGCGGTCGAACCCAGGAAGACCTCGTCGAGGAAAGCGACTTCGGCCTCCGGCAACATGCCGGCCACGTCGGTTTCGACCAGGCCCTCGCGTAGCTTGCGCAGGTCCACCGGGCCGAACAGCTCGGACGGCTCGGTGAAGCGGCCCAGCAGATATTCGAAATAGCGGCCGCCCAGCGCGGCGGCCACGCGCCTGACCACCGCGCTCTTGGCGGTGCCGGGCGGACCGACGATCAGCAGGTGTTCTTCGGCGATCGCCGCCAGCACCATCAATTCGGCGAGCTGGTCGCGCCCGACCAGACCGACGGTGGCGGAATGGACGGCCTCGCGGACGCGCGCGGCGGCGGATTCGATGGAGAAGGGCATGCAGGCTATCGATGATGCGAGCCATGCGCGGAAAACCGCCAAGGCGCGCGAGGAAGAAGGGTTCGGCGCACTTTAGATCAATTCGAATGCAGCGCAAACCGCGCCGGGCACCGGCACCGGCACCCTGCCGGCAGAACGCGGTCAAGGCGCAAACCGATCGGCTGGCGCAGCGCTGCGGGACGACGCTGTGCCGTGCATCCGCTGCCGACATGTTGGGCCGTGGTCGCTGATGCCGGCCTGCGCGCGCGTCACCGCACGCGCATTGCGCTCACTCGCGCGGCGGCAACACCGACAGCACTTCCTCGATGGTGGTCAGGCCGGCGGCCACCTTTTCCAGGCCGGCGCGGCGCAGGCTGCGCACGCCCTCGGCCTGCGCGGCGCGGCTGAAGCCGGCCAGGTCCATGTCGGCGCGGATCAGCGTGCGCAGGCGCGGCGTCACCGGCAGCAGTTCGTACAGGCCGACCCGGCCCAGGTAGCCGGTGCGGCGGCATTCCAGGCAGCCGACCGGGGCGTGCACCTGCACGTCGTCCGGCAACGCTTCGCCCGGCTCGCGCAGCGCGTCCCATTCGAGGTCGCTGAGCGTGTGCGGACGCTTGCAGTGGCTGCACAGCGTGCGCACCAGGCGCTGCGCCAGCACGCCGTTGAGGGTGGAGGCGACCAGGTAGTGCGGCACGCCCAGATCGAGCAGGCGGGTGATCGCCGAGGGCGCGTCGTTGGTGTGCAGGGTGGACAGCACCAGGTGCCCGGTCAGCGAGGCCTGCACCGCCATCTGCGCGGTTTCCAGGTCGCGGATCTCGCCGATCATGATGATGTCCGGGTCCTGCCGCAGCAGGGTGCGCACGCCGCTGGCGAAATCCAGGTCGATGTTGGTCTGCACCTGCATCTGGTTGAACTCTGGCGCGATCATCTCGATCGGGTCCTCGACGCTGCACACGTTCACGTCGGGGGTGGCCAGGCGCTTGAGCGTGGAATACAGCGTGGTGGTCTTGCCCGAGCCGGTCGGGCCGGTGACCAGCACGATGCCGTGCGGGCGTTCGACCAGCGCCGCCCAGCCGGCCGCTTCCTGCGCGCTGAAACCGAGCTGGTCCACGCTCTTGAACGCCGCGTCCGGGTCGAAGATGCGCATCA
>Ga0308160_10000639_pt1 | contig 62470 bp, 75 predicted proteins | sample PhyFR1_FD_201036 | JGI IMG/M metagenome (GOLD analysis project Ga0308160, IMG submission 201036) | Phyllosphere microbial communities from UC Gill Tract Community Farm, Albany, California, United States - DLSLF.R1 | ecosystem: Host-associated > Plants > Phyllosphere > Unclassified | place: USA... | reverse complement strand
GAAGGAATGATCAGCAGCAGCAGGACGCCCTGCAATATGCGCTTGTTGTTACGTACAAAATCAAACATGGTCCACCAATCGCTGTAGAAATGGCTCGCTGTAGAAATGTCTTCTACGCACAAGTTAAAAAAAAAGGCGAACTCGCGTTCGCCTCTTCTCGTTGACCTGCTCTTTCTCGAGCACGTCAGATACTGCTGAAATCTGGCGGAGCGGACGGGGCTCGAACCCGCGACCCCCGGCGTGACAGGCCGGTATTCTAACCAACTGAACTACCGCTCCAAATTCTGGGCGTTTTGTGGCGGAGCGGACGGGGCTCGAACCCGCGACCCCCGGCGTGACAGGCCGGTATTCTAACCAACTGAACTACCGCTCCACAAAACACTGGGTACTACTCCATCCTTGCGGCGAAAGCCGAGAGGCTTAAGCTCTCCACCTGCTACAGGATGTTTTCTTTGCATGTCACTGCAAAGAAGGCATTAGTTTACAGCATCTTTCAGTGCTTTACCAGCCTTAAATTTCGGAACCTTTGCAGCTTTAATCTTGATTGGTTCCTTGGTGCGTGGATCGCGGCCGGTGCGCTCGGCGCGATCGCCGACGGTGAAGGTGCCGAAGCCGACCAGGGTCACGCTATCGTTGTTCTTCAGGGTGTTCGTTACCGCTTCGATCATCGCGTCAAGGGCACGGGTGGCCGAGGCCTTGGTAATGTCCGCGGATTTCGCGATTTCTTCGATCAGTTCAGTCTTGTTCACTCGTATCCTCTTTCGTTCCTGGCGCTGCGGCGCTGCGCCTTCCTGCAAAAAGTGCAAGCGCGTATTAAACAAGGGGCGTTTGCTTCTGTCAAGCAACATTCATCTCTGAATGCTTCATATGTGGCGATTTATCGGTCCCAGGCGGCCACGCCAATAAAAAAAGGCGCCCCGCAGGGCGCCCTTCATGCACTCAGGCAGCGATCAGTGCTTGACCACGCCTTCCTGGCCTTCGGTCGATGCCGCCGGCGTCACCGACACGGCCGGCACGTCGACGATGGCGTCCGGCTGGCGTTCCAGCGCGACTTCCAGCACCTTCTCGATCCAGCGCACGGGCACGATCTCAAGCTTGTTCTTGACGTTGTCCGGAATTTCGGCCAGGTCCTTCACGTTCTGCTCGGGGATCAGGACCGTCTTGATGCCGCCGCGATGCGCCGCCAGCAGCTTCTCCTTCAGGCCGCCGATCGGCAGGACTTCGCCGCGCAGCGTGATCTCGCCCGTCATCGCCACGTCGGCGCGCACCGGGATGCCGGTGAAGGCCGAGACCAGCGCCGTCGTCATGCCGATACCGGCGGACGGACCATCCTTCGGCGTCGCACCTTCCGGCACGTGGATGTGGATGTCGCTCTTTTCAAACGCTTCCGCCTTGATGCCGAAGCGCTGGGCACGCGAACGCACCACGGTGCGGGCCGCCTCGATCGATTCCTTCATCACGTCGCCCAGGGTACCGGTGCGGATGATGCCGCCTTTACCAGGCACGTTCACGGCCTCGATCGTCAGCAGGTCGCCGCCGACCTCAGTCCAGGCAAGTCCCACCACCTGGCCGACCTGGTTTTCCTTCTCGGCCACGCCGAAGTCGTAGCGGCGCACGCCCAGGAACTTGTCGAGGTTCTTGTTGCTGACGACGACGGTCTTCTCGTTCTTCTTCAGCAGCAGCATCTTGACGACCTTGCGGCAGATCTTCGAGATTTCACGCTCGAGCGAACGGACGCCGGCTTCGCGGGTGTAGTAGCGGATGATGTCGCGGATCGCCGACTCTTCCACCTTGATCTCGCCATCCTTCAGGCCGTTCGCCTTGACCTGCTTCGGCAGCAGATAGCGCTGCGCGATGCTGGTCTTCTCGTCTTCGGTGTAACCCGACAGGCGGATGACTTCCATCCGGTCCAGCAGCGCCGGCGGGATGTTGAAGGAGTTCGAGGTCGCCACGAACATCACGTCCGAGAGGTCGAAGTCGACTTCCAGGTAGTGGTCCGAGAAGGTGTGGTTCTGTTCCGGATCGAGCACCTCGAGCAGGGCCGAGGACGGATCGCCGCGGAAGTCCGCACCCATCTTGTCGATCTCGTCGAGCAGGAACAGCGGGTTGCGCACGCCGACCTTCGCCAGCGATTGCAGCACCTTGCCCGGCATCGAGCCGATGTAGGTGCGGCGGTGGCCGCGGATCTCGGCTTCGTCGCGCACGCCGCCCAGGGCCATGCGCACGAACTTACGGTTCGTGGCGCGGGCGATGGACTGGCCGAGCGAGGTCTTACCCACGCCTGGAGGACCCACGAAGCACAGGATCGGGGCCTTGAGCTTGTCGACGCGCTGCTGGACTGCAAGATACTCGAGAATGCGCTCTTTAATCTTTTCCAGGCCATAGTGCTCTGCCTCGAGGACTTTCTCGGCGTTCGACAGATCGTTGGTGACCTTCGACTTCTTCTTCCATGGCAGCGAGACCAGGGTGTCGATGTAGTTGCGCACGACGGTGGCTTCGGCCGACATCGGCGACATCAGTTTCAGTTTCTTGATCTCGGCGGTGGCCTTGTCCAGCGCTTCCTTCGGCATCTTGGCGGCGATCACCTTCTTCTCGAGCTCGTCGATGTCGGCGCCGTCTTCACCTTCTCCCAGTTCCTTCTGGATGGCCTTGACCTGTTCGTTCAGGTAGTACTCGCGCTGCGACTTTTCCATCTGGCGCTTGACGCGGCCGCGGATGCGCTTCTCGACCTGCAGGATGTCGAGTTCGCCTTCGAGCTGGCCGAGCAGGTGCTCGAGGCGCTTGGCGACGTTAAAGATTTCCAGGATGACCTGCTTTTGCTCGAGTTTCAGCGGCAGGTGGGCGGCGACGGTGTCGGCCAGGCGGCCGGCGTCGTCGATGCCGGCCAGCGAAGCCAGGATCTCGGGCGGGATTTTCTTGTTGAGTTTGACGTACTGATCGAACTGCTGGACGATCGCACGGCGCATCGCCTCGACCTCGGAATCGTCGCCGATTTCCGAACGCAGCGGGGTCAGCTCGGCGACGAAGTGGGTCGGCGCATCGCTGATGTGATCGATACGGGCACGCTGGGAACCTTCGACCAGCACCTTCACGGTGCCGTCCGGCAGCTTCAGCATTTGCAGGATGTTCGCGACGCAACCGATCTCGTAGATGTCGGCGGCGGAAGGTTCGTCCTTGGCAGCTGCTTTCTGGGCAGCGAGCATGATGCTCTTGCCCTGCTCCATCGCGGCTTCAAGCGCCTTGATCGATTTTGGGCGGCCAACGAACAGTGGTATCACCATATGGGGAAACACGACCACGTCGCGCAACGGCAGGAGGGGCAGCGTCGTTTGCTCGGTTAATTTCGAAGTTGTCATGGTATACCTTATAAAAATCGTGTAGACGATGTTGGGCGCACACGGTTGAAACTCAAGACCGGCCAAAAAAATTATTTCTACGAATTAAAAAATATCATCATCGCGAAACACAATCTGGACGTTCCAATAAAATCCCGATTTGAAATGAAAAAGCCACCACGCGACCGGAGTCGCGAGTGGCTTTTCGGTTGAAGCCGGATGCTTTTATTGAGGTAAATTGTACCGCCAAGCTCCCAGCGCACAAGTGGTTTTGTGGTTTCCGCGCGGATATTTTTTAATTTTCTCCGGACGCTTTTGCCGTTTCGCTATAAATAAGCAAAGGTTTCGCACCGTTCGTGATCGTATTTTCATCGACCACGACTTTCACGACGTTTTGCTGGTTCGGCAATTCGTACATCACGTCGAGCAGCGCGTGTTCCAGGATGGACCGCAGGCCTCGGGCACCGGTCTTGCGCGCCAATGCTTTTTTCGCAATCGCGTGCAATGCGGCCGGACGGATTTCCAGTTCCGCGCCTTCCATTTCCAGCAGTTTCGAATACTGCTTGATCAGCGCATTCTTCGGCTCGATCAGGATCTGGATCAGCGCCTCTTCCGTCAGTTCGCTCAGGGTGGCGACGACCGGCAGGCGGCCGACGAGTTCCGGGATCAGGCCGAACTTGATCAGGTCTTCCGGCTCGGCTTCGAGCAGGATTTCGCTGTTCGAGCGCTGGCTCTGGCTCTTCACGCTGGCGGCGAAGCCGATGCCGCTCTTTTCAGAACGGTTCTGAATGATCTTGGCGAGGCCGTCGAAGGCGCCGCCGCAGATGAACATGATGTTGGTCGTGTCGATCTGGACGAAGTCCTGGTTCGGATGCTTGCGCCCGCCTTGGGGCGGTACCGAGGCCATGGTGCCTTCGATCAGTTTCAGCAGGGCTTGCTGGACGCCCTCGCCCGAGACGTCGCGGGTAATCGACGGGTTGTCGGACTTGCGCGAAATCTTGTCGATCTCGTCGATGTAGACGATACCGCGCTGGGCCTTTTCGACTTCGTAGTTGCAGCTCTGCAGCAGCTTCTGGATGATGTTCTCGACGTCCTCGCCCACGTAGCCCGCTTCGGTCAGCGTGGTGGCGTCGGCGATGACGAAAGGCACATTCAGCATGCGCGCCAGGGTCTGGGCCAGCAGGGTTTTACCCGAACCGGTCGGACCGACGAGCAGGATGTTGCTCTTGGCCAGCTCGACGTCGTCCTTCTTGCCGAGGTGCTTGAGGCGCTTGTAATGGTTGTACACCGCCACCGAAAGAATGCGCTTGGCGGTCTGCTGCCCGATCACGTATTGGTCGAGCAGTTCGGCGATCTCGTGCGGCGTCGGCAGGTCGGACTTGGCGCCCGCCACCGATTCCACGTTCGAAGTCTCGTCGCGGATGATGTCGTTGCACAGGTCGATGCACTCGTCGCAGATGAAGACCGAAGGTCCCGCGATGAGCTTTTTGACCTCGTGCTGACTCTTGCCGCAAAACGAGCAGTACAGAAGCTTTTCGCCGCTGGAGGATTTTTTGTCAGACATGGGGGGCAGGTCTCAAGTAAGTACTGGAAATATATTGCGAATATAACGGGAATGCGGGGACGCGACAACGCATGCGTACACCACCATGCTACCCGAAATAAAAAACAAACGCCCGAACGTGTTTGCGCCCGGGCGTTTTTTAAGCAACACCTTGTGGTGGCTCAAGCGCTTGGTGACGCTTAGGCGCGGTTGGTCAGCACCCGGTCGATCAGTCCGTACTCGACCGACTCCTCGGCCGACATGAAGCGGTCGCGGTCGGTATCCTTGTGGATCTGCTCGACGCTCTGGCCGGTGTTCTCGGCCATGATGCGTGCCAGGCGCTCGCGCAGGTACAGGATTTCCTTGGCCTGGATCTCGATGTCCGATGCCATGCCCTGCGATCCGCCGGACGGCTGGTGGATCATGACGCGCGAGTTCGGCAGCGAGAAACGCTTGCCCTTGGCGCCGGCCGCCAACAGGAAGGCGCCCATCGAGGCCGCCAGGCCCGTGCACAGGGTCGACACGTCTGGCTTGATGAAGTTCATCGTGTCGAAGATGGCCAGGCCGGCCGAAACCGAGCCGCCAGGCGAGTTAATGTAGAGCGAGATATCCTTGTCCGGATTCTCGCTCTCCAGGAACAGCATCTGGGCGACAATCAGGTTGGCCATCTGATCGTTGACAGGACCGACCAGGAAAATCACGCGTTCCTTGAGCAGACGCGAGTAAATGTCGTACGCGCGTTCGCCACGGCCGCTTTGCTCAACTACCATCGGCACGAGGCCGAGTGCTTGGGTGTCCAATGCCGGATTACGGTTCATACCTGTCTCGTTCCTTGAAAGTGGTGCTGATGGGATCCGCCCAACGATCGCCCCCGAAGGGTCCAATCGTTGAGCTTAGACCTCCGATCAAGCCTGTGGGTTGCTGCCCATCAATTCGTCGAAAGCGACGTCCTTGGTGGCGACCTTCGCCTTGCCAAGCACATAGTTAACGACGTTTTCTTCCAATACAAGGGCTTCCACTTCGCCCAGGCGACGGCGGTCGCTGTAGTAGTACTTCAGGACTTCCTTCGGATCTTCGTAGCTCTGCGCGAAGTCTTCGATCTGGGCCTTCACCTGCTCTTGGGTAGCTTGCAGGTTGTTGTCCTGGACCAGTTGCGACAGGATCAGGCCCAGGCGCACGCGGCGCTCGGCCTTTTCGGCGAACAGGTCGGCCGGGAACGGCAGGCTCTTCACGTCCATGCCGCGCTGGGCCATGTCCTGGCGGGTCTGCTCGGCCAGGCGCTCCGAATCCTGCTGGATCATGACTTTCGGCACGTCCATCTCGGTCACTTTGACCAGGGCGTCCATCACGGCTTCCTTGTTGCGGGCCTTGACGCGGGCGTTGACTTCACGCTCCAGGTTGGTCTTGATGTCGGCGCGCATTTTTTCGATCGAGCCGTCTTCGATGCCCAGCGACTTGGCGAACTCTTCGTCGACTTGCGGCAGGTGGGCCCACTCCAGCTTCTTCAGCGTGATGGTGAACTCGGCGGTCTTGCCGGCGACGTCGGCGCCGTGGTAATCGGCAGGGAAAGGCAGCGGGAAGGTCTTGCTCTCGCCCACTTTCAGGCCGACGGTCGCGGCTTCGAATTCCGGCAGCATGCGGCCTTCGCCGAGCACGAAGGCGTAGTCTTCCGCCTTGCCGCCCGAGAATTCCACGCCGTCGATGGTGCCGACGAAGTCGACGGTCACGCGGTCGCCGTTGGCGGCAATCGCCTCGCCACCGTCGCCGTGCTCGCCTGCCTCACCCTTGGTGTGGTAGTGCACGCGCTGCTTGCGCAGGATGTCGATGGTCTTGTCGATCTCGGCGTCCGAGACGTCGGCCTTGACGGTTTCGATCTCGGTGGCGGCCAGGTCGCCGATCACGACTTCCGGGAACACTTCGAAGGTCGCATCAAAAGCAAGCATGCCTTCCGGTGCGTCTTCCTTCGGCTCGATTTTCGGGAAACCGGCAACGCGCAGCTGGTTCTCGTTGGCGGCTTCGTTGAAAGCGCGGCCGACGCGGTCGTTCAGCACGTCCGACTCGATCTGGTAGCCATACTGGGCTGCGACCATTTTCAGAGGCACTTTGCCCGGACGGAAACCAGGAGCCTTGGCGGTCTTGGCCTGCTTCTTGAGGCGTTTTTCAACTTCCGAACGGACGTCGCTCAGCGGAAAAGTGATCGTCAAGCGACGCTCGAGTTTGTCCAGGGTTTCGACTGCAGTTGCCATCGTAAAAATCGTCCAAAAAAATAATTATTCGTGGTGCGAGGAGGGGGACTCGAACCCCCACACCATTGCTGGCGTCAGGACCTAAACCCAAATCCCCAAAAAACCTCGCTACATATAAGCTGCTGATTTTAAAGGAAAACTTCGGTTAATTCTTAGAATTCGTCGGAGTTTCCCAAACTGTTTCCCAAACTAAGTTGGGAAAACGTAAAATCGCAGCATCCTGCTAGTGGGGCTGACGACCGTGAGGCCGCACTTTCCCAAACACCACGGCGGGGGCAGTTTGGGAAACCGGGCAATTATAAAGGAACATTCCCATCATGGCTAATATTGCAAATCGCTCCCCCTGGCTCGTGCAGGCGAAGGGTCAAGAAGACAAGAAGTTCCGACTCAAGAGCCAAGCTACAAAGTACATGGCCGAGGCAGGCTTGACCAAAGCGAAGCTCGTGCAGCTTGAGACTGCCTTTGAGGTACAGATCAAGCTCAAAGACGGCGACGGCAACATAGTGACCCGCTCGGCCACACATGACACCTATGATCAAGCTAAGAAGTGGGCCGAGGAAGAAGAAGCCAAGATCCTGAAGTTCAAGAAGGACAACGGCTCTTTCGATGTGACTTACGAGAGCCTGACATTGGCCGCAGCACTTCGTAAGTTCCATGCCGAACACTACAAGGGCAAGAAGTCGTTCAAGGAGAACGGCTACAGGGTAGAACACATTGTTGATTGGCTGGACGGTGAGAAGCTACTGTTCAAGGATCTCTCCAAGAAGAAGGTCTTGGGCTTCCGCAAGACACTGCAAGACTCAAACTATTCGGAATCTTCGGTGAAGAACTACTTCACTGTCTTGAACAGTCTGTACAAGCATGCGATCTCGGACTGGCTGTATCCCATCGAGAACCCTGTCAATGGCATCAAGCTTCCCAAGCCCAACAACGCCATCGAACGCTACTGGCAGGGCGATGAACGCGAGCGCCTGTATGCAAGCATGAGAAAGCACCGGCCCTGGTTAGAAGATATCGTAACCATGTCTCTTGAGATGAGCTTTCGCCGTGGTGAGCTTGTCGCTGGCGCCAAGGACAAGAAGACAGGTAAGCAAGAGCCTGGCATGGTATGGGAAGGGGTGAACTTCACCACGAGGATGATTCGGTTGTTCAAGGAAAAAAACGACTGGAAGAAGTCCAACACCGAACTCAAGGGACGGACGGTTCCCATGTCCGACAAGATGCATGAAATCTTGTTGAGACACTATGAGAAGCACCCGACCAAGAAGGGTCCAGTCTTCCTCACCTACCGTTTGAACGGCGACCACACGCCAACAACTATTAATACTGTTTCGCATGCCTTCACTGAAGTATGCCGACAAGCAGAGCCACCGATTGAAGGGCTGACATTCCACACTTGCCGAAAGATTGCAACGGTTGACCTCGCCCCGAAGGTCCCGAACGCGATCTACCTCAGTAAAATCACAGGCCACAGATCCATCAACGTGTTGGCTGCACGATACTTTGCCGTGCCGGACGAAGAGATGAAGCGAATGCTCAACATTGGTCAAACTGGCAGCATTGTTGAGCGAGGAATTTCTATGCTTGAGAGGCACTTTAACAAAGATCAGGTAGCCGAATTCTTGCGAGAGGTCCGCAAGCTTGGGGATGTTAAAGAAGTGATCGAGGTTGCTGAAGAGGTTGTTCAATCCCCTGCCCTTCTAACTGACACGGAAGGTTCAGCACAGGAAAATATTGCAGACACGATCATGGAAGCTTGGGCGAAGTCAGCCTAACAAATTTTCACATATCAAATTCTATGCCGCGTAAAAAGAAAACAACTGAAGAGAAGGTTCTTGAGCATGCCGTGAAGCATTGGACCAGTCACAAGACGGGAACTGATAGCAAAAGGATTGCTCAAGAAATCAGGGCGAGCCATGCAGCAGTGAAGCAAGCAATGCTCAACCTTGAAGCTGCTGGACTTGCTACCCTCAATAAAGACGAACCTCTAAATATGGTGAGCTTCGGTGCAGGCGGCATGAAGTTCACACCTGTTGTATGTCACATCATCTTCCCGAGTCAAGCAGTCTTGACCGATAACTTCTACAAGTCTGACCTGGTGCGCCAGAATCTTCCTATTTATGAAGAGCGAGTGATGAAGGGCAGTCATACTTACTCGTTCGCCTACTTCAACGAAGAAGTTCTCAGGAAGTACTTGACCCGCCCTGACCTCTACGATGTGACCGACACAATCTCAGGCGGGCATGTTCGCTACGAAGGTGAGGATGAAGCCTTGTATGTAGAGATTAGGCATGGCCGTAGGAAGCTTGCCAATGGGCGAAGTGCTATCACTGTCTTCGTAACCGATTTGCTTAAGATGAACGAAGCGGAGCAACGGTACTGGCACGGCCACGAGATCAGCGCCCCAACATTCGCAGATGAGGACAAAGGCTTTGCTGACTTCCTGGATGTCAATCTTGAAGGCAAGTGGATCTCTTACAAGGACCCTGTAAGCGAGGCAGTAGCAGCTATCCAGCTAACGAACGAGAGACTTGAGGCTGAAATTTTTCGCAATACAAGTAACGACCTCTTGCATGCACCAGTAGAGAACACGGAGAAAGCTTATTGTGATTCCTGTAGTGAACTCTTCAAACTGATTGGTAACGATAGCTTGAACAAAGACATCTTGGAAGCCTACCTGGTAGAGCACTTCGGCGCCAAGAAGGAAGAGTTCATACACAAGGAGAGCCAGCGCCCTCTTTCAGGGCTACAGCTTCTATCCTTACTTCAGGAGAAGGCAGGCACAGGCAATCAAGCAGTCAAGGCAATCAAGAGTATAGGCGACGACAGGATCAAGGCTGCACATGCTCTCACATTCAAGGGCGACCCGAGCAAGATCTATATAGATATGTTTCGTGACAAGTGTGTGACCCTGACTGAAGCTTTGGGAATTTTCAGTGCAAAGGTTGCAGAGGTAAGGGCAAAGAAAACGAAACCCTGACCCCAAGGGCAAGTTTGGCAGGGAGTGTGTAAGGTTTGTTTAGAAGGGCTTTTTTCTATAACAATGGAATATTAGAAGAAGCTAGATCATTGAAAAAATAATCTAAAAGAGTTTAGTTTTCATGCGTTCTTCTGTTGACGCTAAAGATTGATCACAATATGATGAAGACATCAACACAATATTTGAAGTAAGTGTTGAAGAAGACTAACCTCACTCTGACACTACTCTTTCACCCAAAGGACTGACCATGAACACCAAAGCTCAAGCCCCTGCTACCAACGCCCCTACCGCCAAGGATGAAAACAAAGCTGGCAATGTTGGCACCAGCAACGCCAAGGCTGCAAACACCGCGAAGTTCATCCCCATGACTGCTGAAGAGCAGAAAGAGTATAACGACCTGAAGCATCGCTTCCACGACTTGGATGACAAGGAAGAAGCTCGCCTGATCGAACTGAAGAAAAAATTTAAAGCAGCCGAGGCCAGCAAGGGCAGCTACATCAACCAACTGAAGAATGAGATCGGCCAATCGGGTCTGACGATCAGCGATCTGTTTGGCCCGAACGAGGCCGCGAAGGGTTACGAGTTCAAGGATCTGTTCACTGCCGACGAACTCAAGGCAGCGATCATGAAGGCTGGCTACGATCTCAAAGACCTGTTCAGCAATGAAGCAATCAAAGCCGCAGCAGGTGTCAAGACTGGCAAAGGTAGCAAGGGTCAAGACACCCAAACCACTAGCAGCGAAGATAAGGGTGAACTGTGGATCAAGATCGAGGGACGCGGCGCACCTAGCTACTACAAAGGCCAACTGTACAAGAAGCTGACGGCCAAGCAGAAAGAAAACAAGGACTACAGCAAAGCACTCGGGGTAGCCGCTCTGCCAAAGAACTGGATGGCCAACGACAGTATCGAAGCCCTGATGAAGAGCGCAACCCCTAAGGCCAAGGAACTGTTTGAACAAAAGGACAAAGAATTCATGGCCGAGATGGAAGATCTGGTGAAAGCGATCCACTCCCACAAGGACTACATCGCAGCTAAAGGCACCAGCGGCACCGGCAAGCAAGCAGCCTAAGCCTTCCAGCCTCAACACCAACCCCTGAGCGATCAGGGGTTTTTTTACGCCTACGCCATGATCACCAAGTACCTGATTACCGACCTCAACCGTGAAGTAGCCAACGGCTTGAACACGGACGGCCACTACTACTTCCAGAGCAAGAGGCTCATGGATGCCTTTGGACTCTCTGACAGCCCCGCAGAGAAGGCCAAGGCGATTGACCTCATACTGACCTTCAACAAGCAGTTGAACAGCCTACAGTGCGATCTCATGCGAGTGGGCTTTGTACGACTGGACAAGCCGCCACCTGGTAGCGATCATGAACAAAAAGTTGGCGTGTGGCATGGGTTCACATACACTGTGCAGTCTAGGCTCCACGAGAACGACCCGTTGCTAGTCACCGAGGGGTTCTGTGTGGACTTCCCTCTTCTCACACTGGCGAACTTGACCGCCTCAATGTGGATACAGGCTTTCCAGAATAGGCCACAGGAAGAGATTTTCAAGGTGTCGCAGGGCAATTAAGCTAGCTTTGCTAGTGAACTCTTCAAGCAACTCAACAACAGAATTACATCATGCATATCGTATCTCTCAAAAAGTTCTACAAGAAGAGTGGAAGACCTGTCGATAGCGACTACGGCTTTATCGCACGAGAACATATCATTAAAGTTTTCCATACTGAAAATCTAAGACGCAAGGAAAACGGACAAGAGCAATTTACTATCTCACAGCTTCACACCTTCGGAAACCAAATGGTTGATAAGTCCAATAACCTCTTGGGAAAGCTGGTCTTTAAAATAACACCAGATGGCGCAATCAAAAAAATGGTCCGCACCGCTTTCGTTGGAAAAAGACCCAAGATCGAGTTGTTAACTGTTGCTTCCTCATACTTCGATACCGTTGCAAAAATCATTTACAGTTCAGATACATTCTTCACGAATGAGAAAATTGAAGCCGAATTATCTCAACTGAAGATTATTATACTTGACAGAGTAGAATTCATACCAATATACCAAGAAATATTTAAAGGATTCCTTGAGCTTGTCGTAGAGCATTACGCAGCCGAAAAACTAGTATTTGGCAAGAAAATTACGGACAGCGCTCTAAACAAAGCCAGAGATTACACAGATAGCTTGCGCGCTTTCCTCGACGAGACTGCACAGAAGAATTCCGCAGAGTCTGCATTTTCGGCATACACACCAGTGTCTCAAAGGATGGAAAGCCTAGATGATATTGATCCTGAGATCACGGAAAAAGCCAAAGCAAATCTCAAGGAGTTTGTGCTTGATAACTTAAGTGACAGTCCTGGTCTGAAAGCGATTCTTCTGAAAGGATTTAATGAAGATGAGCCAAAAGACGAACTGATCTTGGTAGCGGCACAATGTTTGAAGATGATAACTTGTATGGCAAAGGATGAGTCATACGACATCATCACCCGTCATATAGACCAGTACCGTCTAAACGATTTCGTTCTTCGTCAAAACCTCAGACCGCCAATTATTCCGATCTTACTGTTGGAATATCCACCCTATGCAGAGCGGACAATTGGAACCGACCTCGTCATGAAAATAAACCAGACTGATCGGCAAGCGGCACTACAACTAATAAAGTCTGGATGCCTGTTTTTCAAAACAACGACTGTAATGGAAAAGATTATAAAAGAATATCAAGCTTCCCACAGAAGGTAGCAAAAGACTAGAATACGAATTTACCACTCGAAAAAAAAGCCCCGCTAGGGGCTTTCTTATTTTCCAAATACTCTTCGGAATTTCGCAATTATGAAAGTGCAGTACACCAAGATTGGGATAGCCCAAGCAAAGAGCGTAACATACATACCGAAGTCTAGCCTGGTATGACCTGACGAAATATCGGTGTAATACATGAACTGGACGAAGCAAGCGAGTGCGAAGACAGCCGTGCCAATGGACCAACCGAGAATCGATCCGATCACGTCCCAACCCTTCCAGTAGTTTTGATCCATATTTGCAGCTTTCATTTGAGACTCCTTGTCATATTGTCAACCTAATATAGCGTCGATTTTTTCCAGAGTCAAGCGAGAAAAAGAGCCCCGTTAAGAGGCTCTGATATCTGATTTCACTTATTCGTCCGCTTTCGCTGACAATTGGCTCAATCTGTTTTGGACAAATTCCTTCAACTGAACGTTGCCGCCCTGCTTTGTAGAGCTTGGATCATTTTTGAAGTCATTGAACGCTTGTCTGTTCGCACCTTCAATTTTCTGATTAGCAGCTTCACCGCCGAACTTCTGACATAGCTTTGAATGAACGCCCTGGTATTCAGCAATCATGGACTTCGCACCTTCTGTGTGATAGCCACCTCCGACTATCGCAGCTATTGAACCTGTCCCGTTACCAAACTTCTTGTTCAAAGTATCATTGAAAGCAGAATTAACAGATTTCTTCGCTGGCTGACCTGGATCAGTCTCAAAGCGAGACTCTACGCCTTCCATAAAGTATTGTGCTTCTGCTGGACTCAAGTTCTTCAACGCACTAGCTACGGCATCTTTTGCCGCTTTCTTGTCTTCGTCGGTTTCACTTCTCTGGTCAATCTTGTCCATAAGATTGTTCTTTGCAACGTTGACCGGATTGTTTGCCTGTAGTCCAAGGAAGCCTTTTGGCTCGTTCTCCTCTTGGCTACCTAGTGTAGAACCTTTGTCAGTTTCCTTAGTCAAGGATGGCTTACCACCGCCTGGTATAGGACCGCCGCCACCAGAACCACCACCTCCACCATTGTCACCACCACCCTTCCCCATGCCGAAAAGTTTTCCTAATGATTCGGACATTTGCTTACCTTGTCTTTCACCAATCTGCATTCCGCTTCTAGCTGCTGCTATCCCACTCGCTGCTGCTGTCATACCACTATGAGAGTTGTCACCCATAGTTTTTGCGTAGCTACCTAACTGATCTACACCACCGCCGATCCAGCGCATGATTTCATCAGGAATAACGTGCATTAAACTCAAGATCTTCTTCAAGAATGCAAAGCTTATGATTGCATAAAGAATAGTTCCACCTAAGATTTTGAAAAATCCTAAAGTGCCGTCAAGCTGGTTGAAGCTGAATACTTGGAAGAACACTTTATTGATGAACTCGCCCACAACCTGACTCATGACGATAGTTGCTATGAATCCAAACACTAAGAATGTCGGACGAAGCAATAAGCCAAGAACCATCATGTACCCGTTCGCACCTTTACCAACTAAATCATCCCCGTTCGGATGCAAATGCATAACTGCCCAAAGTGGAGCTACTAAAACCGCAATCACACACTGGATCAACCAACCACCAATACAGCCAAGCCAAATTATGAAAGGAAGATTAGGCAGTACATAGGCGCAGGCAAAGCCAGTTGCGGCCAATGCTTTAATGGGTAAATCAAGCATGCTGGTTGCTACCTGCAACGCTGAACCTACTGCCCCGGCCGTGCCTGGAACAAGAGCAAGCGCAGAGAACGCAGTCATAAGAAGTGTCAATGTTCCGTAAGCAATTAATAGCTTAGTTCCCATTGCCTCTAACGTAATCTCAATGCCCCTAGTCTCGTTTTTCAACTCATAAATGTTTAAGCCTGTAAATGCCTCTGTGATCGCAGAAGCGAAACGACCACCCATACCGATTTCCTGTTGCTTCTTCCCGTCTTCCTTTTTATTCACTTCACTGATTGAACTAGGTGAACCGTATTCAGCACCGCGAGCAGCTAACACCTGGTCAGCTATCAAATAAGGCTTAACATCTTCGTCCACCGCGCCATTGTCATCATTTGAAGAAAGGTTCGCAGAAGTGGATGGGAATGCAGACATTGCTGAAGTGATCTGACCATTAGTAAGAATTATGTTGTTATGGTAAGCCCCAGCTAAGAACCAACCGTATTTTTTCGCAGCAGAGGTTGAGTCGTTGTCTTTACTTGCTAGAGTTTTCCCAACTGCTTGGATAGAAGCCAAATACTTGTCAGCAATTACACTAAGCTTCTCATAATATTTCTTCGCATCTTGAGGAACTGTTTCTTTGTTCGCTACAGCATCAGCAGCTACAGCACGAACAGCAGTAATCATTGTCGCAGTTGCCAATCTGTGAGCATCGTTTAGAACAGTTACATCAGGGGCTTTGAATAAATTATCTAACGGACCCAACAAGCCAGTGTTTGTTGTTGTAGCACCTTGAGCAGCTTGAGCACTTTCGATCTTCTTTGGATACTTCACCCACCCACAAGCTCTTTTGCTAAAGTATGAAGTAAGACCTTTTTGATCACCAAAGAAATAAGTGTCACCATCTAACGCAACATTCCAATCGTACTTAAGTGCGAAGCTTAGGATGGGTGGACTATCTGTCATTTGTGCTTTATGTGCTTCAACACACACTGACGCTACGAATGTATCTTCAACAGCTTTCATAAGCTGAAGCTTTGTTGTAGTAAGAGGATTGGTGTTTGCACCAGCAGATGGTTTAGTCATATATGAAGACCAGACCGCATCAGCCATGCCGACACCCTGAGTGATCAAGGACATCACCAACATTTGCATGACACAGTAGCCGCCTGGTAGCACTGGAAGAACTATGGCAGTGCCGATTGAGTAACGAATTGGAAGCCATATAGAAGAGAACTTCTTGCCTAACATTTCGCCGTCATGTGCAGTTCCCAAAGTACCAGCTAGGATTGTGTAGACTGCGAGAATACCGCCCACCATCAAAACGCCACCGTTGAAAGTGGCGATAGCAGAACCGAAAGCATCTTTTCCACCACTCACATCGCCAAGCAAACCGCCAAACATTTGAGCGAGAATCTTTATTGATATATCGTCGGGAGATGGCTCAAACCCTCCGGCGATTGCAAGCTGAGGCATTAACATTAGCATCAGCAGAAAAATGAAAATCTTCATAAATAAAACTCCTTATTGTTTTTGTTATATATAAGAGTTATATCAAATTAATTTGAAGACACAAGTCTACATCTTGAAATTCTTGCAGATAAATAAGAGGATGGACAGCAAAGTCAAAGTCGGCTTGGCAGGGAGTGAGTAATATATTTATAAAGGCGAAAAAAAAGCCCCTATGAGAATAGGAGCCTTCTTTTATAACAAAGGAATTTTATCTAAGCTATCAAAACAAGAAACAGCCAATAATGAAGATAGCAGGATTTATTAATATGTCAACTAAGATGACGAAGTTTCGGTTGACGCACTAGGAGGACAGGACTATACTAAATTCTGTCCTAATTTAGTGCCACCCTCACCCTGGAGCCAGTCATGGAACTTGCCAAGCGTTTCCGCCCCATCTCCTACTTAAAGACGAACACGGCAGATGTTGCCAAGGAGCTTCAAGAAGAATCCGGTACCGTTGTGATCACGCAGAACGGTGTTCCTTCCTTCGTATGCTTGAGCTTTGAAGAGCACTACCGAGCCAGAGAGACAAACGCTCTCATCAAACTGTTGAGCTTGAGCCAGAAGGACAAAGCTGAAGGAAAAGTTTCCTCACTGGATGACGCTATGGCTCACATGGAGGCAGCTATCTTCGGTGAAGAAGAAGTTGAACTGAAAGCAGGTACATGAATGGCCTACAAAGTTCAAATTCTGGATTACGCACGAGATCAAATCACCGATCAAACGAAGTATGTGAAAGAAAAGTTTGGCACAGCAAAAGCTAAGCAGTCGTACCAAGCAATCAACAAGAAGCTCGCTAGTCTCAAAGACTCCCCTCGTAGCAAGGGGATCAAAGTTCCCGAGCTAGAAGCCCTTGGAATTACGAACTACCGAAATTTGATTCACGAAAGCCATACCAAAGCACTATATGAGATTGACGACATCAATCAAACGGTAACTGTTCATATGGTCTACGGTAGCGCACAAGACTTTCAAACATTGCTCTACAATAGGATCATTAGATACATCCCGTAAGGAAGAAGCCCTCAACTTGAGGGCTTTTTTTTGGAGGCTTTTCATACACGCGACCACGATATGAAAAGTAAGTAGAAAGGATTTTGAAAAGTAAATATAGCTTCCCGGCTAATTTATTCATGTACATCTAGCAGATTCTACGAAGAAGTCAACTATACTTCTTTGTTTAAAAAAAGAAGCCCTCATAATGAGGGCTTTTTTAGTTTGTGTACATATATAACATTTCAAATGCTTGGCCGCTTTAATGAAAAGTCATCTACATCTAGCAGATTTTTCAAAATTGTCAACTTTCTGTTTTTAGCTTCGCTCTTTCGTCCATTCGGTAAGATAGTCAGCGACAGCTTCACCCCACACCACCCGAACAGGCTCACCATCAATCGCGGACATGAAATAGTTCGCATAGTCCCATGAAGCCTTGTCTTCGCTGGTGTAGCTCTGGACGGCGAGCGCAATGATCGCCATGAGGAACTTGGGCTTGAGTGTCACCTTCCCTATCGCGTCCCGCATGTCGTTACGAGTTGGATCTTGGACGAGTTGTGCGAACTCGTGATGAACGCCGGCCCACACCTGGCCTACACATTCCTTCATGAGTAGATCGGCCAGAGCTTCCCACTTCTCAATGAGAGTCCGCTTCGGACTGTAGAAGTCGTAGAGAGCAAACACCCGAGTCAAGAACAGCTTAGCCCTGGTCTTGTCACCCTCGAGGACCGGCCAGAGCGGTATCCCTTCGGGACCGTCTAAGAATTCCCAGCTACTTCCGCTAAGCACCCTCTCCACCTCCATTAGCGTCTTTTCCTTCGGCGCCACGGTGAGACTGCTGTAGTTGAGCCATGTCGCCTTGACACCCTTGCTCTCTAGGTTTGCGGACAGGTCCCGCACGGAGGATGCCCCTACCCGCTTGTATACATGGTCAAACCACGCCTTCGTACGTGCTTTCGCCAGTCCTGCCAACTTGCCGTCCTTCTTTTCCGGTTTCTTCACTGCGGACCCCATTGATGACCTGGTAGCAATTTTATCACCGGCAGACCCACTACCTCTTTGTCCATGCTGATTTGAGATTTTTTATAACTCAAATCGATTTGAGCTAAAGCCGATCTCAAATTTTCAGGATCATCCCGAAGCGTAAAGTTCAGTCCATGCAAACGAAACAAATAAATGAGTTTGCAGAAAACTTAAAACTAACTTTACAAGGAATGATTATGAACCTGAACAAAAACTATCTGCTGAACCTGAATTCCCTCGTCGGTATGAAAAGTATGCCCGAGGCTTCTGTTGATCTCGTACTTACCGATCCTCCATACGGTATCGCAGATGCTTCAAAGCTCACCAAGTCAAACGGCAAAATTGTTAGCACTAATGAAGCATGGGGTAACGACTTCCAAGACACATGGGCCAACGTTGAAGAATATTGGAACTGGTTCAAGCCCTTTGTTGCAGAGATGAACCGAGTCATGAAAGACGGCGCGAGCATGATTCTCTTCCTTGACCGCAAATACACAGGATACATCGTCTACATGATTGAGAAAGAATTTGGACTGACATTTAAGAACAAAGTGTATTTCTCTAAAAAGAATTGTGTCCCGAGTATGCGCAAGGTGAATTACCGATCACGTGTGGAGGAAGCAATTTGGTTTAGCAAAGGTAAGCCAAACACTTTCAACTTTGGCGAACAGTCAGAAATGACTCAAGTTTATGAAGGGCCAATTGGCAAGAAGAAGACAAAGCACCCGACTGAAAAATACTCATGGATGCTTGAACCGCTTATCAAGAACCATAGCAAACCTGGTGACACGATCCTTGACCCCTTCTCTGGTTCAGGAGCTACCTTGATGAACGCAATCAAGATGGAAAGAAATGCTATCGGTTTTGAAATGAATACAGGTTTCTACCAAATGGCAAAGGCTCAAGCAGAAGACGCAGAGTATGAAGTGATTTATGAGCCACAGGCTAACGAACCTGCACAGAACGATGACCAGTACGAACAAGCAGCTTAATTTTAACTAAGGGCGAGAGATGAAAAAAGATAAGTACAAGACTAGGAACGGAATTTTTGTTAAGAATCTTCCAAATGTTTATGAGTCGCTATTCCCCCAGTATAAGCACGTGGGCAAGAAAGAGCAAAAGAGGATGCGCAAAATTCTAGACAGCATGATTATCGAACCAAACGAGACAGAACCACAAATTTTCAGCTAGGGAGAAACTATGAACGATGTTAAACATGAAGTGACTAAAGAACTGATTCGCCAGTGTGAACTGATCAACGCTGATTACCGTAAAGAGCTTCCTTACTATAAGGAAAATGACGAAAAAGGAGAAATTGCGAATATAGCGATTAAAACGATGCTTCCGCTTGCTGACCTTATTCTAAACATTCAGTCGGCATTGGGATACGAGGTCATGTCGAAATGGCTTACCCAATCCCTAAAAGGCGCACACATTGACGCATACCTTTCATCAATCGAACAGTCATTCGCTTTGCCTAAATGGCGCCAACTAGTGATGGCTCAACAGTTTGCAGACTTAACGACTGGACAAGCGAAGTACGGTGAAATTATTGGGATGGATTCAAAGCAGGATAGCGAAAGGTTTATTAAAGCAGTAGAAGAAAACGTTCTTGCCTACTATCTTGAGAATTTTTGTACGTTCTATTCAATCATCAAGGTTGTAGATGAGTATGAACCTGGAAACGACTGGTTTAGCACAACAGCTATCGGAGTACATATGCATGTAGTTTATATGACAGCAAAACAACTTGGATATGAAGCAGATGTACCAGTACTAGTACTTAACTAAACGGAGAAAATAATGAACAAAACTGAAGAATGTATCAATGCTTTACAAGAGCATATCGCTGGAATGGCTGAGCACGCCTATTACTCAGTATATGAAGGTCAAGACGGAGATGAAACCTTTCAGGATTTTATGGAAGTCTTGATGAACCGGATTGAACATGTCACATGTGAATACCTGATTGTGCATGTTCTCGGCAAGAACCCTGCATATTTGGAAAGTATGACCAGTCAACCAGTCGCAAGTGATGTGCAAAAACTAATCAAACAATTGAAGGAGAAAGAATGAAATATGAAATCTACATGGAAGGCTACCTACCGCAAACAGCAACAATCATTATAGAAGCTAAAGACGTGGAGGAAGCAGAACAATTAGCTCTTGATCTAGCAGACGAAGGCGAAGTTTGTTGGGAGGATTGTGATCAATCGTGTTACAGAACTGATGTCGTAGAGATCAGCGAAATTGAAGATGATGTGAAAAACTAACAAAAGGAGAATACATGCCAAATGATTGTTATAACAGCTTAACAGTTAAAGGAAAACACGAACGACTACAAGAATTCTACGGGAAATATGTTAGTGCAGAAAATGGAGTCGAAGACCATTTTGATTTTGACAGAGTCTATGCGACTCCCCAAAGACTACTATATTGCGACGGTCCGGGCTTACTGGAATGGAGCCTCAAATATTGGGGCACAAAATGGAATAGCTATGACACTCAAATCACTTTTGATTATGGAAACCTATGTCTCACCTTCTACACAGCTTGGGACCCATGCATTCCAATTGTCGAAAAATTGATTGAGGATCATCCAGAGCTAAGCTTTGAATTCTATTACGAGGAACCTGGTAACGATTTCAGCGGCGAGCTAAAGGGTGAGTCAGGAATTATTACACACCGACTCCATGGAGAATGCCAGTCGGACGGCAACGAAGAGAATTGGGACGAAGACGAGGAAGACGATGAGTAAGCAAACGACATATTGTGAATGCTTTGTCACCACCCTTTCTATCAGAGTGGAGGTATCCAGTGATAACCCAAGCAAAGTCAAAGCACTTCTCAACGAGAAGGTTCACCGACTTCTTGAGGAAATTTTAAACGGTGAGTACGAGCATGGTGAGGCTGAGAGGGTCAGTGGTATCACCTGGAAAAAGGATTTTTAAACGATAAGGAGAATGAATGAATAAAACAAAGACTGATGAAAATATCTGGAAGTATGCCCTCACAGCGAAAGCATGCGAGTTCGCTAATCACGATCTCAAGGATTTACAAGAAGCTGCTAACACGGGGGAGAGCAATCCAAAAGTGAAGAATATGATTGATACATTGAAGGCGTTCGTCAATTTTGAATATGCTAAGCGTGAAAGACAATATCACAACGCTAGCAACAATGAAGGCGTAGCGGTAACGAAGTATGCAAAGCATATCTTACTTACACACTGTGATGCGAAGGATATTTTGAAGATAAAGAATATTGCCCCACGTTGGTTTGAAGCCGAAGAGCGTTGGGGATGGACTGCAACTTATTATTAACAAGGAGAAAGCATGAAAGAGAAAACTGATAATAAAAGATACGATCCAGAGGATTTTTATGTTGACAAACACTTTATGCTAAGTGTCTGTCAAGCGGTAGTTAATGATGTTGAAGGAATAAAAAAATCAATGAGTGAGCAACCTTGATATGTCGGTGAGGCTTTTTTCAAGTTGGTTGTAAAGTTCGCAGAGGTCAAATATTTGGGAGATGAGAGAGAGTGGCATGCACAGCATAACGCAACGATGGCCGGATTTTGTCGCTATGCCCACCATGTGTTATCCGTGCACTGCGAGAAGCGTGACTTATTGAGAATCAAAAATTTGGTTCCGAAGTGGAGCGAAGAACATGCCCGTTGGGGGTGGAATGTAATTTACGATAAATAAGGAGATAATATGGAACAAAAACTTGGAAACAAAACACTCAAGGAGCTTAACCTACCCTCATACATGGAACGAATCGTTGAGCGAACTGTTTACGCACTACGAAAGACAATTAAGCACGCTAATGTAGTACCACCTATGTATATGCTTGTTGATAAACATAGGAACATGACTGTTGTGCCAAACTTGGGGGAAGTACCTACCACACACCATGTTTCAATAATTAAGCCATTGGTTCAAAATCTTGATATTGAATTCGTGATTCTGACTGCTGAAGGTTCTATGCTTCTTGACGGGGTTCAGCGAAGTGTGGAAGATTGGAAAGATCTGTATCAAAAATACGGTTCATTGAACAATCATCCTGATAAGAAGGACTCTGTCAACCTTCTCATTTACTCAGCGGGAAAGACGGTTCAAGGTTCTGCTCTAGTGAAACCTCTATCGACCAAGAAGAACACGAGGACGTTCGGAGAGCTACAGTACAGTGAACAACATTTAAAAAATGACCAATGCGTTCTTACTGGATTCTTTGACTAAGCTGCACTACTACCGTTGAGTATCACCACAATTGCCCCATGAGGGGCTTTTGCTTTTCTACCCTCCCCTTCCTGTGACCGCAAGTGAAAGCCCCGAAGGGCTCTCGCTTATACCGTACTACTCTGGACAGCTTCAACACCTTTGTCTTTTACGAATGCAAGTTTTGATGAGTATTTCACTTTTTCAGGCTTTGGCTTCGCAACTGTTGCAACCCACTCTTTCTCTTTCGCCTTCTGTAGTTCAGCCTTGATGTTCTTGATGACTTCCTCTGGCTTCGGTTCCACCTGGTCAGCTACAACCGCTTTCACAGGCTCTACAGGCGCTGCAACGACTGCTGGACATAGCTTCTTCTCTACTGGCTTGTTATCGCTTCCTGAAGCTGTTTCAGAGGCTACTGCAACCTCTTCCACAGGGAATAGCATTGCTGGATCTTCCTTAAGGAACTTCGCAAACATGGTGCGGCATTCAGCCTTACTCGGCAATTTGTAATATCCACCGTGCTTACGATCCTTCCAGTTATCCTTCCAGTTCGGCATGAAGTCAAAGATTGATGCGAGCTTCCTAGAAAACTCACCCTGCTCTACTCTATTCGTTGAAGTGTTCTCAAGGAAGAAACTATATAGGTCAGCGCGAGTTAAGCGAACTTCCTCTTCCCAACCGTCGGTCAACAAAGGCTGGTAGTCAATCTCACTGCTAAGTAAGTTGTAAATGAACTTCTCAACGGGCTTTAAGCTAAGTGTCTTCAAGTCAGTCTTCGCCTTCGTATCAATCGCCTTCTTAGGATTGAAGCCTTCAAGGTCAATCTCATAAAGGAAGTAGTGAAGTAAGGCATGCTTGCCTTCACCATGAAGCCACTCGTAGAACTTTTCAAAATAACCTGGTGTTGACTCAAGCTTTGAGGTGCAGTCAAATACATTGAAACGGCGATCACCTGGCCCGACTGGCACCATCCAATCTTCATTACTTGTGAAGATATAGAAAGCGTAGTTCTTGATTGTTGTGCCAGTTAGATTCTTGATCTTGATTGCACGAGTATCAGCAGTGATAGCATTCTTCAACTTGCCTTCTGAACTCTTGTTACCACCCCACACTGCCTCTTCCATGAAAAAGTACTTGGTGTGAAGAGTCTCACTGTTGAAGCCGAAAAGGTCTTCAGTGTCGTCTACAACCTTACAGTGATTCGGACACATGGCAGCGATACACATTGATATAGTTGTCTTACCTGCGCCTTGAGGCCCACGAAGAGCGACACTAGTACCTGACTGAACGTGAGGAAAACGAATCTGGTGAGCTATAAGCTTTACCAAGTGTTCCTTCTGTTCTGCTGTGCCGTCAATCAACATATCAATATGATTTAAGAACACGGAGACATCGCCTTTCTTTGGCTCAACGAATCCGGTCCAAAAATTGAATATCTTGTCGCCTAAGTCTTTACCTGATGGGTCGAACACACATTTCTCATAGCGTGTTCTTAATGCTGGGTCTTCCAACCACTGATCAGCGAAGTATCTTTTTTCGGGATATTTGCGACCTTCCACCATGAAATGCTCTTCTACATGGAATTGCTTAAAGTCGTAGATTGATGAATATTCGTATTTTAAACCTTCTTCACCTGTGTACATTTTCAAGATTGCAGGCTTGCCGCTCAAGTTTAAGAAGTAGTATTCTTTAAACTGTTCTTTATATTGTAGGAATTTTGCCAAATCTTCCTTGCTTGCGAACTCGCAACCGAATTGATTAAGATCGTCAAAATCTATGTTTGACTTTTGAGAATTTTCTGTTACCATAATTTTATCCTTAATTGTTGTTCATTCCTTTCAGTGGTTATGAACTAGTTTAATAAAAGGCGATTGCTACAACAGTCGCTTTTTTTCTTTTGCACTTCAGTGCAATACTCTTGTTAGATTCTGCTGCTTGTACTCTTCCACCTTTCCCCATAAAAAAAGCCTTACGTCGTCAGACCAGTTTTTGCCAGCCACCTTCTTTATTTCATCTAGTTCAAATTGAAGTTGAGCTTCAATTCTACAGTTGAAGTTTTTGCTCCTTGAATTGTCTTTTTTATTTCTCATATATCACCTATTGTTGTTGTATTTGATATTGTAATGACATATTAATATTTGTCAACTTGTAATAACAATATTTAATGAAATAGCTAATTAAGTAGTTACGAAAATAGAGGAATATGGTGCGCACTTGTTGATCCCCCCGAACATTATAAATTTGGGGGGATCACTCAAAGCCAGTAGGCATGCGGGTTTGAAACTGGTTTTTAATGATCCCCCCATCGAATTAAATTTAAGCCAGAAAAAACAACTAGATATTTCGACTGATTGCATGTGTTATTTTTACAACAATTTCTATTCCGTCAAATTACCATAGGGGGAACGAGGGGAACGGGGGGATTTTCGTTTGGAACACACTGTTCATGCGGGTTTAGGTGCTCCCCCCATTATATATATTTCATTTATAGATGGGGGGAACGGGGGAACACTGTGTCTTAGATCGAAAAAAACAAAACCAAATCATTCTGAGGGCTTTGCCCTTGATTTTGTCCTTTCAGGACCTACAGCCTTCGGCATGTTTTTAAATAAGGAGTTCAGATGCTTTGTTTTTGCCGTTGACTTTGATTTTGTTTCAACTATATATATAAGAAACAGGAGACAAAATGGAAAAGTTAAAACACTGGTTTGGCAAAAAAGGCAGCGCCCTTACAGACAAGGCAAAAAAATTCACAGGGTATGAGGACACTAAGAAGTTCTCTACCGATACAAAAGAAATCGCTGGCACATTGCTTAGCCCAAAGAAAGCGATTGCTTCCGCTCGCAATGAGACTTTTAAAGAAGCAATGAAGAGATTGGGAGTTAATGAAGAAGACTTGAAGCTGAACTATCGTAACTTCGCCTGGCTATGCTGGATCTCACTAGCCTTTGCAGTCTTCCTTATATCCCTTGCGACATATTGCGTCACACAGGGGAGCTTACTACAGGGGCTTGCAGGGCTATCAATCGCCTCATTCTGTCTAGCCAGTGCCTTCAAATATTCCTTCAGAGCATTCCAAATAAGACATCAAAATTTATGTAGTGTGAAAACCTGGTATGAACGAAAGCCCGATTGGCTACCAAATCCACTTCTTTAATCAAGCCCCGCAAGGGGCTTTCTTATTTTTTCGTCGTTGACTTTGCCGAGCATTTTCATATATTAGTATGACAACAACAACTTCTAATATATGAAAAATGAAAAGAGCATAGACAAAATAAAGAATGCCATAGCCAAGCTTGAATCCGAAGACCGCTCTATAACTTATAGCGCAGTCGGTGAAATTTGCGGCATGAGCAAACAGAGAGTTCACCAAGTCATGAAGTTGAACAACATGACGACTGGCCGCACTCATGAACCCGGACACATCTATTTAGAAAAGCTGAAAGGCGTTGATACGGAAAATCTCACCATCATTCAGATTGCTGAGTTACTTGAATACGATAAGGCAATCAGCACGCTTCGCCATGTTCTACATTTATTGAATATTAAGTGCAAGCGCTCTCCTGGAAAAGCAAGTATTAGAGAATTCTTGCAGACCATCCCGACAGAGACGTACACCATTGAAGAGCTTCGCCAGATTTCCCGCTACGGCAAATCCGTTCAATCGTTCAGAAGTTTCTTAAGCTACAACAAAATCAAATACAAGAAACTCCGTGCGACCTGATATCCAATTAGTTGACTTCGGGAATATTTCCACTATAAGTACTATATAGCACACAGATTAAATGGACGAACAAGGAGACACCATGAACGATTATTTAGCATCAATTTCAAGTATGTATAACATTCAAAGCAGTGACATAAGCTCTACACTCTCTGCTTTGCTTATCCTTGCCTTCTTAGTCTACGTTGTGATTGACACAGTAAAGAAAAAATAAAAGGAGACTTATGAAAGAACTTACTGACTACGAATTGAACGAGCATTACAAGGTCTTGCGTGATCTTGGCTTTGAAGTGAGAGTAAAGACCTATGCCAAAAACAAAGGCACTCTTTATTTAATTGACAGCAACACAAAGAAAGAAATCTATAGTGTTGAGGTGAAGACAAACGGCAGAGGCACAAGCGCAATCATGGCGATTTTGCCGACAACCCGCGAGCTAACACATTTGGATCTTGGCTTAAGTGCATTGGCGCGATTTGCACAAGACTACGACGCAACCGTTTTACGCAGTCTATCTCTACCTGGTAGAGACAGAAGCGACAAGACTTTTGTAGCAACCTATAACGAAACTTTAAGACAGCATGGCCGCAGCGCACATGAATGCGTGAAGGAGCATTTGACCACTAACCCCAATGCTCCCTTCTCTACCCTTCTAGCAGTCTTCTCATACGAGCTTGTAACCCACATCAGCGAACAGGAGTAAGCATGGACAAGAAACCCGCAGTAATCGGCCAATATGACGGCTACAAACTCATCAGTCTTCCCGAACAAAAAGACTCACAGTGCATCCAAGCAGGCTTACTACTTGGCACACAAGTCTTGGGCTTCGTCGGAATCCACAGCGACGGCAAGATTGACATTCACTTAGCCGAGAAGAGCAAGAACCACCTTTTCCCAATGGAGCCGAAAGAGCTTGTTGAAGCGATAGTGAACGACAAGCAGCCGCCAAAGCTTGAGCAGGGCCAGAAGCAAGTACATCACAGACGAATACGATGAGGTGCTATGCTATCTGAATCCATCATAGCCCTTGGCTTCGCAATCGGAGCTTACGCCCTTTCAAAGCTCTTCTACGACCTCCAGCAGCTTCCTCGCCTCAAAGTCCAGCCTGACCCTATCCCCCGTTCCATGCACGGTTTAAACGTGCGTAGTGCAGTTCCTGTGAGCGACTGGATCGCAATCAAGAAGGTAATGATGGGTAACACCGTCATGCGAACCCCTAAGTGTGAGTGTTGCGGCGCCGCCGGCCCCTTAGAGTGTCACGAGGTTTGGATCTTCACCTGGCCGCGCAAACAGAGACTAGACGGCCTCAAGCTACTATGCCACCTCTGCCATATGACTCACCACATCGGCTTTGCCATCTATAAGCTCGGTCAGGGTGAGGAAGTCATCCAGCACTTCATGAAGGTCAACGGGATTGACCGCAAAACAGCAGATCGCTACATCAAACAATCGTTCAGGAAGGCACGACAACTGAACCGATTCTCACCTATAACCATGTCCAAACAGCACCGCTTGGATCTCACTTTCCTTAACGACGAGAAGTTCAAGCTCAAACGAACCTTCACGACTGACGAGCGAAGATCTTGCAATCCTAAATATTCAGCTTGACCTACTGATCCAGAATTTCTGGATCTTTTCTTTTCCTACTTCGGATATCGTTGTCCTCAATCCATGCGTTGACTTCGTCCAAATTTTTATTATATTAAGAATATATACATAAACAAGGAACAAGCATGGTTACAAAAACAATGACAGCACAAGAACAATACAGACTAAGACTTATAGATTTGCATACTTTCGCAAAGCTTCAGTGGCAGGAACGAGTTCTAAGTTGGAAAGCTAAGTAAGACCATGTTGGAAAAAATAACAATAATAGGGGATCAACATGTTTGCAGATATTGACAATTTAACGGCAAGAGGAAAGTACGAATCTGCTTTCAGACAATGCCTGGACTATCACAGATTCTCAGGATATGAATTCACTAGACGACTTGAAAAGTTCGATCTTTTGAAGGGTGTGAACATTCTTGAAGCGATATGCACAAGAGAGAAGATTGGCGACGACACACGATCAATGATCACTCATCTGTCTATTTGTGCAAAGGACGGACATGTGAGCGAGGGTCTTCTTCACTTCACAGTAGACAAAGTTCTTATTGAACTTGCAGGAGGCGCAAGATGAGCCAACAACAACATGTAATCCTGGATGAAAGCTGTAACATCGTATGGAGTGGATTCATGGCTCCGACCAAAGCAGTCATGAAGGCTCTCAGAACTATGCTTCCAGAAGCGACCTTCTCCACCTACGTTGTAGATCATATAGTGTTCGTGGACTGCAAGCCTCTGCACGACTAACCCCACCGTCCAAATACAAAATGCCCCATATGGGGCATTTTTCATTGCTGACCTGGTGGAGCTTACTTCTTGATTCGCAGATCTTCCAGCTTGCCGCCGTTCTCAATCGTGTTGACGACCCATTGTGGTTGGCGACCCCGACCAGTCCAAGTCTGCGAAGCATCAGCGGGATTCTGGTATTGAGGCTCTACCTTGGCGCCGGTACCACCCTTGCTCTTCCCCGCCGTCTTACCGCTAGTGCCAGCAAGCAGATCTTGCACCGACACACCCAAGCCTTGAGCGATTGCCTGGATCTGATCACGAGCCTTCTTCATCTCGTCATTTTGACGCTCTTTGATTGCCTTCTCTACGTCAAATTGCAGCCCCTTGAGTTCAGCAAGGTTGTAACCAGACAGATCAATCTTCGACATTCTTAGTCCTCATGTGTTTGTTGGGATAACAGAGCCGATTCTACATGAGCAGTGTATCAACATGCAAGCATGTATTACTCAATCTAATGAAGACGATATCCAATTCAAAAAATAACCATGCTTTAACCTTGCTTTTTGATATAAATTTATTATCATAAGATCATAAAACAAGGAGTTATAGATGAATACAAAGAAAGTACAAATCAAGATCAATCTTACACACGGCTCAAGTGGCTACGCTGGCTTTGAAATCTGCGAAGTTGTAATAAGCACAGAAGGAAGAAAGAATTTTAGAAATGAAAGTGCTTGTGAGGATGGAGAATGGTATTCAGCAACAAGATGGGATCGTGAAGACGGACGAATCGACAAATATAATGAAGTACTTAAAGAAGCAGAAACAAATGGATTAAACTAAGGATCAATTATGAACACACCAATAATAACAATCAACGAGCAGTCATTTAAAGATGAAGCGATCTCAAAAATCTGTGCTATCACTCACCGCGCAACATTTGACATTGTTGAGTTCGCAGTCAACGACTTCGTTTATCAAGTCATACACAGCGATCCCAAGTTCGGCATTAACGGCAGTAGAGAGCTTCACATTAATGCAACTCATATAAATGAGGATGGTTCTGGCGAGAAGGTTCTTCGCTCGGTTAAAACTGCGACGTTCACCGTTCAGAAAAATATTGAGATTGCACGCAAAGCAATTGAGAATTTACTTGGAAGAACTATAGCAATATCTGTCTCAAACTGAAGTGCTCTAATCAAAAATAATAACAAGGAGATACCATGAAATACTACGATCACGAATTACTATACGCATCAGAATCAGGAACAGCTTACTTCTTCGTTGAAGTGCTAACAAAAAATATTCTAGTTCAGATCAAGGAAATTTGCACAAATCTAGGATTCACAGATTATTTAGTGCATGGTTATAGATCTAGCGTAGAAGATACCCATTTCTTACAGCTTGAATACAAATTCTAATTAAAGCCCCTTTTGGGGCTTTGTCTTTCCTGATATCCAATTCATTAAAAACAATGCCCAAACCTTGACTTTCTATATCATTTCACTATATTAGTTTTATAACTACAAGGAAATGATATGAAAAGAAAAATAATATGCACTAGTTTGATCGCATTGTCTTCTTTAGCGACAGCAGCCGACGTTACTGTAACCAATACAGGTACATTGAATATTGCCCCAACCTTTTGTGAGATTTCTTCTACAGCTAAAGTACCATGCTGCACAATCAGCATTCAAGCAAGTCAAGGTTCAAAAGTCAGCACGATGTTCTTCTTACATCAGCAAACCAGTCAGTATGAAGACAGTACAAATATCGTAAGTGCGAACTACTCTAGCAACACAAGACATTTCACCACCAACCCACTTGTTGCGGACTACGAGAAAGACGGCACAAAGCAAGTTCGCCTTATCTATACCTCAAAAATTACTCCTGACATGACTTCAGGTGAAATGTACGGACGTTTGATTATCAATGTAGAGAAGCCTGGTAGTTCACCTTTCATGTTCAATCTTCCCGTCTACTTCAGCACAGCTAAAAATCAGAAAGCCGAAGTGACAGGGGCTACAGTTGGCACTACTACCCGTTTTGACGGAAGAAATTATTCACGCCCTATGACAACGCTTACTGTTGCCAATAGTGGAAATGGCGTCTTGGCGATCAATGGTATTTCCTTTACGAAGAAAGCCAGTGCGAGTGAATACACCTACGCCGACTTCACTCAGTTTGACGGCAATGTTCTTCCTCGCTCAAGAGACACCATTCTTATAACTGACGAGAAACTAGCAAAACAACTTCAGGATGCTAAGGGGTCTACAGTAATCTTGTCTAGTAAGCGTAAGACAGAATTTGTTGAGGTAGCTATCGAAAAATGATTGCTAGAATAAGAAAAACACCTCTAGTAATCATCTTAAGCAGTTTGTTTGCATTACCAGCACAAGCACAAGACCCTACTTCAGTCAGCACTAACTTCTATAAGTTAGTCGTTGAGAACTCACGCCACCAAGCCGAGGATCTGATTAGGGTTTTTGTTGCAGGAAAAGATTACTTCATAACCAAGCTTGACGCAGACTCATACAAGCTCGCTTATTCCACTACTGATGTCACTACGATTTCAGGGGAACTTGTCGTCAAGCTAAATAATTTAGGTTTTATCACAGACCAAGGAAGCGATCTAATTCTGCATGCCAATGCTCGCAATCTTGAGAGCATCAACTACAACTTTCAGAATAATGTTGTGCAGAGTCCGAAAGTCTATCTTGACTCTGCATTCATGAACTACAGCTTCAGTAGCGACAGCCAAAGCAAGACCACCGCCCTTGCCGGTTCCATCTACAAGACTTTCAGCAACGGTGTTCTCTACAACCTGGCCGCGAACTTAAGCACACAGAAGAGCGTCCTCGTCGACGTCTACCGCGAGCAGTATTTCAAAGACCGCATGACAACGGCTAGAGTTGGCTCAGGCTTCACAGGCAGCAACAGCGTGTCCAACCCAGTGAGCTTCTTCGGTGTCCAGTACCGCAAAGATACGAGCTTAGACAGCAACTACCTGGCAGCACCTTACCTATCGATCGCTGGGACAGCAGAGATCAAGTCAGTCGCAGAAATATATGTCAATGACAAGTCTGTAGGAAGCTTGGACGTGGGCCCTGGTCCCTACAGCTTCAGCAACCTAACGACTGGACAGACCTCAAGCAATCAGGTGCGAGTCGTTATGAAGGACATGAACGGCAGCAGCCAAGTCCAAAGCATCAACCTTGTTGGAGCGCCATTCAACCTTAGACGCGGCACCGACAACTTCAGCTTTGAAGCTGGACGACTACGCCACGGCTATGACCAACTCGGCGCCTACTTCGCGTCAGGCACCTACGCCTACGGCCTCACCGATCATGTCACCCTGGAAGGCCATATAGAGGCTACGGCAGGCCAAGCACGCGGCGCCGGCAGCGTGACCTATGCAACCCCACTTGGCACCATCAAGTACGGTATCGCAGCAGGTAGAGGCGAATCCATGCACAGGCTTCAGTACACCTACCAGAAGGGTGACTTCTACGGGACAGTCGCAGCTACTAAGTCCAACCGCTTTGCCATGTTCGGCAGTCCCTCCTACTTGGTGCAAGACCAGAAGATAGCAACAGCAGGCTACAGGTTCGGCTCAAGCTCTTTGTCAGGCAATGTCGTCCAGTACGGCCACGCCCCTACACGAAGCTCTCTGAACTTCAACACCAACATCAACCGAGGCACCTTAAGTGTCGGGCTCACCCGCGCGGCCGGAAAGACTGGCATCGCCTTCATGTTCAATAGCCCTATCGGTAAGAGCGCATGGAGAAGCATGACTTCCGCACAGCATGATGCGACAGGCACAGAGCTTCGTCAGTCGTTCGTGCGAGGCGGCAGCTACAACGATTGGAGTCTTGAGGCCCAAGCCACCAAATCCTCGAGAGGGACAGGTACGAACGCCACCTACCAGTACGCAGGAGAGCAAGCAGTTGCGACGGCTTACATCAGCACTGGAAACGGCCAAACGAACATGTCAGGGCGAGTGGAAGGCTCACTTGTGTTTGACAAGGGAATTCATGCAAGCCGTCAGATTTTCCAAGGCTACTCAGTCGTAGAGACTGGAACACCCGGTCTTCCTGTTGCCTTGAACAACATGAGAGTTGCGACCACTGGAAGCGACGGCATAGCAATTGTGCCAAACACCAGCACGACCACCGACAACACCGTGAGCCTACCTGCTGATCTTCTACCCGTTGAGATTCAGGTTGACGATTCTGTAGCCAAGATCTCATCACAAAAATTCTTCAAGTCTAGTGTCGTCTTCAAAGTTAAGAAGAGCCCTGTTGTCTTGCAGCCCGAAGTGACATTAAAGGGGATGAAGGAAGTTGAGATTGACGGTAAGAGGTTCGCTGTCATACCTCAAGGGATCTTCTTTGACGACTACCAGCCTGGTAGAGCCTACGAACTTCAGATCAAGACTTGCAAGATGAGATTTACCGTGAAGCCCGACGCTTCATTAAACGAACAGTTACCGCTTCACTGCGAAAAATAAAAGGAGAATTTATGAAGAGCTTTCTAACTGCACTACTACTACTTGTGACTGCAAATGCATGGGCAGCAGGCTATACAAATCCCAACGGATTTACCCAATCAAGCTTCTACGACACCCCAACCTTCAATTACCCCAATCCATACAGCAGTGCGATCAGCGTTAGCTTCACTCTTCCTGCAACCAGTCCGACGAGCAAGCTCTTCATCAAAGACGACATCGTAGCGGCCAGTGAAGATCCTAACCAGCAAGTCAGGCTCTACGTGGACCCTGCCCTAACAATCCCATTGGCTTCTCAACCAATTGACGTTTCCAGCTTTGGCAACGGAGAGACACGCACTGTTGAAGTCTATGCCAAGTACTACAGCACGAGTGGCAACGCGATCAGCCGTGCAGGACAGTACAGCTTCCAAATCCCGATCTATGTGAACGACGACACGAACGAGCACAGCGCGAACATAGAGCTATACCCGACTGTAGAAGGCTCGTGCGGCTTCATGCAAGCGAACTACAACGTGAACACAAGCATCAGAACTGGTCAGTTTGCGAAAACCTCAACGAACGTCGTCTACAATTGCTCTCCTGGATTAACCCCATCAATGACAGCAAGCAGTGGAAGTTACGAGTCAAGCGAAGACAGCACCATGACAATGCAGATTTTCGGAGACAGCAACTACAGCAAAAATATCGCCAGCGAACCTATAGGGCTTCAGGCCGATGGCACAAACAAAATCCAAACCTTGTACTTGCAGCACTTTGAAAACGGCAATCCATTAATCAGCAAAGCTGGCACCTACAACATTTCATCAACAATTATCATCAACTTCTAGAAAAATAAATTAACTTCTAGCCGTTGACTTTACGAATTGTTTTTGTATAGTTAAATAGAGTATGCAGTCAAGCATATGTCAACCACAACAAAAGGAAAACTATGAAATTAAGAAAATTTAAAATAGCAGCTTTAGTTTCAAGCTTAGCTCTGTGCTCTTCTTTCGCACAAGCAGGAACTGCAACAGCAACAATCAACGCAACAATGAACGTTGCAGGCGCTTGCTCTTTCAATCAACCGACCTATACCCTTACAGTGAATAGCTCTACAGGTGTAAAACCAACAGGGAATGTACAGTTATACATTCAATGTTCAGCGGGATTGAACGCAGTTTTACAGCAAAATTATGGAGCAGCATATTCTGGTTCAGGCGCAGCAGGCGAAGTTGAAGCTGTAGCATACAAAGATCCAAGCAACACTCAGCTTCTAAGTGGAAACCCTATCAACCTTTCTGCCGACAACAACATGAATCCATACACTATCTATTATGTGTTTAGAGACTACCAGACACAAGGCCCATTACAAAAGATGGGAACATTTGAAATTTCAATGCCAATGCAGATTACATTCTAATAGATCTAGTGATCAATCCAAGCTCGCCAAGTGCGAGCTTTTATTTTATCTAAACAATGCCAAAACCTTGACTTTTGATATATTTTCAATATAACTAGAATATAACAAGAGGAAATCAACTATGAACAAGTCACCTAACAAAAATGAAAAGAACTGGACAATGATTGGATGTGCAGGATTAACAGTGTGTGTAATAGCTTACGCCTTCGGAACAATGAGAGTAGCAGAGATTACTGAGGAATACAGAATTGATACTATCGCCAAATATGCTGAAGTTAATTCTCACCTGAAAATAACTGAGTGCGACAGACCTATAGCGGCTTACATGAATCAACTTAAAAGAAGTGGTATATCCGCAGACTTCAGAAACGAGATAGACATGGTAGACACCGCAACACGTGACCGTTGCTTGAAAGCTGAAATGACTATCAGTGGAAACAAAGAGAAAATGAAAAATGCCGTTCATCTAAAACCGTCATTCTCATACATCACACAACACTTTTTCGGATAAGAAGATCATGGACTCACTACTATCAATTTTACTAAGCCGTTGGGTTCTAGCTGGAAGTGCTTTAGCTTTCATGGCACCAGTCGTGCAACCATTCGCAAAACTAAGCATCCCTGCGAACGTGTCAGTTGTAGCTTACATGACCAAAGACACTTCATTCAGAAGTGCAATGGCTGAGAGCCGCGCCGAGTCAAACAAATTAATCATAAAGGCGAAAGCAAATGCTGGATCAATCTTAACAAGAACTTTAAACAACATCAAATAAGGAGGCTATTACGAAACTACAACTAAAATTTAAGCAGAACGAATATGGGAAGTGGCAATACGAGGTCAGAGAGAATGGCAAGCGAGTTCTAATATCAGGCAAGTTCGACAATCTCTCAGCAGCAAGACAAACTTACTTTAGACATCACAGTAGAAAGCCAATTGAACATGAAATTGAATACGAACCACGAATCATTAAGAAGCTTCACCCAATCCACTCATTATATAAAGGAAAAATATGAGAACATACAACAAGATTTTTACAGCAGTTGCAGCACTATTCTTAGCTAGTTCAGCACATGCACAAGTTAGCATCGGTGTAAGTCCTACTGACCAGCCGCAGGCCGACAGCACAAGCACTATCGCAATCGGTGACGCGACCACAGTAGCAACTACAAAGCCAATCCCATCTTCAGCAGTCGGCACTTCAGGTGCAATCGCTATTGGCATGGACAAGACCAACGGAGCGGTCACACGAGCAGAAAACGGCGGCGTGGCAATCGGCTTAGGCACTCAAGCAACAGGCATGCAAAGTTCAGTAGCAGTAGGCACATATGCCGAAGCATCAGGTAATTACGGCGTTGCTATCGGTTCTAATGCCGAAGCAGGCGCATACCTTTCAACCGCTATCGGCCCTGGCGCAAAAGCGAACTTCTCAGAGAGCGTTGCATTGGGTGGAGCATCAACCACTAGCAGAGAACGAGAAGTAAGCGTGGGCGCACCTGGCTTCACTCGCTACGTGTCCAATGTCACAGCAGGAACAAAGGCGACAGACGCAACCAACCTTGCGCAGGTAAGAGGGATCGCCTTCCAGACTTTGGATTCAGCAAACCTTTACACCGACGAAGCCCTAGCAACCTATGATGTGCAGCAGAAGGCATATGTAAGCAGTGCTGTAGCGAGCGGAGTCCAGCAAGCGAACGGCTACACAGATACACAGTTCGGAAGAGCAAAGAGCTACACAGACAGCAAGTTTGAGCAGTCTAAAGGTATTGCATACGCAGGCGCCGCAATGGGCATGGCATCTTCAGCTTTAGTCTTTGACCCTACCAAGTCCAGACAGGTAGCAGTTGCAGCAGCTACCGTCCATGGTAAGAGTTCAATCGCAGCAGGGGTTGCATGGAAGGCTGGAAGGAGCTTAATCAATGTGAGAGCAGCCACAGGCAACAACGGCATGTCCGGTGTAGCTGCCGGCGCTTCTTGGTCTTGGTAACACCCTACCTGGTAGAACAATCGATAGCCCCTTTATGGGGCTTTTGTCATTTCGGAATCAGATATCCAATTCTCTCCAACACCTTGCACAGCCGTTGACTCTTGACGATTTTTCACTATGGTAAGTACACCATAGGAGGAATTATGAATAACAAAAACAAGACAGGACTAACAAGAAGTGAGAACGGAACACGTTACTTTGCAATGAAGAAGGAAGCTGAAAAGAGTATAGACACATTGTTTAACCAGGAGCAGAAAGATCTAAGTGCGCTTGTGAAAAGACATCTCAGACTCGGAACAGTTCGCATATCAATCTACAACAAGCTAACAAAGCAGGAGGTTGACGAGGTAGACATCACAACACCTTTCATTATCAACGCGAAGGTTTATGACTCAACGACAGGAAAATTCCTACCAAATAACCAAGTTGCGAGGTTCATCCGCAACACCATGCCAACAAGCGACCAGACGCATCTAGAAAAGCTTAAAGAACTTTGTGAGCTATCAGGACTACCTAATGAATACAAATTTTTTGAGACTCAATTTCTTCAATACAGAGATAACTCAACAGACTGGTACAGTGATGCCGAATGGGGTTTAATTGGCAATGGCGTAAAGCATAAGGAGATTGTACAAACATTTTTCAGCAAAATGGAAGCCAGATACAAAGCTTTGACTGGAAAAATATTCAAGCTTAATGCTCACGTAATGTGCTACCTATCCATTTTTGAAGTCTATTTAAATGGAAACCGAACGTATTGTACAGACGACTATAGATTGACTACTGAACATATTCTGAACCAAGCTCTTAATTATTCTGGAACCTACCCTAAATTGTTCATTCGTCCAGTTTTAAAGCAATCGGCTTTGAGCCGATTTTTTGGCAAGCAAGCAAAGTGGTCTGGTTATACCGTAGATCTATCTCAAATGACACTTTGTCCATACGATGATGACGACTACAAAGAAGAAGAACTTAACGAACTTCTCAACTACAGGATTCTTCCTCATATACACACAGACTATTCCTGGTTAAATTCGATCTACCTCGACAGCATTCCTTGTGAACTTTGGGTTGAACTCTTCAAGCTAAACAACGGCATCCCCCCTTTCCTAGTGCCTAATGATACGGTTGATAACTTTACCGAAGCCCAATTGAAAGAGATCGTCAAGTACGCTCCAAGAATTATTCTTGAGTGGGACAAGCCTGAACTCTTCAATTTAGATTTAAGACTACCGATTATTGAAGTCTATCCAATCCTTTCGTACAAGCAAAAGTGCGATCCCCTTACGCTAGTACATCTTGGCTTTGAGAATCGTAATCTTATTCCTGAATCCTTAAAATGCATTTCATCATTGGACAAAGCTGTTGAGTCCAGCACCGCTAACCTATCAGAAATTTATCATTTATTTAGCGAAGGGCTTAGATTGAAGCATTGGAAGAGTGTCGCACGTCCCTACAATCTAGCCTTCATCCCTGACCATAATTCAGTTGCCGCAAACTTTGAGCACCTTGTTGTGAGAACTATCTTTGAGCATGCGGCTTGGACTGATTCTGAGTTTCCTCAGTTGCGATTTGACAGCTTGCATCCGATTCTAAGAAGAGATCCAGAAAAGCTATTCATGACCATTGTGCATTTGTGTGAAATAGGATTTGACCCTGATCGCACTGTAGAGCCGCACTTCTACTGGAAAGATAGAATCGAGCAGATAGTCTTAGAAGAGTACGACGACTTTAGAGAGCGACTAAGTCCTGAGGTACAGAATGCGATTTCCAACTGTGGCATGTTAGAAGGTTGCGTAGTAAAAGTTGATTGCAAACTAGTTGCAGAGTTCAGAAAGGCTCTTCACTACAATCAACTTCAAGCAAAGATACCTCTAAAGACTGACGTACCCAAGAAGAAGAACAAGATCTAAGACAAGCCCCTTCATGGGGTTTTTCAATTCAGGCAAAGATATCCAATTTCGCTAATTGCCACTCATCCCGTTGACTTCCCAAACCTGTTTTGTATATTAGTTATATAACAAACTAGGAGCTAACATGAAAAATATAATAATAACAGCAGACATGATTGACGAAGATTTATTTGATAAATTTGAAGCAGACGAGATTGGAAACGACTATACCAACATGGATGTCGCCAATTCAAAAAGCTACGACTTACAAGTTGAGGTTGACGGCGAAGATGTTGAAGTTACTGTTCGTGTCTTCACCAGATATGTGAACGACAACGATACATACGAGTTGATTGAGGAAGGACATGATGATGCACACTATATTTATAGTGAAATCGCTTGGATCAATGAGAAGTGGGAAGTGGTGCCAGGATTTGGTGAAAAAGACTTAGCTATTGTTGTGGATGAAGCAGCGAAGCACAAGTTAGATGCAATATACACAAGCTGGGAAGACTCAAACTATGAGTATGTTATAGACCGAATCGAAAGCTTAATGTCACCTTCCAACTAACTTATGAAGTATCCCTTGGCCCCTAATGGGGCTTTTTCTTTATCTGATATCCAGTTTAACAAAAACAATGCTTTAACCTTGTGTTTACATTTTGTTTTGATATAGTAATCCTATAACAACAAAAGGAATTAATATGATTAACATTTCTTGGAAGCCAGAAGATAGTGCGCAGGCAAACGAGGCCGAATCACACATCCACATCCGCATGCCAATTCACTTTCGCAATCCAATGCATGATGCGAATGCAGAACAAATTTCATGGTTCAATATAGAGTTTCAAAAGAAGTTTGCAGAGTTGATTGAATCTGAGCTTGAAAATGAGGTCAGGGCAACTATTCATGAAATTTTAATTTCATACGTAAAGGGCTTAATAGGTCACATGGAAGAACCTGACTTTTGGCACAAAGCAGGAACGAAGCATTCGTTAATTTGTGCAGCATATTACGCATCAACATTTGATGTTAAAGAGAATATTTCAGTAATCGAGCATGTCTCTCGCTTCGCTAATTTGTTGAGCAAAACTACCTACGAAGAAGTCATGTCAATGCAAGCAAAAGTGTGGAGGCTAGTATGATAGACAAAGAAATACCTCCCAACATACGCAAATTAAACATTGACCCCTGGAAGATCACGGCTATTGCGTTCGTCTTGCTCTCGGCTTACCTAATCATATCCCCACGCATGCCGGCCCCTACTGCGCACCCTATTAATTCGGTATCAGTGACTAAGACTCAAAGTCCAGATCAAGCAATGATGCAGGAAGCAAAAGAGGCATACAAGCCTAAGAGCATTCGTGAAAATTTGGCACGAGCAAAGGAAGTAATGAGAGGCTTTGAAGAGAAGAAGGACGAAGAGTCTATGGATCGCATGAAGCGTTTCAACGAATACGTTTTAGAAGCTACTAAAGAAGATGTAAAGATTCCAAGATAAGTACAACTACGGAGACACTTATGAACAAGAATGAAAGAGCAACAAATATCGGATATACACAACCTATTGCCACTGGCAAGACACTAACCTTACTTATGCCTGACCACAGCACACTCAACAATGAGGAAATAGACGACATCAAAGAATTCTTTGAAATGGTAATGAAGAAGCTGGACAGACAGAAAGAGCGAAACCAGTCAGCAGGAGTGTAATGAGAAGGATTTGCTCACCTCACGAGCACATAACAATAATAATAGTGGAGAACCACATGACTAAGAATAAAAACAGTTTTGCAGAGGATTGGGAAGACGGATGGACAGTCACACACGAGGACATAGACGAGCTTTTTGGTATTCTTGGAGACGATGACAACGAGCTAAGCACCGAGGAACCGAACCCGAAAGATGAAGAAATCCGATCACTCTACCAAAACGACCACGGCTTATCTTATGCAGTCGTCTATGCTCAAATTTTTCTAATACAGCAAGAAGAAGCGATTGCTCCAGCAAATGACAACTGGCGATTCTCTTTCAACCCCCTTCTTCCTTCAGATGCACTTATCAAGTTCTATAAGACTAGACGGGACTCACCACAGTTTGTTAGAGCAAGAATCCGTGCTGTATTAGACTCAATCGGTTGGAGTGAAAATTCACCCAAGCAGACCGAAGAAGTGCTGTACAAGTACCTTTCACTTGAAATGGCTTGCAGAACATTCTTGGGAAGTCTTCATAGCAAAGAGTTACTTCCTCGATTTGTTGAGCAATGCAGAGCAAACTATGAAAAACTTTCCGAGCTTACTGAAGATCTGGACAGGGACACGATAGCAAAAGGCATTGCAGCCGACATCTTCACAGGTGTTGTTGAAGAGAAGTATCTGGAATCACCACTTGGCGCCGCCAACAGAACACAAACAATCCAATGGGTTTCAAGCGAAATCCAAGAGTGTGCTAAGGGCAAGGACAACAGCAGGTTTATTGACAGAATCTACAGCAACCGCTTCAAAGATCGTCTTGAGGTTGACGAGGAAATCTTTGCTGACTTGAACGACCGCTTCCCCAACTTCGCTGAAGTGACCGACTTCTACAAGGCTCAGTTCAGGTTGAACCTACTCACTGGCCGCGACTACATCCCACCTGTCCTACTGCTTGGCGCACCTGGTATAGGCAAGACACTCTATGCGAAGGAATTGGCCCATGCTCTCAAGACCGGCTACACCTTCATTGACATGGCCTCCGCCTCTGCAAGCTGGACACTTTCAGGGCTTAGCTCTTCTTGGAACGGCGCCAAGCCTGGCAAGCTCGTGACCACCATGTTAGAGAGCCCTACCGCCTCACCAGTCGTCGTACTAGACGAGGTTGAAAAGTCAGGATCTAGCGGCCACGGCCAAGACTCAAGGACACCTCTCTACCAGCTACTTGAAGAGAACACGGCCAGAGCCTTCACAGACGAGTTTGTGGACTTCCCGGTCGATCTCTCAAGGATTATCTACATAGCGTGCGCGAACAGCACTGAAGGGCTTACAGAGCCTTTGCTAACCCGTTTCAAAATTATGGAGATTCGTGATCCTTCAGACCTTGAGCACGACATGATTGTAGACAGCATCTACCAAGCACAGCTTGCAGGCTCTACCGCCTTCCCTGCTCACCTTCCTAGTGAGATTAAAGTTCTACTACGCGGTATGTCATTGCGAGAAGCTAAGGTAATGATCAGTGACGCTATCGCCAATGCCCTACTTGAAATGACATTGAAAGAAGTGAAGGACAGCCGAACACTTTCAGTCAAGCTTCATCCTCATCACTTCAAGAAGAAGACAGTCCAAAAGAAAAAGATTGGGTTCTAGCCCACTACGCTTAAAAGCCCGAATGGGCTTTTTTCTTAACTCATCAAAACCAAAACCTACCTTGAAGGCTTTCGCCCTCTTCGTCCTTACGGACAATTACACTTCGTCATAAGACGATATCCAATTTAGTAAAAACCTTGTCTTAACCTTGTGTTCTGATTTTCTTTTGTTATAGTAAATATATAACAACAAAAAAAGGAAGCCACCATGAAAGAATCAGCATACAAAGGAAACATCACCAAATTATTCAACACATTCTCCCATGTCATTGAAGAACTAAATTTTTCAGGTGTACTTAATGATAAGCAAACACGTGATGAACAGATACAAATTATTCTAGATCTCAAGGTTCATGTCAGAGGCGTCATGATCAAAGAAGAAAGTGGACATTGGGAGTATTGGAGCGATCTAAACGACTACGCAAATTACGTCTGCAACGACTTAGAAAAAGTTATAGACCTAGTTCACGACATGGCTAATGAGAATACAACGATCAAGAAGTGTCCACATTTTGACTACAAGAGCGACGGACAATCAGACTATCAGAGCTACGAAATAAGCAATCGTTACGATTTGCTTGCTTTCCAAACTGGCATCAAGACCCACACAACGGACTATCAAAACAGCAAATAATAACTACGGACTGGCCCACCTTACGGGCTTAACCAAAAAAAACTATAACAGGAGATGGACATGATTTATATCAATATTGAAGCAATGGCTAACGCGGAATACACAAGAAGTAGAGTTGGCAAATTTGAAGGTTATTTCGTTGAATCTAATGAACCCAATGAACCTAGTGTACCGAAGGCGAAAAATACAAAGCAGCACCTACTAAATCACTATCAGCGAAATAAAAGGTTGAAGGCGAAAATCTATGATCACGAAGAACTTATTTGCACTTACACCACAAAGAAGTTCATCAAAGCAGTATTCATAACCGACGAGCTTAACCGCGCGACCTTCAAGAGATTCATAAAAATCAAGAATGAGTTAGGGGCGGACAAGATAGTTGTTCACTGTATGTTCGCCTACATGGCAAGTGATAACCTTGAAGTAATTTTGAATCGTGCAGAGTGAGCTATGACTAACCAAATTAGAACAAGGCAAAGGGTAAAAGACAAAGGGGAGGTCTTCACGGCTCCCCGAGAAGTGAACGCAATGCTTGACCTCATCCCATTGGATCAGTATACCAATCCTCTCTCTACCTGGTTAGAGCCATCATGCGGGAACGGTAACTTCCTTATAGCTATCTTGGCACGGAAGGTTGCTCACTGCCCTACGCATGCAAACCCGAAGATTCATGCGCTCAAAGTCCTATCCTCCCTATACGGAGTTGATATTGCAGAGGACAACATAGCTGAAGCCAAACAACGCCTAGTCGCCTGGATCACCGAGCATGTATCCGATGAAAAATTTTTCTATGACGAAGTGAAGTACATCACGGATCGAAACATTATCGTAGGAGATACTTTAGCTAATAAGAGTCTTCCATTTGTTGAATACCTCTGGACTGAAGAAACCTACACACATACATAAGATATCCAATGTAACAAAAACCTTGTCTTAACCTTGTGTTTTGATTTCCTTTTGCTATAGTAATTTTATAACAACAAAAAGGAATATATCATGGACAAAGAACTTTACAATGAAGAAAAGGAATTAGGTTATCACCGTGTTGTGTTTTCACTTGCTGATGCTTATTACGAAGATTCTGATACAAACTTTATCTGTCATGCTCAAAAAGCCTGCAAATCTCTTAAGAACTATATGAGGGTCTACAACTACCTTTACAGAAATAGAACTGAAATTCAACTTGAGGCTAGAAGACTTGGAAGCCAACGATTGCATGAGAGCGAATGCAACGACGCTTGGTAAGTTTAACTAGCGATACTATACGAAGCCCTAAGGGGCTTTTTCCTTATTTAAAAATATTAGAAAAACCTTGCCTTAACCTTGCTTTTGTTTTTTCTTTTGCTATATTAACTTTACAACAAGAGAAAGAAACATATGCAGCTATCAAAACCATTTGATTACATTAGCGACTATGCCCTAACAAATCGTTCCAAGCGTAAGTTCTTGACCGACAAGAAGACTGGATGTGTTTATCACGTCGCCTATCGTTCAAAAACTAATGAGAAGCGTCGCCCTGGTTCAGGCTATCAGCCAAATACCGAGTACATGCGTATAGAGATTGATCCCAACCTTTCCCCAAACTTCAGCATCGAAGAGCTTGACCTAGTATCAGGCCGCAGTATCACTTGCAACCTCACCGAGATCGAACAGCCGAGGTGTGGCCGAACTCTACTCACCATGTCCGTGTTCTACATAGACGAGATTCAAAGCCTTCAGGAGAGTGTCAGGACCTTCTACATGGACACCATAGGAGGCACGATCACCAAGAGGCTTGAGCTTGCCCTAGAGACCTTCAGAACAGAAGCCAAGGCGACCATTGACGAGATCAACAGCCGAGGCTTCAGCAACAAGCGAATCGAGATGGCGAGCTACTACGCCAGCTACATAGCTTTGACCGGCAAGCGCCTTGACAAATCTCGCAGAGGACTAGAGCCAAGGAACTTGTACGATGCATGGAGCGACTACGACTCACATAGCTTGAACGTCATGCTCTACCTCTACTCAATCTTGAACGACGACTTCCTAGACACAGGCGGCAAGATCCACCTGGTGAACAACCACTTTATCGACACACAGCGCCTTGAGTGGAGTCCAGCCCAACACCTCTATACCGAGCAGGAAATGGCAGAGCTTGATGCAGTTATGGAGTATTACCGTTTGAACCGTAGCTATGTTCAAGGTTTGATTAACGAGTGTCAGGGCCCTTCCTACTTCGATCAGGAGAAGTTCAAGCAGAAATTAAAATTATCAAAGCATTTGGAGACAGCAATATGATGACACGAGAGGATTACAGGGAAGGCTTTACACACTTTGCTGAGACAATGATTCGCATGTGGAAGAAAGGAGGCGATAGGGATAATCAAATTCTTCGTGCCATGACTCACGAGAACTTCCCTGAATATTTTGAGACCTACAAGACAATGTTCATCATGGGCTTCTCTACCCTGGACAACTTCTTGATTGCCCTACTTCGCAACTACATTATGGTTCAGATTGCTTGTATCTCTCATGATGCGCCGAATGACATGAGGCACTATGTAAGCGACATCTTCAACGAGATTGTTACGGAGAACTTAGAAAAGTATAAGGACATTCTCATGACAATTCATGCACCAACTTACCGACGAATTGAAGAGTTACACAGTAGTCAGCTTCGATTCACTTAAGCTCCTTCGGGAGCTTTTTTATGCCTAAGACAATGATATCCACTTTCAGAAAAACCTTGCTTTAACCTTGTGTTTTACTTTTCTTTTGTTATAGTAATTTCATAACAAATAAAAAGGAAGCTATCATGGAAATCAACGACACATTATTCAACCTAACAAACGCTCTAGGCATTATCGAATTCCACACAGACAATCTAAAGAAAGCTATCGCAATCGCAGAAGAGATCAAAGCAAGAAACGGCACTGGCTTATTAACAGATGAGGAAGATTCATTCTTACATGATGCAGGATACAGCTCTTACCGTCTAATAAGCAAGTTTGAAAACTATGGCGAATTTGAAATAGATTATCTTTTCAGAATTTTAAATGCGATTGAAGAATACAAGAAATCAGAAAATTAATGAGCTCGGCTTCGCCCACCTTACGGGCTACAAAAATAACATCCCCACCAAAGGAGAACACATGGAATCATTCGTTCTATTAGATACAGAAACTACGGGATTAGACGACACAGCAGAGATAGTAGAGATATCTATCATCGATCACTTGGGACATGTCTTACTTGACACCCTAGTTAAACCTACTAAGCCTATCCCCTCTTCCGCTACTGCAATCCACGGCATCACCGATGACATGGTAGCCAGTGCGCCAAGCTACGCCGACATACATAGCAAAGTTTTAGCTCTACTTGAGCAAGGCACCTGCTACATCTACAACAGCAGCTACGACACAAGAGTCATTAGGCAAACCGCAGCACTTCATGGACTGTTTTTTGACTCTTCAAAATATTCGTTCCGGTGCGTAATGGAGAACTATGCCAACGAGTTCAATCAAGGCTACTGGGAGAAGCTAGTTTATGCCTACAGTCATGCCCTGGATGTGACTAAGAACGAGCGAATCAATTTGAAGGCTCATAGATCTCTTGCAGACTGTTACATGACCCTTGAAGTTGTTCATCTGCTACAGAGTCACACCGAAACGTTCTCCGAGTAGATAGTAAATTAATTTCTTGGACTTGCCCACCTTACGGGCCTCAACAATAAAAACAATAGAAAGGCATTTATGGAATATAGAAAGATTAGTGACTACGACACGAACATGTCAGGGTCGGAAGGCAACAGATATGAGTTGATAGGGTGCGAGATTTTGGCGCCAATAGATCAGGATCTTCTTGCTATTCTGATTTTAGAACATCACGGCGATGATACTTTTGAAAGCTATCAAAGCAACGAATATGGCAGAGAATTTGAGTCCGAATACAGTTCATGGACTGAAGTCTACAACGCAATTTTACAAGGAGAAGCCGTTGATACGACTCAGTGTATCTACGATCAAATTTTCCTAGCTCTCCATGCAAAAGGAATTATTTCTAATTGTTGGGTTTCTGATCTTAGATATTACCAATCAAAGTATGGCGACTATTACATATGCAATGAGGCTCCGGTACGCCTGGTTGACGATGGAAATAAATCCTATACAAAAAACGACCTGATACAAGAGCTTATCCAACAGAGAACAATAGTAAAAATAGCAGAGGGGTTTTACACAAAACCTGAGTGAGATAGGATTTGCCCACCTTACGGGCCTCAACAATAAAAATAATAAGGAACACCATGAACAACACCTTTAACATTGAGGACATCAAGAATGAGATAACCAGATGGGCGACGGTCAAAAACCCTACACTTTATCGGCACTTCTCTTTCTACTTAGGAATCCCAAGCAAAGAAGTCAAGAAGCTCTTCTTGTCAAGCCAAGAGATACAAGATCATATTGATCAGTACTTTCAAGAAGAGCGAATACGGGAGAGGATTGAACTTCAGGAACAGCTTGAGCGCGACTTGGTAGTTCTAGCTGACTATCTCAAGCAAATTGTAGGCAGTCGTAAGACAGTCACTACAACTGCAATTGTGAAAGCGACAGGCATTGCCCGTTGCAACATCAAGACTTTCGCTCACTCAAACCCTGAACTTTGGGAGCAAGCTACTGCTGTCAAATCTATCGCAGAGCGCACACGATTGAAGGCGGAAAAACAAGCCGCGCTAAATACGGAGCGCGAAGAAAGAAGACGTTTGAAGGCTGAGAGAAAAGCTGCAACAGAAGCACAGCATGCAGAAGCCAAACGTATTAAGGCAGAGAAGCGAGCTATACACGAAGCAAAAACGTTTGCTAACGCTGAACGAAAGAGATTGAAAGCCGAAAAACGATTTGAAGAAGTAGCTGCAAAGATAAGTAAATCACTGATTTCTGAAACTCGCGCAATAGGTAAGCAGTATGAGGAAAAGCTCAGGCTTGGGCGCAGAGAACGACGAGAAGCCCGAGCGGCAGAGCAGATTGCGAGACAAGAATACTTTAACGCTGTGGCACTTCAGCCGTTTTCCTCATATGCACTTTGCGAATACGCCTTCGAACGTGGCAGACTTGTGAAGAAAATTAAGTTTCAGATTGCTTTGCAAGATCTCAAAGCAATAGGGTATGAAGGCCACATCAATATCTTTAGCGATGGACAAGATAGTTTCGGCATCTATGTACAGGACATAGATTATTTAGGAACTTTCCCCGCTAAAATAGGATTCAACCATCACTCGTTCTCATTCACCTGGAACAAGCGAATGTCTGAAGAGCCAAAGGCAAATAAAAAAGTGCCTCTCAATCTTCAAAGGATCGAGACCACTCACAAGAAAGGCTTCTACTTCCGACTTCCTGAAAACTTCTTTCAAAGTTACATAGCAGATTAATACGAAGCCCCATGTGGGCTTTTTTCTTTTTCATAGATATGATTTCCAATTCAGTCTAAAACCATGTCTTGCCCTTGCATTCTCTAAGGTAACTGTTATGATGATTTTATAACAGCCCTATAGGAGAAATCATGAACCAACAAGAATTTTTAGCAGCAGTGCCAGCACCAGAAGAAGACGAACGATCAGTGATGATTAACGGTGAGCCATACCACATCGTCAGCTTTGAAAACGAAGCTAATAGAGACAGCTTCATCAGCGACATAAAAGAAAAAATGGGACTGACTGCACGTGTTGTTACGCAAAAACTCGTAGAAGACTACCAGTTCTTTGCAGCAGTGCCAGCACCTGAGGAAACGGAAGACACAAGAGATATAGACGGCTCACCGTTCTACGTTTTTGGCTTTCATACTGAAGCCGACACGCACAACTTCATCAAGGACGTGAAAGAAAAGCAGGACGTTTATGCTGGCATACTAGAACGAGTCAGTAAAGACTGAGGTGAAAATTAGACTGGCCGATACCGCTTTTCCAGTCTAACCCAAAGATTTTTATCTAAAACCCATCCCTTCAATTAGGTGTAACCGTTCGCTGAGTTGCACAACGAACGGCCTGTGCCTGACGAACCTAGTTGGAATAACTATTTCGTGAATTGCGGTGCAAGTTTCAGGTCAACTTCAACACACGCGCCGTTAGCATTCGAGCGTTTAATTGTTCCTGCAACTCGCCTAACTAGTGTATCCACAAGACCGCCACCATATATGCTCGCACGAACTTCCTGGACGGCTTGCTGGAAGCCAACGCCCCGATCCGCGACCACAACTTTTATATTGCTATCGCTAGATTCAATTGTTAAGAAAATCGCGTCGTTCTGCGGGCCTGCATGCTTAATAGCGTTCGTGATCAACTCGTTCACAATCATGCCAAGGTTGGCCGCTAGGTCGAATGGCACATTGACGGGCGACGATTGCACCGTCAGCGTTAGTTCGCCAGACGCCTCGGCGCTACTTACGGCCTTTGCTAAACCAGACAGATACTGAGCCAGTTCAACAGTACCGCTACTGCTACGATGCAGTTCGTCCTGGATTAAGCCCACTCCTCTTACACGTGTAAGGGCCGCTTGTAATAACGCTTTTGCTTCGTCAGTTTTCGCACGCAGCTTTGAAAGTTGCAGGAACGACATTATCAGTTGCAAATAGTTACGAACTCGGTGATTTAATTCTTCCAGCAGCGTTCGCTGGTGCTCCTCGAGTTCACGCTGCTCAGTGATATCAATGCAGCTCCCAAAATAACCAGCGAACTCGCCTTTGCGATAAAACGGGGCGCCATTATCTAAAAACCAGCGGTAAACGCCATCATGACGGCGCAGCCTATAAGGCATTGTGAACTTCTCACGCGCGTCAAACGCTGACTGATAAATTGATACACAGCGGTCGAAGTCTTCGGGATGGACGTCTTCTGCCCAGCCATAGCCAAACAGTTCGTCTTGTGTTTTCCCGGAAAAATCCAGCCAGGGCTTATTGAACCAGTCACATTGCTTGTCTGGGCGGGATCGCCAAATCATCACGGGTGCATTGTCAGCGAGCTCCCGAAACTCATGCTCGCCCATATCTCGAAAGACATTTTCAGATTTCATAGTAATTGGTTTGGTTCGAAAACTTCTAGCGTCGATGGTCGGGTGGAACTAGGCGTCTTGCCAAACAGAACATTTTGAATATACTTTACGCTACCCAGTAGGTCTTCAATTTCATACGGTTTACGCAGAAGCCCAAAGGCCAAGTGGCTATTCTCACGCGCAGCACCCAGCTGCCCACTGACAAACAAAACACAGACGCAATGCGCACGCAATCTTTCTGCTACTAAAAGGCCCTCATTTGCGCCAGCTAAATTGATATCAACAACCGCTAGATCTATGTCGTTGCGTTCAGCTAGATGTTCGAAACTTTCTAGATCATGGGCCAATCCCACAATTGTATGTCCAGCTTCTTCCAAGGCAAGCATGGAAACCATTGCCAGAACAGCATCATCCTCAACTATGAGTATTCTCATTCGGTTACAGACCTTGAAGGCAATATCGTGTCATTCTTGCACACGTGCAAGACGAAACGTGCGTTGTACTAGTGTCTCCGCGCGCGCGCTTCCAACCGTACGCGGCGGGTGTCGAAGTTGCACCCACCTTGCTGAAAGGCACGGAAGCGAGCTTACAGTCAGGTAGCAAAGTTACCGCCCCCAACCGAAACTGGATGCCCCAACGCAACACCCTGCACTAATGGCCTTAGCATGATTACGTTTCCAGTGGCCAGAAAATCATCACGAGTGCACTCATCAATCAGCGAAGCAGCCGAACTTTTGCATTCTCTCCCGAGTGACCACCAATCCCAAGCGTGAAAACGCTTACAACTTCTGCCAAGCTATGCGCCTGCTCTTTTAAAACCTCAGCGGCATGAGACGTTTCGCCAACCATAGAAGCGTTGCGGCTCGTCGTTTTTTCGAGGCATGCAACTGCCTCACCTACCACACCAGCACGCTTGTCTTGTTCAGCACTACCCGAACCAATATCGTTGATGATTCCAGTGACTGCGTTCACACTTTGAACGATCTCGGCCATGGTAGCCCCCGCTTCGTTCGCTAGGGCACTTCCTGCACTTACTTCCTGTACGGAGGCATCGATGAGTTCCTTTATCTCGTGCGCGGCAACACTCGACCGGTGAGCTAAGCTCCGCACCTCGCTCGCAACCACGGCGAAACCCCTCCCTTGCTCGCCTGCTCTAGCAGCTTCAACAGCAGCATTGAGGGCCAAAATATTGGTTTGGAAAGCGATGCCATCGATGACGGAAGTGATCTCGGCAATCCGCCGCGAAGACTCATCGATACTACCCATGCGCTCCACTAGTTTCGAGACCTGTGCTCCTCCGCGCGTCGCAACGGAAGAGGCAACCGAAGCTAAGCTGTCAGCTTCTACAGCGTGCTGCACGTTCTCTTGAATAATTTCACGCAGTCCACTCATCTCACGGACCACAGTTGCCAACGATGCAGTCTGCTCACGAGTCCGAGCTTCAAGCTCTGAACTATTATCGGCAATTTGCCTTGCGGCTTCAGACGTCCCAAACGCTGTCGCTTGCACCTGTGCGATGGCTTTGTTAATCAATTTTAACGTGTCTTGGAGTGCCTTCCCGCTGCTGCTAAAAGCGTGCGACTGTGGTGACAAGTCGATGGCTCTATCGTTTGGCCGAATTGCCGCGACTTGGCTCTTAAGTTCCGCCGATTGCAAAGCATCGTGTTGCAGGATCACCGCCAAATAACAAAGGACTACAGTTTCTGCAACTACATAGCCCGCGTGAATCAAAACCGTATTCCAGCCCGGTTTCGCTAGACAGATAACACCATATCCTAACTCTTGTAACCAATTGAAGCTCAGATGATGTATCGCGACAGAACCCGCTGCTAATACGATCATCCTCCAATCACGATAGCATAATAGAAATGCTAGAGCCACAAAAATTCCGAAGTGCAACTCGTCGCGTCCGAGCCCTTGATGGATATGCAATGCGCACATCGCAACGAGAACTAATGTGTTTACGATTCTCGTCGCAAGATTGCCGGAATAGAAAATCGTAAACGCCGTGGCGATTCCAACAGAACCAAGCCCAATAGTAAATGTCCAAATATACGTGTCATTAATGCTAGCGAGAGCCAGCGACATTGCGAGCATAGCCCACAAAATGCCAGCCATTAATCGATCAGCCTGGCGATATGTTGCACCCAAATTTAATACGCTTTTCATCTTTTTATCCTATATGCATGAATCGTTGCGGATCTACCTTCCATTTTTCTGGACTCTCGTAACTGACGATTCTGTCTCCGCCGCCAAAGCCGAGCCTCTTTGAAAGATCGACCAAGTGCGGTCTCACGTACACTTTACTCTTCGTGTTATAGAAGACATTTACTTTGGGAGTCAGTAGGCTACTTTCGTGCGGTTCAATCACGACTCCCAGCTTTCCTGATTCGAGTAGAACAAGAGTGCCAACCGGATAGATGCCAACACACTTCATGAATTCTTGAGTTAAGGCAGGGTCGAAATGGAATTTGCTCCACTCATACATTTTTCTTAATGCTTCAGCCGGGGACATCCCTTTGTGGTAGCACCGATCCGCAGTGATTGCGTCGTAGACGTCAACGATTGCAGCCATTTGGGCCAGCTCGCTAATCTCGCCTTCAGGCAACTTATCTGGATATCCAGAGCCGTCTCTTCGCTCATGATGATGCAGAGTGATATCTAATGGAATCGCGCCAATACCATCGGTGTTGGTCAAAATGTCAAACCCATCTTTTGGATGTCGCTTGATGATTGAAAACTCTTCTTCAGTAAGGCGACCCGGCTTATTCAGGATATGATCTGGCACCAGTGCCTTTCCAACATCGTGCAGCAATCCGCCTAAACCGGCTTGATATATCATTTCACTGTCGAGGGATCGTGCTCGACAAAATGCGACCAGCAAGGCGCACACGCTTACCGAATGAAGGAACGTGTAGTCGTCTTTACTTTTAATTTGTAGAAGACCAAGCAGCGCACTAGGATTACGGAACACGGACTCAGTAATATCTTCGACCAAAGGAGATACCCTATCGAGTTCGACCGCTCTTCCCAACCTTGCATCTTGCATGACGGCCTTGACAAGTCCTACTGCTTGACGACGTACCACCACTGCTCGCTCCAATTCGTCTTGTATAGTCGTACGCCGAACTACGGATTGTTTTTTAGCAAGAGCGACAACTTCATCTTCTATTGTCTGTTTAGCTTCCTCGACCGTCGGTGCAAAGTCAATGTCCAGTCCACGACTACAATCAATGGTTGCTGCTCTGATTCCGGCTCGGAAAATCTTGCGAATCTGATCGTCATTTCTTATCAAGAACTTGCTAATAACAAATGGGTGATCCATCCATCCGCAGTCCAAATTAGTGATAAACATGCCGACACGCAGCTGTTCGATTTTTATCTGCCTTAACATATTTCAACCTACTAACATCTACCAGAATCGTGGTGAGCCTATTGCATCGAAAATTCTTGCGCGCCGTTTTGCACAAACAACTTCTTCAACAATAAACTCGGACCAAATGTGCTAGCGAAAAATCCGTTGTTCGGTATTTCCTTGTACCCAGCTGACATGAAGCATTGATGGGACATGTCGTTATCCATATCAACAATGCAAAGTTCACAATTTCGCTGGTACAGATGAGTCTCGAATGCCGCAATCAACCGGTTGCCAATCCCGATAAGGTCGGGTTCATCCAGGAACCACATGCGCTGGACCTTTGCGAGCCGGCTATAGGTCCCGCCCACTAAACCCGCAATCGTGCGGTTAGATGAGTCTGTGGCATACACAGCGAGCGATACAAGCTCGTGCTCGACGCCAGTTGGGCGAGCCGCCCAGACTCGCGATTCCTTTATATCCAATTTGACAACAGTCATCCTTTTCCTCCAACTCGACGTCAATACGAAGCATATTTTGCCACAGGGAAAGTTTCCGGACAACAAATTTGAGTGTTTTGACGAAATGGCATGCTCGCATGTTGCTTGATATCGCCGTTTCTTGTATAAACTGGCAATTTTGACATTTCGAGCACGCGAGTCGCGGGAGGCGATGCCTTTAAAGCCTTCAGCGACTTTGAGACTGTCGATGGGTGTTGTGGTATATTTGCAACGATACATATGAACTCTACGCTCAGGATAGCAATGACAACAAGGGACTACACGTCTACAGTGATCTTCGAGATTTGTGCAGCACTAGAGCGCGGGGAGCCATTGAGCCATGTGTCTCTTAGATATGGCGTCGCACCAGCAGAAGCGCTGAAGTGGCACCGCTATCTCTTAGAAGCAGCATCCCAGTTGCCGACCGCCAGCGGACATACGTTGATAAGCGGCTTGGCTGAGGTCATTGCTGAAAATTCGTCTCAGGCCGTGGCAGTGCTCAACGACGAAGGGCGGTGCGTTTATGTGAATCAGGCGTTTGTCGACATATTTGAATATTCAAAGGATGAGCTTTACGAAAATTCTTTGCACGATCTCATCCACTACCGACGTGTGGACGGATCCCACTATCCTTCTGCCGATTGCCCATTGGTTGCGGCTGCCGTAGAACAGACTCAACTGTCACGAGCTGAGGATCTGTTTTTCAAAAAGGACGGAACTCCTGTTTGTGTTACGTGCGAAGCATCACCTATCAAAGATGCATTAGGCCAAAAACATCTCGTTCTAGAAGTTCGTGATACGACGCACGAAGTTACTGTTCAATCGTCACTTTCGGCTCATCAAAAAAGGTTAGAAGCCCTGTTTTCCACTAACATAATTGGGGTCATCTATTGGACTCTCGACGGGGAGATTGAAGAGGCAAACGACGAATTTCTTAGAATCGTCAAATACAGTCGTGACGATCTCATCGGCCAACGCATAGATTGGAAAGAGATGACTCCTGCTGAGTTTAGAGAGAGTGACGCGGTGGCTGTGGCACAGCTTCTTAGCTCGGGAGCACACCCAACGATAGAAAAGCAATACAAATGTAAAGACGGTACACTAGTTTGGGTGGCTGTAACCTCGGCCTTGATTGACAGCTTTAAAGGAGTGGGCTTTGTTCAAGACATCTCTGACCGCAAACTCTCTGAAGTGCAGGTGCTTCTTGCACAACAAAGAGCAATCGAGGAAGCGGCAAAATTTCAGGAAGCTAAAGCGCGTCTTGCTGCCTTACTAGAAGCTGCTCCAGTCGGCATTGGCATGTGCGACGCAACTGGACGTATCGTCGAAGTGAACAGAGGATATCGTCTCTTGTGGGGTGATGAGCTCCCCTACTCTGAGAACGTAGAGGCTTATAAGGAATGGAAAGGCTGGTGGGCTGACGGAAGCGAAAAGCACGGAAGACAAATTGAGCCTCATGAGTGGGCGCTTGCTCGGGCGCTGATGGGTGAGGAAGCACCCCGTGATCTTATTGAAATTGAGCCCTTTAATGCACCTGGCACGCGAAAGCGAGTTTTGAACTGTGGCACCGCTGTACGTAACGAAAGAGGTGAGATCGTCGGAGCCGTGGTTGCACAAATGGACATTACCGACCTTGCAAAAACCGAGAATGCGCTTAGGGAAAGTGAACTAAAGTTCAGGACAATTACCGACGCCATGCCACAGATGGTTTTCTCGTCGCTCCCTGGCGGTTACAACGATTACCAGAACAAGCACCTTTATGACTTCACCGGCGCCGAGCCCGGTTCGTTAGCAGGAGAAGCATGGCTTAGCGTCGTACATCCCTCGGACGTTCCTACCTGCATCCAGCTTTGGAGCCACAGTCTATCGACTGGCGAACCCTACGAGATTAAATATCGCATCAGACACAAGAGTGGCGGTTACCGCTGGGCATTGAGCCGCGCCTTACCGATCAGGAATACTGAAGGCACTATCATTCGGTGGCTAGGTACATGTACCGATATACACGAACAAGTGCTGATTCAGGAGGCTCTTGAGGATACAGACCGAAAAAAGGACGATTTTATTGCACTACTAGCGCACGAGCTAAGAAATCCGCTAGCTCCGGTCCGAACTGCACTAGATATGTTCCGTTTGCGCCCACCGGAAGACGAGACACTCCAGCGCGCTGTATCGATCATGAATCGGCAGATTAAACAAATGTCCAGTTTAATTGACGACTTATTGGACGTTGCGCGCATAACACGAGGGAAAGTTTCGCTAAAGCTACAAAGATGTGATCTTTCAAGTATTTTGCATGCTGTATGCGATGATCACAAAGGTCCTATGAATGCATCTGGCATTAGTCTTTTAGTCGATCTACCGTCTGCTCCGATTATGTTAGATGGCGATATTGTAAGACTAACGCAGGTGTTTGGAAACTTATTGCACAACGCTTGTAAGTATTCGAAGTCGGGCGGAACAGTTAAGGTTAAAGCTGACTTTTTACAGACGGGAAATGAGACTTTTGTTGTTGTATCAGTATGCGACGAAGGCCAGGGAATGTCCAAGGAGCTGTTGAGTCGGCTTTTCAGCCCTTTTACTCAAGCGGAGGAGCGTTCGGAAACACTGAACGGTGGTTTAGGATTGGGACTTGCGATTGTGAAAGGCTTAGCAGAGCTTCATGGCGGAGACGTTCGGGCATCGAGTGAAGGGCTTGGCTTAGGGTCGACTTTCACTATTACATTGCCAGTTTCACGTACGGCAGAAATAGCGCCAACAGAAAGCAAAAATATGATAACAGCATCCGTAGCAAAAAAGGTTTTGATGATTGATGACAACGAGGATTTTGCTTTTTCTATGTCATCCGCGCTTTGTTCATTCGGCCATGAATTATCTGTAGCATATACCGGAGCGTCTGGGCTCGAAAGCTATACCAACTTTTGTCCGGACGTCGTGATATGCGACATTGGGCTTCCGGACATGTCGGGGTATGAAGTTGCGCGGTCGATTGTGAACCAGTCCGGCGACAGAGAGAAACACGCATTTCTTATTGCTCTCTCGGGTTACGGTCAGGAATCAGATAAACAAAAAGCTTTTGAGGCTGGGTTCAACGTACATCTGACGAAACCGGTCGACTTGGAAAGACTCCTGGATCTTCTCTAAGAAGTTATCGTTACCCACACGCGTAGAGCAGTTGAAAAATTCCGCTCAGCAGTCGGCACCGTTGCATTGATCCGGACGAGTTACGCCACTACACAGGGCAATCGTTAGCCTGGCGCAACCTCTCAGAGGTCACAAGAATAAAAAAGCCCAGCGAATGCTGGGCCAAAGGAGGATCATGAGAAGATTATAAGGCCAACGAAAGCTCAGCGTACACGAACGCACGAAATTAGTGCGCATAATAGCTGTAAAACCGCGTCAGTATTTCAATTGTGAAACCCAGTCTCGCCCTCTAGGTGTTATTGCCCATTTTCCACTCTCTTTCGTCTCTACAATGAACTCATGCTTGCCTAACCATTTCACTATAGATGTGCTATGAGTGGGCGACTTGCCGGCCTGTAATGAGTTTAAAAAGTCAGCGCACTTCCTCTGAAAGACAAACTGCCGCCCTTTTTCCGTAACTACTAGGCCATCTGACTGCCTCACTACCATTCCCCTAGCAAGTGCCTCCTTAACCTCCTGGGTCTCCCGGATTAAGGGATCTGAATCACTGTCTACTTTTACGAGTAATCTGAAAAGCTTATGTCTGTTATCCATTCTCTATAAATCATCATGACAGAACTGATACAGCATTAAAGGATACCTCTTCAACGGCTTCGCGGCTCAAACTTTTCCCCTTATCCACTTCTCGAGCTTCAAGGGGTCTACTGGTTTGACGAAATGCTCATCAAATCCTGCGGCGATGGCGGAGTTTCTCGCTTCTTCCCCTCCATATCCTGTAATTGCGGCGATTGTAGGCTGCGGAATCACGCGTGTTTCGCGAACTTTCCGTGCAAGGTCCTTCCCGTCCATATCTGGAAGTCCAATATCCAGAAGTAGAACATGCGGTTGGAAGCTCACCATTTCTTTGAGAGCTGACTCAGCACGATGTGCAACGTGGACCGTATGTCCAGCCGCTTCTAGAAACATAGCCAACGTTCCAGCGGCATCTTCATTGTCGTCAACCAGCATTATTCGACAAGATACGTCTGCTTGATTTACTCCACTATTCGGGTCCGCCTTCGTTTGATCTTGTTCCTTGTGTGCTCTGTATATAGGGAGAGCAACTGTAAAGGTGCTACCTCTGCCCTCGCCTGGGCTCGTGGCATGAATAGTCCCGCCATGGAGGCTTACCAAACTGCGCACTAGTGCTAATCCGATCCCGAGACCACCTTGAGCTCGGTCTGGAGTCCTTTGCCCCTGTGCAAACAAATCGAAAGCATGCTCTAGCAGCTCCTGAGACATTCCAATCCCGTTGTCTTCAACTATGATTTCAACGTGGTCCATCTTGATCAGAGTTCGGATCGAGATACTGCCGCCATTAGGCGTATATTTTGCAGCATTGTTCAGCAAGTTCGCAATGATTTGCACTAAGCGGTTCTTATCACCTAAGACCGAGATTGGCTTGTCTAAAAATTCCGATTTTAATTGTTGCCCTTTGCTGTCAAACAACGGTTTCGCTTGCTCTATGGCTTCTAACACAACGTTGGCGATCTCAACTTCAGAATTTTCAAGGGTGATCAAACCGCGTGTAACGCGGGACACATCAAGCAAGTCGTCAACTAAGCTTGTCATATGCGCCGCTTGCCGTGCTATAACACTGCTTATGTACTTGAGACGATTAGCATCAGGACTAAAGTTAGTCAATAAATTTGCGGCAGCGGTAATCGGAGCCAAAGGATTCCGCAATTCGTGCGCCAGCATCGCCAGAAATTCATCTTTACGTTTATCCATCTGCACTAAGGCATCAGCGGCTTGTCGCTGTTCGGTTATATCCGTGTTAGTGGCGAGCCACCTAGTCACCTCCCCAAATTCACTGCGTATCGGCACGGCACGTGAAAGAAACCATCTATAAGCGCCATCCGCCCGCCGCATCGGAAATATACTTTCCCATGTTTGAGTTGACGCTACGTTCTGCTTTAAGCTCTTTGCTACTGCTTCGGAATAGTCAGGGTGAATCAACTTCGTCCAAGACCAATCCTTGAGCTTTTCTAGTCCCTCGCCCGCAAATTCGCACCAGCGATTATTACACCAAAATACGCTTCCGTCGGCTCGCCCCATCCAAGCGAGTTGAGGAATATTTTCAGCTAACGCCCTGAATTTTTCTTCTTGCTCTTGCAATACGACCTGGGCAATTTTCTGCTCATGAATGTCGGTACAGGTTCCCATCCAACGAATGATTTTCCCGTATCCGTCGAAAATAGGAAGTGCGCGGCCGAGCACCCACCTATACTCTCCTGTAAAGTGTTTGAGCCGGTATTCAATTTCGTACACCTCTCCGGTTGCTAACGATCTGCGCCAGCGTTTCCAAGCACGTGCTTGATCGTCTGGATGGAACATATCGTTCCATCCGTCGCCGTCAGTTGTTCCTTTCGGTACTCCCGTGAACTGATACCATTGCTCGTTATAATAGTCGTGAAACCCATCTGGAAGTGTTGACCAAACCATCTGCGGCATAGCATCAGCAATCGTTCGAAATTTCGCTTCGCTTTCGCGTAGCGCTAATTCTCCAAGGATTCGGTCGGAAATATCAGTTTGGGCGACTACCGCACTTGTGGTCTCTCCCAGGTCAGATTTAATAGGTGTTGCGCGCAGTAAAACCGTCCTTCTTTGCCCAGCCATTCCAAAAGGTTCGATTTCAACGACATCGCTTACATTCGTTTCTCCCCTCAGCGCACGCGCGAGGCCCCATTCATGAGGTTGGATTGCCTGCCCATGTCTCTCAGAGCCGTCAGCCCACCAACCTTTCCATTCCGCGTACTCATCAATTTCATTGGACATAGGATGCTCTCCCCATATCCTTCTGTTTTCAGCGTTTACAATCGTTAGCTTACCTTTGATATCTGCGAATGCAATGCCGACTGGTGCTGCCTCAAGTACTGCGGCTAATCTACGTTGCTCTTCCTGTAATAGTCGCGTGGCATGCGCTGATTGCTGCTCACTTTCAGAAGCGCGGTTCTGGGCATATACGTGTTCGGTAACATCGTACCCTTCTATGAAGATACCAATCGTTCTTCCGGTCTCGTCTTTTATAGGTTGCAAAACAAAATCAACGTAGCGCGTCTCTGCCTCACATTCCCTGCTCCGATTAAGTGATACTGGAAGCCTTTTGCCGTTAAATGCTTTTCCCGTTTGATAGACACTTTCGAACAAGTCAAAATAACCCTGTTCGCTGATCTCTGGTAACACGTCGCGCACGGACCGACCTATTAAATCACGTTCACCGACTAACTCTAAATAAGCCGGGTTCGTGAGCCTGTAGGTTAGCTCTGGCCCTTCTGAAACGGCCATAAAGCTGGGAGACCGCTCAAACAAGCTGTACATACGATCCGTTTCACTTTTCTTTGCTTGCCGTAGTAGCACCTGCTGAGTGGTTTCGGATAAGATGCAGTAGAACCCTAAAACGGTTCCATCTAGGTCGCAGAGGGGTGTATATGAAAACGTGAACCAAGTGTCCTCTGGCCCACCATTACGGTTTAAAACAAAGTGTGCATCCTCAAACTGAATCGATTCGCCCGACAACGTGCGCTGTACTGCCGGCTCAACGAAAGGCCAAGCCTCAGCCCATACCTCCTTAAAAGGCTGTCCGATAGCGCTAGGATGACGATCGCCTAAGATATCTATATATGCATCATTGTATAGGAGGCGCGACTCCTCCCCCCAAGCGATGAATATTGCCGTCTTAGAATCAAGTAGGAAGCGTACTGCATAGCGTAATGCTTGAGGCCAATCGCCGGGACTACCAAAGACTGAGCTATTCCAGTCATGAAGCCGAAGCAAATTTTCTACTTTACTATTACCGGGAAAAAAGTGAGCTAGATCGCGGCCATCCATAAATATTCGGCAATTCTCAGAGCGTTAAAATCAGTCAATACGTTGCGGTAAGCATCGTGGAGCAACCCAACTAGATTGCTTTGCGGTTGCGTAATTACAACACTATACTTAGAATTGGATCATGTGTCGACCCCGAACTTGGCGCGGCGCTTGCCTTAAAGGAAGCACATATGCCCGGATAACAGTATCGCGCTGGTCGGCTGCGGACGGCGCGTCCAGCTTGCTTTAACTATATTTCACCGCTTAGCCCAAGCAATCGGCGCAATGCTTCATTGTCAGTCCTGACCCGGCCGAGCAACCACTTCATGCTCACATGGCCTACCGCTACACACATGGCACCAATGGCTTGCAGGTCAACGATCAGGCCAGCTTCTGGATCTTCTTCGTTACCAATCATGTCATGTCCATGTGTCGCTAGCGACATGAACCTGTAGAACACCCGGTATAGATCTTCCACACCGGCTTCAGCCGCCTGGTCAATCACCTTCTTCGGCGCCGGCAGCTTCTTAAAGCGATCAGTCTTCAGGAACTCGGCTGTCTCATCCGCACCAGTCTCACGACTGCGGATCTTCAGCTTGCCCTGTTCAAGGTTGATTCTTGCCACCCTGGTGAACTCGGCCAGCCCTGCTTGACTTTGGTGAGTCGCGTTCTCTTCCGACACACACACCCATAGGATGAGAATCAGGCTCTCAACCATCGTGCGACCAATTACAGCGAGTGCTACTGCATTCTCCTGCGCACCGAGTGCCGAGGCACCACGAACCAATTCACCACACCGACCGGCGATCTTTCTCACCTCTACATCTCGAGCGCACGGCTCACCCTTCCCTTCTAAAGTTGCGACTACAGCCAGCCGTTTTGCATGCTCTGCCAGCCCATCAGCATAGTCTTGAACGCTTGGAATTTTTTGCGTAGTCATGTGAGGTCTATATGCTCAAGAGTTCTTAAGTTCGATGAGAGTGAGGGAGACTTCTTCTTGCAAAGAATCTGCATCGAAAAGACGGTCTATCTGACTTCTATTCAACGACTTCATGTACTGACTCAAAAGATCCTTCCGATCTAACAGTGCGTGACCATACATTTCTAGAACACCGAGCTTACAGCAAAACTGGTCATCATTTCCAAGATTTTTACAGAAGTTTTCAAACAACCAAACGGGGTATCCTGGATCAGAAATATTTCTACTTTTCAGATCGTCCAAAACATGCCAGTAGAAATCATAAATATTTGACTCTTCTATTCCAATCAGATCAGGATTGAAGTCATAACCTTCCTTTTTATAATTGGATTCAACATCATCCGCAGCAACTCTAAACCGATTCTCAAATTCAGATCGTTCCATTCTTCCATTCCTCTTTAGATAGCTTCAGGCATATTTTCAATAGCTCCACAACACGATTATAAGGCATGGGAGGCTGATGAAGTGTTGCATATAGGCATGTTTAGGCAGATGCCAACAAACTTAACTTATGAACAACATTTACTTCCTGACTATCCTGAATTCACGTGCCAGCTTCCCAACTCTTGGCTGAATGGCTATACTGTGCTTTTATACAGTATTTTCCACATAGCAATGCCTACTCTGCTGTTCTACGACCACGTGCCAGTGCTCGCCCCACCCGCAAGCATGCGGCCACTCATAGACTTCAAGGTCCCTGCTGGCTTTCCGTCTCCCGCAGCCGACTACACAGAGAAGGGGCTTGACCTCAATGCTTTCCTCATCAGCCACAAGGAAGCATCCTACTTCTTCCAAGTCACAGGACACAGCATGTCCGGTGCGGGAATCATGGACGGCGACATTGTATTGGTAGATCGAGCGGTAGAGGCCACTCATGGACATATTGTTCTCGCAGTGATTGACGGCGAATACACCCTCAAACGATTACACCGCCTCAACGACTGCATAGAGCTTCACCCTGAAAACCCTGACTTCTCTCCGCTTCGCCTAGCTGAAGGCCAAGTGCTTGAGGTATGGGGAGTCGTCACAGCCGTTGTCAGAAAAATGAGGGTGTAGGCATGGAGTCAGCCAGCAACCTCATCGCCCTGGTTGACGTCAACAACATGTATGTCAGTTGCGAACGAGCTTTTAACCCCCGCCTGCAGGACCGCCCCGTTGTCGTCCTTTCCAATAATGACGGTTGCGCCGTAGCCCGTTCAAACGAGGTCAAAGCTCTTGGCGTGAAGATGGGAACACCTTGGTTCCAAATGCAAGACCTGGTGCGCAAACACGGCATTGTAGGACTGTCCAGCAACTACACTCTCTACGGCGACATGAGCAACCGCATTATGGCGATTCTTCGCACCTACAGCCCGAACGTAGAGGTCTACAGCATTGACGAAAGTTTCCTGAACCTCACAGGGATGAAGAACATTTGGGAGAGCCCTACAGCAATGGGGCAGGGTAATCCCCCCATTTTTAGAGCGCGCTAAAAGTAGAGGTTAAGCGGCCAGTGCCAATTTCTGTTTTGGCGTGATACCGCCGA